>JAABUU010000789.1_pt1 | contig 64617 bp, 54 predicted proteins | sample 5559301 | NCBI WGS metagenome assembly JAABUU01 (sample SAMN10711884, study PRJNA513360) | rock metagenome | isolation source: Antarctica rocks | place: Antarctica: Victoria Land, Richard Nunatak white
GGGGGTGTGGGGATGATATCTAGGTATTTGCTCTATTTGCACCAAATTTGAGGCTGATTTGTGGGTTTTCCCCGCCAAATTCGCTAAAACCCGAAAACTGAACTAGACTTTCGGATACAACGATAATCTATCGTCCCCTCGGTACGATCTAAGCCTTTTGTAGCGAAATAATTTGAAGATTACGCGTTAACCAATACCAGTAGCAGTAACAGTACAGGTCACGTATCAGTATCACCTGCAGGCTTGCCACTCAATAATAGGAAACAAAGGTTTATCAAAAACACTCTTGTTCTATGATCTGATGAAATGGAATCCTGTGGCGCCTGTTGGATGCACAGTCATCTTCAGCAATTTCGTGGATGCTGCTCGGATTTTGGGAAGTACTTTGGCTCGGGCTCGTGCTCGACCTCCGCGTCCGTGTCATGAGATTGAGTTTCCCAAATGGTAGGAAATTGGCGGTACGAGCAAGGGAAGTAAGGTACGGAGTAAGGTAGACATTGCCCTGTAGCAATGAATTATGCATTACGCATTGTGTATTGTGCTCAGCTCACCCTACTGCGTTCACATCGCTGATACAACTCACCACAAAACTTCGTAATCTTTCTATCAAAAGGATCACGTGAGCCTTCGATTGATCGTCTGGTGCCCGTCGGGATGGCCTCTGTCAATGACTTAAAAGACGGTCAAGCTGGAGTTATTCACACTTACCGAGTAAGTGCTGCGTCCGCTTCACCGTATGCACGCCGTCGCAAAAGCTGACGACGCTCTTTTCACCGCATTCTTCAGTACGGTTCAACTAGGGGCCGATGTCTTCAAATAATCGCAACGGTGGCCGTCTGGGGAGCAGGCACCATGGTTCCTCTTGTTCTTTTGCTGTGGGGAGAGCTGGTAAATTTCTTTTTGCGGTTTGCGCGGCGAGATTCTACCTATACTTCGGCGGACTTCCAGCATGAGATCAACAAAAAATCGTGGGTGGGCGAATTCTGCGGCAGTTTCGGTGCTGGTAATTGATACTTGGCAGGCTTCAAATCGTTTATTTTTTCATTGGGAAATTCGTCGTAAGTCAATGCATAACTTTTACTAATAATGAATCTGCTTCTTGAGTCATCATCAACTGTTGATAGCTAAGCTACATCTACATGGTTCTATACACTGTCACAGCAGCGGACATAGGCTTCAACCTCAGAGTCAGATTTGTTCATGTCGTACTTGAGCAAGACATCTCGACTCTCGACGGGATCAATTCAAAATTCATCGGAGGCGCTACGGAAGTGATAATAGGCTTGCTATTCGCGGCCGAAGCCTTTCTTTTCGGAGAAATGGTAAATAATTTTGTCGGGTCTGTGGCATTTGTGCACAACGCAATCAATTTCTGAGCCCTAATGTTTTTCGTTCTTGCTCTGGCAACCGTTCTAATTTATGGTCTCATCGGTTTCAACGGGACAGTATTGACTTATGTAAGTCGAAAGAATTGATGATACATCTGCCTTAGTGCCGCTATATACTTACATTCTGGTAATCAGAAATTGAGCAGAGTCTATCGCTTGCAGTATCTTCAAAACATGTTACGGCAGCCTATAACATTCTTCGATGATTCAAAAAATTCTGCGGAGATCTTGACGGCCAAGCTGACGCAACATTCAACTCAACTGCAAGATCTGCTCGGCATGAATGTCGCTCTGATAATAATTATCTTGGTCAATATAGTCTTCTGCTCGATACTCGCAATCGCTACTGGTTGGAAATTTGGCTTAGTAGCAGTGTTCGGGTCTCTTCCACCAATCTGCGTGGCGGGGCTTGTGCGTGTACATCTGCAGAACGCACGCGAAGAAGAAAATCAGCGTCTTTACTTCGAGAGTTCTGAATTTGCAGCAGAATTCATAGGATCTATGCGAACAGTGATCTCACTTTGCCTGAAGAATACGCTTCTGTCAGAATATCGCACGCTACTCAAAGACCCTTTGCATGGTGCGAAGCGAATGACATTATACACCATGGTCTTTCTCGCGCTCGCGGACTCGCTTGAGATAGGTGGTATGGCGTTATCGTTCTGGTAAGCAAGACAAGCCTTGCTCCGGCTTGGAACATGAGCACAGCTAATATCTCACAGGTACGAAGGTACTGTTTTGACTGGTAGACAATATAGTCTGGCTCAATTCTTCACGATATTTGCAGCCGTAATATTTGGCGGACAGGCTACCTCGAAATTATTCGCTTTTTCTCACAGTGCGTATCTCGAACGTGCGTGGTTGAAAGGTTTCTCAGTAACATTGCTTAGGCTTCACCAACGCCAAGTTTGCAGCAAATCACATATTAAACCTCGGCAAATCAGAAGAGCTCAGAAAGGTGTCTTCAATAAACTTGTCGACTGATACTGAGAAGGAAGGTACAATCGCATTTCAGAATGTGTCTTTCAAATACTCGACTCGTGACGTGCGGATCTTGAATGATTTGACTATTGAGGTTAGTCAGATGAACATCACCTCTTCAAAACATTGTGCCTCATGACTGATAATCATTGCACTAGATCGGAAGAGGTCAGAGAGTTGCATTGGTTGAGCTCTCAGGTTGCGGAAAGGTAAGTTGTATACTTGACATTTCTTTAATCAGTCTGACACAAGTGTTAGTCTATCGTTTTGTCACTTTTGCAAAGGTTGGCTACTCTCTTGATCTAGCCTTTAGAAGTGGCTCACAAAATGCAGATTCTACGACCCGGATGCCGGTGAGATCCGTATTGGGGGAGCGCGTATATCTGACTTAGATATCGAGCAAACCCGGCGGCAGATGGTCATCGTCCCTCAGGACCACTTTCTGTACCGAGGTAAGATCGAGAAGATAATTTCTTTTCACAGAACAAGCTTACAAGACTCAGGCATCATACGCGAAAATCTCTGCCTTGGTCTCAACCGGTCAGTATCAGACATCGAGCTTCATGAAGTATGTGAAGTAGTCGCGATCTACGAATTCATTCATTCGTTGCCTGAAGGTAGCTTGTTGTCGTCTTGAACTTCGACCATTGCTCACTTGTTACAGGTCTTAGCACCGCATGTGGTGGCAATGGAGGTGTCGCCTTTTCTGGAGGTCAGCGGCAGCGTCTTATCATTGCGCGCGCTCTTGTGCGGAAGCCGCAGATCCTCTTGCTCGACGAGGCAACTTTCGCTCTTTACGTCGAGAGCGAACGGTTATTCACAGAGGCTTTGCTGCGTCTTCCGCAGAATGTGACCGTTGTGACTGTTGCCCATGTAAGTTTTCCTTATCTCATACCACCCATCATTCATGTCTATTAGAGAGCTTCAGTGGGCGCCGTAAATTTGCTTTGGCTAGCGTCATTCATCGGTATGCGCTGACATAAATGTTGTTGCTGCCAGCGGTTCTCGACAATTCGGAATTTCGACCTCATAGCTGTTCTAGACCAGGGAAGCATTGTTGAGCTTGGTGCGTACGACAATCTCATGAGCCGGCGGGGACGCTTTTATCGGATGGTGAGTTTTCATAACTTTCAATATCAACCCTAATTTACTATCAACAGGCAACGATACAGCATGAAGATGAAAAGGTAGCCTCGTCGACCGCTTAATCTACTCGTTGACCTTACGCCGCGCAACCGGTTGGGTTGAGCGATCTAGCGAATGGGTAGGGTTCGGTCTAGAGCTGGGTTGACCTTTGAGCGAGAAATCTCAGGTGGCAAAGTATATAATGTGTATTGTATACAGAGAATGGGATAAAGAGGGAGAAGTAGGAGAAGTAGGAAGTAGATAACCCTACCTACTACCACCAGAATTACCACCATAAATATCTATCACCCTCTATCAGCTCGCGAATCAACTTCTTTATCAGCCCCATTACCAGCCTTTCTACCGATCTTTGTATTAATCTTTCTATTCAGCTTGCTATTCAACTTTCTACTAAAGCATTGACAGCATCGGCGATTTCTGAGCCGGCCCGGGAAAAGTGCATGGCCCAGCGAGCCCAGCCGGCCCTGGAAGCCCTGGGATGGCCCTGGGCTCCCACGGCCAGCCTCAATACTGCTCTTAAACTTATTAATGTTGGATATAGGAAACAGTACTGCTACCCCTGTGGTTGGTAATCTCCATTTCGAGCCCTGTAGGGCTGGCGCTAGAGGATTCAAAGTTTTCATCTTTCACTTCTTCCGCCATAATTTTTAAAATAGTTCAATTCTATGGTTCTATATATGCATATATGTTTCTTTTAATTCTTAAATTTTAACTAATTATGAATTGAAGTTAATTTTATTATTATTATAGTAAAATTAAAGAGCAGAAACATAAAATTCACAGATCACAGTTATTGATTAAATTTTTTTTTATTAATTTCTTTGAATTTGTTAAATATCATTCAAGCTTTGCAGAATTAAAGACATGATTCTGCAAGATGACGTAGTGCCAGATTAATGTTGTCTGCTATGACTTTTCATTAAATTTCAGATTAAAATAAAGAGAACAACGCATATGAATTAGAAGAATTGATATTGCTAAAAAGCTGACGGTGGTCTGACCTTCATCTCAACGTCTGTAGACAGCGCGTCAAAGATCACTGTCTGCACGTCAGATACTATCATACTTCAGCCCGAAATTACTCGATAGTGAGGTCTTTGAAGTATTTTTTGATCTTATCTACCTTCTTCTTCTTTAAATTCTTCAGATCTGACTGTCTTGCTGACTGTGATTGTGGCCTGCGTACCCCTCTGGGGCTTTTGAATTTGTATCTCATTGACAACCTTCACTGGTTTCATCGTCGTCACTGCTTCATTCAAAGCTTCCTTGATAGCTTCTCCCTCGACAATTGCCAGAGCAGAGGCGGTGGGTAAAAGGACGGCGGCTTTGGGCTTACGGCCTTTGGTGGAACGTTTGATAATGGATATGGCTGTAGGATGTGTAGGCTGACTTCTTTCAGTGGGTATACGGTGTCTGCCATATCGAGAATGCGAGGTAGACAGAATAGGCGACGGTAAGGGTGGCTGAGAAGCCATTGTCATTATCATACTAATTACAGTGTGAGAGGTAAATCATCCCGGATTGTGATGCCAATAATGCCAAGGCGGCGTCGGATTAACTATTATACCCCCTGCCAGCAACTGACCACTTCCTGAGAAACAAAAGGATACTGTAGCTTGACGTTCCACCCCTTGAGAAATATCAATCATCCACGGCCATCTTTCTACCCATAGTTCGTTCAGCAGCTATCCTACACCTTCAGAATCTCTAGCAACAACCTCAATGAAAAATTCTCTTCACCAAAATTCGCTTCTAAGCTTTCGACTTCCTTTTCCAACTCGCCATGCAGTTCCCTCAGAACGCCGAGCGTGTAACTCAAACTTTTTGTCTCTTTCATAGTTGTCAACACCTCTCGCTTGGCCTCATTGCTGAGCTTTCCTTCAAGCGTCCTCTTCATGAGGAATGCCCGCAACTGCATCGCGTCACCCGCGAATTTGGGCTCTGACTCCAGAGTCTGGATGCAGTGAATAAGTGTGAAGGAGTACTTTCCTTCATCGAGGTCTTCGGCAAAGCCCTTCTGCTTAGCGTAGTCAGCCGAAGCGAGGTTCTGGTAGTCGTCACGGATCTGGAAGAAGCGCCCAATGAGGCAACTCAACAGGTTCAGATCGTCGTCCGACACCTTCTCGCTGACCGGACTTTCGGCGACCATCAACCGTGTTAGCATGCGAAACAAGCCACCCGTCTTCTTATCAACCATTTTCAGATACTCTGATATGGACGGGCATAGTGCGTTATGCGTCCAGTAGAGGTCGTAGCTCTGCCCCACATACAGCTGTTGCATCTCTTCGATGAAGATACGAAAGCATGACGGGTTGCTGAGCTCGGCAGCCATACCTGTCGCTTGGGTATATTGGTACGTCGCGCTGTTGATTGTCTGGGCGGTGCCATAGATATTGTGGGTCGAGGGTTTGCCACGACGAAGTGGTGAGCCGTCTTCAAGATCATCGAGCCTGGGCGTCGTTAGGCGGTTTAAATGAGACACGGCAGGATGGAAGAGCGAGAGAAAGAAGGGTAGCAAGGGAATTGGCCTGAATGAGCAGAAGAAGACTAACATGAGAGATGCACTATGCAGCATCTTGACAACGTTCTTAATCATCTTAGCCGACTTCGGAGGCACCTTGAGCCATGTGTTGAGGGAGTCTATGGCCTGGTCACGGAAACCCTTAGAAGGGAGGGAGGTAAGGTATCGATATGGTTGGAGAACAACCTGATAATCACTGTCAGTTACAGCTCCAAGGATATGTCTATCGTTTGAGGGTATGCAGCGTAGGGAAGATGTTCAACTCACATTATCGCTCAACTCCGGTAAATTCCAATCAAGGGTCAAAGACACCACATCCGCAAGAACGAGTGAATCCCTGCTCGGTTGCGAGATATGTGCCGACTTCTTGACACCATTAGTGCCATTCATTTTTATGTCGTCACCCGTACTGCTGCCGTTCCTCTTCCTCTTGTGGCCGTTCGCCTGAATATTACCGTTGACTTGGGGCTCCTTGCGTTCGGTCTTAACGGAAAGGCCGTCAGTTGCGTCCTTCGGTGGCCACATTGCCGGGTATCTCTCTACGCCATACTTAGCTCTCAGCAACTGCAACTCATTCCACTTAGCCCCTGCGTTGTATCTCGGACACTGAGTACTCCAAGCAACGTTGCCTGAAAGGGTGTACTGCATGACCTCAATGTATCTCTTTGTGTCATCAGAGAGGTCCGTCCGCGTCCTGGTGTCCTTGACCACGCGGACGTACTTGGCAACTTCGATGCGGATGCGCTCCTTACAAATCTCTCTGGCTTTCTCTTCGCTACAGCCGTGCTCCTTCATGACAACCAAGACGGCGTTTTGGACGTTGGCGTCATCGCGTTCCTTCTCGAAGGAGAATAGATCGTTGGTGAGAGAGGCAGTGATCAAAGCAGGCGCGAGAAGCTCCCTAACTTGATCGGCCTCTTCCTCAGGGATGGTAATAGCGCAGCCAAACGTGACAAGGCCGTGCCAGAGCCTCGATAGCAGGATAAAATTAGTCCCAGTTAGATAGGCTTGATCTAGGATTGGTAGGTGCAGGAGACTTACATGTATCCCACGTCAAGGGCCCTGTACGGGATGTACTCCTCAAGAGTCTTAAAGTCTGTGTCATCCTGCCGTCTACTCGAATGTTGGACGCCGGCGGCCCAGCTCTTGGCGACAACCATTGCTCTCTCATGGTCAATTGCCATCATCTCGCGGAGAATCTGAGCAGCGATTTTACGCTTTCCAGAGGCGCCTTTCTCATCGATCTTGCCAGTCTGACCGCCCTGTTTCAAGGCTTGCTCCATCTCGTCCAAAGATGCGTCGTCGATATTTTTATCGATGATGTCTGCAATGAATTAGCCTCATTCAGGATATCCCACAGACCTACGGACAATTAGCACATACCGTCATGAATGAAACCAAATTCAAGCCCATAACTGGTGATCTCCAGTCTATCCGGGAGACACTCGGGCACCGCGCAAGTGATGAAACTAATGTCTGGACCCAAGCCGCCCCTAAAAGGCTTCTCTAAGGGCCCAACCAAGTGGCGCCAATCTTCCTGAACCCTGAATGCACCGATTTCTTCAAGATCGCCAGCCACGTGCCTCCTGAGATCGATTCCATTGCAAAGACCTTGCGTGTCGTACTTGGAAGAGTCGATGATGTGCGAATACTTGTAGTCCATTTTATATGCAGACACCAAAAATGGTTGCTTTGATAGAGGGGTACTGAGGCTTTGAGGTCGCAGAGAAATGAGATAAGTTGTAATACACGAACGCGTACAGGCTCAGCAGAAGAAGACGGATAACAATGATGAAGGTGATACCACTCCAAACTTCTTTTCCGATTTGAGAAATTGTTTTCAACATGCGGAATATCTTAGTGTTAACAGTGCTAGCATTTGAACAGCGTGGTTCGAAGGCGGTTCGATAGACGCTTCTAGGAGCGATCCGCTTCTCTTAAATGGTCAATTTCGTTTTTACTACGTTGCTGGGCGGTAAGGATAGAGCCACCTGCCGTAGTAATATATATTCGAACAGGGATATTTTTTCTTCTGGTAAACTGCCTAAAGGGCAAGACCCGACCGAGGACAGCGGGAGGCGACGATGGAACAGGCGAATTTCCGCCGCTCAAAAGGGGGGGCTTGGTAAGACTCAGCTTTTCCCTGGCATGTGGCTATGTACTGAAGGATGGGGAGACCTACAGTAACTACCTGGGTACCTAGGTACCTAATGGGGAATGGCCGTAGTGGGCGATTTACCGATCCATGTCAGCTTCAGTAAACCACTGGGGTCGTCATTAGGACGCGCAAGAGCAAGTCCCGAAAGAAGCGTATATCGGTAAGATAGCGCGACGCAGGTTCAAGCCCTTATAAATGTAAACTAAAGACTGTTCTCTTGTCTGTCGCCGCAGCTCACTTGTGCGTCGTTATCCCACTTATCCATCAGGCCTCGTTTAATCCTGAGCTCCCCCTTGATACAAGGTCTCTCGGCTTCTTTCCTCCCAGGCTGCCATCGGTCTATCTCAAATGGAGGCCTACTTGCCCAAAGATGCCGGTTTACGTGCTGCCGTCGCCGTTCTTGGCATAAGCGCGTTCTATGTTTCCAGCCTAGTCATTCATCGGCTCTTCTTCTCTCCTATAGCAAGATTTCCAGGTCCCAAGCTTGCCGCAATAACAACTTTGTACGAGTTGTACTACGATGTTGTCTACAAAGGGAAATACCTGTTTGAGATTGAGAAGATGCACGACAAGTATGGTATGTACTATAGATTTCCTGATTGTCAAAATTTCCACTGCACAAGAATCACTGCGCATGTTGCAAAGGAATAAAGCTCATATTTTCAAACTATGTAGGACCGATTGTAAGGATTAATCCGTACGAGCTTTCCATTCGCGACTCTGAATACTACGATGAACTCTACGTCGCGGGCTCCGTCCGCCCAACAGACAGATATGAGGGTTTCACAAAGGGTGTTGTCGACTTCGAGGGATCTCATCTTGCGACTACACGACATGAGCTCCACCGCAAGAGGAGAAAGCCACTCGACCCTTATTTTTCTAAAAATGGCGTGACAAGGCTGGAACCCATGGTGGCAGAGCTCTGCGAAAAGCTAATTATAGGACGGTTCGAAAGCTTTAAGGGAACCGGGAAAGTAGTGAGGCTGGATCATGCCTTCACTGCCTTCTCTGGCGATGTAATCAGCAGGCTTTGTATTGATGACCCGCCCAATTTCGTGGACGATCCGGAGTTCGCTCCGGGGTGGTTTGAACTTTACCACAATGGTATCGTATCATTGCCACTGTTCATGGGTCTGCCTTGGCTAATCCAGTAAGTAACCTCCGCACTCAAAGAGTTCATTCGTTAATCAGAATAGTTTGATCCGTCTTATTCCTGAGCGCATTCTTATGTGGCTGGATCCCAGGAGCCAGACCTTCAACAAGTTCAAGCTGGTATTAATAAACCCTGAATCCTATTATTTCTACCTTCATTACCTTGCTGAAATTTATTTAGATGTGCGAAGGCCATATCAGGGTGGCCAAGCGTGAAAAGGCTGCCCTAGGATCCAAAGATACGTCAACGACGGGTGCGCGCCTCACCCTTTTCCGGCATCTTGTCAACAGTGACCTTCCGCCATCTGAGCTCACAGACGAGCGCCTGTCAAGGGAAGCCCAGGTCCTGATCGGTTCTGGTACCATCACCACAGCTGGGACGTTAGGATTCATTTGCTATTACATAATGGCAAATCCGGCTATCAGGAAGCGTCTAGCAGAAGAGCTGAAGGGTGTCATGAAGGGCTACCCACTGAAGAAACCGACTTGGGCCCAACTTGAGCAGCTAGCATATATGCAGGCGTTGATTAAGGAGTGCCTTCGGTATTCTTTCTCATATCCCTCGTGGCCGAGCCATCATTAAAACAAGCTGACTGACATTGTGTAATAGCCTCAGCTACGGCACCATGCACCGCCGTCCGCGTGTTTCTCCAAAACAGCCTCTCCAGTTCAAGCAGTGGGTGATCCCAGCCGGCGTCCCAGTCGGCATGTCCGCATACTTCCAGCATCGCGATCCTCGCATTTTCCCGCGACCATTAGAATTCATACCCGAGCGATGGCTGGAGAACGTTACTCCAGAGATGAAGCTCAACTTTATTCCTTTTTCAAGGGGGTCACGGTATTGTTTGGGAATGAAGTAAGCCTGTCCACTAGCCTTGACCTGCTTGTCAACGGGTTGATTGGAGGGGAAAATGTCTCTGACTTGCCAACTTGAATAGTCTTGCGTATTGTGAACTCAATCTCATCATCTCCGCCCTCTTCCGTCCCGGAGGTGCCGATTTCGACATGTACGAGACAGATGAATCGGACGTCATGCCAGCTCACGATTTGATAGTACCTATGCCAAAGCTGGGCACAAAGGGTGTTCGGATCATATTCCATTAAGCGCCGTAGCGCGCTTTGCGGGATTTAGGAGACGGTCACAGGTATTAGGGTTTTTTGGCAGCCAGCAGTTTCCCCCATAGAAAACCACCTCTAGACCTTTTTTTCGGGCCCTGACGGTCTTCGAGCTGAAGATGGTCTTTCAGAAATAGTCTATACTTCTGGAAGGAGCGCCGTCAAGGAAAGAGCGTCCTATTCTCCGCTTATATTCGTCCTCCGGCTTAGGTACGAAAACTAGCCGTCGCACAATCATTTGGCGATACTCTGCAGGTATTTTTTTCTTTCGATTTCGGCAATTCGTCGGCGATATCTCGAGGATTTCAATCCAGTTCAATTTAATTGATTCAACTCTTGGACTTAAAGTTCCTCCATATCGTTGAAGTCCGCCTTCCTTCTTCAGGCTGGCAACCAGTGTTAACAGATCCGTCCCAAAATATGCGGTCCTTCTGTTGAACAGCCCCATAACCATCTTTGAGCCCGAAAACCATTGTAGAGAACAAACGGTCTAGAGGTGGTTTTGGAAGCGATGGCCAACTGCGATATTGTGGAAAGTCGCTATAATCGTCTCTTAAATCCCGGAAAGCGCGCTATGGCGTGGTGTTATCTAGAGCAAAAGTGAGAGGCAAAGGTTAAATGGCATATAACGAGTGTGTGGAGGGCTAGAACGTTTGCATCTGGGCAGGCCCGGCATTGAAGCTATATAATGTATATATCTTTCTCAAGTTCGCCAACTCTTATTTCAGCTTGCGCCAGGCTTGCCGTCTGCGTCTCTCCCAGAACCTTGCTACCCATGTTCTTCATGTCTGCCAACAACTCCATCACCGCCCTTAATTGGAGAATGATTAAAACGCGGACTAGATGCTCCCATTCCAGAGGGGAACTAATCTCATAGTCACCTAGAAGGAGTTGTCGCCAGTCCGACGACGTGCCCGTGCGCGTTGACATGATTGAGCCGGAGTGCATGCAGTCGGTCTTGGATGAAGAGGAGGAAGCGGATGTAGCAAGATCCCGATCCTCAACGTTGACGCGATGTGAAAGGCGATCGGTGGGTAAGCAACCCAGCAACGAGGATGGTAGCGAGCCTGCCCGGCTGTCGCCGTCTTTCATACTTTCGGATTAGTTTTTAGTGTGCCAGCCGAGCATAACCGGCCTAATTTTATACCGAGTCCCGAAAGTAAACAAACCTCATTTCTATTCAACTACTATTAATCATACCTCATTACACGTTCTCTATCATGCCTCATAAGAAGAGATTTACAAAGGGAACAGCTAAAACGAAAGCCTCTTGAGTCAGCAAGTCAGATCGTCAGCAAATTCCTTCGACAATTAGATCTGCAGCCACAGCTCTGAGCGAAATCTCGAGAAACTCTGAACTTTCTATAGGAAAATCTCTAGATCTTAAGTCGAATACAGTGCATTATATAGTCAAAGATGCAAAGAAGAAAACTGAAGATAACAATCGAAAGCTTCTTGATCAATGCAATTTCAAAGATGTCTTGCAATCAGATAGATCTTATGCTCTCTTTGTTGAAAAGATCAATTCTCTATGCAATTATGTGATAGAAACATGAGAAAACAGAAACAAAACAGCAAAAGAACACATCATCGAGCTTGATCTGTTTATTTCAGAGTCTATCTTTGCTCAATACATGTATGACAGAGATTATGCATGTAGAAAACACGAATAAAAGACTCATTTAAAGAAGAAACATAAAATAGCTTGCAAGATCTTTGCAGAGAACTATTTACAATTCGATTGAAAAAGAATCGTTTTCATCAATGAGATCTCTATGCATGAAGCAGAGTGATAAAATATGCTTAGAGCTTGACAATTATCAGATGAGAAGTACAATAAAGATGTGAAAGAATTCAAAACAGATAATTTTATCACTGATATGATATGAGACTCATTTATTTATAAAAGAAAGAAATCTATCTATTTTGAATATGAAGAAACACAGAAGAAAAAAAGAAGATTGCAACATCTGTTAAATCTAGAAAATCAGAATGAACAGCTCATTCATTATTTGATCTTTGCAAGCTTGCTAGCATTACAAGAATTGAAAGCTGAAGAAAAAGAAAAGAAGAAGTCTGATCTTGTATCTCAACTGAGTGTTAATCTGTGTAATAACATCAAAACAAGAAGTGATCAAACTAAAGAGCATGATGTTAACTGACTGAGATACAAAGAAGAATCTTTGTCACTATTATTTGACTTTGTGAAGAAGTTGATAAAGAAGAAACATCAGTTTATTGTTCTAGAAGATGAAGTTTCTTCTCATGCATGTAGATGAATTGATCAGATTTTTTGACAACATGAAGTTCAAAAGATCAAGAATTGATTTCTTTGCAGTTCTGATCTGAATCTCATTGAAAAGACGTGACTTTGAATGAGACAATGAATTGACAAACAGATCTTTGCATTCAATTTTACACAAGAACAAACGAAAGAACTATGATGTCAGATCTGAAAAACTCTATCTCAATCATTGATTAATAAGTGAATCAGCGACATACTCAAGCTTCTGCAGTGTTGAGATCATGTTTAGAAACTAATCAGAGTGTATGCGTGACTAGAATGTTTGATCGATAGAGATAGCTATAACTAAGACTTTAAGAATACAGAAGAAAGAAAATACAAAAGACAAGAAGAACACGCTCTATATAGTAGTTACTCAGATCGACGCTAGTCTTAAAGAAGACGTGTTTGAAACACAAGAAAAATGTTGATTCAAAAAATGTTTGTGACACAAAGAAATGTGTTTGTCATAAAAATCTGTTGACTACTTGTAACACAAAGAAGTGTGTTTGTTTAAAAGATAATAGAAGCTGATTAGAATGTGCTAGAGAAGAAAAAAGATGCTGAGTCATATCTGAGTCAAATCTGAGTCAGATTTAGATCAGATCTCAGCTAGATCGTTGACTAGCCCTAATCATTACGCAGAGTACTCGCTAGCGTGCACTGCGAATTGATTAGAGCTTCAGCCTTGTTCAGCCTTAATACGCTCGTAACATGCAGAAGATCATTGACTGCAACGAAGATAACAACTTCGAAGACTAGACTAGATCAGAAGAATCTTCAGAGTTCTCTCTCAGACAATATCTTCAGCTTGTTTTGAACGATAGATCTCAGTCATCTCAATTACACGATCTCGAAGCTCTCGTTTCATAGAGACTTCTAACTGCATTTGAACGACAGCGTTGTCTCTGTCTCAGCGTCTAATTCACTCAGAAAACAGAGTCTCGAAGTCAAAGTTATAGATCAAAGTCATTCTCTTCTCGTCGATCGTGTTGCTTCGACGTTGCTTAAGATAGATGATATCGTTGACTTCAGAACGTCGATGAGAGATAGAGAAGTTGCGAAGACAGTCTAGATATATAGTGTCAGAAGAAGAAAGGGTAAAGAATTTTGATGAATCTACAAACAAACTGAAACCTCTGAGTCATGTGATCTGAATAGCTTCAAAATTTACGACTGCGATAGCGATAATAGTAATTCTGATGGGAATGAGGCGATGGGTAGGCCCAAATTCGTATGTGGAAGGTGCGGGGTCCCCGCTTATGCTCGGCTGGCACACTAAAAACTAACCCGAAAGTACGGTACAATACGACAATCCGTCCACAAGCCGCAACAATTTTTTCGGTCACGAAAACCAATAGAACAAGATTCTCTCTCTTAGCCATACAACTGCTGCACTTGAGCATCGAACGACAGCACTTGATGGCTTGCTTCTGATATGCGACGATGGAGTTCAGTTCGGCGCGGTTGCCGGAGTTGCAACTAGCCTCAAATTCCTCGACGGCGAAGACGACTGCAGCCAAGTACTGGCATGACTGCCCGAAGGGATTCTGAGACGAAAACGCCGTTGAGACTAAGGTGGATGCGTGTAAGGATGTGGGCGTAGCGTTGAAGCCGATTTCGAAGAGGGACGAATCTTGGGATTGTCTGGTAGGTGAATCGTAAATCGAAATCATAGAATCTAAATCGGTAGGTGGAATGCAACGTGGTATCTCATCTCCTGAGCTTAATGACGGTGATCGGAGATTTCCAGACGTCCTAGCAGCCGCGGGTTGGATTGGCTCAGGGTGCGTGCTGGGCAAAATCGTAGAGAAGAAAGGCAATGGTGAGAGGGCAAGGTTGAAGATATTATCTCCGTCTTGATAGCTAGTTTGTTGGCCAAATTCAGCGAGAAAAGACAGGTCAAAGTTCGGTTGAATGTCGGCCAATCTGTCAGTTAGAGGTTCCGTAAGTAGTTGTTCTCGCTCACTATCATCAATGTTGCCGTCCGCTAGGAGTGAAGACGCAATGGGCCGCTTGTCTGAACACACCCCTTCCTCATGCCCGGTGTCTTCCAAGCTCGAAGAAGCCGATGACTGAACTAACAAGTCCAGCGAGCGCTCCTGCTGTGCAAAATTGATGCTTGACTTTCGTATTCTCTGATTGCCTTTATGCTTTAAGGAACTGGAAGTGCACGTCTTTCCAAGGCGCTTGCATCGGCTGCAACCGTCGTCATTGGTACTGCATTTGACCTACATACGTAGCCCAAATCTGTCAGTATGAATGTCCTGATTTCTATACCATATGTGATCTAGATTCGCATGACATTACCTTTTTGGCCCTGCATCGATCGCAAGCTGAATTCTTTTCTGGATTTGACGATTCATGTAGCCTCTCAACAAACTTCGCCTCTTTATCATGAGAATTCCAGTGCAAAGTCCCGAACATGATGAAACGAATCTTTCGTGCCCAAAGCCACCCCAATGGCGGCGAAGAGGGTCTCGAGTCCTTTCAGGTTTCGTCGAGTTCAGCTTACGCAGGTATCGTAAGGATCCGTAAAAGTGGATTTATCACCTAAGCAATGTTTCCGCTTTATTACTGAAACAGCTGCCACCTTAGTATATATGGATTAAACTATCAGGCTGAACCCGAGGCTATCGGCAGTCAGCATGCTCAGCTCGTTGGCTAGGCGGAAGGATTATCGGTGAGTCAAGGATCAAAAGTGGCCTTGGAAGGGATAAAAGGGGCCGAAGGAGTTGGTAAAATGGGGCATTCTGCTCGTGTGCTCGCCCTCATCCATTTGGAATTCGGGCAAGCAGTCATTTGATAGAATTTTCGCTTTTGCCCGCCCACCCACTCCATAGGCTCAGCCGCATAGACAGAGGGAGTTCTTCGCGCCCTGGGGCAGCTTTGACAGCCAATTTGGCCGAGGAAGCTGCTTCTAGGGGCGGAGTTTGCGCAAACACTACCTTATACAAAAACGCCAAGATGAAACCCTGCATGTCGTATGCACGGGGTTTCCGCGCACATGGGGTTTCCGCGCACGCTAACTAGGACTAATTATCTTAGTGCTCTTTTTAGCACGCTAAACCCGATACTATCTGTAAATAACCTTTCTAGGTTAGAGTGCGCGGAAACCTCGTGTGCGCGGAAACCCTGTGACACCACCTTCCATTCCTCGCGATTAAACTTCAACCTCATTCTTCCCCACCGTCATCTTACCTTCTACCGCCGCCACCCCTCTACGACTTCTACGTCTGCGCCGAAATGTTGCTATAAGTGACTTCGTCTTGTTTAAACTTTACTCGTAGAATAGGGGGCTTTGGTGGGGAAACGCGAATTTACGTGTTTTCACTGCTCGGGGTTTCTGCGCACACTGGGTTTCCGCGCACGCTAACTATGACTAATTATCTTAGTGCCCTTTTTAGCACGCTAAACTCGATACTGTCTAAAGCTAACCTTTCTAGGTTAGAGTGCGCGGAAACCCAGTGTGCGCGGAAACCCCGTAAATACGAGTAGCGCGCATTTAGAAATTCCTCCGTACAGCTTTGTAAAGTGCAATGACATCTTGTACTGCCAGAGTCATACTGTGAGCGTTCTGACAGTCTGCGACATCAAGAGCTACGGCGCCGCACTTGATCTCGCATGGCAGGAAGGGGAAGTACATCCGGTAGGTTGCGACGAAAAAGGAGGTATCATAGATGCTACCGATGAGTGGATCAAGCTTGTTGAGCTGCTCGTCTGTAAATGCGGACCGCCTGAATCTAACAGAGTAATCCGGCTGTGGCCGCGAAGAACCCTCCACTGCTATGCTGCCTGTCCAGCCTTCGTTTACCCCTTCAATCAGATGATCGAGATGTGTAGCCCCATAGGTGGCGAGGATTACTGCAGAAGGGACGATCAATCCAGAGATGTCTTGGATAACCCTCGCTTCATTCCTGTCTTCTATCTTCCAGCAACTCTTCTTGAATATATCTTTGCGAAATAAAGAGTCCTGAGGAACAGTTTGCTCCTTTTTCAGCAATATCTGGCAGAGATCCTCCATCTCCTTTGGAATGTTATCATTATCAAATCCACGCATATAAATCCCTTTGCCCTCAGGTAATGTGGTGCAACGTGTGTCTCGGTATGGAGCACTCTTGCTCTCCCTTATCTTTTGGTCGCTAGAGCCAGTCAAGCTCGAGTCCGACTGTTTCCGATGGAGCGAGGTCGAAACTTTCCTAGTAGGAGGCGGGTATCTATTTTCATTAATCTCCACGTATTGGACAACCTGGGTAGAGTATGCCATTATTTCCTCTGGCCAGCTGTCCTGTTCGTGCTCTTTACTCAGGTGGCTGTCTTGTTCGAAGTATTTCTTAGGCCACTTCCCTGTCCAAGTCCAGAACTTGATTGGAGAGCTGTCCTTACCAATGTCGCTCGCCGCTCGCCGGTCAAATGTATGCTCCTCTCGATGTTTGGCTTTATTTGACCGCGGGCCATGTCGATTGGAACGAGGGCGTAGGAGATGTCTTTATACAGGCGCTGGCTCGAAACAAGACAAGATTGGATGGATGTAGGGGAGTTTGATAGAAGATGGTGTGGTCAAGGCGGGAAAGTCTTGGCAAGATGCATGGTGCTAAATTAGCACCCACCCCTGACCCCCGCGGCTAGCTCACAGAAATGAGTCATAGCCACTGTTTCTGGTGCAGCTAGCTAATGCTTCCTGCAGTTGCAGAGAATATAGGATGTAAGTATCTAATATGTATTAATGGGAGAGTCTCGTCGCTGTTATCGCGTGATAGACCGATCGTGAGGAAGAGAATTCCACGAAACAAACTAGCCCCTGTCACACGTCTACTTCTTCTCCTTCTCGACCAGCTGAGCCCTTGTCCCTCGATGACATTTCACGGGTATGTCTTGCCCTCCTCGCACACGCACTTAAACACCTCCTCGGTATGCTGCACCACCTTCTCCACCGCGCCCTCGCCCCTCGTCTTCTCCAATTTCTTGTTCGCCGGGAACACCTCCCCGTCCCAACTCACCCAGTAACAACCACTCCCCTTCGTCCCATCGCTGCCAACCACGACATCCCCTTCCATCCCCTCCCCCTCAGCTTTTGGAGGAAACCTCCCACTCGTCGCCGCAAACAAATGCCTCTCCCCACTCTCCTGAATCGGCACCATGAACGCACTCAATAGCGTCTTCAGCACAGCCGACAGCACGCGTCCAACCGGCAGTTCACGCATCAGGCCCGTGGCCACGCCGGAGGGGTACGCGTGGACGAAGGAGGTATGCAGGTGTCGCTGCGCCATGCCCTCCAGGAAAAAATCACCCATCAGGCTGGCGTGCGCGCCGCATTTGTTGAGGCTGAAGGTGCGCTTCAGACTGAGGTCTGAAAAGTCGAGCGTGCCCGAGCCGCCGGCGCGGACGGAGACGTGCGGGTCTAGGACGGAGACTACGCGGGATAGTCTGGCGTCGGCGTTGACAGAGGGGTCTTGTGCGGCTGCGATTAAGAGGGGGAGCAAATTGGCGATGAATCGCATCCGCGCGTAGTAGTGCAGCACGAATTTGCGGTCCAGGCCTTCGGCCGTCTCGTCCCGGCCTTTCAGCGTCATGTATCCGGGTGTCATGAATAGCAGGTTTAGCTTTTTTTCTTTGGCTGCGATCTCAGCGCACACGCTGTTGACGTTTTTGAGGAGGGATATGTCGGTTTGGAGAAAGGTAGGCTGGGCGGAGGGGTTTATGGTTTTCATGGAGGCGATGGCGGTGTCGGCGGCGGACTGGCTGCGGCCGATGAGGTAGATTTTGGGGAAGGGGGTGTGACGGGCGAAGGCGAGGGCCGTGGAGAGCGAGATGCCGGAGGTGCCGCCGACTGGGGGTTGTTAGTGACACGGAAGGTTTCCAAGAGAGGAGATAGGGTAGAGAAGAGCCTTTGCAGTGGGCAAATTGCTTCAAGAACAAGACGGTTTTCGGTGAGAGCATCGTAAAGAGTGGAATGTTGGAGCAGGTTGAACTTACCGAACACCGCGACGAGACCTGGGGCTAGGGATTTGAGAGCCGCATTGTGGGCTTGGACGGTTTGGAGGTTCACCATTGCTGCTTCTATCTCTGGCGACTGGATACGGGATTGTAGGATGTAGGACGCAAATGGGATCTGGGTTTCCTTATTGCAATGAGCACTTGGTCCAAGAAGAAGAACTGGAAAAGTAGGAGAGAACGTTCGGAAATATGGATAGCCCAGCTGCACTTTGGGGAAACTTGAGATGAGCTTCAGCAACTGGGATGAGGTGAAACAGCGTCAAGTAATACGAGTACCTTCCCGTGCGTGATTCGTCCGTGGGTTTAGCTTCGGCGGAAGAAGGCTGGACAGCACGATCTGGGTATCACCGGCTCCTGAACAAAGATTGAGTTTTGGATATAGACGAACAAAACTTGAAAGGACTTGAGGTACCGGAAGGGCGTAAGTATACGGTGACCGCAAGTAGAAAGCTGAGCAAGCAGTGGTGTCCAAAGTAACGCCGAAACCTTCTGTGACGCTGATGAGGTAGGTGCAATCCAGAAGATGACTCCAAGGGCAAAGGTCAAATGTGAAAGCTCGAACTGCACAGTATAGGCGAATCAAACCCAAATCAGAACACTGCAACACCAGAGATGTTCTCAAAAGTTGAAGTTGGATGTAGATGCTTGGCATGGTGTTGTTGTTCCCGGACAAAGGCACCAGTCTCAAAGAGGCTTAGCATACTCCGGCAAGCAGTGATGGGCAAGAGCAAGGTGGGGCAGTGGGGAGCGGTGTCACGTGAGCACCGGGAGCGGGTTGTGGGCAGAGCCGATCACTGGACAGGGATCTCAGTCGGATTCTGATCCGAAACGGCTCAAGCCCGCTTGGGCTCCCAATCTAAAATAGAGTTGTAGGTGGGTGCCTAGATAAGGTCCAGATAGAGAAATTCCGTTGGTAGCGGGAGCGGAGAATAAGACTGACAGCTCATGGCCAACCACCGGATAAGGTGACACTTCCGCGACGCTAACCCGGCAGCGCATCCAGCTCGGAAACTGGCCGTATGGAGAAGAGCGCAAACCCGAGGGCTTGGGCAGATCCACTGTGGATTATTCCGTACCTTAGGTGCTTCTGGGCTAGCCGAGCGGGAGGCTGCTTGGCTTTTGCCCGCGAACGGGATGCGGACGACCTGTTCATCCGAGCGGCTGCTCGCTTGCGTAAGTGGAGGTCAGAAATACGAGAGCGAGGCCAATCAGCGCCCCTCTCTGTACGATTCCTAGAGAATCATCCGCCCATCTCCCAAGTTGTGTGAATTCTTGAACACAGCAGCCTCCGGTCCGACAATTCACTGACGGACGCCGCCCTCGTCCCCGGTTCTGCGGCAGAGATTGTTTCAACAACCAGAGAATGTGCGCTGCACGCAATTTACAGAATGCCCTTGGCGCTTGCGAAAGTATTGCCTAATGACGTGAACAACTGCTGCTTTCTCTGCCCCGCGGCGCGCCTCTTCTATCATGGATCCCATTGTTTGCATGACACGGACCAATAACGGTCGCGAAACACCTGCAGGCCTTGTTGCCCGTCAGGCATGGATCACGTTATCCACGCCTTCAGCCCAAACCGAGAGCGAAGGAGCCTGGGGGCGCGCACCAGGCAACGTGCTACTTTACCTAATGACTTGCTCCCTGCTCCCCTGTGGAATCTTCTGCTCCCGACAGTTGACACCCACCCCGACAACCGTGTTCAACCCTTCCAACTTCAGTCCTTCTTTCTTTACTATACTTAATACATTCGGTTGACGCTCATTGGCGCATTCGAACCAGGACACCCACAAACATGAGCTTGGTGGGCAACTTCGTGGCCAATGGCGACCGCGAGGCTGCACACAACGGCGTGCCACCTTCAGATACAGTACAATGCCGTCCATCCCACCGCACTGGCACCGTAGGCTCCGACCCAGATGTTTCCACAATTGCTGCAAACGCAGGCGGCACAAGTTCGCGCAAACCCAACCAACATTTCAGGGTCGAAAGTGCGAAGGACGGCGTCTCCAGTGTGGAGAGGAGAGAAGGGGAGGTTCATCAGCTGGCCAGACGGTTCACAGAGCAGAGCAATTATTCAACGGCTGGACAGAACCCCTTTGCTGCGGAGTCTGGATCGACCCTGGACCCCAATGGTGAACACTTCAATGCCCGGGCTTGGTGCAAGGCCATGCTGCAGATGTACACCGAGGACAACCAAGCACATCTACTCCGGACCGTGGGCGTAGCCTTCAGCAACCTGAATGTGCACGGTTTCGGTTCCGATACCGATTATCAGAAGAGCGTAGGCAACGTCTGGTTAGAGACTCTCGGTCTGGCGAGGAAGGTCATGGGTCAACGTCAGCGCAAAATCGAAATTCTGCAGAGCTTGGATGGATTGGTGGAGGCTGGAGAGATGCTTGTGGTTCTTGGACCACCTGGATCGGGATGCTCGACTTTCTTGAAGACCATCACTGGAGAGACACACGGCTTTTTTGTCGACAAGAACTCAAACATCAATTTCCAAGGTACGTCCGACGTCATTCACGTGAAGGCTTCCTGCTAATAGTCACCAGGTGTGAGCGCAAAGCAAATGGCCAACGAGTTCAGTGGAGAAGCCATCTACACCGCTGAGGTCGACGTCCACTTCCCCAAGCTCACGGTTGGAGACACCCTCTTCTTTGCTGCCCGGGCCCGAGCACCACGCCACATTCCTGGAGGAGCAACTGTGAACCAGTATGCCACACACATGCGAGACGTCATCATGGCCAGCTTCGGTATCAGCCACACCAAGAACACCATCGTAGGAAACGACTTCATCCGCGGTGTATCCGGTGGAGAGCGCAAGCGTGTCAGTATTGCCGAAGCCTGCCTCAGCATGGCGCCGCTGCAATGTTGGGACAACTCCACTCGTGGTCTCGACAGTGCCAATGCCATCGAGTTCTGCAAGACTCTGCGCATGCAGACAGACATCAACGGCGCCACGGCCTGCGTTGCCATTTACCAAGCTCCTCAGGCTGCCTACGACCACTTCGACAAGGTCCTGGTTCTATACGAGGGTCACCAGATCTACTTTGGTCGCACAACCACGGCTAAGAAGTACTTCCTTGACATGGGTTTCATCTGCCCTGACCGACAAACCGATGCCGATTTCCTCACTTCTATGACTAGCCACCTCGAGCGTGTCGTGCAGCCAGGTTACAAATACCGCGTGCCCCGGACGCCCGATGAGTTCGTCGCACGATGGAAAGCCTCAGCAGAGCGAGCACAGCTTGTGCAAGACATTGAGGTGTACAACGCAAAGTTCGCACTCGGTGGTGAATACCTGGACAAGTTCAAGCAATCCCGGAGAGCTCAGCAAGCCAAGGCCCAGCGTGTATCGTCACCCTACACTCTTTCATACGTACAACAGGTCAAATTGTGCTTATGGCGTGGATTTCAACGATTAAAAGGTGATCCCAGTATCACAGTTTCTTCGTTAATCGCAAATTCCATCATGGCTCTTGTCATCGCCAGTATCTTCTACAACCTCAAGGCCGACACCAACAGCTTCTTCCAGCGCAGTGCTCTCATCTTCTTTGCCGTTCTCATGAATGCCTTCGGTTCCGGCCTCGAAATGCTCACTCTTTATGCTCAACGACCGATTGTGGAGAAACACTCTCGATATGCCCTCTACCACCCGTCCGCTGAAGCATTCGCATCTATGCTAATGGATTTGCCCTACAAGGTCCTCAACGCCATCACTTACAATTTGGTTCTCTACTTCATGACCAACCTAAGGCGAGAACCTGGTCCTTTCTTCTTCTTTGTATTCACCTCGTTCGTCCTGACTCTAACCATGTCCATGTTCTTCCGGTCCATTGCATCGCTGACAAGATACCTCGTTCAAGCCCTGGCCCCCGCCGCGATTCTAATTCTGGCTCTCATCATGTACACCGGTTTCACCATTCCGACACAGTACATGCTCGGATGGGCCCACTGGATTACCTATATCAATCCTGTCAGCTATGGCTTTGAGTCTTTAATGATCAATGAGTTCCACAACCGCGATTTCATCTGTGTCAATTACGTCCCGTCGGGTCCTGGCTACGCGTATGTCGGGCCTAACAACCGTGTTTGCTCCACAGTCGGATCAGTACCTGGACAGCCCTATGTCAATGGCGACGACTTCATTGAGTCATCTTACGGCTATACCGCCTTGCACAAGTGGAGGAACATCGGCATTATATTTGTCCTCATGTTCGTCCTCATGAGTGTCTATCTGATTGCTACCGAGTTTATCACCGAAAAGAAGTCGAAGGGCGAGGTCCTAGTCTTCCGTCGCGGACACAAGGCCCTGAAAAAGAGCAAATTAGAGGAGGATCTCGAAGGCGGTAGTGGCCGCGGCATTGCTGTGGAGAAGACTCAATCGGACGACATTGCCATCATCGAACGCCAGACTGCTATCTTCCAGTGGAAAGATGTTTGCTACGATATCAAGATTGGAAAGGAGCATCGCAGGATTCTTGATCACGTCGATGGATGGGTCAAACCGGGTACCTTGACCGCGCTTATGGGTGTCTCTGGTGCCGGAAAGACCACGCTATTGAATGTCCTGGCTACTCGTACCACCATGGGTGTTATTACTGGAGAGATGCTTGTCGATGGCAAACCTCGTAATGACTCCTTCCAGCGCAAGACCGGCTACGCTCAACAACAAGATCTGCATTTGAACACCTCCACGGTTCGCGAGGCCCTTACGTTCTCTGCTCTTCTACGCCAGCCCGCTCACGTTCCTCGTCAAGGGAAGATCGACTATGTTACGGAAGTCATCAAGCTCCTAGAAATGACCGAGTACGCTGATGCCGTCGTTGGTGTTCCTGGCGAAGGTCTCAATGTCGAGCAACGCAAACGTCTCACAATTGGTGTGGAGCTTGCCGCCAGGCCAGCTCTACTTCTCTTCTTGGACGAACCTACCTCTGGACTTGATTCTCAGACATCATGGGCTATCCTCGATCTCCTTGACAAACTGAAGAAGAACGGCCAGGCTATTCTGTGCACCATCCATCAACCCTCTGCCATGCTGTTCCAGCGCTTCGATCGTCTCCTCTTCCTTCAGGCCGGTGGTCGCACCGTGTACTATGGAGATGTTGGCGAGAACTCGCAAATCCTTATCGACTACTTCGTCCGCAACGGTGGCCCCCCGTGCCCTTCCGCCGCTAACCCCGCCGAATGGATGCTCGACGTCATCGGCGCCGCTCCTGGATCCCACACTGACATCGACTGGTACGACACATGGCGCAACTCCCCCGAATATGCACACGTCCAAGAACATCTCGCCGAACTGAAATTCCAACGCTCCCAACAGGACAACCTTGCCCGCACCGTCTCGGGCCAGAAGCGCGAGGACAAGGCCAGCTACCGCGAATTCGCCGCTCCCTTCGTTGCACAGCTCCGCGAAGTCCAGATCCGAGTGTTCCAGCAAATCTGGCGCTCACCAACGTACATCTACTCCAAGACCGTACTGTGCGGTAGCTCAGCTCTTTTCGTCGGTTTCTCTCTGTACAATACGCCCAACACGATCCAGGGACTTCAGAACCAGATGTTTGCTATCTTTATGTTGTTGACTCTCTTCGGTCAGCTCATTCAGCAAATCATGCCACATTTCGTTGCCCAGCGCGCTTTGTACGAGGTCCGCGAACGTCCATCTAAAGCTTACTCTTGGAAAGCTTTCATGATATCTAACATCGTCGTCGAACTCCCTTGGAACTCGCTCATGTCCGTCCTCATCTTCGTTTGCTGGTACTACCCCATCGGTCTGTACCGCAACGCCGAACCCACTGACTCCATCACGCTCCGCAGCGCGCAAATGTGGCTCTTCATCTGGACCTTCCTTCTCTTCTCATCCACCTTCGCACACTTCATGATCGCGGCTTTCGAAACCGCTGAGAACGCCGGTAACACGGGTAACTTGCTCTTCATGCTCTGTCTCCTGTTCTGCGGTGTCCTCGCTACCCCCGCCCGGCTCCCAGGTTTCTGGATCTTTATGTACCGCGTCTCGCCATTCACGTACCTCGTCAGCGGTATGCTGTCCGTCTGCATCTCCAACACGGAAGTCATATGCGCGCCAAACGAGTACCTGCACTTCGACCCGCTTAACGGTAGCTGCGGCGAGTACATGGAAGTGTACAAGTCCACTATGGGCGGCTACGTCGAAAACGAACTCGCGACCTCAAACTGCAGCTTCTGCCCCATCAGCGACACAAACGTGTTCCTTGGTGCTGTCTCAGCCAACTACTCGGATGTGTGGCGCAACTTCGGCATTATGTGGGTGTACATCGTCTTCAATATTTTTGCGGCGTGTGCGCTGTACTGGTGGGTGCGTGTTCCGAAGGTCAAGAAGGAGAAGGCGAATGAGATCTCTGTTGCTGCTACGCAGGACCCCATCGACAGTGAGCTTGAGGCTGATCGGGAGGGGGAGATCGTCGAGCACAAGGAGAACAAGAGTGCGAGGCAGTATGAGCCCATGGTTGAAGTACAGGAGGCGGGGACGAGGGATGCTGAGAAGTACAGGAAGGCTTAGTTCTTCCCTCTCTTCCTGGATGTTTTTCTCTCCCCCATAAACGAATGTTTTTCTTTCTCTCATCACCCTCCCTATCCAACAACGAGGTTTCACTTTGTCATCCCGCTTTTTGGCGATTGCACAGATAGTGTTATCTTACGCACGCGCTTGCATATTTCTTTTCAGGCAAGCTCTTAGATGCGACATAACAAACTTTGTGGTTAAGACTCAATTTGAGGATCTGTGCATTTCTCAGTAATGGTAATTACACTGTGCGGCTTCTGAATGTTATATATGCGTACAGAGGGCCATAGATAGAATGTGATATTACTTGCATCTTATCAAGCTTCCGTCTTGCACGCCGTGAATGTTCGTCATGTCATACTATATCTCAAGGATGATAAATGTCTAGCGTGGTCGGCTACAAAGGGTTTACAATAGCATTAAATCTTCAACCATGAAATTAAATCTGATTCTACAACAGGCTTAACCACTAGCTGCATACTTCATAATTATGAGGAGATTTAAAATAATTTTTTGGCGTCATCATGTGGATTTGGTCATCTTTAACGACGACCAATTAATACCCATGAGAGGTAGTAGATATCTCTAGGGTGTCAAAAAAAGATTTCAAGGCATATTTGGCAAAAGGGTAGAAGTGAAGAACCGTATCCTCTCAGATTTTAGTTCTGCTACCTATAGCAAGGACATTGAAATCATGGCCTCTGCAGAACAGTGAGTGAATATGCCCGTCTCTCGTCTGATCCTAACTCTACTCGTATGCACGGGGTTTCCGTGCACACTGGGTTTCCGTGCACTCTAATCTAGAGATGTTAGTTACTGGTAGTATCGGGTTTAGCATGCTAAAAAGGGCACTAAGATAATCAGTCATATTTAGCGTGCGCGGAAACCCCGTGCATACGAGTAATGGGGAATGGTCGGATTAGGCGAGTTATCGATCACATGCCGATTCATGCTAGCTTCAAGAAAAGCAAGTTTCTAAAGAAACATATTCCGAATAATGACAGCACAGTAGTTCTCTGAGCCTCTCTGAGCAACGGAAATTCGTCTGCGCTATCGTCGCCCTCTTTTCATCCATGGCCTCGGCCCAACTATTAAAAATGCACTGAATTTCCGCTCTGAGGTTATATAACATCTATCCACCATCAGCCTACTCGCCCTCCCGATCACACCAACTTAGCGATGCATCCCGTAACTTTCTCCTTCGTTTCGCTTTTGGCCTGTATTCTCGCATCGACTGTTGTTGGTTCAAGTACGTCTTCAATATTTGATCTAAAGAAATTTAAACTTCAGGACATTATCACACGGGATGTGGCTGTCATTGGTGGCGGCTCTGCAGGCACATACTCAGCCATTAGCCTAAAGGATAAAGGCAAATCGGTCATTGTCATTGAAAAGAAAGATAGGTTAGGTGGCCACACTGAGACATATATTGATTTCGCGACCGGCACTTCTATCGATATGGGAGTCATGATCTGGCACAACATTATCGTTGTAAAGGACTACTTCAATCGATTTGGTATTTCAATCACCAATGCTGCTGATTTCTTTCAATCAACGTTAAACTATGATTTTCGTACCGGAAAAGCAGTCACTCTATCGTTCACTCCATCGGCAGCGGAGGTATCCGCAGCCTTCTCTGCCTATACGGCACAGCGTTCCAAATACCCCCGGCTGAACGATGGGATATTCCTTCCAAGCCCTGTGCCCGAGGACTTGTATATACCGTTTGGGGAGTTCGTACAGAAGTATGGACTTCAAGCGGCGGTTCCCACCATGTTCAACTACAATCCAGGTGTCGGAGATATATTGGCGAACCCGACGGTCGAACAATTCCGATACTGGGGGTTGAATATGGTGCAGTCCTTATCGACTGGCTTTCTGACTACGGCCCACCACAACAGCAGCGAACTGTACATCAAAGCTGAAGCAGAGTTGTCTTTGTCCTCAAGTCTCCTTCTTAATTTCGAAGTCGCGAATGCGGATCGAGGCGAAGGAGGGGCAGGTATCAAGCTCGTTGTTCGTACACCCCAAGGCAACAAGCTTATTCTCACAAAGAAGCTTCTCGTTGCCATACCCTCAAAGCTTGACTTCCTGGCCCCGCTGGACCTCAGCGACAAAGAGAAGATAGTCTTTGGAAAGTTTATTGATGCGGGTTACTACGTTGGCATCGTAAAGAACAAGGGCTTCCCCGACAACACCAGCATCACGAATGCAGCCCAGAACTCGGAGTACAATTTTCCTTCTCTTTCAGGAGTGTACAGCTTCGCCCCAGCTGGACTTTCCGGATTGCAAATGGTCACCTACGCCACTTCGCAGAGTCCAAAATCCTCTCCCCTGCCTGACGCGCCAGTGAAGGCGGACATAATAAAGTCCATCAAGAGGCTTCACAAGCAGAATCCGGACAAGTTTAGCCAAACAGAGCCGGAATTCGTTGATTATAGATCGCATGCACCGTATACTCTTCAAGTCAGTTCTGAGGATATCAAGAACGGGTTTTATAAGAAGCTGTATGCGTTGCAGGGCCTAAGAAATACATACTGGACTGGCGCAGCGTTCAGGGCGGAGGATAGTAGTTTAATCTGGAGGTTCTCGAAGGAAATAGCGTTGCCGCAATTGCTTGCGGGTCTATGAACTTTCGTACAAGACTGATAGATTAAACTTCCTTGAAAATGTCGGGTATGCCGAGCTCGGGCCATGGCTGTCGCATCTGCGATTCAGATAAACAACACAATTCAACAATCACAAATTTGATTGACTTCATACTTTGTGCATTTCTATTTCAACCCTATTCAAAACATCTTTTACAATTTCATGTATATATCTTAAACGTTGATGTGATTACTTTTGCAGTACGAAGGTAGCGAGTCGTGAGATAGCGACTACATATTTCAATAGACTGACCGCGTCGGGTCGGGTCGGGTTGGAATTTTTTTGGAAAAGTGTCGGGTCGAGTTGAGAAGCTTGACCCGAAAACCCGACCCGAAAACCCGACCCGATCCGACAAGATATTAGGTAGATGTAAATAGCTTGGTCGAACAGTCTACATGGTTCCCCTTCATGACTTTCTACCATGTTTTCCCGTCATGACTCTCTACCAAAGTCAAACGGCCTTCATGTTTCCTCGTCATGATCCTCTACCAAATGACCTTCATGTTTCTCTTCATGTTCCCCTTCATTGTTATGGATTATGGGTTACGGATTTGTTCCTTTGAATTAGGCTAGCGCTCGGCCGATGGCGGCGCACTAGTGCTTCTAGCGGCGCACTAGTTGTACTTTAATTTGACTTCCGCTTGATTTCGCTCCATAGCTTTTACATACTACCATAGGCTATACCTATCAGATGTTATTCCACCACAAATGGTAGCATCAACTGTTTTGACTATTAGCTCGGTATCATTCAGCTTGACTAGGTTTTCTACCAGTCTATCAGTTCCGTCGCTATTGAAACGTCGTTCACTGGTTAATCCGTGGTTACGTCACTAGCGAAAATTTCTATTCGAAAATCAAAGGAACACTCAGTGCCCTACCTTTACTACTTTCGTCAGCGAACTTCTCGTTTCTACTACTGGTCAATCAGTTCTTTACCTGCTAGACTGACTGACGGTCCCTTCTGGACCTAGAACGCCAACCTGACGTTCAGCTCGAGCTCTCAGCCCGCATTTCACCTGGACGAAGCTACTAAAAGTCTAGCCTTTCAGCTCAAAGCCTTTTTAGACATCGGTCACCAGTATATCAGAGATCGTAAGGTCTTTTCGGAAGCAGATATACGCATAGCCATCTGTATTACATCGCTCTACCTTCGACCTGCCCATTTAAGAGGTTCTATTGAAACAGTAGGCTCTTCAAGGCGTACGAAGAGATCTTCTGCCTCGACTGAGCCCGCCGCTTTCAACATCGATTGAGCGATAGATCGATCTTTATTTCAAGCAGCGATCAATTTCTTTGCTCAAGGTATTCAGCAATTTCGAACTTCAGAGACTTACCTCGCCTGACATAATCAGCAATATTCTACCACATCTTCTTCTACTTTCATCGATAGATCTAGAATCGAATTCACAGAAGAAGTTACTATAACAAATTCGCAGAACGTCATGACTACATCTTTTACAGAAGCTTAGCAAGAGACGTTAAATCAAATTATCGTCGAGAGCGTCTCTCGTACAATTTGAAAACTCAGTAATCAAGGTGATTTGTCTTCTGAATCATTCGAATCATTCGAATCTACTGATTCTACTGATCTAGCAGACGATGATGATGAAAACGATCATCGCAATCACTGAAATTCTACTGAAGTGAAATTCTTTGACTCTATGTATAATGACAAGTTCATGCACACTGACGATTTTCTGAAGTATTCAGGCAAGAAGACATACTTTCGAGACGTTCATCTCTTCATCGAACGTATCAAGAATATTCTTCATATTAAAGATGTTAATCTAGTGAGAACAAATCTATGAATCTGTCTTCAAGACACAGCGATGAAATGATATATCAAAGAACTCATCGATGACGAGAAAAGATTGATCAAATACGAAAACGATGTTGATGAGTGAATACACGCTCTGATCAAACGCTTTTGCGAGCAATCTTGCATTGCTCTGAACACGATTATCAAGAAAAGATACATCATGAAAGATGCACGACGTCATCGAGAATCTTGCGAGTATGCTCAGATCATATTAAGAGCTGTCAAATCGACGAAACTAAACTTCATCTTCAATCAGTTGTCAATTATCTACAACGACATTGATTTGAAATTTCAAAGAAATCTTATGATATCTACTCTCGTCATCAAGATTAATGATTTTCTATGTGATATGAACAATAGAAAATACATCTGATGAGAGCTAACAGCTAAATATCAAAGAAACATCAAATCTAGTATCAGTATGTTAAATATCAATTGCAGTACTGAAAGCAGTAATCAACACAGCAATGATTGACGCGATAATAAAGACATCAATCAGTATGATAGTTCTAACTCTCAGTTGAATTTTCAGCAACAATTTCAGAGTGATTTCAAACAAACTTCGAGATTTTCAAACTATCAGAACAATGCTTATCAGAATCAGTCTCAGCAGTCTTTGCAGTCAAATGTCAATACAACAATGTCGACTTTGTCAGCTTCACGACAGTCATTGCTGCTAACAAACGACGAAAATGCGTCAGATTTGAATCAGCGTTCATTCTATTCAAATAACTGAGAGCGTGACAAGTCATTATCTAAATCATTATTTCAATCATGATCTCAACGAGTCTATCAAGTCTCTATCGAGAATCAGAAGAACAAAGAGATGAAAATCAATACTGAAGAGCAGAAAGTCTATCATGACAACGAATGAAATCAGTATCAAATCGCTATTCAACAAGCATATCTGCAAGATGCTTCTGATGCATACGCTGAAGAAACTTTTAAGAAGAATCAATCTCAAATCGAATTGAAGTCGAATTTCAATCAGAAAGACGAATCTGTGAATGCTGACTTTGTGATTTCTACAATCAAGTCTACAACTATTAAAGTCTGCAAACACTGTGATCAAGTCTTTAAATCAGAAAATAAGCTTCATCGTCATCTAGAAAAGTGTTCGATCGTTCGAGCAATAAATGAATCAGCTGAGTTCTCAGTTACAGCAAAGTCATCATCAGAGAAACGCATTCTTATTGAATCATCTTCGAAATCATTGCAAATCGTCGACTACGTCTTTCGTGATTGACAATATGTCACAGTCAAAGTCTGCTGAAGTCTGAACGAACTCAAAGAAGATATTGTTCTAGACATGAGATGTATCATGATCATAGCAGATCATAAGTTTATCAAATTCATTGCTTTGAATGTATTCATACAGAAAATGACATCACTCATATCAGTACAAGACATTGAAAACAAGATTCATCACTTCAGTGACTTTGTGATTCTGATCACATATATTCATAAATTTCTACCTGATGATAAATTGACAACAACTTGCTTTCATTGAGAGATTCATCTGATCAATGATTTCAGAGTAAAGATACTTCTCGAAATTGACATTATAACTACAGAGAAGATGCAACTAGATCTGAACGAAAAGATTGTCAGAATAGATAGTTGTCAAGAATTTACTGTCAACATTTTCATATTCACTAGAAATCTGTCGAATCTTAAGCGAATAGTTTGAATCAAAGATCGAATCATGATTTCATCTCATGCACTTCTGAAAGTATCTGTTCTCGTCAAAGAAAATAAGCTGTCTATTGATCGTGATCTGATCTTTAAGCTTGACTATGATCAAGATCTGAGACAGACGAGTGATCTTTTCACTCATGTAGTAGACATCAGTTTTTTCTTTGTGCAAGTTCGAAATGACATCGAAAAATCAGTCATTATTCAAAGACATACAAGAATTGAAGCAATGCTTGAGTACAAAGAAGATGACTGCTTTCTGATGAATTCAACAAATCATCATCTGATGATCATTGATTGAAAGCAGCATAAAACTTCTGATTGAAAGAGTTCACTTCTAAGAGAAATATCAGTTCTTGTTGTCGTCATCGCAATTCTATCAACTGCAAATTCAAATCTATTATCATTTTCAACGTTGACAGTATCGAATCTACTTTCGACAAAAGTTGATTCTGATCTGAAAAGTACATTGTCGAACGACATCACTATCTACGACATCACTCAGATGATCACTGCTATAGCAGAGATCATTAATTCATATGATATATGAACAGATAAAAAGAATATCGTGAATATTTTTGAAGAGAACTGAATGTCAATTACTCTAACTTTCGACGCTAAGATTTCGTCAACAAGAGTATATTCTCTTAGTACTAAAGACAAGAAACTGATAGATGAGATCTTTGATAAGCTTCATGAACAACATAAGTTTACTTGAATTGAACAGTCAACGCTCTATGATTTTTCGATGTTCATTGTATGACGAGAGATCAATGAAATTTGAAAAGAACATGTTGTGATTGATATTTGAAATCTAAACAAAATCTTTCTGCAAGACAACTATTCAATGTCATTGCAAGTGATTGTTACGACTGTCGTTGCAGAATGTCAATACATTATCATAATAGATGTCAATGATTATTTCTATCAGTGAAAGATCAGATCAATCGATCGAAACAAATTAATCGTTGTCTCTCATCGAAAGCAGAAACAGTTTGAAGTAGCTGTTATGAGATTCAAAAACTCTTCTTCAAATGTTCAACGTCAGACAGATCAACTGCTGTGATCTCATCGTCGCTATGCTCAAGTTTATATGAATGACATTGTCATCTTTTCAAGAACTCTGACAGATCACTTGAAGCACTTACATGTTGTGTTTCAACTATTTGCGAAGAAAAGAATTAGCATTTCGTCAAAGAAATTGTTCATAGACTATTCATCAATGATACTGCTTGATCAGAAGATCAACGATTTTGATCTGACTATTTTAGTCGAAAAACTCAAGACTATAATCTCTCTGAATTTTTCGCAAACACTGCGTTCACTAGATATCTATCTAGATATGATCGATTGACTAAGAAACTATGTTTCATACTATGCTCAAATAGTAGAATCATTGCAGAGATGCAAAACTGAATTATCAGTAGATTTACTCAAGAATAATTTAAATGCTTGTTGAAGTGAGATCGATAAAAGAACTTTTGAGTCTATTGAATTGAAAGTCAGATTCTTTCAACATCTTCAGAATCACTTTGTCAGAGAAGAAGTACTGATACATTTTGATTCTGATCGTCAGTTATGAGTCAATCTTGACGCATTCAAGAAGATTGATTTCGTCGATATGATTTATCACGTCAAAGACGAGAAGACGATCTTTACTCGATTAAATGTTCAATCTATACTATTTCTGAGCAGAATTCTTAATTCTGCTGAAAGAAACTACTGACTTATGAAACTGAAAGTAGCTGACTTGATCTGAATGATCAGAAAGATTCGTCACATGATGAAATTCACTCTGAAATCGCTCACTATCATCTACATTGATCATGCAATCGCTGTGATGATCACTAAACAGACTAGTTTAACGACTGCAAACACAGATAAGTTGAATCTACATCTTATTCAAGCATCTCAATATCTGTTTATCTTTCAGCTAAATATACAACACAAGATCAACAAGACTAATATTATGCTTGATGCACTATTCAGACTTCTTCATGATAAGCTTGAACTAGAATCAATGAAAGTGTTATGAAGCGTGTCGACATTGAATAGAATCTAGTCAATAGACTCTAGAAATTTCAATATGTGAACAAGAAACAACGATGTTTCAAATCAAAATATGCTGAAACATTTCATTTATTTGAGCTCTAGCAAATCAACTACTTCGTCTCTTTGTTCGCTCTACTATAGATACAGCTCGAAACTGTCTTCTTTCTTCTGTATTCTTAGTTTTCTAGTTATAGCTATCTCTATTGATCAAACATTCTATTCAGCTACGCACTATCTCGCTGCAGTGTGATTAGATTCTAGACATGATCTCAACATTAAACTAAGAATTCGTTTATCACATGATATCGATTTCATTACTCATTTAAGCTACTCGACGAACAACGAAATGAGTATAAAGAAATTTGTTTACCTGATGATCAACGACATCGAAAGACAGAACAACATCAGAAAGTCAATAGAATCAATGAGAACATATGATCGTTGAATTGCTAGAGAATCTATCGCTCATTCAATAGCATCGATTCACTCGATTAATAGAATCGACGATAAAGAATCTTCGTGAATTGCTTGAGAATCAACTCATTCTTGTGAAGCAGACGAGTGAAAATAAGCTGTTCAATTTTCTCTCAAAAAGCTCGTGAATCAGTCGAGTCAAAATAATTTGTGTCATCAAATTCAATTCGACTCGATTCAAATTCAGATCAATTTAGTGAGTTTGCTACAAAGACGCTGTCAATGCAATGATTTATCTACTTTCATCATCTTATCTATCAGTGAATCTGATTCTACGTTCACATGCAAATAGTGAGTCTGCTACAATGACAAGTCGAAAGTTAATCTTTTCAATGAGCAAGTCGACTAGTGAGTCTGCTTCAATGACATTCTTCGTCAATGCAATGATCTATCTACTCTCATCGTTCGATTTATCAGTGAATCGATCTATCTTGCGTTCACATGCAACTAGTAAGTCTGCTTCAATGATCACTCTATTTCACATAGTGAGTCTGCTACAATAGACATTTGACGAGTTGATTTGAAAGATCAATAGAAAGATTGATAGAAAGACGAGCATCAGAGCTTTCTAGTCGCTGTCGCTATGAGCTATGTTACAAGTCATAGAAACATGACTTTTAAAGAGAAGAAAGTAATGTTACGAAGCGTGTTGACATTGAATAGAATCTAGTCAATAGATTCTAGAAATTTCAATATGTGAACAAGAAACAACGATGTTTTGAATTGAAATATGCTGAAACATTTCATCTATTCGAGCTTTAACAAATCGACTACTTCGTTTCTTTGTTTGCTCTACTATAAATACAGCTCGAAACTGTCTTCTTTCTTCTGTATTCTTAGTTTTCTAGTTATAGCTATCTCTATTGATCAAACATTCTATTCAGCTACGCACTATCTCGCTGCAGTGTGATTAGATTCTAGACATGATCTCAACAGAAAGAGACTTTCAAAGACGACATACTGAATCTACTGCACGAAAGAATCATACATAAGAATCGAACAATTTATGTCTGCATTACTTCTCTGATTGAGCTGTCACTCAAGTTCAAAAGCAATCTTATCGAAGCACTGAAAGATGACAAACGTTGAAAGAACATACTAAGTATAGCACGAAAGAAAGCTACAGAATCATCAGATGATCAGACAATCATCAAACGATCTCGAGAAAGTCACTTTGAAGTTCAGAAGAAACTTCTGTATCATGTTAATGAGAACTCAAAGCGTCACGTTTGATTAGTGATTCTCAAGAAACTGAAACATGAGATGTTCTCACTGACTCACAGTTCTCATCATGCTGATTTTCATTGAATCTATCAGCGAATCGTCGAAATCATGTATGTACAAAAACTCGCTTTCAGACTGCGAAAGTTCATCGATCATTGCTTGAAGTGTCAGCTATATCAAATCAGACGACATCAATCATACAATAAGATGATTTCAATAAATTTTGCAAACATTTTCTTTTATACAATCACGTTAGACTTTATTCTAGCATTATCGATCAGCATAAACGAATTGAAGTGTTTACTTATCATCATTGACAAATTCTTTAAGAGACTTATGCTGATCTCTGATAAATCAATCTGATCAACAAAGAAGTGAGCTTATGCTCTGATTGAAAGATTGCAGCAAGCGAATTGAAATATGTCATCAGCGATTATATTCAATCGCGATTTCAAGTTTCTATCAGACTTCTGACAAGCTACGTTTGAAAAATTGAGAATCTCGTTGCTGACAAGCACGATCTATCATTCTCAAATCAATGATCAGAGTGAGTGTTCTAATCAAATCATGAAAATTGCTTTACGTTTTTTACTCTTCAGTATTGACGAATCACTATGATTGTCTCTATTAATCAGTCTACAAGCTAACTTCAACAACTTCACGTTCATCAGTACAGATAAATCTTCTAATGAGATTGTTTATGACTTTAGAACTACGAACATTTCATTGCTTATTAATTCTGAAGATCACTTCAACTACACAACGAAATGATCTATAAATGTATTCGAGACTGCTGATGCTATTACTTTCGCAAGAGTCAAGATGAAGACATGATATGATCATAAGCATAAGTCAATGACTCTACGAGTCAAAGACTATGCATTTCTACAATTACATCACGACTATCATCTGTCAGACTACTCATCTAAAAAACTCAGTCAGCAATACTGTGATTCTTTTCTGATTGTCAAATGAGTCGAAAAGCTCGCATATGAGCTTGAGCTTTTGTCACACTGAAGAATTCACTCGATCATCTTCATAGCACAATTGAAATCAGCACTCAAAGATGCAGACTCATTCAAGCATTCTTGATCGAATAATTCTTTCTCTATAGAAGTAGAAGAAAACATCAAGAAATGAGTCTCATACGAAATAGAGAAGCTCATCGATGATAGAGTTCGATGATTCGACAGAGACTCGCTCATATGCAAATATCTAGTAAGATGAAAAGAATATGAATCAGAGTATAATGAATGATACGACGAAAATTTGCTTAACAATGCGTCTGAATTGATTCAAAACTACAAAGTCAAACGTAAATTGAAGTTGAAAAAAAAGAAGATGTCAAACATCATTACTGCAACATCATCGAAGTCTGTTAGAAAGCAATCGAATGTCGAGTCTACTAGAAAACAGCTCAAACGATTGCTAAAAGTCAGAAATAAATGATGATTTAACGAGATCATCGAGACTTTTTTCAATGAGAACATGTTGTTATAAATTATGAGTTACAAATTTGTTTCTTTGAATTAGACTAGCGCTCAATCAATGACGATGTACTAGTGCTTCTAGCGACGCACTAGTTGTACTTTAATTTGACTTTCGCTTGATTTCACTTCATAGCTTTTACATACTATCATAGACTATATCTATCAGATGTTATTTCATCACATTCATGTTTCTCTTCATGTTTTTCTTCATGTTTCTCTTTATGTTTCTCATCATGATTCTCTATCAAACGATCTTCATATTTCTCTTTATGTTTCTCATTATGATTCTTTATCAAACGATCTTCATGTTTCTCTTTATGTTTCTCGTCATGACTCTCTATCAAATGATCTTCATGTTTTTCTTTATGTTTCTCTTTATGTTTCTCTTTATGTTTTTCTTTATGACTCTCTATCAAATGATCTTCATGTTTTTTCTTCATGACTTTCTATCAAAAAGATAATGCAAAAAGATAATGCAAAAGTTGAAAAAATTTCTATATTTAACTCTCTTGATATCAAGCTCAAGTTCTTGACAAATTGAATTGAATTGACTCAATTTCTAGTTGAATCAAGTTAAATCAAGTTGAAAATATGTTCAATTCAACGTGAGTTGAGTTAAAAATGTGAGCAATTCAACTTTGAATTAAGTTGAATTCAAAATGTCAACTTGAAACTCAACTTGACATTCAATTTATATTTCAAGAAGTCAAAGATTATGTGAGATCAGTATTGTTAGAAGTCTGTCTAAAGTGAGTCAGATAGAAATGTCATTTAACTAGAAGATAAATGCTAAGAAAGAAAGATAGTTACAGAAAAGAAGCTGACTACATATGTATGTTTCTCAGTCGATTCTAAACTCAATAAAAACTAGTCAAGATGATGAAGTGTTATGAGCATATCAAGATTAATAAGACTGAACAAGACTGAAGTTCTAATCAATTTGCAATGCATGCTAGCGAGTACTCTGCATAATAATTAAAGCTAGTCAACAATCTAGTCGAGATCTGATCTAGATCTGACTCAGATTTGACTTAAATATGACTCAACACTCTTTTTCTTTCTCAACACTCTTTTCTTTCATCAACATCTTGTTCATCTACATCATTTTCTTTTCATGTCATAAACATATTTCTTTCAAGTCTAGCACAGTCTCTGAACATTACATAAATAAAAGCTTTTGTATCAATCTTCTTCTGTATTCTTAATATTCAGTTATAGCTATTTTTAAAGATCAAACACTATCAATTCTGATCTTCATTGATTGTATCATTTAAACACAATTCTGACATGAAGTGAGAATAAATTTGACAAAACTAGAAGATTGAGTCTAACAAGACTAGAATCATGACATTACTCTTCTTCTTTAACAATTCATGTTTACATGAATGTATTTTCTGCTCAACTTGATTGATTGCTTAATCATGATTAGCATGATTTGTTCAAGTATTGAATATAAAAATTGTCAATGATCTTCTGAGCATTCATAAATTCATCATCATCAGCGTTGTATCAATTGAAATCATTGTCATAATCATTTCATTTGACTTTATACTGAAGTTATCTTTGATATCAACGAAAATTCAATATATCAGTGATTTTTCACTCATCTTCATTGTTTATCATTATTGAATCTGAAAGTTTATTCTTTTGATCAAACAAGAAATCATCAACGACAGAGCAAAGCAGATCAGAATGAAATACATCATGAACATGCATAGACTCTGATAATTTTAGTTTATATGAAGAGTCAATGAAATTTAAATTGATGAAAGAATTGAGCATTTTGTCATTTAACTTCTTGAAAGATTTCGCTGTAATGATGTTTCTTTCATTCAAAAACATCTTTAATTTGATCTTATAATTAACTTCTTTTCTATGCTTATTGACTTGTTTCATCATTTGTTCTCATGTTTTTGCTAGCGACTTGCAAGCAAACTTCAATGTTTTGTTCATATGTTCAAATATATTCTTGACTTTAGTCATTTGCAAACATTCACAAGAACTTTCATATTTGATGACATTGAGTTCAAAGCTCATACAAGAATGAAAGTCTTTATTTAAAAAGAAAAAAATCAAGAAAATGACTGAGAATAAAACATTATTGTCAATGAACGTAATTATGAGTAGTAGCTTAGCTCAATCATTCTGCATGTACAAACAGAAGAATTAAAAATATCTTTCAATGTTTTGATTAATTCATTCACTTTGATCATCAATCTGAAAATAATAAGTTGTAAAAAGTTGAAGATTAATGTCTAGTCTTTTGCAAAGCGACTTTCATAAAATGAAGATAAATTGAGAGTTTCAATTCAAAATAATGAAATCAAATAAATCATGTATTTGATATATTCACTGAAGCATTAGCTCAACTGTTTTTTCTGCTGTGATTCTCTCGTCATCAATGAAGCAAGAAATATAATGTCATTTCTTTATTAATTTACATATCACTGTTAGTATGATGTTTTTGTCTTTCAAAAAAGATAAGTTAATGATGAAATTCATAACTATATTCTTTCATTGCTGTTCAAGTATGAATAAAGAATGTAGTAGTTCATTTAATTTATTTCAAGAAGTCTTTGATTGTTGATAAATGTAGTAGTTTTAAATATATTAATCTATTGTCTTTTGCATAGAAAATCAATAGTAATATCTTCTTATGATCTTCATTATTCTGAGAATTTCGAAATGATTAATAAAAGATTAATCATGAACTTCTTGAATTAACTTTATTTGAAAGTGCTCATTGAAGAAAACTCATAGAAGATCACTTTGATATAATGTTTTATTCTGAACTTAACAATCTTTTAATTTAATATCTTTGTATTGAGCTTCATTTTTTAATACAACTTCATGAAGTAGAATATAATTTTTATTGATTTTGTTAACTTCTAGAATCAATCAATAAATTGATTCATCATTCTCTTTCTCTTTTAAATCAGCAATTTTCATTCAATTCAATGTAAAAATTGTAGTTCATTGATAGCAACATCATTCATTCTTGAAACTTTTAGAAATTGAATTGACTTGACAAGTCAATGCATTGACTTTGATGTTTTATTTATCTGAGCAATACATGATTTTGAAGTTGAAGTCAATGAGTTTTTATACTCAGCATATTTAATGTATACTTAGCTTTTTATCTTTCATTAATAACATTAAAGCTTGATGATCAGTGAACATCTTGATGAATAACTCAGTCAATTTCAGCTCAGATCTAGATTGATCATCAAGTTGAGTTTTGAGTTGACATTTTGAACTCAAATCAAGATTGAGTTGAGTTGCTCACATTTTCAACTTAATTCAAGTCAAATTGCTCATATTTTTAACTCAATGCAACTTGATTCAACTGAGAATTGAGTTAACTCAACTCGACTCATCAAGAACTTGAGCTTAACATCAAGAGAGTTAAATATAGAAATTTTTCGACTTTTGCATTATCTTTTTGATAGAAAGTCATGAAGAAAAAACATGAAGATCATTTGATAGAGAGTCATGATGAAGAACATAAAGAGAAACATGAAAATCATTTGATAAAAAATCATGATGAGAAACATAAAGAGAAACATGAAGATTGTTTGATAAGAGATCATGAAGAAGAACATGAAGAGAAACATGAAGAGAAACATGAAGAGAAACATGATGAAGAACATGACGAGAAACATGATGAGAAACATGACGAGAAACATGAAGAGAAAACATGAAGATCATTTGACTTTGATAGAGAGTCATGACGAGAAATCATGATAGAAAGTCATGAAGAAAATTTTGAAGACAAGCTATTTACATCTATCTAATATCTTGTTGAATTGAATCGAGTTTTCAAATTGAATTGTCAAGTCAAGCTTCTCAACTCAACTTAAGTGCTCAAGTTCAACTTCTCAATTCGATTCAACACTTTTTCAAAAAAATTTCAACTCAACTCATCACTTTTCAAGTCAAGTACTCGACTTGAACTTGAGTACTCAACTTGATGCGATCAATCTACTCAGATCATCAATGCTTAAAAACATAAACAATTGCTAGTAGTTTCTTGTCATAAATCTTGTAATTGCACTCAGCAAGACTCAGATTCTTGCTGTAGTAAATCATTGAATGCAATGTTTCTTCATCATCATATTAAGAAAGTATGTCATCATTGATGTAGTTGAATGAATCTGTTTCAAGAATAGTCTTTTTATTCTGATCAAAATGACAAAGAATAAAGACTTTAGTCATTCATTTCTTCATATGATCAAAGATCATTTAACAAGCTTAATCTCATTCAAATATCATCTCTTTTTGAATTAGTTGAATCAGAGAATGAACAATCTTTAAGAAGTTTTTTATAAAGCATTGATAGAAATTACAGAAGTTAACAAAGAACTGCATCTATGTTCAATGACATATCTTACAGAAGAAGAAGAGAAGAGAGACGTTCATGATTGCATACATTGAGCTGAATGCTCGAGACTACGATCTGCAAACACTGCAATTCTGAAAGAACAAGTCTGAAGCTCATTGAAAGAACATGCATATACAGTCTGACATTGATATACAGTTAACTTGTGATGTCAGCAAATATGATATCTGAAGACTGCAAAGACAAAGATCTTTACATGTTGAATCAACAACTAGAACTGTGTCTGTGTCACAGTCACAGATAAAGACTCAGAATCAGACTCAGAAGCAGAAACAAAAGCAGAAACAGAAGCAGAAACAGAAGCAGAAGAAGCAGAAGAAGAAGCAGAAGAAGAAGTAAAAAAAGAAGTATTCTGATGATTTAAAATATGACAATGATGTTTATGAGAAAGTCTCAGAAAATGACTACTACTTCTGAGCTTGAATGTTTGTTTTTCTAGCAGTTTATCTATCTACATCTATGAATTATAGTTTATGTCAGCAAGTCAAAACAGATTGTCTGAATCATCTTCTACTTGTGATCGTTGTGATCTCACTGCATCGCGTAGAAACTCGTCAAACTCGTCTCTAAACTCTGTGTAGTACTGAATCAGATCGATGTTTTTCTTAATTCAGATCTTCAGCATTGCAAAGAAGATTTCTATGAAATTGAAATCAGATGAGTAAGATGACAGCTTGATCAGCAGTACTTCAAACTTCATACAAAGCTGATCTAGTTCAACAGACTGATGAATTCGAGCATTATTCATGACTATGATGAAGCGAGATTCAGAGTCATCTGAAGTGCATTGAGAAAGAACTCTGATTTGCATGAAGTTTAGAAAGATAGTCTTGATTATGAAGTTGTGATGCATCTTTCATGTCATATATTCATCTATTGTATATGTCGACAGTGTGCTTCATCTCTTTGATCGCTTGAGCATTTGACTGACGTGTAGAGAAACTTTGATAGAAGATCAGTCATACTTTTGATCATCTAGTCAGTGAATCAGCATAAAAGCTTCAAGCGTTGATCTTAATCTCTATCTGTTCATTCGTATGCAGCACTTTCATTCAGAAACATCAGCTGATCTGCTGTTCAGTCAGTCAGACGAAGCTTTCACTTCTTTCTTAAGATTTCACTTCGCTGAATCATTGTACGCTTGACGAGCTTCTTGCTTCATTTTCATTTGACTAGCAGTCTGCATACGTTGCTGACGTCGATGATGATATTAAATTCATCAAACAGAAATCAAATCATTTCGTTCTGATAAACAGTGAGACGTTGATGCAGATATTCAATGAGTTGCTCTGCATGATAGTCGCTCAGCTTGAAAGATCTTTCGTCTTTGAAAGCAGCAACGATGTCAATGATGATGTATGCTCTTCTCATCTTTCTGATATGAGACAAACTAACTTCAATGACTTTAGATATGAAGACAGTGAAGTCTGAATGATCGAAATGAATACGAATACGACTTTGCATCACTGAAAGAAGCGACGACAACATACTGAGATTGACAGCACTGACAGCAGTGATCAAGCTAGTCTTAAGATGAGTATAACTTCAATTTCTAATGCTACGACATGAGAAGAGACAGTGAGATTGATTTTACAATTCTATTTCTTATTTTGCACTTTTTGAAGATTTATCACTAATTTTGATGAAACTCTCGACAAATTCTAAAAAACGATTCAGATTTTGCAATCAACAATATTAACATATGCAGAAAGATTTAGAATTCTTGACATTCATTTTCGCTCTGTCTCATGATGATTTGTTTATAGAAGAAATTCAGAAATCAATTTCATCATTCTCTCAATTGCTTGAAATTGAAGCTATTCAGATTTCTTTGTTTGTTGACGTTTCTGATGTTCTTGTAATCATTTTTATTTCAAATGTTTCAACGTTGAAGTCAAAATCTATCTCTAGATGACTTTCTCACTTTCTCTAGAGCATTCGAAAGACGTAGAAAATCGATGATTCAGACTGAACAGTCGAAGATTACTGATTGAGTGACTTTCTCAATTGAGCTGCTCTTCTCGATCGAGTTGCTCTCTTCAATTGAGCTGCTTCTCTCGATCGAGCTGCTCTTCTCGATCATCATCGTAGATGAGCTCTCATTTCATCAAATGTAGATGATTTTCGATTGTTTTCAACTTCTGAACTGTCTTCAACTTCTTGACAATTTTCGTCTTCTGAATCTCAGTTGTTTTCACTTTCTTGATGATCTGAATCTTCTTCACTAAGACATTCATGATCTGATTCATTCTCATCATTGTCAAGTTCTAGATATTGAAAGAATAAACTCGACATTTCTAAGAATAAAGCTGAAAAATCAATAGCTTTTTCAGCTGCAGAAATTGCTGCGCATGCAAAGCATCAAAAAGAACAACAAAATTGAGTCGATGCTGCTCGAAGATTGAAAGACAATAAAGCTCATGAAGAGACTTTATGACAGACAGAAATAAATGAGCATGATGAACAAGAGACTATACGTCGTCGTCATCTGAATCATCAGACTAGAAAGAAGACAGATGAGTTGTTTATTTCTGAGCTTGAAGCTATGAACTTTGAAGATCGAGTTGATGATTCTATGCTGTTTATATCAGTCTGTCTTCATGTAAATTGAAGACTTGAATGATCTAGTCACATTGCTCAGATGTTGACTTTGAAGTTTCAAATCTGAAGCTTTGAAGAGATCTTAAATGAGACTATTAAGATCAAAGATGATGATGTCAAGAGCTGAATTATCACTAATCGAATGATCATCATCAAAGTTAATAGATCAAAAGTCATTTGAAAGCAGCAGTTTATTGATGACTTTAGTGAGTTAGAATGAGAGAAAATCTTGCTTGCTTTGACTGAGAAGAAAGCTACTGACTATACAATCAAGATAGAGATCAACGTGAAGATTGAAAAGTTTACTTGTAAAAGATCTGCTGAGATTGTTTCTGAAGATTTTGACATTAATGAAAGATCTCGTCAAAGATGCACTTGCATCGATCAGCTTCTGAATCGAGCTCAAATCAGAGCAGAAACACTTGCTGACGTCGACAATTTCAATAGAACATTGCTGAATTGCTGACAGTGCAATGATGAGCATTGTAGAAATCAGAATGACTTCTGTTTCGTGAATTTTGCAGACAAGCACTATAATATGAATCACACTCAGCAGTCTTTATAAGATAAAATGATATCTAACGATGAAGCAAACGTCAACATTGAGCAATCTTCTATCTCTTTATATAACTTTTGAAGTGATAAACAGAGCTCTGTTATCTCGCTGTCTCGTTGATCAGATTTGCATGAGAAAAGATTGAATGTCAAAGCAGAGCGAGTGAAAAAGAAAGATTTTATGACGAGATTTATGAAATTCAATGAACAGCAAATGAAAATGCAAATGAGTGAGACAATGACTGATCAAATAGAACGAATGAACTCGCGTCAGAAAGCTTCAGAATCTCATTCATTATTTCAGCAATCTTCTCTTTTGCAGTGATCATCATGACAACAATCATTTATTTATTCTTTCTATCAGTTATCTTATCAATCATGACAGCAGTCTTTACAGTCTTCTTCATGACAACAGTCTTTACAGTCTTCTTCGTGACAACAGTCTTCACAGTTTATTCAATGACAGCAATCTTCATCATGTCAATTTTCTTCTTCTTCTTCTTCTTCTTCTTCTTCTTCTTCTTCTTCTTCTCTACAATCTCAGTTTGCAATTGCAGCTCAGCGATCAAGTTTCATTAAAGAGTCAGAAGAGACGAAGAAGATATTTGATCAGTTCTTCATCTGAAAGATAAACAAGATCTCGCGTCAAGCAATCAAACAAAAGCTCGCGAAGATGAGAATCATAGTGAATGCACAGATGTGATCTACGAATGATTTGAAAAATATAACAGATTCAACGTCTGCTATCTATCGAACTGCTATACAAGTAGAGATGTCAGATGAAATGACTCATGCATTTAAGAAAGATCTGAAACTTTTCAAATCAATCTGACGTAAGATCAAGACTTTATTAGAACTGAGTCGTTAAATAGAATCAAATTTCTGATTTTCTATCTTCAACTTTCGTTTCAAAGCTCTGATATCTGTCTCAAAGATGTAATCTGAATGCTTGAAGTGCTGTCTTGAATATCTATCATATTTGCTTTGTTCAACAGCGTAATGAAGAAAGTCATCAAAGATGTCTTCAAAATGAAGTCATGTATCATCAAAATGTCTACGAACTCAGATCTTTAATACACTGAAGATGAGTTCTATGAATTTGTAGTTCAATGAGTAGAAAGACAAATATCACATCTGACATTCATATCAGTGATAAATCATCAATTCAACGAGACAAATAGCTTATCTGACATTCATGTGAAATGATGAGTTCTTCTATTCGACTATTGCAATGAACACTTACGTTATTCATGATGATCATACTCTTCGAAGTCGAAAAGAAACTGCATAGAGATAGCAGCTCATCTGCTAGTCATTGAAAGAAAGTCTCGTCGTTGAATCAATCTTCACAAATGTCAATACAGAATAAATATTTGTCTTTCATATAAATCGAAAGAATACTTCAGCAATGCTTTCTCATTCTAGAGACTTGATAGCGAGCTGATTGATCAACGAAAGCATAGATTTGATGACATCAGTTCGTGATTTCATTGAATAAGAACTCATTCATGAACACGAGCTGTTCAATTGTTAAACGAAGCATGTCTGCTACTCAATTCAAATGAAGTTCATTGTTTTGTCTGACTTGTACACGCTGTTCTTTCTTATTACTTCAGTCTCTTCTCTTCAAAATTCTTGATATCATGAATTGATGCACATTAATGTTTCACTTCTTTCATATGTATCAGATCATCTCTTTCTGCATGACTTACAACTGTTTTTCAAGATAAACTATGAAATCATTTTCAGTGATCTTGAAGATCTTTTGAGAAGCATCTTTGAGTTGAAATTGAGATCTAAAAGATGAGTTATACATAAAGAGATTCTCTTGAACATTGTATACAGTGACAAAGCAACAATGAATCTCTTCAGCAATTGTTGAAGAAGTTTAATGAAGTAGCAGAAGACGTAGTATTTTGAAGCGCAGACTTGCAGAAAGTGATTTCGACATAGCTGAAAAAACATCAGAAACGTTAACAAACAAAGAGATCTGAATAGCTTCGATTTTGAGCGATTTTGAGCAATTGAAAAGATGATGAGATTGATTTCTGAATTTCTTCTATAAATGAATCATCGTGAGACAAAGCGAAAATGAATGTCAAGAATTCTAAATCTTTCTGCATATGTTAATAGCAGCGCACATTTTTAAAATCATCATCACTAATTTTCAGGCAAAAGCGTCTCTACACATGCTACTGAAATTCATAATTCAGACAACTACAAGACTTGTGCTTAATTTCAGTGTGTAAATATCGCGCACTCTACATTTTTTATATTAATGTTAGAAATCAACATAGAGCGAGTCATATGAATGTAATGTAACGAGTATATAAATGTTAAGAAAGAAAAGTATTTAGAAGAAAAGAGTCGACTATTTATATGACTCAGAGAAACATAAGCTAACTCTGAATAGAGTTGACTTCGAAACAATTCGATAGTCTAGTGATGAGCGATCGACGATAGTCATGAACATAATCATCAACATAGCTATCAACATAGATGCGTAGCTAAAATCGTAACAGTACTCTCTCTCTTCAATGATTCATATTCACATGAATGTATTTTCTTAGTCTTGTGTAGAATCGAAATGTTTATTGTAACAGACTCACTATGTAGAAAAGAATTGACTTGCTCAGCAAAAAGATCAACTATTGACTGATGTCATTGAAGCAGACTCACTAGAAGAGAATCGACTAGCTCAGCAAAAAGATCAACTATTGACTAATGTCATTGAAGCAGACTCACTGATCAACTTGCTCATTGAAGAGATCGACTTTGAACTCATCATTGTAGCAGACTCACTAGTTGCATGTGAATTGATAGACGAATCAATTCACTGATAGATAGAGTGATGTGAATAGATAAATCATTGCATTGACGAAAGATGTCATTGTAGCAGACTCACTAGTTGCACGTGAACATATGATCAGATTCACTGATGAGTAAAGCGATGAGAGCGAGTAGATCATTGCATTGAAAATAAATGTTATTGAAGCAGACTCACTAGTTGCACGTGAACGTATAATCAGATTCACTGATGAGTAGAGCGATGAGAGCGAGTAGATCATTGCATTGAGAATAGATGTCATTGAAGCAGACTCACTAGTTGCACGTGAACTGATAGATGAATCGATTCACTGATAGATAGAGCGATGTGCTTGTAGATCATTGCATTGACGAAAAATGTCATTGAAGCAGACTCACTAGTTGCATGTGAACTGATAGACGAATCGATTCACTGATAGATAGAGTGATGAGAAGATAAATCATTGCATTGACGATGTCATTGAAGCAGACTCACTGAGAGTTTGCTCATCAAGATAAAGACTTCACGCAGTTTTAAACTGATCTTTTTGATTGCTCTTTGAAGTAGAGACTTCACGCAGTTCTATGACTGATCTCGTTTGTTCATCAAATTCAAAGAATTTCTTGCGAATCTGAATGAATGATTAATTCGCTGATCTTCTGATCTAGTCGAATGATTTCGATCGTTTGTTTATACTCGCTGATCAGCGCACGAGTTCAAATCTTTTGTTTATTCTCGCTGAGTCAATTCACGAGAAAGAAGAGTGAATGTTTGCACGATCGCGAGTCGACTAAATCAAAGTCAATAGTCGTGTGAATCAAGCAGAGCAAGTCAATGCAGATTATTTCACTTCGTCTGTAACGAAGAAGCATTTATATAATGTTAAAGATCAGCATAGAGCGAGTCATATGAATGTAATGTAACGAGTATATAAATGCTAAGAAAGAAAAGTATCTAGAAGAGAAGAATCAACTATCTATATGACTCAGAAAAACATAAGCTAACTCTGAATAAAGTTGACTTTGAAACAATTTGATAGTCTAGTGACGAGCGATCGACGATAGTCATCAACATAGTCATCAACATAGCTATCAACATAGATGCGTAGCTAAAATCATAACAATTATCTTTTTGATTAATGTATATGTTATTATGCATTGCATTTCATGACATCAAAGATGAAATTAAATCAATCGCTTTTGCATACGTGAGATAATCAACAATTATACAGCATCTTGTTATGATTCTAGCTACTCATCTATGTTGATAGCTATGTTGATGACTATGTTCATGACTATCATCAATCACTCGTCACTAGACTATCAAATTGTTTTGAAGCTAACTTTATTCAGAGTTAACTTATGTTCTTCTGAATCATATAAATAGATACTCTTTCTTCTTAGCATTTATATACTCATTACATTACACTCATATGACTCGCTCTATGCTGATCTCTAACATTATATAAATGCTTCTTTGTTACAGACGAAGAGAAATAATCTGCATCAATTTCTTCAAGTGCTTCTGTTCAATTCATACGACTATCGATTTTGATCTAGTCGACTCGCGATCATGCAGCAGCACTCATTCTTCTCTCTCTTTTCATGAGCTGATTCAGCGAGAATAAACAAAAGCTTCGAACTCGTGCGCTGATCAGCAAGTATAAACAAACGATCGAAATTATTCGACTAGATCAAAGATCAGCGAATTAATCGTTCATTCAGATTCGCAAGAAATTCTTTGAATTTGATGAACAAACGAGATCAGTTATAGAACTGCATGAAGTCTCTATTTCAAAGAGCAATCAAAGAGATCAATTTAAAACTGCGTGAAGTCTCTATCTTGATGAGCAAACTCACAGTGAGTCTGCTACAATGACATCTTTCTCAATGCAATGATTTGCTCACTTTCATCATTCTGCTCATCAGTGAATTGATTCTTCTACTCATTCACATGCAACTAATGAGTCTGCTACAATGACATCATCAATGCAATGATTTATCTATTCTCATCGCTCTATTTATCAGTGAATCAATTCTTCTACTCGTTCACATGCAACTAGTGAGTCTGCTACAAAGACATTCTCAATGCAATAATTTACTCACTCTCATCGCTTTACTCATCAGTGAATTGATTCTTCTACTCGTTCATGTGCAACTAATGAGTCTGCTTTAATGACATTCTTCATCAATGCAATGATCTATTTACTCACATCGCTCTATCTATCAATGAATCAATCTATCTCATGTTTCTGTGTCAACAGTAAGTCTGCTTCAATGACATCAGTCAATAGTTAATCTCTTTGCTGAGCTAGTCGATTCTCTTCTAGTGAGTCTGCTTCAATGACATCAGTCAATAGTCAATCTTTTCGCTGAGCAAGTCGATTCTTCTCTACATAGCTAGTCTGTTACAATAAACATTTCGATTTTACACAAGATTAAGAAAATACATTCATGTGAACATGAATGATTGAAGAGAGAAAGTACTGTTATGATTCTAGCTACTCATTTATGTTGATAGCTATGTTGATGACTATGTTCATAATTATCATTGATTGTTCATCATTAGACTATTGAATTGTTTCAAAGCTAACTCTATTCAGAATTAACTTATGTTCTTTTGAGTCATATAAATAGTTGATTCTTCTCTTCTAGATACTTTTTCTTCTTAGCATTTATATACTCGTTACATTACACTCATATGATTCGCTCTATGCTGACTTCTAACACATCTAGTCGCAATCGAATATAAATTTGAGCTTGTTTGACACATAGTGATTTTGTACCTGAGATTTATTAGATGATGAGTAGAAATTAAAGCTAACGAACGCGCAATAGTGACTTTTTCGTAGATCTCATACAAATTTTCAATAGATTCATCGAAGTCTCTGAAGATGAATGTGAACGCAAAAATCATAGATTTCATCTCTAGTAATAAAGAGATCAATTAATCAATACAGAGTTGTTTCAGTTAGAGTATAATGAAACATTTGTTTACTTTTTCCCAGTTTCACTCGATCTTCTGAACTAATACGCACTAGAAAGTGATCATGCAAAAACGTTTGTTTCAGAACATCTGCATGCAAAGTTCTATTAATCATTGCGAGCGCAATTTGCTGATACGTCGAATGCTCATAGATGTCTTCATACTTGCTCAACGATAAGCTGAGTGACAGCATGTCATCATCTTCAGATTACACATCAAATTTAGTAAATAATTCAAGAGTTTACATATGATTCTGAGCAATCTCTTCACAGTAATTTTGCACTGTTTAAAAGAGCTTCAATATTGCTCAGCATCTTCTTCGCTATATATGAAATGCTGCAAACAGATCTGCATTCATTTGAATGAAAGAGAGTGTGACAGCACGTTCATCTCGCTGCTCTTCATCTCTTGCTTGTATGAGATCTTGACTCTGACTTTAATAAGAGAACTTATTGATTCTTGAATTTTCTCTGTCATGACTAGTCTTCAAAGAGCTGAATGAGCTGAAATGAGTGTAGAAGCATGATTGTGACTCTCGTTTCATATGACTTCAAAATATCAGTCATTCTTCTTGTTTCATTTGTCGACGACGCTGAAAGAACACTTCATGAGTCATGTGTCACTGTGAAGACGTTGTCGAGAGATAGAGTACAGATGCAATATAGAGAGCTTCGAAATCAACAAAGTGAGCAAACAATGAACATGTGCAACGATCGCTCTAGTAGATAAATAAATCTAGAAGATAGATAGATCTAGAAGATAGACTAGATACAGAAAGCTAGATAAATAAATAAATAGATATGTAGATAGATGAATAGATAGATAGATAGATATGTCTGTCTGTAGAAGAGTGAATGTCTCATGTAGAAAAAAGGTAAAAGCATGAGTAAACGATGCAAAGCAAGAAAAATAACACAAACACGCAGTAAGAGTTTACTCGAGCATTACAAGCGCTGAATAGAAGTTATAGACACATTTTCAGATAAAATAGTTTCAGTTTTTATTGTCTTGATGACGATGAAGTTGCTGTGTAGTCGACGAGCGATTTTCTCTCTCAGAGAGTTTTGTTCATTCAATACACATAGCATAGTTTTTCTCAATGAGTTGAATCATAAGTCAATGTCACAAGAATGTATAAACAATAAATCAATCAATCAATTATTTTTATTTATTTATACTACTATGCTAGCTTAGTGTTTATGAGAACATGCTGTGACTATGAAAGCGAATCTGCGTCGAGAAAGTTTGAGAGCATCATCAGCTTTGATGATGATCGAAAATAAAAGATAGATTCTGATATATTCAAGAGATTAATCAGCAAGAAAATCTCTTGTACAAAGTTAAGCATGAATCAAAATGATGAATTTGAAAGCAAGACTTTACATGCTTACATATGAAGTAATTGTACAAGACATTAAAGCAAATAAGAAAGTAAAAGTGATAAATGATGATGTTATTTAATTGAATCAAACAAGATTTTCAGAAATCAGATTTATATAAGTCAAGTAATTGAATCATAATGAGAAAGAAAGATGTCTTTCACTTGTTCTGAGCATGAAGAATTTCAAAGTGATGAATCAGCTTAATCTAAATGATCTGATGTATGATCACAAGATCAAGCAAGCAAAGAAATATGATCATACAAGAAGATCAAGACAATGCTTTAAGTATTAGAGAGTAGATCATTTTGCTATGCAATGTCAAAGACATTAAAGATGTGAAAAGTGCATAAGCAATCATGTCACAAAGAAGTGCAAGAAAGCAGTTGTATAATGTTTAAAATGCAAGAAAAGTCATGAAGTATGAAACAAATCTTGTCATAACATTCAAACAATCATATGATAAACAAGAAGCAAGACAGAGAAGAGATCAAAGTTCTTTCAAGCACAATATTTACTCATCTTGTCAATTATAACATCATCATAAAACTCATCATCATCAGCATCTTCTGAAAAGAAAGAGAAAGAAGAATGAATACATGTACAGAAATCAAGAAAAAGAAGAATGAAGAAATTTTTTGAATGATCATTGAAATCAAAGAATAAGATGAAATTGTACAAAGAAGAAAAAAACATCAGAATTCTCTTTTTAATTGAATTCTTTCAAGAAGTTGTCTTCACACAAGAGAAAATAAATCTTGCTTAATGTTATATAATAATACAAGAGAGAAAAATCTTAAAATTCTGCAGTACAATGTTAATAAATCAGAAATCAAGATCATGATGATGCTTTTACAGAATTTCAAAATTGCATCATATGACTTTCTGCTCATTCAGAAATTATGAAGAAACATGTACAACAATGTTGTTATGAGCTTGAAAAGAAATTTCTTTTGAATGATCAACAACAGAAGAAAGAAGTCATATATTTATATCTACGTGAACTCAAGAATTGCAGTCTCAAGAATCTCAGTAATTTCACATGAGAATGATTTAATCTTTATTAGTTTCATTATTGTATAAGAAGAGATGAGAAAGAAAATACTTATTTACAATGTGTACAGTTTTTCATCAACACATCACTCATTTAAAGAGCTAAGTCTCACTCTGATTCAGACTCAAAGAATCATAAAGCAAAGAAAAGATTAAATTCTAGTCAAGAACTTCAATCTACATTATTCAATATGAGAAGAAGAAAAAATTCATTGAAGTCATAAACTAGCAAATGATTTTCTCTTTATTGTACAAGAGACTGATCTTGATCTGACTCTGTTTGAAAACATGATAACAAGAGACTGCAGAAGAGATTAACATGTGAAATGTACAACAATAAATCTGACATTCATCTTTGAGAATCTTAAAGAAAGAATCATATCATGCAAAGTTTGAAATAAGATAAATCAGAGATTGAATCATTTATTAATACATCTGAAACTGAATCTCTCTTCATATGATATGTGAAAATTTCAAGAAAAGAAAGATAAAACATGAAAAAAAATTAATGAAATTCTCTTTTTAAAAGAACTGAACAATCATATGATACATTTAAGAGAGAATATTCTTCAAAACATAAATACTCTTGACATGTACATAATTAATCTGACACAGAAAATTTACAGTGCTGCAGAAGTTATCATGTTGAATTAAAGAAACAGTTTGCATAACAAGATTTGATAAACAAAAGAGTGCAATGAAATCATATAAGTCACATAACTTCTTCATTAAGCATACAATAAAGATTCATTGATACACAATTGAATCAACTTCATACAACATAAAGAATGAAAAGACAAGATCATTACAAGAACAAAGAGACAATTCTTTTGCAATCAAATGCAGAAGCTGAAACAACAGAAGAAAGATTCATGAGTTTTTGTACATTGAGCAAGAAACAGAGCACAGAGCATTCATCACAAAAGAATCTTTTCTATTTTGAAACAAAGAAGTAAAGAAGCATGTACAATAGAAAAGAAGATTGAACTTCTGTGAAAAGTGCACTTTTCATCTTCTTCAAAAATAGACTTATCAAACATTTTGAACATGAAATATTCAAAATCTCTTCAGACAGAGAAGAAAATATCATATGATGAGATCAAGCAAGCAGTTCTTCAAGCAGATAAAGACAAAGCTTCAGAATTGAATAAAATTCTGAACAGAATAATGTACATCATTGTACAACAAAGATCAGAATTGCTGCAGAAGCTATTTTAAATGTGCTGAAATCAGAAAATTTATTCAGAAAGTTTCAAGACAATCATCATGATTATATTAAGAAAGTCAAATAAAAATGATCATTCAAATTTGAAATTGTACAGATTAATAACACTTCTTAATACTTTAAAAAAGATTTTAAAAAGCATGATGATGAATAGATTAAAAGCTTTAGTTGAAATGTATAAACTTCTTTCAGATACACAGTATAAAACATGATTGAAAAGCTTAACTGAGACAACTTTATAAAATATCATTGATTAAATGCATACAATGTGAAAGAAAAAAATGATCAATGAGTATCTTCTTTTCTCTCTCTGAATGTAACTAAGATCTTTGATTGAGTATTTTACAAAAGATTGATTCACAATCTTAAAAAGAGAAGAATTTCAACTTGAATGATGATCTGAATAAAGAACTTCTTATCAAATCATTATACAGCAATTAGATTAAAAGATTTTATCTCATCAGAAGAAAGAATCAAGCTAAAAATTTTTCAGAATTCATTAATATCATCAATGTTCTATCTTTTTTACAACATGAATCTTCTAAATCTTTGTGAAGATCAAGTAAAACATATGATGATGATCAAATTTGTGAAAGATGTAAACATTCTTGTAACAAAGAAAAGTGTCACACAGAATTATTATACACTTGAAAGAAAACTTCTGAAGTGTCAGAAATGAGCAAGACAACATGATTCAAAGTTCTGTTTCAAAAAGTATGAATTAATACATTTTCATTGTACAATAAAGAGATTCTTTTAAAGAGAAAAAGTCAAAATCAATGAAAATGAAATCAAGTTCTTTAAAGATATTCAAATTCTAAAAGTGCATCTGAATGAAAAGCTAAAGTGAAGCACTCATTTGCATACAATTGAAAAGAAGAATGTTTCGCTTTTAGTGTCATGATTCTAGTCTTGTCAGACTCAGTCTTCTAGTTTTGTCAGATTTATTCTCACTTTGTCATCTTGACTAGTTTTTATTGAGTCTAGCATCGACTGAGAAACACACATATGTAATCAGCTTCTTTTCTGTAACTATCTTTCTTTCTTAGCATTTATCTTTTAGTTAAATGACACTCATATTGACTCACTTTATGCTGATCTTTAACATTAGATAAATGCTCATCATCTACTACTCTGCTATCGATGAATAGATGATATGAAACAATTTATTCAGTAAGAAAAATTTGCAAGAAATTCTTCAAATTTGCATCATCATTTTAGATTGCAAGAAATTCTTCGATTCTACACTCATTTTCATCATTTTATTTGCAAGAAATTCTTCAAGTAAAGCACTTAATTATTATCTGAAATTTACAAGAAATTCTTTGAATTTTCACTCATCAAAAAACATCAATTCAAAACATCAATCTCTCATTTACTCTTATCTCAACAACTTCTATCTTCTCTCATCATGACATGCAACGTCAAGTCAGTTGAGTTTTGAACAACTCATCTGCTTAAAAGCATTGTCAATAGAAGAGTTTCACTTCTACTCATCAATGCTTCAATTGAAGCTAAGAAAGCTGTCATTGCATGAAACATAAACATCAAAAAACAACTGTTTCATTGAGTCAGCAATCAATTCAGCAAAGTCATCAATATGTTGAACAAACTTTGAAGTCAGCAAGACTTGATTCTACAACTCAATAAACATTGACTTCTCATACAAGAAGATCATAAAAAGAAAGTGAAACAACTAGAAGTCACTTTTGATAAGAATGATGAGTTAGAGAAAAAGATCAATCAGCTACAAGATGAGCGATTGAACTTCAGAGCAAAACAACGTCAAGCTGATCAATCTATGCTTCGTCAAGATACTCAGTCAGCTGAGCAACGAGTCAATCAGAAAGAAGCTTGCTCTCAACGAGAATCTTCTACTCTATCTGATAACGAGAATGATCATCACAAGTTCATCAAGCTTTCGAATTCACTCATCTTCATCGAAACAGATGACTTTATCTGAGAGACATGAAACATCAAAATAGCTGATAAGCTCGATGTCAACGTGAATCATTATTCTACTGAAAAGATTCGTATTGTCTATGTGATTTTCAGACTAGAAGACGATGCTGATCAGCAAATCTATGCAAAGCATCATGTTGATGCTTTCTCATTCTATCAGTCACTATCAGAGCTACTGAAACATCTGAAAGAAATTTACAAAGATCAGAATCTGATTCAAAAGTGTTGTCATGAATACATTGCTCTGAAGCAGCTCAACAAGCTCTTCAGTTCTTTCTATTCAGAATTCATCAGAATATTCAGCTTTCTGAACTACAATGATATCACTCTGATGAACAACATTCAGAATAAAATCAACAATCATCTTCAGAACGCGTTGTCAGTTTGTCTCATAAAGTTTAGCTCACTTGATAAGCTCAAAATCTTTCTTCAAGATGTAAATAACAAACAACAAGTCAATTATCAGCTACGTGATGAGCAATAAACAGTCAAATCAATAGCAGATTCAAAAAAACGTTTTGTTTCTTCATCAACATCAGCTTTAATCTCAACTACTAACTATGTTCAACTCATTACTTTTTTCATTCTTGAATCTGAATGATCAAGAATGTCAATCATCTGCTTCAACTGCAAAGTATCAAATCATCTTTCAAAGAACTGTTCTCAGCTGAAGACTAATACTTCAACATCTCATGCATTCATTTCTTGTCTCAATGAGATCATCATGTTGAAAGAAAAGAAGAAATTATTTACAGAGAAATTGAAGAATGAGACAAAAAACTAGTGACTTTCATCAAAGACGTGATGAAAGATGTGTTAATTTCTTCAACAACGAGCAGCTCAAATGATCTTTTTGCTTCGAAATCTTTGACTACTGAATGTGTATTATCTAACAATGAAATTAGTTACTCATTAAAATCATTGATTGACACTGAAGCAGCTGACTATTCGTTCATTGATGAATTAATTGCACAGAATGTTTATAATCATTTACAAATTGAATCTTTATCTCTAATCAAGTTCAAATCAATAAGAGAATTCGATGATTATTATGCAAAAAAGCTCATTACTCATGCAATTTATTCAAATCTAACTTTTCAAGATCATATGAAATGTTTCACTTCTATGCTGATCACTTGATTAAATCAACATCAGATGATTCTTAAAAAAACATGAATGAACAAGATCAAAATGACTATTGATATGAAAGATGATTGTTTTCAATTTTTCTAGTTTCAAAGCTCATATCAAAGCTTCTATCAAAGCTCATTTGACTGTTCTTTCAAGCAAGAAAATCGCGATAGAACAGAAGAGTTCAATCTCTATTCAAATATTAAAGAGATTTATTTCTTCTGTTGTCACTTGACTCAGCGAGAAGTCATCTTCATTCAGTAAAATCGTGAAATCATTTAATTCAGTCAAGTCTTCATCTTTCAATTTCATGAACATAGCAATGATAAAGACTGCAGCATATAGATCATTAGTCAAATGATTGAATGTGACTACTTTCGTGATCATCATCACGAAAATCGATCGACTTCTAAAAACAGCTAGAAATAAACTCAAAGATGTAAATATACAAAAGCTTTCACACAAAAAGATCTTGAAAGAAGTCAAAACTAAGCTTTCTTTGAAATATCATGACTATCTAGATGTGTTTGATCAAGCAATGACTGATCAACTATCTTCTCATCGTTTCTATGATCATAAAATTGAGTTGATCGACGAGAGAACATCTTCTTGAAGTCATCTCTATCATATGTCTGATTACAAGCTTCAAAAGATAAAGAACTATCTGATCAAGCATCTGAATAAAGACTTCATATTGTTTAGCTCAGCTTCATACGCTTTGCTCATACTATTCATCGAAAAGAAAGACGATAGCTTGCGTTTCTGCGTCAATTACAGAAAGCTCAATGCTTTGATCAAACGAGATCGCTACTCTTTGTCATTAATAGACGAGACTCTCGCTCGTATACAAGAAAGCAAATATCTGACTCGATTGAACATCATTGTCACGTTCAATAAATTGCGAATGCACTCAGATAGCGAAGATTTGACTATCTTTATCACTTCTTTTGATTTCTACAAATATCATGTGATGTCTTTTGAATTAATCAACGATTCAACTTTCTATCAACACTATATGAACAACGTGCTATTTGACTATCTTCATCAGTTTTGTCAGATCTATCTAGATGACATTATCATTTACAGCAAAACACTGAAGAAACATAAGCAACATGTATGATTAGTTCTACATAGACTACGAGAGACTGATCTTCAGATGAATATAAACAAGTGCGAGTTTCATGTTCAGAAGATCTTCTTTCTGAGACTATTGCTATTCATCAAAGAACTAAAGATGAATCTCAGAAAAGTACAAGCAGTAGTCGAATGATCTACTTCTACAAATCTCACTCAGATGCAGTTCTTCGTCAACTTCTGCAACTTTTATCAACGTTTTATAAAGAACTTTTCAAAGATTGTTCATTCTTTGATTCAACTCACTCAAAAAGAGATGATATTTGAATGAGATCACGCTTGTCAAACGATCTTTGATCATATGAAGAAATGAATGATTGAAGCATTTATTCTTCATCATTTTGATCAGAATAAAGAGACTATTCTTGAAATAGACTCATTCGACTACGTCAACGATGACATACTTTCTCAGTATAATGACGAAGAAACATTGCATTCAATGATTTATTACAGCAAGAATCTGAGTCTCGCTGAATGCAATTACAAGATTTATGATAAGAAGCTACTAGCGATCATTCAAGCATTCGAGCATTGACGATCTGAGCTGAAATTGACTGAGTTATCAATCAAGATGTTCATTGATCATCAAGCTCTGATGTCATTAATGAAGAATAAAGAGCTGAGTAGACATCAGATGCGCTGAGTTCAGAAGTTAGCTGATTTCAACTTCAAGATAATGTATTGATCTGACAAACAGAACATTAAGATCGATGCATTAACTTGTCGAGCTGACTTCGTGCTCAGAGATTTCGATAATGAATGCATTCACTATCAATGAATCACTATTCTGACATCGAATTGAATGAAGATTGCTGATCTAAAGAAGAATGTCAACGAGTCAATCTATAAACAAGTTCTTGACGTGAATAAAATCGACAAGAATTGTACTCTACTTCGCGAAGCAATAGAAAGAGATGAAGCACAATGCAAAGATATCAAGCTGAAGAATTGTCGAGTTCAGAATGAAATCTTATACAAAGACAGTCAGTTATGAGTTTCGTTCAATGAACTTCTGCAAATGAATCTGATTCGTGAGATGCACGATCAACTCTCAATAGATCATCTCGATATTCTTAGAACGATGAAGATCATCAAACGAAACTACTATTGATCATTCATGCGAAAGACAGTAGATCGATATATTCAAAACTGCTATGTTTGTCAATGATCAAAGACATCTAGAAATAAATCAAATGACTTGCTTCAATCTCTATCGATATCTGAACAGCGATGACAGAACATAGTCATGAATTTCATTATCAATCTATCTGATTCATACGACTACAACGCTATTTTGACTGTCATCTGCAGATTATTGAAAGAAAGACATTATATTTTTTGCATCATTGATGATGAAGATATCACAGTTGAAAAGACAGCTGAAATGTTGCTTCAATGAGTATATTGAACTCACGATCTATCAAGCTTCATTGTATTCGATCAAGATTCTCAGTTCATCTTCATTCTTTGAAAGTTTCTTTGCAAATGACTGAGCATTTCTCTTCAATTGTTCATCATCTATCACTCTCAGATCGACGATCAAAGTGAATGAGTCAATCAGAATGTCGAGCGATATCTTTGTTTCTTCTGTTCATACATGCAGAATGACTGATTCAAGTGACTACTCATGATCGAGTTTGTCGACAATAACGTCTTGTTTTCAATCATCTTCTTGACTCTCTTCTTCATGAACAAGAACTTTCATTCTCATATGAGCTTCGACTCTGACATCATCGAGTATGAAAGCATTCGCGAACGTCTGCAGATTGCTCGAATCAAAGATATATTCAATCACATGAATAAAACATTGATCTTCGCTCGCGAAGCTTTGATTAAAACACGAGAGCAAATGATGAATCAAACTAACAAGCATAGAAAGAAAATCAATTATGAGATCAAATCAAAGATGTTTCTGAATGAAAGAAACATCGTTACAGCGAGATCTTTCAAGAAGCTGAATAACAAAATGCTCGATTCTTTCATCAATCTAGATCTCATCGACTCTTCATATAAACTAAAATTATCAGAGTCTATGCATGTTCATGATGTATTTCATTCTGATCTGCTTCGCTTTGTCATCGACGACTCTTTGTCTGATCAAAAGAATGAATCTTTGAGATCAATAGTGATAAAAGATGAAGACGAATGAGAAATCAATGATATACTGAACTTTCGATGCTATAGAAGACGACTTCAATATCGAGTCAAATGAAAAAGTTATGACAACGATCTCAACTGATATAACGCTGACGATAACGAATTTATGAACACTCAAAAGATGATTGACGACTTTCATATCAAATATTCAAGAAAAGCGCACTAAGAAACAACATTCATATGAACATGAATAGTCAAGAAGAGAGATAATGTCATGATTCTAGTCTTGTCAGACTCAATCTTTTAATCTTGTCAGATTTATTCTAGCTTTGTCATCTTGATTAGTTTCTATTGAGTTTAGCGTCAACTGAGAAATATACATATGTAATCAGCTTCTTTTCTGTAGCTATCTTTCTTTCTTAGCATTTATCTATTAGTTAAATGACATCTCTATGACTCGCTCTAGATCGATTTCTAACAGTCATGACACGTCAGTCGCTTATGAATTGCTTGAAAAAGACATCAATGCAATTTAAGTTCATCAGTTGAATACAATCTTGACTGTAGTCAATCATCTTCAGCGTCTCGTAGACACTCATGAGTCACAGATGATAACAAGACTTCATGAGAAGAATTTCATGATGCAAAACATTGAAGAAGTGAGTGTCAAAAGCGCTTGAATGATTGATGAAGCAGTCAAATTGCACAATGATGAAGCAGATGTTCTTGTGTATGATGTTGAAGAACTCTTGAATGTCAAATTGATCTTTGAAAATTCGTTTATGCAAATCACGACTCATGAGATTGATTCATCAGAAGTCACTAAGATTGTCAGCTTCTGAAGTCTGATTGATCATGTTGACTATGATGATTTTGCTCAAGTTTTTCAATATGAAGCTCAATGAGAAGAGAGCAATTGAGTATTCATGATGAATGATCACTTGTTTCTTATAAGTTTTGAGTTGATTTTCAACGAAATTCGTGTGACTATTAGTTTCAATAACATTCAGATTCACATTCTTAACTGATTTCAATTCAGAGTTGAAATCTTTCATGATCACGATGAAGTTAAAAGATCATGTAAGAATATGTTTGCAGATGATCTTTACAATCGATTTTCAGAAAACATTGTCAGTTGAAAGATTTAGCAAGCTGAATGAATCAAGAAGCTCATCAAGCTCAGCATTCAAAAGACTCAATGTGTGAAAGAAATCTCAAATGTTCAAGTTCTGCTTTAAAAGCAATTTGATTGCTGTGCATTATTGCAGAACTCTGTTCAGAAGAATTGAAGATTCAATGATGATGATTCATTCTTGTTTCATCATTACAATTCTCACTTTCTTGATTTCTGAAGTTCTCTGATGTCTGCAGTCAGCGTACTGAACTCTCACAATATCAGTGCATCATCATCATTTTATCATGAAACATTGAAATTTGTTCAATGCAATTTGAAGATTGTCTGCGAAAATTCTCATCATGACGCATGCTCAGCTGTCTTTGAACAAGTCTGTCGTTCTCGCTCAATCATATGCAAGTCTCTTCAGTTTGCAGAATACTTGAAGCAGCTTCAAACTGACTTCATACAAAGTATCAAAGTCTTTGACGACATCAAGAGCAGCAGCGTTCAGAAATTTTTTACAGACAGAGATTGTTTTTGATTCACTGATCAGAGTAGACTTTCTTTTAATGCATCTTTATAAAAAGTCATGTTCAATGTATACAAAATAGAATGTCAATGAGACGATATGACTGACTGTAGAAGAAGACTTTGTCTCATAATAAACATTAGCAAGTCGTGAATCATTTCAATATCATCATCTTGATGTCAAAATTGATTGCTTAGTTCTTGAATGATATGAAAGCTACTCAAGCTTTCTCTAAAAGCATGTTTTCAATGTCTTGTTTCATTATTGAGAACAACAGAAGTGTTTATCAGAAACGATCAAAGTCATAGCTGATGCTCAGCTTGCTTGCAAATGTAGTTAATGTTCTCGATGAAGACATCAAACTGATCATCAAAAAGAAGAATCATTTGTGCTAATGATGACATGATTGAATAGTCAAGTGAATTAAAGATGTGCTGAAAGTGCAGATAAACATGAACAGCATGCAAGATCTTGATGAACAAATGCTGAAATCACTAGCAGATCATCTTTCTGTTTGAATGAGAAAAACTTTCTTCAAGCACATTTAAAAGTATCTTCGTGATCTCACATCAGTAGTATAAATATGATCAAAGATATTCAAATAAGAAAAGAAAATGAAAAGAAAGATCAAAACATCTAGATCAACAAGAATTCTGAATAAAGTCATTGACACAGATAATTAATGATTACTACTGTGTAATTTACAGCAAGATCATGATATCAAAGTAGAAAAGCTGATCAATCTGTTTTTGTGATGAGAAGTGAGAAGTGAAGATGATGCAATGCTGAAAGACGTTGTATATCTCGAGTCTATCAACGACATACTATGAGTATGTGTCATTTCGAGCGAAGCATGAAAATGTGACAACACTGTATCGACATGAGATTTTGAGTCAATCATTGCGAAAATAAGCAGTCTCTTGCTAGATTTCAAGAGTCTGAAAAGAAAGAATGTGTAAAGCTGAATCATTTGCTTGCATCATGAATACACAAATAGAGTTGCTGTCTCAAAACAACATTATTCATGCTTCTCATTTTCACTTGTTTCTCATTTAACGAGTGAAAGTGAGAAACATGAATACAAGACTTTACACACGAAATTGACATTTTTCTTCTTATGAAATATGCGCAAGAATTGATTTAATGACGTGATGAATTCACGCAAGAAGAGACGCGAGCAGCAATACAGTTTAAATACAGAAAAGAAAAGAATCAAAAAGACTAGAATAGAAATCAGTCGATAGAATAAATTATATAGTATGTAAGAAGAATCAAAGCACAAAGAGATATTTAGTACATTTAATTTCTTGCTAGTTCTCTCAACTTATGAACACGACTCTCTCATACAAAGAAGCTTTTCGACGTTGAAGAAATTTTGATTATCAATAAATAAACTTTTCATGTTTAATCATTAATAAATGAGTTTTTCATGTTTAATCATTTGAAAATAAACTTTTCATTTAATCAATTATATCATTTAATTATTTAAAGAAATAAGCAATGATTTAATTATCAATGAGCTTGTAAACAATTGACAAATGCATATAAACAGATTTACTGTAAAATGAAATGTGTAATTTACATTAAATATAGTAAATTATGTTATAGTTGAGTTGAAACATTGAAAATTAATAGATAATATAATAAATAACATAAATTTGATCATAATAATAAGATATAAACTTAAATATGTTATTCTTTCATCATCTGTGTAGTTAATCATGTTAACTTAAAGAAGTTTAGTGAAAAGCATTAACTTGAAGAAACTTAGTGATAACAAAGTCATCAATGATTTGAGAACTGAGACAAGAAAATCATCACACTGTTTGCAGCAATATTCTTAATCTCAATTACTTAATCAAAGAAGCTTCTTTCAAAAGTGACATTATCAACTTAAACTTTAGAATGAAGCTTTTGAAGAAACGACAAGTTCGCTTTGAATTCATAGAGACTGAGTTGACTGAAACAATAATCAGACATATTGATGACATCTTTTTCATGATCACAATCAAGCATGTGTCAAGTCAAAGTATAAGAGTGATAAATTGAGTGATCAACATTTGTTGTTGCACGTCAAGTGCTGATTCTTCATCATCATATATTAATCATACTTGCTATTCTTTCTTCAAAATTCTCATATCAAAGAGAAAAGCATCATCATGTCTGACAACAATAACATTTCTCTGATCATTGTCAAATTGACTTATCACTTTTCAGAAGATGCATCGAATTCTTCAAAGTTCTGAAACATGCTCAAGAATGAAAAAGATTGATTTTGACACAACAACAACAGCAGAAGCAACGAGATTCTGATGTTAAGTTTAACTCTCAGATGCTCACTTCAATGATTCAACTTGTTGAAACTCGAGTGCTTTTTATCATCTCAACAAGAATGCTCATGATATGATCTTAATTCAAGATGATCACTTCATTAAGAACAATCTCTACTTGTTCAATGTCATCTTCTTTAGTTTCATCATCTCAAAGATTGTCATCATCAATTCTCAACAGTGCATGACTTTAAAGATAGTTTACGAGACATTTGAGAATGTTGACATGCTCATGAAGAAGATCAAGAGCAGTCAAGTCATTGTCTGCATCGACGTCAGTTTTTTCGACTATGAGATGATCATACAATGCAATGTGAAATACGCACTCAAATACATCAATGTCGACATCACACATGAGTTTCTCATCAATCATATCTTGCACTACTTTGATCTTCACGACTCTTTCATGATGATTCAGATTGCTTGTTTCTCTTCTCTCGTTGTCATTCATCTGATCTGTCAGAGCATTTGAAGCGATGAGATTGACATGATCATCATCGAGGGTTAGGGTTAGGGTTAGGGTTAGGGTTAGGGTTAGGGTTAGGGTTAGGGTTAGGGTTAGGGTTAGGGTTAGGGTTAGGGTTAGGGTTAGGGTTAGGGTTAGGGTTAGGGTTAGGGTTAGGGTTA
>JAABUU010000790.1_pt1 | contig 64595 bp, 60 predicted proteins | sample 5559301 | NCBI WGS metagenome assembly JAABUU01 (sample SAMN10711884, study PRJNA513360) | rock metagenome | isolation source: Antarctica rocks | place: Antarctica: Victoria Land, Richard Nunatak white
ATACCGTGATTGCTAGTAGTCGTTCATCGGGTCCATATCGGAGAATGGAGGTGCTTGAACCAGCCATCACCGGAGGGATGACCGATGAACGACGACGTGATTGTACCGATCTTTGTGGTCATTGACGAGGTGATGTGCGTGCTCGATCATCGCACGCACCCGCAAGCCGGAGCGAGCGACAGTGAGGTGTTGACGGTGGCGGTAGTGGCGGCCTGCCAATTCCAGAATCATCAGCAGCGGGCGCTCGAAGTGATGCGGGACGGGGGCTACCTTTCTGGCTCCCTCAGCGTCTCACGCTTCAATCGGCGGCTGCACGCCCTCGCTGACTGGTTGCCGCTGCTGCTCGATCTCCTGGGGGAAGTCTTCGCCACCGGGGAGGCGTTCGTGATCGACAGCATGCCGGTGCCCGTCTGCCGTCGGGCGCGGGCGTGGCGCTGCAAGAAGGTGCGTGGGGCGGCATATTGCGGCTACTGCGCCGCCAAGAAGGAGAAGTTCTTTGGCTGGCGGCTGCATCTGATCGTCACGCCGACGGGCATCCCGGTCTCCTTCGATCTCTTGCCCGCGTCGCTGCACGACTTGACGCCGGTGCATGAGTTGGTCGAGCGGGTGCCGGGGGGTGCGTGGGTGTACGGGGACAAGGGATACAACAGCGCGGACGACGAGGCGACGCTGGCAGGGGAGACCGGGGTGCTGGCTGGTGCCGATCCGCAAGGCGAACATGGTACCGAACCCGATTGATGAGCGGGTGGGACTACGGAGATACCGGAAGAAGATTGAGGGGGTGAACAGCCAACTGGAAGCGTGGGGAGTGCAGCGGCTGCACGCGCGCACAAACGAGGGATTCATGCTCAAGCTCTGGGCGTCACTCTTCGCCCTTCTCTGCATGAACGCCTGCTAGCAATCACGGTACAATTTGTAGCACATTTCGGCCTGGTGGCTGTCAACGTGACTGTCAAACGCCTCTGCAAACGCAGGGGCGTTTCTCGTTTCTGTTGGTATATCAACGAATGATGTCCGACTTAACGACGTCGCGCCCCCGATAGAGGATCGAGGGCGCGGGTCACATTTGCCGTAGGTGCCCATCGTATCGGTGGTGGTGTTCCGCCGACTTGTTGGGCTAGGCTGTTAAGGCGGGTGACATCACCGTAATGATGCCCGTCAAAAGAGGAAATCAGAGGGGATATCTATCGCCAACACCCGGATGGGTGTGAGGCTGCAAATCTTCTGAATACCTCAAACCAGCGAACCAGCAAGGTATCCTGTTGTTAAGCGTTCCCGGGTGCCGTCTGTTCCGTCTCCCGGTTTGTGAACATTGTCACTATATCACGCTAACTCGGTCAGGTCAACCCTTCCAATGGCTAGGGACCGAACCCCTACCTTTGGACAGGGTATCGAGCTGAATGTCCGTCACATCAGCCTTTGCATGATTCGTACCATCAATCACCATTGGCAACCACTATCGCGGCGATATTATTCCGCCATATGGCCTAAAGACTCCGCGAGGCGCTTCAAACGCCCCGCGTTGACGGCGTAATACTTCATCCCGTTCGTGGGGCGGACGCGGATGATTCCAGCCGATTCCAGCATACTTAAGTGGCGCGAGACCGCAGACTGTGAGATGCCAAGCCGGGCGACGACTTCCTGCGCATAGAGTTCGCCATCGTGGAGGATGGCGATAATCTTGAGGCGCGTGCCGTCCGCCAACGCCCGCAGCGCCGCCAGATCGTCTGTCGCGACTGGCTCCTCCACCATCCGTCCGTTGCGCGCCGGACGGCCGAGCGGCCGCGTCGCGTCGAAATAGACGACGAGTTCCGGTGGATAGAGGACATAGGAGAGAAACGGGCCGAGGTGGACGCAGGGCACAAAGGTCGCGCGTTCCACTTCCCGCGCCGCGTGTTCGATCTCCGGCGGCAGGCGATTCCCTGTCATGTCCGCGAACGCTTCGTCGAGATACGACTCATGCAGCCGCTCCGCCCGCTCCGCCGCGCCGTGCAGCGGCTCCAGCGAGGCGGCGAAATCCGCCGCATGGAATTGCTCCTCATAGGCATCGTAAAGCGCGAGCGTCTTCGCTTTCAAATTGACAGGATGCATCGCGAGCGCGACGATGTCCGCCAGTTTCGCGCGCGTGATGCCGGGCGCAAGGAAGCGTTCCCACGCGGCGTGGTCGCCGTCCGCTGGATCAGGAACTATCTCGCCCTGCTCGTGGTGGACGCGCCGGAGCGCCCGCTTCAGTGCATTCTGGAACCAGGCGGGAGACTGATGTGCGAGCGAGGCGCGATAGGTTGCATAGGTTGCGGTGCGGCGATCGGGCGCGAGGGGATCAAAGGACATCAGGAGTTCTTCGGCGAGATAGATACTGCGACCGGAGGAGCCATACAGCGTGTCGAGCAGGTGTGCGCTCTCCGCATCGAGCGCCGCACGCGTCTCCATGCACCAGACATCCGCCTGCGCGCCCATCTCCGGCACCCGATAGACAAGGACGAGCGTCACGACGAAATCCAGCGGCGCGGAGACGACGAACTCCATCGTCAGTGTCGGCCGCCCGACGAGTAGTTTGCCCATCTTTCCGCCCTTCCCATGCCCCGCCCGGCATGGCGGACGTGATGCAATCACACGGTTATGCGGGTATGACGATAGCAGTACCGGGGTTATGCCGTCAAGTGCATAAGGTAAACAATCAGGGCAATCGCATCTCGTTGAGAGGTCAATTCCCGTCGTTTCTCAGGTGGCAAGCCCCTGCGGACGTTGTATCGTGGTGGCCTTCGTCTCGCATGTTGCTCCGAAAAGTCGATGGTGGTCGTTGGGTGTCATAGACACAGAGAGAAAGCGGCGAATCGTTGGCAGGTTGCTCCCAGACCGGAGAAAATATGGACGAGCTAATTTGAGATGCGGTTCCCCACGGAGCACGACCACGAATGGTATATACTGCGCGGAAACGAATCGCCTTTTCTTGCGAGTCGGCCCGATGTTGTGCCGCATGCCGTGGCGGAAAAGCATGAATCACGAGGTGTCTATGACCGAACATCCGTTGCGCGTCGCGGTGATTGGCTCCGGCCCGGCTGGGCTGTACGCCGCTGAGGCATTGATTAAACAGAGCGCGATCCCGGTCTCTGTGGATGTCTTCGACCGGCTGCCCGTCCCGTACGGCCTCGTGCGGTACGGCGTCGCGCCGGATCATTACAAGATTAAATCCGTGATCGGCGCCTACGAAAAGACGCTCGCAGACCCGCGCGTGCGCTTCTTCGGCCACGTCGCCTTTGGCCGCGACCTCACACGCGCCGATTATCGCCGCCTCTACGATGCCGTCATCTACGCGGTCGGTGCGTCGAGTGATCGTAACCTGGGCATTGCGGGTGAAGATTTGGCCGGCAGCATCTCCGCTACGGAGTTCGTCGCGTGGTATAACGGCCACCCGGATGCCGCGACGCGCGCAATGACCCTTGATGCGCGCGGCGTGGCCGTCGTCGGTGTCGGCAATGTCGCGGTGGACGTGACGCGCATCCTCGCCAAGACGCGCGACGAACTAGCCGAGACGGACATCGCCGATCACGCGCTGCCCGTGCTCGCGCGCAGCGCCGTGACGGATATTTACGTCCTCGGGCGGCGCGGCCCCGTGCAGGCGAAGTTTACGACGAAGGAATTGGGCGAACTCGGCGAACTGGCGAACGCGGACATCGTCGTCAAATCGGAGGAGATCGCGCTCGATCCGGTCAGCGAGGCGGCGCTGGCGGGACAGCGCGTCGCACAGCGGAACATCGAGGTCTTGCGCGCCTTCGCCGCGAAACCGCTGGAGGGTAAGCCGCGCCGTATCCACTTGCGTTTCCTCGTCTCTCCGGTCGAAATCCTCGGCACAGACTGTGTCGAAGGGTTGGTCATCGAACATAATCACCTCGATGAGCAGCAGCGGGCAGTTGGCACGGGCGACTACGAAACGCTCGATGTCCAGATGGTGCTGCGCTCGGTGGGCTACAAGGGCGTGCCGCTCGATGATGTGCCGTTTGACACACGCGCGCAGGTTGTTTCGAACACTGCGGGGCGCGTCACGAATGGCGCGAATGGCGCGGATGGCGCGGTTATGCCCGGTGAATACGTGACCGGCTGGATCAAACGCGGCCCAAGTGGACTGATCGGCACGAACAAGGCGGACTCGGTCGAGACCGTGAAATCGCTCCTCGAAGATGCTCCGCACCTGCCGCGCGCTGCGGAAGGGGACCCCGAAGCGGTGGAAACGCTCCTGCGGGCCCGCAATATCCGCTACGTGACGATGGCCGACTGGCTGGAAATCGAAAAGTACGAGACCACGCTCGGGAAAGCGCAGGGCCGCCCGCGCGTCAAGATCGTCCACATCGAGGAGATGCTGGAACGGATCGCGCGGGTGAAATCCTAACCCCGCCAATCGTCCGCGACGAAATTCGGAGAAGGCGATCAGTCGTCAGGTTCATGGCTCACGGCGCGGTAGGAGCATGCAGGAGGATGGCGGTGCCGTCCGTCGTGATCGCGACGATGCGGCCGCCATTACGTTCGACCGTGCCCTCTCCCGCGAGTGTGATCATCGCGCCGCGCCGGTGCGATTCGACCGCTGTGATCCGCCAGACCATGTGCAGTGTGTCTCCGGCGAGGATGGGCGCGCGGAAACGGATACCCCAGGTGCGCCCGAGCGACGGCGCGCGATCGGTGATCCGGGCCGCGCCAAAGGCCATCACGACCCCCGCGATGTGCGCGCCGGAGGCAATCACCGCGCCGAACTGCGGCGACGGCGTATGATGCACCGGGTTCGTATCCCCCAGGAGCGCCGCCATTTGCCGGATGTCGTCCGCCGTGAAGGCAAAATCGCCCGCGAATCTGTCGCCGACCTTGATTGGCCCGGCGGTGGATGGCATGCTTTCTTGATCGCTGTGGTCATCTATCGTCATCGGACATCAGGAAATGGGCGCGCAAATTGCTGCTCTTCCCGTTCGATCTCTTCCTGCTTCAGCCTTGCAAAGGCATCGCTGCTGAAAGGGACATGTGCGAGCGATCCTTGTAACGCATCACGGCTTCTCGGGACAGCATCGGGCAAGGGTTCATTCTTTTTCTCAGTTGGCACTTCATCTAGCATTGCCATTCCTCCACGGAACGCTTGTGATCTTTCTAAGATCCTCGTAGGGGCGGTTCGCGAACCGCCCCTACCCACAATGGAGAGGCGATGCGCCAATGTTGGCAGAATCACGACCGGCGGCCTTCCCATACAATTTCCTCTTGCTTCTTTCGCGCGAATGCGTCGCTGCTCGTTGGAATATGCGTGTATTTGCCACGAATGGCATGCACGCGGGCAATCCGCTCACGTACCGCTCGCTCCTGATCTTGCGTTGGAGCATTACGCAGGGTACGCGCCTCTTCGGTTTGGGTCGTCTCGGACTGTGGATCGGCGGCCTTCATCATTTTCCGAATTACTTCCTACACATCGTCTGCTCATCCGCATGCCGCTCGCACATTGATGAGTTGAGAGCGTCGGGCATCAGGTATCTATCCCGCCCACTCGCGGGCGGTGGGGGTATTCGGGACGGGGCCGCCAGCGGCGTCGAGCCAGCCTTGGGCAGCAAGGGCGTCATTGCCGACGGAGCCGAACCAAACGGCGTCGCCGTGCAGTTCGAGGCGGCCGCGCTCGAAGTACTGGACGGTGCCACCGTTTTCCGTCACGACGCCGGTGCGCGGCATGCCGAGAAAGAGAAGTCCGCCCGCCTGCTGCCACGCGGCGCGGAAGGGAGCGGCCACCGTATGCCCGACGGTGGGGAACCAGAAGGCATCCGGGTTCGCGGGAGCCGGTTCGGAAGCGGCGGGGCCGCTCGTCGCGCCCGTTTGGGGGTCTAGCCAACCCTTCGCCTGCAAGACGGCAGTGACGATCAGATCAGCATCCACATGCGCGGGTTGACCATCGGCGGCAGGGCGGACGATCAACCGGCCGCGCTCGAAGTCCTGCGTGCGGTACCAGCGGCCGTCTGCCGGATCGCGCCGGGCATATTCGGTGGTGCGCGGCAGGCCGAGCGTCGTCATACCGCCGAGGCGCTCCCATGCGGCACGGAGTTCGCTCTGGATGACATGTCCCGTCTCGGAGAAGACGAGCATGCCGGGGCCGCTCGGAGCCGCGCTCGCGACCGGCTTCGGGAAGTTCTTGAAGGCGCTGTAGTACGGCTCCTTTGGCACGAAGCGGGTGCTGGCATCAATGGCGCGGCCGGTGTTGTAGATTGGCGGCTCGGTCGTGAGCAGGCCGTAGTGCTCGCCGGTCCAGTCATGGAGCATGTGCAGATTCGCGACTTCGATGTAGTCCTGCGCGAGGAGCCACGGCAATCCTTGTTGGAGAAAGGCGGCCTGTTGATCGGGCGTCGTTTCCCAGCCGTACTCGGTGATCCAGAGTTTCTTGCTCGCGTCGCCCGCGTCCACCATCCGCTTGCGGACATCCTGAATCGGCCCAGGGATGATCGCGGCGATCTGCCCGTTCGCGCCCGCTTTCATGATCGAGCCGTAGGGGTGGAAGGAGATCGCGTCCCACGGACGTTTGCTCGGCCCGTTCGTATTGTCGCTGACGCCGTAGAGCCAGTCCACGTAGAAGAAGCCCGCGAGTGTATTCGCCGCGACGACCGCTCCGGGATTGACGGCGTGAATCTCATCGTAGAATGGGCGGAGCCAGCGGAGGTAGTCCGCTACTTCGTGCCCCATGTAGGACCACAGTTCCGGCTCGTTCCAGAATTCCCAGAGGCGGATAAACGGGTAGCGCGCGGCGACGGTCCGGACCGCCTCGCGAAACTGCGGCTCGGCGTCGGGCCGGATGCCGCAGGTGAGACGTTCCTTGTCGAACTCCTGCTGTGCCTTCGCGCACGCCGCGCTGTCCGGGCTGGCCCAGGCAGGTGCGGCGACGAATGAGGCAATCACCTCGATGTTCTCGGCGGCGAGGCGGTTCAGGACGCGGTCGAATTGGTCGAAGTTGTACTGCCCCGGCTGCGGCTCGAAGGTCTTCCAGTCGAGCGAGAGGCGGACATTCGTGATGCCGAGTTGGTGGTAATAGGCCATGAACTCATCGAGGTGCGAATCGAGCCACCACATATGCCCAGCGATGCCGAACTTCAGGCGGTTCGCGTCCGGCGCGTGCCAAAGTGGGAAGGACTGAGGACTGAGGACTGAGGACTGAACAGGGATCACCGGATCACTGGCGCGGACTGCGGGTAACGAGATGACAAGATTGGTGCAGAGAAGCATGAGGATCCAGGCCGTCACGGCCCGCCGGATGTGTCGCTGTCGTTCGGTCACAGGGGATGCCTTTCAAGCAGTCAGCAAGGTGGAGAGCGTGATCTCTACCGCATCCGCTTTGTCTAACGGATGAATGAGCAAAATGTTGCGAATTCCCTACCATCAGTCCTCTGCTCAACGACTGCTTGCGCGCCCGTTATCCGCGTCATGCTCGTCTCCCCCGGTCAACCCGTCGCCGCAATAATGGCAATCATCGCATATTTGCGTGACTTCGGTGGTGGCACCTGACGTGCATTTCGTCTGGTACGGAGGAAGCCCTCGGAACGCGAGCCTATGCGGGAATAGTATAGTTGCACATTGAACCGAATCCGCCGATCACTTGCCACTTCACTGCTGCCTTCGCTACTCGCTCTTTTGCTTGTCACTGCGTGCGGGGGCGGCAAGGCGACCGTGACGATTGTTCCCGCCACGCCGACAATGTCTGTTGCAACGAGGACGGCGATTACACCGCTCCTTCTTACGCAGCAGCAGTTACCACAGTTCGAGGCACAGATTTCTCTACCCTCAGCATCGAGATCGGGGAGAAGGATTTTGCCGCGAATGTTGAGTAGGCGAAGGTCTTCCTCAATACCTTCACCTTCCTGGGTGGCTAACTTCTAGGCGCAAGAGTGGTGCAACACGCGACACGGTATCTGCGTATCTGTGTGCGCGGTACGAGGCGTGGTACGATGTACTGACGCCGTTCTCTACCCGTGTCAGTCAGCCGGTGGTTTGGCAAACTGGAGAAGGAGATACCAATCATGCGAAACTTTTTGTCGCCGTGGCGCGCCAGACGACCGTGGGGCATCGCCGCCGTGCTGCTTGCGCTCTTCGTCTTTGTTGGCAGCACTCTGCCCGCGCTCGCCGCCGGTGCGATCCAGGACGATGCCTCTATGCTCTCCGCGTCGGCACGCGCGTCCGCCGAGAGCAAGAGCGCGCAGATTCAGCGCGATACGGGCAAGACCGTCGCGGTGAAGACGGTGCCGAATCTCGGCGGGAAGGACATCAGCACCGTCGCCGACCAGTACTTCCAGCAACAGAAACTGAACGGTGTGCTGCTCTACCTCGCGCGGGACGACAAGAAATTCAAGATTACGATCGGCGCCAACACCCGCCAGGAGATCTCCACAAGCGAAGAAGCGGCGATCCGCGACCAGATGACCCAGCGGTTTGCGGCCAATGACTTCGATGGCGGCGTCCTCAATGCGATGGACCGCATCGGGGCTGACCTGCGTACTGCGGCCCCCGCGCGTACCGGACAAACCCAGCCCGCGACTGCCCCGGTGGCGAAGAGCAGTTCCGGCTTTCCGACACTCTTGATTCTGCTGATCGTCGTCGCGGTCATTGCCGTCGTGCTGGTTATGATGCTGCGGCGCAACCGTGGTAGCGGCACGCCGCGCGGCCCAATTGGCGGAACGAACTCCGGGCCGCAAGGTGGCTATCCCCCGCAGGGTGGCTACGGCCCCGGCTATGGACAACCATCCGGCGGTGGCGGCAATATCGGCGGAAGTATCCTCGGTGGCGCGGCCGGTGGTATCGGCGGCGCGATCATCGGCAACGCGGTCTACGACCATTTCCGGGATCACAACGACCAGCAGGGACAGAACAGCGGTGATCGCGGATCGGTTGGCGATTACGGCGCCTCCGCTGACGATCGCGGTGCCGTCAGCGACGCACCGCAAGATGTCGGCGACTGGGGAAGTGGCGGCAGTGCAGATGCTGGCACGGGCGATTGGGGGAGCAGTGACTCCGGCGGTGGCGATCCCGGCAGCAATTGACAAATAACGAGTAGCGAGACGGATTTGGTCCCTCGTTACTCGTACATCGGCTCGTCGGAGCGGATGAGTTGCATTACCTCGCGCTTCTTTTGATCCAGTAAGGCGGGCGTGTCCGCCTCGACGTTCAGGCGCAGGAGCGGTTGGGTGTTCGAGGGGCGCACGTTGAACCACCAATCGGGGAAGTTGACGGTCAGGCCGTCGAGGTGATCGAGGTGCGCGCTGGGTTGGTCGCGATAGTGCGCTTCTATCTTTTGCTCCGTTGCATGCACGTCCCGCACCTCGGAGTTGATCTCGCCGGAGCGGACACGGTGGTCGAGCGGCGCGAGGGCCTCGGAGAGCGGCACATTCTCCACCGACAACGCATCGAGCGCGGAAAGCAGCGCGATCAGGCCGCTATCGGCGTACCAGTTGTCGCGGAAGTAAAAATGGCCGGAGTGCTCGCCGCCGAAGATCGCGTCCTGCTCGCGCATTACCTGCTTGATGAACGAGTGGCCGACGCGGGCACGGATCGGCCTGCCGCCTGCTTGCTCGACCGCCTCCGGCACGCCGCGCGAGCAGATCAGGTTGTAGACAATTGCCGCGTCGGGATGATGCCGCAGGAGCGCCGTTGCAACGAGCGCGGTTGTCATGTCCCCGCCGACGAATTCACCCTGTTCGGTGACAAGGAACATCCGGTCGGCGTCGCCATCGAAGGCCGCGCCGAGGTCCGCCTTCTCCGCGATCACGCGCGCCTTGAGATCGGCGATATTCTCCTGCTCCAGCGGGTTGGCGTCGTGATGCGGGAACGTCCCATCCAATTCGAAGTACATCGGTACGAGCGTTACCTGCGGCAGTTTACTGAAGACGCGTGGAAGGACTTTGCCCGCCATACCGTTGCCCGCGTCCACGACCAATTTGAGCGGCCGGATGCTCGCCGGGTCAATGAAGGCGAGGCAGTGCGCGGCGAAGTCGTCCAGCACCTTGCGCTCGGTGATGCTGCCTGTGCGCGTGGCGGGTGGGAAGGCGCCGGAGACGACCATGTCCCGAATGGCGAGCAAGCCCGATTCGTCCGAGACGGGGATCGCGTTCGCGCGGCACATCTTGACGCCATTGTATCCGGCGGGGTTGTGCGAGGCGGTGACCATCACGCCGCTCTTGTAGCCGTATTTGCCGACTGAAAAGTAGAGCGCGTCCGACGAGACCGCGCCGATATCCACGACATCCGCACCGGCGGCAGTGATGCCGCGAATCAGCGCGGCGGCAATCTCCGGCGACGAGACGCGCATGTCCCGCCCGACGCAGACCTGCCCGACGCCGAGCACAGGCGGGATCGCGCGCCCGATCTGCTCCGCCTCCGCTGCTCCCCATTGTTCGGGGACGAGGCCGCGTACGTCGTATGCCTTGAAGAGCGCCGGATTCATCACCATGGTCGTTGTTCCCTTCCACTCGCCCGCATCGCCGCTTCCCCTCAGTGTATCGCACGCCCGCTGCCAACGGCGAAACTGGGGAGAACCGCAAAGGAGCAAAGGAGCGAAGGGCGTATAGAGAAACAAAGGGAATAGAAACATCAAAGAGGTCAACATCTTCCCGTCTTTTCTTTATCTCGCTTTCCTTTGCGTTCTTTGCATTAGCTTTGCGTCTTTGCGGTTCTCCCGGTTTCGACCCGCTGGCCGATGAGGACGGTGTGTTTGCCGGCGACTTTGGTGAGGAAGAGGATGCGATGATCGTCGCCGGAGAGCCGCAGATCGCCGATGAGCGCTTCGGGGGTGAGGGGTGAGCCGCGCTTCTTGATGACGACGTGGCCGATGCCGCGCGCGCAGGTAGGCGCGGAGGCGTTTGAGACTGAAGGGCATTGCGTCCTCAATGATGTAGGCATGGGCGAACGGCGTAGCGGTCAGCGTGTCGCTCGTGATGTAGGCAATGGTTGGGTCAAGGAGCGCGCCATTGACGGATTCGGCAACCTCCGCGACGAGGTGCGCGCGGATCACCGCACCGTCCGGCTCATAGAGGTAACGGCGCGGCGACGCGATGAGTGGCTGCTGGCGGGTCGTGGCAGTCAGTGTCGCGCCGGAGGGAAGGAGCGTTGCGCGGCGGGTGATACCCGGCGTACGCAGCACACCGAACCAGAGTGCGGCCTCCTTCACATTGCCATCGAGCGAGACCCATTCGGCCTCGGCGTCGGGCGGTACGAGCGCGTGCGGGATACCGGGCGCGACCTTGACGCCAACATGCTCGATCCGCCCGACAAGCGCGGCGATGAATGACCACGGCGGCTGGTAGTCCGCGACATTGAAAACGCGCCGCTCCGCCGTGCGCCGCGCCGGGTCGAGGAAAGCCGCGGCATATCCCGCGAGATCAACCGTTGTGACATCGTCGCACCGGACGGTGACACGATCGGCGAGATCGAACGCGCGCATGTTCGCTGTTGCGATAGCTGCCGTGAGGGGATCACGGTCCACGGCAAGCGCAGTATGGCTGGCCGCGAGGGCACGCAGATCGCCACCAATGCCGCAGCAGAGATCGGCGATGCGACGTGCGGCGTGATAGCGGGCGGCACGATGTGCTGCGACGGGCGCGCTTGTCGCTTGTTCCAAACCGGCTTGGGTGAAATACAATTGCGGCGCATCGTCACCGAATTTGGTGCGTGCGCGTTCCCGGAGGCGCATCTGCGTCATCGCGGCGGCGACGAGCGGTGCAGGAGAGTGGCGGCGTAATTCCGTGGCGATGGCGAGTGTGTTCGCTTCGGTCAGGCCGCGCGCCGCGATCGCCGCGAGCAATCGCTGGCCCTCATCACCGAGGAGCATGTGAAACGTTTCGAGATCGGTCATTGCGTCGCGCCGCCATTGTCGCGTACAGTAAGGTGACAGATCCGCGCGGTCGCCCGACCGTGCCAAGAGTGTAGTCCAGACGACGGGCCAATGAAAGGATACGTCACGGTGCAGACCTTCCGACCATAGCGAGCGAGTGCGAGCAATACGGCGCATTCGTTTCCTATGGGTTTCAGGAAGTGAGCACAATGGACGATCATCTCCCAGCAATGGGCCAAGCGCCCGTCACGCGCCTTCGCACGAATCGCAATCGCAATCGCAACTTCACCATCTTCTGGCTCGGGCAGAGCCTTTCCAATGTCGGGGACGCCGTTGCGCTGATCGCGATGCCGCTCCTCGTCCTCCAGATCACCGGCTCCGTCGCGCAGATGGGTTTCGTGACGGCGACCGTCGGCGTCGCGATGCTGATCGCGGGCATTGTCGCCGGACCAATTGCCGACCATGTGGACCGGCGTTTGTTTATGATCCGCTGCGATCTGGCACGGATGGTCATCTACGCGGCGATTCCCGTCGGCTGGTGGATCGCGGGGCCACAGCGGTGGCTGATCTTTTGCACGGCGGGACTGGGCGCGTTCTTCGGCATGTGCTTCTCCGTGACCTACATCGCCGCCATTCCTAACCTCGTGGACCGTGACCAGGTGACGGACGCGAATGGACGGCTTCAGGCGAGCACGGCGGTTGCCAGCGTCCTCGGTCCCGCGCTCGCCGGTCTGATCGCGGCGCGGTTCGATCCCGCCACCGCGCTCGGCGTTGATGCCCTCTCATTCGCCCTGTCCGCAGTGTCGCTCGCGTGCATCCGCTTGCGGAAAACGGCGACGGTGCGATCCCATGAACCGTCCACGAGCCGGATCGCGGAACTGCTCGCCGGGGTGCGCTTTCTCTGGCGGCAGCCCGTCCTCCGCGCGCTGACGTGGATGATCGCAGGCTTCTCGTTCCTGACGATGGGTGGCTTGGATCTCTTTGTCTATCATCTCAAGCACGATCTCGGGCAAAATGATCGGGCGGTCGGCCTCGTCTTCAGCGTAGCATCGAGCGGTGCGATTGCGGGCGGTCTGCTCGCCGCGCCCGCGCGCCGCCGGTGGGGATTCGCGGTCTGCTATCTCGGCTCGGCAATCGTCGAAGGGGTGATCCTCGCAGGGATCGGGCTGGCGCCGACGGTCGCGCTGATGCTACCACTCACCGCTGGCTTCCTGTTTTTAGAAATTCTCAAGGGCGTGAACTCGATTGCCGTCCGGCAGCAGGTGACACCGGATCATCTCCTCGGGCGCGTCACCGCCGCCTTCTGGGCGATCAACAGTGCGCCCGGCCCGATCGGCGCTGCACTCTTTACCGTACTCGCTGCGCACATTGGCGCACCCGTCGTTCTCCTGCTGATCGGCGCGGGATGTACCGTGATCGCTCTCCTCGGTTTGCGGACGCCTGCATGTACGCGCCGCCCGGAAGCGACGGCGACCTCGGAATTACCGATCCTGAACTGACAAAGGCGCTATCAGTGTCCCCCGCATACATCCACGATGCTCCTTTCGGACGTACGGAGAAGTGAGGGGACGGCTTATCAGGAGGGTATAATGATGCGTGCCAGACTCCAGAGTATCGGACGGAATCGCGCCGTGTTTGCTGCGGTCTTCGCGCTGCTGCTGACCAGCCTTGTGGCGGTCGGCACTGCGACGAGCGCCTCAGCCGATGTCCCGGTGACGATCAACAATTTCCATTTCATGCCACCGGACATCACGATCCCCGCCGGAACGACGATCCGGTGGACGAATCAGGATGGCCCAACGCATACGGTCACGAGCGATATGGCGGGCATCTTCGATTCAGGCAGTCTCGCGCCCAATACGTCATTCTCTGTCACCTTCAACACACCGGGAACATTTGCCTATCACTGCGAGATCCACCCGACGATGATGGGAAAGGTCATCGTCACGGCCGCCTCGTCGGCAACCACTGCTCCACCGAGTAGTGGTTCACAGACATTCGCCGACCCCGCGTTCCAGCAACTTTGGGCGAAGACCGATGCGAATCCGTCGGGCCACTCGTACCTCTGGGGTCCCGCCCCGTTCACTCCTCCTCGACTGATGGAGGACTACAAAGACGCGCCGGGCGTCAAGCGGCTCGTGCAGTACTTCGATAAGGCGCGGATGGAACTGAATACACCGGGTGGGCCAGTAACGGCAGGCCTGCTCTCGGTCGAGTTGATCTCGGGTCGGCAGCAGAATGGCGACACGACGTTCATCCAGCGCGATCCCGCGATGGTGACCGTCGCGGGTGATCCGGACAACCCGTTCCCGACCTATGCCGACCTTGCCAAACTCCAGGGCGCGGAGCAGGACAATAGTATCAGCCGCGCACCCGTCGCCAAAATGGTCAATCCGAATGGTGCGGCGGGAACGTACGCGCCCGCGATGGATGATTCGCTCGCGAAGACGACCGGCTACGATGCGGCGACGAAGCACAACGTCCCGAAAGCATTCTTTGACTTCCGTAACTCACCCAATCTCGGCGGTATCCAGGCGATCGGCCTCGCGATTACCGAGCCGGTCTGGGCGAATGTGAAAGTGAACGGCATGACGGTTCCGGTGCTCGTGCAGGCGTTCGAGCGGCGTGTCCTCACCTACACACCGGATAATCCGATCCTCTTCCGCGTCGAATACGGCAATATTGGTCGCGCCTACTACGCGTGGCGTTACCCGACCCCCAGTGCTGCGCCGACCGACGGTACGCATTCAGTACCTGTAACAACCATGATGCTGCCCTCACCCGTTGCGGTCACTACTTCTGACGAGCGAATAATATTTTCGCGAACATGAACCGGAAGCGCTCGCTCGCGCGTGATACTTCTGGTGCAGCTATGCCGTTGTGCGGCATGGCTGTTCGTTCGCGTGATGATGCCATCGAGACGAATTGCCGGGAGTTTTGTGACAGACCCAATTTCCCGTCTCTCGCGTCGGTCCGTGCTGCGCCTGCTTGCGGGGGCCGGTAGCGGCGCCTTTGCGCGCGCTGGTTTGGCGACAACCGACGCCCGCCCGCTGGCGGCTACCGGTGATGACAGGTATGCGGATAGCGCGCCGCCACCCGTACCCACTGCGACGCCGGGCGTGCCATCCGCCGGAGCGAGCCGGAAACTCAGCGGGCACACCGATCGCGTGCTTGGCGTTGCCTTTTCGCCGGACGGGCAATTGCTCGCCTCCGTCTCGTTCGATCACACGGTTCGTCTTTGGAAAGTGGCTGATGGGTCGCCTGTCAACGTCTTGAAGGGGCATACCGACCGCGTTGACGGCATCGCCTTTTCGCCGGATGGAAGCATGCTCGCGACCGCCTCGACGGATAGGACCGTCCGGCTCTGGAATGTCGGCGACGGCACACCGCTCCGCACGCTCACCGGGCACACGGACGCGGTGATGGCGGTCGCCTTCTCGCCCGATGGCCAGACGCTGGCGAGTGGTGGCTTTGACCAGATCATCCGGCTCTGGCAGGTCGGAGACGGCGCGGCAATCCGAACGCTGGAAGGTCACTCCGCCCGCGTCTCTGGCGTCGTCTTCGCGCCCGACGGTCAGACGCTCTGCTCCGGCGCATTCGATACCGACGTACGCACTTGGCAGCCTGCGGATGGAACAACGCTGCGGACGCTGGCGGGCCATACGGACAAGGTGTCCAGTATCGCGGTCAGCGCGGACAGCCAGATAGTTGTCTCCGGATCGTTCGACAACACTGCGCGCGTCTGGAAGGCTATAGACGGGATGCTGGTCATGACGCTGCGTGGACACCGCGATTGGGTAATGGGCGTCGCGATGACGCCGGACGGGAAAACCGTCGTCTCGGGGTCAAAAGACCGCACCGTGCGTCTCTGGCCGGTGAGCGACGGGGGCGCGTCACGCACGCTCACCGGCCATACCGATTACGTCCATGGCGTCGCTGTTGCGCCCGATGGGACGCTCGTCGCGTCGGCATCGGCGGACAAAACCGTTCGGCTCTGGCCGCTTGCCTGAGGCGTCAGGCAGGCATGCCGTCGTCTTCGGCACGATGTGACTGTTCCTCGACAGCATACGGGACATGCGCGGCGTTTAGCCGGTCAATGAGCCGCACGAGCATCTCGCCGTCCGCGTACGCGCTGACCGGCGAGTGGCGGTCAACCGTCGTCACGCCTGCTTCCTTGCAGACCTCCAGAAACTGCTTCTGCTGCCCCTCAATGTCCCCAGTCTTGTCATCTGTCGTTTTGCCCGTATAGAGCATGTTGAATGCAACACGTGCCATTCGCGGCCTCCCATCTTCCTCGCGCCAATCGTACGAATCCTCCTACCAAATCTGAAGGTATGGAGGCGACCGCCCCTTCATCAATGCAAGAATCAATCCGCCGCCATTTCTTCGCGAGCAGATAGGGGAATCCGCGCAGCCGTTTCCATCAGCGCGGTGGCGGCGAGGCGGCCGCTGGCGACGGCGCCCTCCATACTGTCGTAGAACTCCTGCGTCGTGTAGCCGCCCGCGAGGAAGAGATTGGCGATTGGCGTCGCCTGCGTTGGGCGCAGATGGTCAATGCCCGGTTTGGGCCAGTAGACTGATTGAGGAATCCGTACGACCGTGCTCTTGACGATCCGCGCCTCGGGGCCGGTATCAGGGAACGTCGCATCCACATTTGCCTTCGTGCGCCGGACGATCTCGTCGTCCGGCAAGTCCATCAGGTCACGCGCGGGGGCGACGCAGAATTCCATCCGGCTCTTGCCGCCGAAGGCATAGCCCGGCGTCGTGTTCGCGAGATCGGCGTACACCGGTATGCGACCGTCCGGGCAGAAGAGAATATTGTCTACGTGTGTCACCTGCCGGTCGAACCAGAGTTGCACGGTAATCACCGGCACGCCCTCGAACTGGCTGAGACCCGCGAAATACCGCTCATCCCGCCGCCACTGATCCGGGATCAGCCGGTTCAGTTTATGCACTGGCAGCGCCAGCATGAACCAATCGCCGTGTACGACCTCGCCGCTGCCGAGTTCCATGCCGGTGATGCGCCGACCGGGGCCTTCGTGGATGGCACGGATCGGCGCGTCCGTGCGGATGCGGACGCCGCGCGACGTGAGATAGTCCGCGAGCGGGCCGATCAGGCAGTCCTGTGGCGAACCGTTGAGAAAGCCCATCTTCGAAGCGTCCGGCTTACGGAGAAACTCGCCGCAAACATCGAGGACGATCTTCGCGCTCATCTCCTCGGGCGGGAGGAATTTGAGGGCAAGCGCCATCGGCATGAACATCTTCTGGAGCATCCGGTCGGAGATACCAAACTTCTGGTGCCACTCGGCGTAGGTCAGGCCGTCCTGCCGCGCGCGGTATTCCGGCGAGCCAAAGAGCATTGGGCCAAGCGCCTTCACGAGGGATACCTTCTCCAGCCAACTGAAGTAGTGGTTATTGATGACGGCCGGCAGCAGATGGAGGGGCGCGGGGAATGGCCCGGTACGAAAGGCGAACCGCTCGCCCTCGGCCAGCGTGTAGGTCAGCACATGCTCTTTCCAGAGAATGTTTTCGTAGATGCTGAGTTCACGCATCAGGTCGAAAATCTCGACGTACGCGCCGAAAAAGACGTGCAGGCCGGACTCGACCCAGTCACCCTCAGCGTCTCTCCACGACGATACCTTGCCGCCGAGGATTGGCCGCTGTTCGAGCAGTTCGACTTGGAAGCCGGCGTCTACCAGCCGCTTCGCGGCGGCGAGGCCCGCGAGGCCACCACCGCCGATGATGACGCGCTCACTCTTTCCGTTCCACTCCATACTGCATGTCCATTCTGTGTGACTGTTTTCCATTCTCCCTATGAGTGTACCGCTTTGGATCGGAATGGATCACCTGGTCAAGCGAGGCGACTGCATAACCTTGACATAAGCCGTATCAAAGTGTATGATCGGTGTGTCAACGACTACCTGGCACCCGTCTGCCTGTGTAGCAACTGGAGGCACAGGAATACATGCAAGATAAAGGACCCCTCTATGTGATTAGCGTCGCGTCACGGCTGCTCGCGCTTCACCCGCAGACGTTACGCAAGTATGAACGGGCAGGGTTCGTCATGCCGTCGCGGACGGACGGGAACTTGCGTCTCTATTCACCCGAAGACCTCGCGCTGCTCCGGCAGGTGAAGCATCTGGTAGATGAGCGCGGCGTCAACCTCGCGGGCGTGGAACTCGCTCTGATAGTCACGCGGCTGGCGGAGCGATTGCTCGACCGTGCGGAGCACGAGGGTAACACGGCGAAACTTCGCCGCGACATGCAGGAAACGGCGACGCAGATGCTGCGTACGTTAGGGAGAGTAACGAGTAACGAGTAACGAGTAACGAGTAACGAGAAGGGACGAAAACCATCTCTCACTACTCGCTACTCATTACTTTGAGCGACGATAGGAGCGAAACATGTTGAACCGATTCACAGAGAAGGCGCAGGAGGCGACGCTCGCGGCGCAGGAACTGGTGATTGCGAAACAGCAGAGCCAGATGGAGCCGGAGCATTTACTCGTGGCGCTGCTGGCGCAGGAGGGCGGGGTTGTGCCGCAGGTCTTCCTGAAGATGAACATCAACTCCGGCATGCTGCTCGCGGAGGCCGAGGCGGAAGTGAACACATTGCCGCGCCTCTCATCGCCCGGCACGACAAATCTCTCCGGTCGGGCGCAGAGCGTCCTCGTCCGTGCCTCGGAGGAGGCAGGCAAACTGAAGGATGAGTACGTGAGCACGGAGCATCTTCTGCTTGCGATGCTCGACCCGAAACTGGGCGGCGGTGTGGAGCGGATCGTCCGCGCGCACAGTGTGACGCGAGACAAAGTGCTTGGCGTCCTGAAGGAGATTCGCGGCAATCAGCGCGTCACGGATCAGAACCCGGAAGGGAAGTACCAGGCGCTCGAAAAGTACGGACGTGACCTGACGGAGATTGCCGAGCGCGGCAAACTCGATCCGGTAATCGGGCGCGATGAGGAAATTCGCCGCGTTATTCAAGTCCTCTCGCGCCGGACCAAGAACAATCCGGTCTTGATCGGTGAGCCGGGCGTCGGCAAGACCGCCATCGCCGAAGGGCTTGCCCAGCGGATCATCCGGGGCGATGTACCGGAAGGGATCAAGGGCAAGCGGATCGTCCAGCTCGACATGGGATCGCTCGTCGCGGGGGCGAAGTTCCGGGGCGAGTTCGAGGAGCGCCTGAAGGCCGTCCTTAAAGAGGTGCAGGAGAGCGAGGGGGAGATCATCCTCTTCATTGATGAGTTGCATACGGTTGTCGGCGCGGGCGCGGCGGAAGGCGCGATGGACGCGGGCAATATGCTCAAGCCGATGCTCGCGCGCGGCGAACTGCACACGATCGGCGCGACGACGCTGAATGAATACCGCAAGTACATCGAGAAGGACGCGGCGCTCGAACGACGCTTCCAGCCAATCCTCGTCGAGGAGCCGAATGTCGAGGACACGATTTCGATCCTCCGCGGGCTGCGCGAGCGATACGAGGTGCATCACGGCGTGCGTATCCAGGACGCCGCGCTCGTCGCTGCCGCCGTCCTCTCGCATCGGTACATCGCTGACCGTTTTTTGCCGGATAAGGCGATTGACCTCATGGATGAGTCGGCGGCGCGGCTACGGATGGAGATAGACTCGATGCCCGCCGAACTCGATGAGGTCGAGCGGCGCATCATGCAACTCGAAATCGAGCGCGAGGCACTGCGCAAAGAGAGCGATCCCGCATCGAAGGATCGCCTGACCGTTATCGAACGTGAGATCGCCGACCTCTCCGAGCAGCGGGACAGCCTCAAAGCGCAGTGGACGAGCGAGAAATCGGTCATCACGAAGCAGCGCTCCGTGAAGGAGCAGTTGGAGCAGACGCGGCAGCAGATCGAGGCAGCCGAGCGCGCGGCGGACTATGGCCGGGCGGCGGAACTGAAGTACGGCACACTGACGCAACTCGAACGCGAATTGGCGGAGACGCAGCAGAAGCTCGTGGAGCAGCAGGCACACGGCCAGATGCTCGCCGAGGAAGTGACCCCGCAGGACATCGCGGAAGTGATCGCCCGCTGGACCGGCATCCCCGTCTCCAACCTGCTGGAAAGCGAAATCGCGAAACTGATCCACATGGAAGAGCAGCTGCACCAGCGCGTCGTCGGCCAGAACGAGGCGGTACAATCGGTGGCGAATACCATACGCCGCGCCCGCGCCGGCTTGCAGGACCCGAACCGACCGCTCGGCTCATTCATTTTCCTCGGCCCCACCGGTGTGGGAAAGACCGAACTCGCCCGCGCGCTGGCGGAATTCCTGTTCAACACCGACCAGGCGATGATCCGGCTCGATATGAGCGAGTATATGGAGAAGCATACTGTCTCCCGCCTGCTCGGCGCCCCCCCTGGCTACGTTGGCTACGATGAGGGTGGCCAACTGACCGAGGCGGTGCGGCGGCGGCCGTATAGCGTCATCCTCTTCGACGAGATCGAGAAAGCGCACCCGGATGTCTTCAATGTTCTCCTGCAACTGCTCGATGACGGGCGGCTGACAGACGGGCAGGGACGGACGGTGGACTTTCGCAACACCGTCGTCATCATGACCTCCAATCTCGGCAGCCAGACACGCGCGGAGGAGATGCAGGAGCAGATTCGACAAGGCATGGAGGCCGTGAAGGGCATGCTGCCGGACGAGATGGCAGATCAGTTCAACACCGTTAAGAGCGACGCCGAGGAGCGCGACGAGGACGATGTACGGCGCGGCTACATGGCGTCACTCCGCGAGCACTTCCGGCCGGAGTTTCTGAACCGGATTGATGAGATCGTCATTTTCCATCCGCTCGACCGCGAGGCATTGCGAAAGATCGTGGATATCCAGGTGGCGCACCTGACCAAACGGCTCGCTGATCGCGGCATCGAACTGACGATGACTGATGCGGCGGAGAATTACCTCGCCCTGCGCGGCTACGATCCGGTTTTCGGGGCACGGCCCCTGAAACGAACGATCCAGAAGCGCGTCCTCGATCCCCTCGCCCTCACGGTACTCGATGGTACCTTCCGCGATGGTGACCATGTCATTGTGGACCTGAAGCAGGGCGAACTTGTCTTCACGCATGCGGAGACGCTGGCACCGGTGGCCCTAACCCCCTGACACCTTCCTCACTGGGGCAGGGGAGCCAGAGAGGAACGGATGCACACAATACGCCGCTCGCTGTCGTTGACAGCGAGCGGCGTGTCCGTATACTTACCGGCATCAGTTTCGAGTGGAGAAACGGAAATAACGTGGGACGTGGGGCGTGACATTCCGCGATGCATGATGAGGGAAGCGGGGAGGCAATGCAGCTACTACGACGTGCGAGAATCTCGTCACGCGGACGGATCGTCAGCATGACGGTCCTCGGTCTGCTCAGTGTCAGTCTGATCCTTTCCGCGTGCGGGCGAATTCCTGAGTCGGAGGCGGCAAAGAGCCGTCTGCCGACGGAGACGCCGACGGTGGTCGCCGCTGCGCAAGTTTCCGGCGGTTTTAAATTGGCTGAGACACCTACTGGGAACGCGACTGCCGGTCAGAATATTTATGTCCGCAGTTGCCAAGTGTGCCATGGGACCAACGGCGTCGCGAGCGATCCGTCGCAGGCGGCGCTCATCGGCAATAACGGCGTGATCGTCAAGAATCAACTAGACACGACGGCGAAGTTCGTCACAGCATTCATGAACAATGAGAAGCATGCCACTTTCAAAGATGACCCGAACCAGAACCTCACCCCGGCACGCCTCGGAAACATCTACGCCTTTTTGATTGCCCAGATGAGTGGCTAATGCAGTAGTCGGTAGTCAGTAGTCGGTAGTCAGTTGGGATCGGACCCGTTCTGACTACTGACTACCGACTATCGACTACTCGAAAGGGATTTCATGCAACGGCGGACAGGGCGAACGCGCGCACCGCGGGTCACGCCCGCCACGGAACAAATCGTCGGCCCCGCGATGACTCTGCCAGTCGTCCTCGTGCCGGAGACGGTCGTCCTACCGCAGATTTCCGCGCCCCTCGTCCTCAATGACGAGCGCGCGGAGGCAGCGGTCGCACGCGCGTTCGAGCGGGATCGTCGCATCCTGATCCTCGTTGAACAACATGCGCCGGAGCCCTCGACCGAATGGATTGACCGCCTCGTCCTGCGCGACGACGAGCCGGTTCCCGACGCGGATGGTGACACATTCGATGCGGGGCATGGCAGACCCCGCGCCACCGTCGGCGTCATCGCGGAACTGCTGCAACCGATCCGGCGCCACGGCCCACCGCAGTATCTCGTGCAGGGTCTCTGCCGTGGTGTTGTTGAGAGCGTCGTGCGCGAGCGACCGTATATCCTCGCATGGGTCCACGAGCAGACGGACATGGACGCGCGCACCGTCGAGGGCGTGGCGATGATGAGCGCGGTCATCGCGCTTGTCGAGCGATACATCGCGCTGCTGCCGAACATTCCGGACGAAGTGATGGAGATGGTGCGGTCTATCGAGGAGCCGGGCCGCCTCGCAGACCTGATCGCGTCGTCGCCGGAGTACACGCCCGCACAGCGCCAGCAAATCATCGAGATCGTGGACCCACTCGCCCGATTGACGCGCGTCCATGCGATGCTGGCGGATAAACTAGATGTGCTCGATCTGCGTTCGAAGATCGAGACCGAGGCGCAAGCGAGCATGGATCATTCCCAACGCGAGTATTACCTGCGCGAGGAGTTGCGAGCGATTCGGCGGGAACTTGGCGAAACGAACGAGGAGTTTCTCGCGGACGATCTGCGGGAGCGAATCGCCGCCGCCAACATGCCGGACGAGGCGCGCGCCAAGGCCGTCCAACAAGTCGAACGCCTCGAAAACCAGCATCCGCAAAGCCCGGAAGTCGGGCTGCTGCGGACGTATATCGAGTGGCTGCTTACTGTGCCCTGGAGTGTTGAGACCGAAGACAATCTCGATCTGAAGCATGCCGCTGCCGTCCTCGATGAGGATCATTACGGGCTGGAAAAAGTCAAGGATCGCATCCTGGACTTCATCGCCGTGCGCGCACTCGCCGGCGATAAGATGCGCACGCCGATCCTCTGTTTCGTCGGGCCACCCGGTGTCGGCAAAACGAGCCTCGGTAAGTCTATCGCCCGTGCGCTCGGTCGCAACTATGTGCGCGTTTCACTCGGCGGCGTCCGGGATGAGGCAGAGATTCGCGGCCATCGCCGCACCTACGTCGGCGCGCTGCCGGGGCGGATCGTCAAGGCGCTCTGCGATGCCGGGAGCCGCAACCCGGTCTTTGTTCTGGATGAGGTGGACAAGATCGGCACGGACATCATTCGGGGCGATCCCGCCTCCGCAATGCTCGAAGTGCTCGACCCGGAGCAGAACAACGCCTTCGCGGATCATTACATGGAAGTGCCGATTGATCTGTCGCGCGTGCTCTTTATCACGACGGCCAATCTGCTCGATCCGATTCCGCCCGCGTTGCGCGACCGGATGGAAGTGATCGAAATCTCGGGGTACACCGATGTCGAGAAGACGCAGATCGCGCGCGGCTTTCTTCTGCCGAAGATGCTCGTCAGCCACGGCCTGACGCCGAAACATCTCAAACTCCCCGATGCCACGCTGCGTCACCTGATTCACGAATACACGCGGGAGGCGGGCGTTCGCAACCTTGAACGCGAACTCGGCGCGCTTGGCCGCAAGATCGCGCGGCGCGTCGTCAGTGGCGAGACGAGGTCGGTCACAGTCAAGGCGGACGCGCTGACGAACTATCTCGGCGTGCCGCGGTACGAGTTCGGTGCGGCGGAAGAGCGCGCGGAGATCGGCGTCGCGACCGGTGTTGCCTATACGGAGTTTGGCGGATCGCTCCTGCCAATTGAGGTCGCGCTGGTGCCGGGCAAGGGCGACGTGCGCCTGACCGGCCAACTGGGTGACGTGATGCAGGAATCCGCCCACGCGGCGATGACCTATGCCCGCTCCCGCGTGGCAGCGCTGGGCATTGACCCGGCCCTGTTCGAGACGCGTTCCATCCACGTCCATGTGCCGGAAGGGGCGGTGCCGAAAGACGGCCCGTCGGCGGGCGTGACGCTCGCTACAGCGCTTATTTCGGCCCTCACCGGCCGCGCGGTGCGGCATGATCTCGTGATGACGGGCGAAATTACGTTGCGTGGCAAGGTGCTGCCGATCGGTGGCCTGAAAGAAAAAATGCTTGCCGCACACCGAGCAGGCATCAGGACCTTTCTCATGCCGCGCCGCAACGCGAAAGACCTTGCCGATGTGCCCGCCGAGGTACGTACCGAGATGGAAATCATCATGGTCGCGCATGTTGAAGAGGTTTTGAAGCATGCGCTCCTGCCCCATCAATCGTCCGGCCCCGCGACGCCGAAGCCGAAACGGGCGCCGCGACGCGCGACGAACAACGCCGCCACCTGGACGCCACCGACGACGTTATCAGGCGCGGCTTCGTGCGATTAATTTTCGCCATCGTGCAGCGCGCCGACCTGCCGGAGTTATTGAAGGCGCTGACTGGCGCGGGGTTCCGCGTCACCGTGATTCGTAGTCGGGGCGGCTTCCTGCGTGTCGGCAGTGTCACGGTGATGGTCGGGGTAGATGGCTCACTCGTCCCGGAAATCTTCGCGATCATCAAACGGATCTGCCGCCATCGCGTTCGCCTCTCCCTGCCGATGTTTCCGGCCATCGAACCCGGCATCATGACGATGCCCTATCCGGTCGAAGTCGAAGTCGGCGGCGCAGTCTGCTTCACGCTCAAAGTCGCCCGCTACGTCCGCATTCAAGGTCAACCGGCACTTCGCTCGAACAAATAGCCGCGATGATCGAGCGACCCGATCGCCTCGTCCTGACTGGAAAGAAAACGGTGATGTCTATACAACGTGAACCCACCTTTATTGCGGCTGCACCCGCCTTGTTGCTGTATTGTGGCGACGCACATAAAGCAAGTAAGGTGGGCACAATCCTGTTCTATCATGGGTTCGGCGGCTCCAAAGAAGATTACCTCCCAGAGCTAACAGCACTCGCGGAGGCGGGGTTCCTGGCTATCGGGCTGGACAATGTAGGGCACGGGGAGCGACGGTTGCCGGACTTCGAGGCGCGCGTCGGTAGCCTGCCGCCGGGGCCCGATCTGGAAGCGGCGCTCCTCACGCTGGTGCGCGCAACCGCTCAGGAAGTGCCGAAGGTGGTTGATACCCTGATTGGCCGTGACCTCGCGACACCGGAGCATGTTGGTATCGCGGGTTGGTCAATGGGCGGCTTTATTGCATATGCGGCCGTCGTCGCCGATCCTCGCCTGCGCGTCGCCGTGCCGATTGTCGGATCGCCCGAATGGAGATTGCCCTGGCCGGACAGTCCACATCGGTATCCCGAGCGGTTCTTTCCTGTCGCGCTGCTTTCGCAGACAGCACATGACGACGTACGGGTCTCGCCTCATTTCGCGAGGACCTTTCATCAACTACTTGAGCCATATTATGCGAGCGCACCCAAGCGACTATGCTACATTGAATACAAGAACGCAGACCATGCAGTAACTGCTATGGTGCGGCAGAAGATGCAGCAGAAGATGGTTGACTGGTTCAAACATCACCTAAACACTATGGCGGTACCATAGCAGGTTGAAGCGTGCAACGACTATGCGCCTACTCACTTCTTATATAATAGCAACGGCGTAATACGTGCGTAGGGTCGGTTCGTGAACCACCCTCCCCTCGTCAGCATCTCCGCACTTTGTGGCTGCCGTCGCAATCTAAAGAGGTCGGTTCGCGAACCGACCCTACCCACATATCATGGCTATCGCAATGCAATCGGACTGAATCAGGGTGTGTCTGCGTCTTCGCTCAGTTGAAATGCTTCCCAGTCTGCTTCGCTGAACTCGGTGGTAATCATCCGCGCTTCCGACTGATAGGCAGCATCATCAACCATCGCGCTGAAAGCGGCATCAATTTCTGCCTGCTCTTGAGAATCAGCCACCCGTTCATCGTGGTTGCGTGCTTCATCCATCTTCATCACGCTGTCTCAAACTCGCGCGTTTCCGGCAGCAGCATGGCGAGTGGAATGCCGAGCAGCGGGATAAGGGTCAATATCTGAATGATGTGTGGCAGGCCGACGTGATCGGCGATTAAGCCGACGAGAATTGTAGCGAGCGCGCTGACGGTGTATTCGGCGGTGATCGCCAACCCCGCGCCGGTCGCGCGGTCGTGCGGCATCAGTTCCTGCATCGCGGCGAGAGTGACGGGCGTCGTACAGAGCAGCAGCAATCCGGCGAAGAAGAGCGCGATGATTGACGGTACGCCGCGCAGGACGGTGAAAAGGAAAAGCGGTAATGCGGAGAACGAGAGCGAAACGAGGATGATCGGCTTTCGCCCGACGCGGTCACTGAGTGTGCCGCCGACGAAACCGCCGATGACGCCCGCGAAGAAGAAGATCGAAGTCGCGATGCCCGCGTACGTCAATGGGTCGCCGCGCTTCTTCAGGTATTCCACGATAAAAAGCGCGAAGGTATTGAGGACGACCCCGCGCACCATGATGACGCTGAGCAGGCGGCGGAGCGCTGGGCCTTGCGTGCGCAGCGCGCCGAAGAGGTCGCGGCGTGTCCGGGGCGTTGTCCGCAATCGGATCGGCGCGAGACTAAAGAAAGTCACGACGCCAATCGCGAGTGCCGGGAAGAAAGCGAGCGCCGTACCATGCAGCCCGAAATGATTGATGATAAAGACGACGACAATCGGGCCGATGCTCCGGCCTAAATCGCCCCCATTCATGAAGATGGACATCCCCAGCCCCGACCGCCTGCCCGCCGATGCCGCGACTGTCGCAATCGCGGGCGCGTGGAACAGCGCGCTCGACAAGCCACTGGCAAGCAGCAAAAGCACGACGACTACCGCGTTCGGGGCGATGCCGAGTGAGCAGGTGACGAGCGCGGTGGTGATCGGCGTGATGACAAGAAAGAGGCGAACGCTGGTGCGATCTGCGTAGTAGCCAACAACGGGTTGCGAGAGCGAGAAAAGCCGTTGCGCGGGCTGCAAAAATCCGGCGAGAAAGAGGGAGAGCGCAAACTTATCCGTCAGGAGCGGGATAAGCGGCGCGAGGAAGGCGGGATACATATCATGGAAGAAGTGTGCCGCCGTGATGAGAAAGATCGTGCGGCGGTTGAATGTCGGTGCCGCTGGTTTCAAGGTCGCGGATGCCAATTCGGCAGCGGCTATCGACGCCGCGTCACTGATTGACATGAGAGCAGTTTCCTTCCCCACGCGGCACCATGCTATCGCATAGGAACGGTAGCATGCGCGTGCGAGGACAACAAGATCAAAGGACGACTACAGCGAGAAGCGCAGAACATAGATATTACTGTCGGTCAGTGCGTTGAAGACGATGCGCGTACCATCGGGGGCGACTTGCCACTCATCCTGGGCAACGCGGAAGGGCAAGGCAGCGCGGTCGGTGAGTGGCGTCGTGCCGAGTGTCGTGGCATCAATGCGGACGAGTTGATCGGCGCCGTTGTCCGTCTGGAAGGGAAGCATCAGCAGACCCTTGCTGTCCGGCGACCAGCGCACTCCGCCAACCAGCTGCAGTTTCCGCTTCGCGCTGCCATCCGCATTGACGATGAAGAGGCCATTATCGTCGGGATTCGCTTCGAGCGTCGCGAGGTAGACGATCTGCGTACCATCCGGTGAGAGGCGGGCGGCGCGCGGCGAGAAGGCATTGATGATGCGGGTCAATGCGCCCGTGGTGATGTCGAGAACGTAGATGCCCGGGTTGCCGCCGTCCGTGTCTCGCCCGGTAAATAGGAGTCGCTGCCCGTCCGGGAACCACGTCACGTCGGCCGCTCGAACGGTTGGCCCGCGCTGGCGGACATTCGCGCCGTCCGCATTGGCGACCCAGACGCGGACGAGCCGGTCCACATTGGAACTTGGCTGCGCGCCGGGCGCGAGTGCGAGCCACGCGACCTGTCGGCCATCCTGCGAGAACCAGACGTACGCGGCGTTGTTGCCGATGGTTGCCGTGCTCTGCTTGCCGAACTCCTGGATGCGCGTTACATGATTCGCGAAGTCTGGGAAGGCGATCCGGCTGCCGTCCGGGGAGACGGTCGCGGCGGACGGGAAGAAGACGGTCGGTGGCCCGCTCGCGTCCGCTGGGACGGCCCAGGTTGCGGCGAGCGTTTGATTTGGTGCGGCATCCGTGTAGAGAACGCGTGTGCTGTCCGGATGCCAGCCCGGGTTTCGGCAGCAGCCGCCATTGGTCAATTGCGTGAGGGTTGGCGCGAACGGTTGCGCGGTGACGGTTGGTGATGGCGGTGATGGCGCGGCAGTGATGGTCGTGGCAGCGGGTGGTGTCGGTGTGTCGGTCGCGATGAGGGGCGTCGCGGTCGCCGCATCCTGCGCGGCAGCGTGTGCGCGCGGCGTGACGGGGAGCGGTGACGGTGCAATCGTGCTCGGTATGATTATTGGCTGGATTGGCGGGGGCGAGGAAGGCGGCGCGGTGTGCGTCGTCCCATTGCTGCATGCGACGAGCAGAAGAAGGGCAATGAGTGAGAGGAAACGCGCGCTACGCATACGGCTCCCAAGTGGGGTAGTTGACAATGATCCCGCCGCCGAAATGAATGTCCGGTTGGTCACGTAGCGTCGCCCATTGGCGCGGATCGCCGAGATTTTGGGCGAAACTCGTGCCGCCCGCGCCGATGCCGAGCGTCGATCGGTCCCAGTCCGCCGGAATGAGGTTCATCGGGTTTGTCGTCCCGCTGACGCCGTTGATACGGATTTCAAGATGCAGATGCGGCGCGCGGTCGCAGGTCGGGCTATAGGGATCGCCGGAATGGGCGACGACATCGCCGACCTTCACCTGCTGCCTAACGCGGACAAGCGTCGTTCGCTCGCGCAGATGCCCGTAGATCGAGACATAGCCGTTGGCATGCTGAATCGCCAGGTTATGCGGCGCTGAACCGTACGGCCCGTCAATGCCGAGAATCGTGCCGTCGCCAATGGCAAGTACATTGCGGCCGCAGCGGGTCGCGAAATCAACGCCGAAGTGAACACCTTGACCGGCGGCGTAGAGATCGGGCCAGTTGCGCTGCGCCCAGACGGTCGTGCCGTATCCCTGCGAGACGAACCATGTATCCGGCCCTGGCGGCTCCGCGAACGGCAACCGAAACTGCGGCGCGTCCGCTTTCGCCTCCACGGACCCGGAGATGGGCTGCACCGCGTCGCTGACGAAGACCGCTCCCACGATGATCGCGCCAATCACGAGGAGTTGCAGGATGAATGGACGACCACCGTTCAGGATGGCGTGAATCGTATGTCGCATAGATGCAGTATACGGAGTCGCTCCTCAATGAGCAATGTGCGGCGACCGATAATCCGTCAACGTTGGGGATATTTGAACCGCCAAGACACCAAGAACGCCAAGCGGGAAAGAGGAGAGTGAATCGGGTTTGTTCTCGTATTTCTTGGTGTCTTGGCGTCTTGGCGGTTCAAATCATTCCTTCTCTTGCCTACGCACGGCGGATCGTACGGCGGAAGAGTAGCGTGCCGAGTAAATAGAAGCCGATCGCGAATGCGCCGAGGGCGATGAAGGTGATGGGATTCGCTGGAATGCCGCGGAGCATGATGTTCTGCATTGCCTGCACGCCATACGTGATCGGCAGTGCGTACGAGAGGACGCGCGCCCACGGATAGAGCGTGTCAATCGGCAGGAAGAAGTTGCCGAAGAAGACCGAGGCCAGCAGGACCAGCATCGCGTATTGCACCGCCTGTGTCTCGGTGGTGGCAATAGCAGAAATGACGAGGCCAAGTCCGAGCGCGGCAGTGATCAGAAGGGCGATGACGGCGATAAATGCCGCATAACTGCCCATCAGCGGGACCTTGAGCGCGAAGCGGAGGAGCGCCGCGAGCACCGCGCCAGTCAGAATCGCGACGAGTGCATAACCGATGAACTTGCCGAAGACGATTTCCGGTGTCGCGCTCGGCGTGACGCGGAAGAGTTCCGTCGCGCCGCTCGTCTTCTCGCGTACCAGCGTGAGTGCGGTCAGCGTGATGCTGACATGTTGCAAGAGCAGGGCGAGCACTGCGGGTGCGTAGAAGGCGATGAAACTTGGGAGTGCAGGCGCTTTATTGTTGACCTCTGCCTGGAAGGGTGCAACGAGGACATCCGCAGGCGGCAACTGGAGCGCCTGCGCCCCCTGCTCGGCATTCTGGCTATTCGCGACAAGATCACCCGTCGCCTTGGCATCTGGTTGGCCTGTCACGAGGCTCTGCGGTAGGCCAGCAGTCAGGTTCCTGATGACCGTTTCTACGTTACTCAGCGATTGATCCACGGCCGTCTCGCGCTTAACGAGGTCGTCGTTCGCATTCGCTGGTGCGTTGAAGTAGTGCTCCGCACCGGCGAGTAGTTGCTCGCGCGTGCGGAGGTCGGATTGGTTATTGGCCGTGATCGTTTGCATTTGGGCGAGCGCGTCCGCCGCACCGGTTGCGTCCCGCCCACGCACGCGGTCCGTGAACTGGGTGGATGTCGTCTGCATCTGTTGCGCGTACCCCTGGAGCGGCGGCCCCGACGTATCCTGATTCTGGCTCTTTGCTTGATTGACAACAGCGATCAGCACGCGGCGGTTGAGTTCGTTCGCCTCGACGTAGGAATAGAATTTGAGGTAGTTCGACCGCACGGGCTCCAGTTCGTTGTAGGTGACATTGACGAGCGCGTGCTTTCCGTCTCGGATCTGTTGGTATGCATTGGCCGGCAGCGCGACGATAACCGATGCCTTGCCCGCGTTGAAAAGGCTCTGCGCTTCTTCGGGCGTGCGGACGACGCTTTGCAGCGTGAATGGGAACTGGAACGCGTCGGTATAGTCGGCGGTGTTGGTGGAGAGGCCCGTCTGCGCGGGCACGACAAGCACCGTTGGCTGCTCGACGACCTGCCCCTTGAAGGCGGTGCCGAAGAGCAGCAGGATCGCGAACGGCCCGACAACGAGGCCGAGCAGAAGGCGCGGCTGTCGGAAGATTTCGTGCAGTTCCTTGCCCGTAAAGGCGACGCCGCGAACGATGCCGCGGAGGGGCCGGTCAAGCAGCCACGGGCGGTGATGTGGGGTCGCGCGGATTGCCATTATGTTGATCCTGTTCAGCGTCGCGCGCCCCCGAAACGAGGCGCACAAAAACATCATCGAAGGTCAGGATGTGCGGCTCCATCGAGACGCAGCCGCCCTCTTCACGATCGCAATATTCGGAGAGCGCGGGCAGATCGGTCGAGACATTGTTTACGATAACGCGGATGTCCTCCGGCCGATCGAGAGGCTCGACCCCATGGACGAAGGGGAGCGCCTGGAGTCGCATGACGATGTCCGGGCGTGGCTGATCGAAGTGAATGTCCAACATGTCACCGCCGGAGGCGGCGTGGCGCAGTTCAGCGGGCGTACCGGCAGCGATGATCGCGCCTTCATGGACGAGCAGCACTTGATCGCAGTATTCCGCTTCCGCAACATACTGCGTCGTGATTACCATCGTCTTGCCATCTTCCCGCGCGCTCTTGAGACCGTCCCAGATACTCGTGCGGAGGATCGGGTCAATCCCAGCGGTCGGCTCATCGAGTACGAGAAAGTCCGGGTCATGCATCAGCGTGGCGGCGAGGGAAAGCCGCCGCCGCATGCCGCCGGACAAGTCCTCCGCGCGGCGCTTGCGCGCATCCATGAGATCAACGAAGGGCAGCAACGTCTCGATGCGCCGCCCCGTCTCCCACCACGGCACGCCATAGAGTGAGGCCGCGAACCGGAGATTCTCTTCCACCGTTAACGCCGGATAGAGAACGAAATCCTGCGGCATGTAGCCGATCCGCTCGCGGTCGCCGCGCCGTAGTTTCCACGGGTCCCGCCCGAAGAGGCGGACGGCGCCGCTGCTCGGCTTGTACATGCCGAGCATCATGCGGATCGTCGTCGTCTTGCCGCTACCACTCGGGCCGATGACGCCGAGGATTTCGCCCCACGGCACCCGGAAAGTGATGCCATGCAACACTTCCTCTTTGCCGAACTTCTTGGTGACCTTTTCAAAGGTGACTGCCTGCTCGCCGCTCGCGGATCGCCGGACGCCGCGCATCCGACGCCGTCTGGACCCTTGCGAGCCAACGGGCGTATCCAGCCCCCCCGCAGGTTCGATTGCCGACTCTGGTTGTTGCATGATCGTACTGTCTGCCATCAGGAGAACCCCCGCATACACCGATGTATCCGGCGAATCAGAAAGCACGATTGATGCCACGATGAAAAAGTAACCAGGGTGCAAGAGCAAAGAGAGGTATTATCCGGTCGCGGTAATCCGATACACCGTGCCCTTGTCATCGTCAGTTATGTACAGCGCGCCATCGCTGCCGACTGTCACGCCGACCGGGCGACCCCACACCTGACCCGGATTGTCCGCGTTCCCCGGCAGCCAGCCCCACGCGAAATCTTCCGGGTGGCCCGCCTGCCCATTGACAAACGGCACGCGCACTACTTTGTCACCCGTCTTCACTGAGCGGTTCCACGAGCCGTGATAGGCGATGTAGATGCTCTCCTTATAGGGCTGTGGTGCGGCGAAGGTATCGCCGAAGGTCAGCCCAAGTGGGGCGGAATGCGCCTGCAACGCGACATCATCCGGCGGGACATTCGCGCACTTCGCGGCGTCGTGGTATTCGGGGTTTGGGTTCGGGCCATCGTAGCAGAACGGCCAGCCGTAGAAGCCGCCATCGTTGATCCGGCGCAGATCGTCCGGCGGTAGTTCGTCGCCGATGTTGTCGCGGCCATTCACCGTCGCCCACATCTGGTTCGTGCCGGGCTGCCAGGTGAAACCGACCGCATTGCGCAGTCCGGTCGCAAAGAGCCGACCATTCTTGCCATCGGGATCGTAGACGCTGATCGCAGCGCGTCGGTTGTCCTTCTCGTTGCAGACATTGCACGATGACCCAATGGCGAGGTAGAGCCGACCGTCCGGCCCGAAGGCAACGGTGCGCGTCGCATGTCCGCCGGTCGGTAGATTCGGGATGACGACTTCCTTCGCGCCCTGTGCTTGCATCGCATTATTGGGTGCGGAGAAGCGCGCAACTTCGTTTGTCTCGCCGACGTACACCCAGTCCTGATAAAAGGCGATGCTGGACGGCTCTCGGAGGTTGCTGGCGAAGATAATCGTTTTGTCGGCCGTACCGGTGTGATTCGCGTCCGGCAGGGCGAGGATGCGGCCATTCTGATCCGCGACGAAGAGCATGCCGTCCGACGGACGCACGGCCATGAAGCGGACGGGGCCGAGATTCTGTGCATAGACAGCAATGCTAAATCCGGCGGGGAGCATCACCGTCCCGCCGGGTACGGCGTGCGCTTGCGGTGGTCCGGTCGGCGCGGTGGCCGAGGGTAGCGCCGTTGCCGACGGAACGGTTGTGGGCGTGACGGGCGCGGTTGTTGCGGGCGGTGCGGTGACGCTCCCGGTGTCGGTTATCGGCGCCGGTGACGGTGACGACGGAATGTCCGTTGGCGTCGCGGTCGGTAGCACCGTCGCGTCGTTCGCGGTGTCGCTCGATGCTTGCGTGCGCGTGGTAAGTGTCGCGGTCGGGGAGACGGCTGGAATGGCGGTCGCTTTGCTACCGCCACACGCCGTGAGCAGCACGATGCAGCAACCAATCAGGAAGAGTGGCGTGGTTCGGGATTGTGGCATGGGAAACCTCCGACGCAGCACGACTGCACCCAGAGGGATCATACCGCATGTCTGAGGACATCGTCTGAGAATCCTAGCCCCCAACCCCCTTCCCTCCGAGGGAAGGGGGTTGGGGGATTAGGAATGCCCGCCGGTCAGGATGAGAAGGCACCATGGACGACAATGGCGACGCCGAGCATGAAGAAGCCGACGACGACGGCAACGGCGATATTGTCTTCCTCAAAAATTTTCTTGCGAAGTTCGTGCGGATGGAGTGCATCAAACAGCCAGTAGCTGAAAAGCAACAGCGCCATGCCGGTGAAAGCGTAAATGATAGCGCTGATCCAGATGCGCAGTTCGTGCCCAAAATCCACGATGATCCTCCACTTTCTCCCACATGAACCACCACGATGTGCGATGCATTGCTTCGGTAGTCATGTGGAGCATAGCACATGACTACCGAAGCAATGCATCGCACATAAGGCATGTCGGTCACTTGCGGACAAGCATCAACGCGGTCTGCGGCGGGTTGAACCATTGCGCGCCATCCTCGGTGACTTCGAGGTCATCTTCGAGCGCGATCATGCCATAGCCCTCGACGAATGTGCCGATCTCCAGGACATAGCACTGACCGGCCTCGATGATCTCATTCGGTTTCTCGCCATACCGCTCCCACCGGGGATAAAAACCCCCGCCGCCATCGTGCGCGACATGACCGAGTTGGTGGCCGAGGCCGAAGTGCCACTCCTTACCGCGCTCCGCGAAGAACTCGCGCGCCGCCTCGTCCACCTGCCAGCCGGGGATGCCGGGTCGTACGGCGTTGAACGCTTCCATGATCGCGCGCTGTACCGTGTCGAAGTCCCGTTTGACCGGTGGCGGCGCGTCCGTCTCGTCGTCCCGCAGAAAGTACCAGGTGCGCTGCATATCGGAGGAATAGCCGTCAATCGTGATGCCGAAGTCGAGCCGCAGCAGTTTGCCCTTCTCAACCGCATTCGTTGTTGGGCCGACGTGGCCGATGGGGGATTGATCGCCCGCCGTGACGGTCGGGTTGTATTCCTTGTCCCACGAAAAGCCATAGCCGAGTTCGCGGCAGCGGCGATGGAGGAACTGCTGAATCTCCTGCGCCGTCGTGCCGATCTGGACCCACGCGGTCATCTCCGCGAAGAGCCGTTCCGTTTCCTCGCAGGCGTGTTTGATCCGCTTCCGTTCCTCCGGCGATTTGCGGCCCCGCACGCGCGACGCGATCGGCTCGGCGGAAATGAACCGCGCGGGGTACGGCGTCCCATTGAGGGCGCTCGTGAGGTTCAGCCACATGCCGTACGTGAGGCCGTCTGCCTTGTCATTATCCGTGCTGTAGTCGAGGGCGATCTGTTGCGGATCGAACCGCGTGATGATCTCCCGTAGCGCCTCGCTCCACCCCTGCACATACCCGTGCGGGGTGTAGATGCCGCCCGCCTCGATCTGCGCGACATCGCCGGTGCCGACAATCGCGTGCGCCTCGCCGGAGCGCGTGATGATGAACGCGGATTGCCATGTCGCGCCCGCACCGACAACAATCGGGATCGAAGGATCGCAGAGCGTACTCGTCTCCCGCCCAACGAGCATCCACATATCAACCTCGAGTTCGTTGAGGATACCAACCGCCTGCGCGACCTTCTCCTTCACAAGTTGATTGACCATAGATTGCTCCTTGTGGCGGTTCAATGTATTTATGTCTTCGCGAGAGTCTCAGCGAGGTTGAGGAAGTAGGCGGCGATCCATTGCTGGGCGTCCTTCATGCCTTGCACGGTCGCGTACTCGTTCGGGCTGTGGACGCGGCCGCCGTGGCCGAGGCCGCCCATCGCGACGGGGATGTTGAGCCATTCCTTGTCGGTGAAGAGGTAGAAGGGTGCGGAACCGGCGAGGTGGGGCCAGATTTCCGGTTCATGGCCGAACTGGCGGTAGGTCTCGATCATCGCGCGCACCGGCGGATCGTCAATCCGCGTCTTCGCCCACGGGTAGGCGTCGAGGATTTCGACGGCGATGTCCGCGAAGCCGTGCCGGTCGAGGTGGGCGCGGATGCGCTCATAGGTCGTGTGTGGGTCCATGTTGCGGACCATGCGGACATCCACTTTCGCTTTCGCCTCATGCGGGATGATCGTTTTCGTCCCTTCCTGCCAGTGCCCGCCAACGATGCCGTCAATATTGAGCGTCGGCTGGTAGAGATACTTCCGCAGCAGCGGCACGCCGTCGAGGTCGTACTTGAAGCGGCGCACTTCGTCGCCGCGCAGTCGTTCGTCGGGATCGAGCGTCGGCGCGAGGGCGGCGAGCAATGCCTCATCGTGGGCATCCGCCGGTTCGACCTCATCGTAGAAGCCATCCACGAGAATGTGCTTCTCGTCGGTGGTAATCATCGAGGAAAGGGCATGCGCGAGCCGCCACGCCGGATTGCCATACCAGACGGCGTTCGAGCCATGCACCGCGCGCACCGTCGGGCCGCCCCAGTCGCCACCACGCGCCGTGAACTCCATGAAGAGGATGCCCTTGACGCCGAGATACGAGAGTACCTTACCGTTCAAATCCTGCGACAGAAAGGCGAAAAAGGCGGCATCCGCCCGGAGACGGTCGCGGTTCTCGCGGACGAAGTCGGGCAGGTGCTGCGACCCCATTTCCTCTTCGCCCTCAACCATGAAGATGACATTGATTGGCAGTGTGCCGTGGACGTTTTTCAGTGCTTCGAGGGCGAGCAGCGTGTTGACGAGCGGCCCTTTCTGGTTCATCACGCCGCGATTGATGAGGCAGGGACCGAGTTCCGGCGCGAAGGGCGGCGTCATAATCTCGCCGCCGAACGGATCGCTGACCACCCACGTCTCACCAACAACGGGCTGCACGTCGTACATGCCGTAGAGAAGAATCGTGTGCGGCGCGCCGACATCAATCCGTCCGTACACGACTGGCCAGCCTTTCGTCGGCACGATTTCGCCCGTACCGCCGAGTCGTTCGATCCAGCGGACGAGCATCTGGGCGCACTCCGCCATCCCCGTGCCATCCGCCGAGATCGAGGGTTGGCGCACGAAGGCGCGCACCTCCTCCAGATGCCGGTCCCAATGCTCATCAATATATGCCTGCACGCGGCTCGATTCCGCCATCACGTCGGACTCCCTTCCATTCCTGGAAACACGTTCATTTGGTGGGGTAGTCTAGCATATGGGCGAGGAACCTAACCCCCGGCCCCTTCCGGCCCTCGGCGTGGGAAGGGGTGACTCATCGCAGCGCCGTGGCGTTCCTCGTAATGCCCCGATCTCTCAACGGCTCGCTCCCCCTTCCTCGCGGGAAGGGGGTTGGGGGGTTAGGTTCTTTCCACCCGCCCGATCAGCGTTTCGCCGATGGAGCCAACGAAGCGTTCCAGCGCCTGCGGATCGGGGTCGGTGGGGAGGCGGAGGATGAGGCGATGAACACCGAGGGCGGCGTACTGTTTCGCTTCGTCCAGCGTAACGGGGCCGCGCGGCGTGACGCTGATTTCCAATGTGCCGAGCGCCGCTGGACGGGGAAACTGTGAAGCCGCTGTCTGAAGATCGGTGAGTGCGCGGGCGGTCGCGTCCACACTCATGCTGAAGCCGTACCAGCCATTGCCCTGCTCGACCGCGCGGCGATACGCGCCCGGTGATCGTCCGCCAACCACGATGGGCGGGCCGGGTCGCTGCACCGGCTGCGGGTGCGCCTGCACGTTCGCGAACTGGACGAATCGCCCGTGATGGGCGGGCTGCTCCGCACTCCAGATCGCGCGCATCGCGGCCAGATAGTCGTCCGTGCGCGCCCCGCGCTCCGCGAACGGAATGCCGAGGGCGCGGAACTCCGGTTCGAGATAGCCGACACCGATGCCGAAGATGAACCGGCCCGTGGAGAGCACATCGAGGCTGGCAATCTCCTTCGCGAGAACGAGTGGGTTCCGTTGGGGCAGGATGATGATGCCCGTTCCGAGCCGCACGCGGTGCGTCTGTGCGGCGAGGAAGGTGAGCGCGATGACCGGATCGAGGATGCGATCACGCGGTTCCATCGGCGACGGCGGCTCGCGCGGGTCGGGCAGGACGACATGCTCGCCCGCCCAGAGCGACTCGAACCCGACTCCTTCCGCCAATCGCGCGATGCGGCTCGCGGTCTCCGGCTCGCTGCATGCGCCGATATTGAGGTCGAACAGGCCAAATGCGAGGGTGTCAGGCATGCTGTTTCTCCTTTGTCATGGTATGCGCAATCCAGCGGTATCGCGCGTTCGCGGTGCGATTCACAACGATCTCACACCGACGGATATTCCGTCGTTTTGTTATGGTGAACGTACATCTTGTGTTGGCTTGCTATACTGCGAAGGAGCGTATGACGAAGGGGGATAGGTAATGTTGAGGGTTCCGCATGTGTGATCAAAAGGGCGTGCCAGCGCTTACCGCGCTGCTGCTTGCGCTCGTCGTCTCCCTTGTGCCGGTGCGGGCGGCGGAGCAGTTTGCCGACCCGACCTTTCGCGCGCTCTGGGAGCGGACGGACGGCCCCGTCGCGGCATTGGCAGTGCAGCGGACCTTTCTCTGGGGGTCCACGCCGATCAGTGGGGCGGTGCAGGAAAAGTACGCGCAAAGTCCCGGTGGCATGCGACTCGTGCAATACTTCGATAAAAGCCGCATGGAGATCACGCAACCGGGGATCGCGCAGACATCGGCGTTCTACGTCACCAATGGCCTCCTCGTCATCGAACTGATGACGGGGCATATCCCGACCGGCGCTGATCCGTCGCAGGTCGAGTTGCGCGACCCTGCGAACATCAATGCCGTCGGTGATAGCGACGACGCGAATGCGCCGACCTACCAGACGCTCGCGAAACTCCGCGATCTCCCGGCCCGCGCGGTGAACGCGGCGATCAACGAGCAGGTGGACCGGGCTGGGAGCGTTAGCGCGGGCGGTGCGGATGGCGTCACGACGGCGGTCCTTGTGCCGGAGACGCGGCACGCGGTCGCGTCCGTCTTCTGGACATTCATGAACAGTACAGGGCCGGTCAGCGACGGCGCCGGCGGGATGGTCACGGGGCCGCTCTTTGCCAACCCGTTCTACGCGACCGGCTTTCCCGTCACGGAGGCATACTGGACGACGGTGCGCGTCGCGGGGACGGCCCGACAGGTGCTAGTGCAGGCGTTCGAGCGGCGCGTCCTCACCTATACACCCGGCAACCCCACCGGGTTCGTGGTCGAGGCAGGCAACGTTGGCGCGCATTATTACCAGTGGCGCTACCAGTCGAAGCAAGCCACGGTCGTTGACCCAACTGCTGCGGTTGGCCCGATCCAGGTCGCGAACGTCTTTGCGGGGAAGTACAACCTCACGCCCGGCGATGTCCCCGAGCACTTCCAGTTCCAACTGGACGGCGAGGCAACGAATGGCCTGATTGCGAAGAATGATGCAGACCCGAACTACGGCGTGTATCTCAAGCAATGGCAGCGCCTGACCGGCTACCGGCGCGTCTTCGTCCGCAGCGAGGTTGGCCACCAGGCGTCGGCGATCCAATCACTCGTCTCCATTTTCCGCACAGCGGATGGCGCGCTGGCAGCGCTCAACTTCAATCACGACCGCACCCGCAACCTCCCAAATGTCGCGGTTGCCGACGGCGTACTTGGGGCAAATTCGTATTTGGTGACTGATCGGTCCACGGAAGGAGTGACCGTCTATTCGCTCGCCTGGCAGCAGGGGAATGTTCTTGCCAGCGTGGACATCAGCACGCCGACCCACGGGGGCCTGACACCGGTGGACATACAGGACCTTGCGGGCAAAGTGTCGCGCCGCCTCGCGACCGACAGTACGGCCTGACCGATGCGCGTTCACGGCGATCCGCGACGCCGGTTGTCTGTGTGCATCGCGATGGCATGCATGGCGCTGGTGGTGATTGTCCCACTCGCTCCCGCGCGACGGGTCGCCGCGCTCGTCCCGTTCGCGTCACCTGCCTTCGGTGCGGCATGGTCGCCGGTAGATGAACCTGTTGCGTCGGGCGCGGTGCAGCGGCCCTATTTGTGGGGCGCGGGGCCGAGCAGTGCGGGCCTCTCGGAGTCATACCGCGATGCGCCGGACGGCATGCGGCTCGTCCAATACTTCGACAAAGCGCGCATGGAACTGACCGATCCCGCGCGCGGCACGGTGACGACCGGACTCTTGACGCGCGAACTCGTCACGGGGCGCATTCAGATCGGCGACAGCCCCGCGAGTATCGAGGTGCGCGGGCGCGGCAGCACGACGGCCATCGTCGGCGACGCGACGAATACCTTCCCAACCTATAGCCAACTCCGCGACCGGATTGACCACCCGCAACCGGACGCCACCGGCCAGTTTGTGACCGATATGCTCACCCTGTCGCCCGACGCCACTGCCGATACAACGCTCGCCGTCCAATCAGGCGGCATGGCGCGGGCGGTGGACGACCCGAACGCGCAACTGCTGCATTTCGTAGCGGAGACCGGGCAGACCATCCCGCAGGCTTTCTGGTCCTTTCTGACGACGGATGGCATGGCGCTCGACAACGGCGCGCTCGTGGATCGCGCGCCGCTCTTTGATTGGGTTCCGGTCGTCGGCCTGCCGATTTCGCCCGCCTGGTGGATAACGGCCCGCGTTGGCGGCACGTCAACGGCGGTGATGCTCCAACTCTACGAGCGTCGCGTTCTCACGTATACACCGGCGAATCCGCCCGGTTTTCAGGTCGAGATGGGCAATATCGGCCAGCATTATTACCAGTGGCGCTATCTTGGCGCTGATGTGCCGCTCATCCCGGTCGCCGGGACGAGTGCGACGGCGACCGGGAAAACGCCGAAGCCGACGACGACCCGCCGCGCAACGAGCGCTCCCGTCATCACCGGCGCGGGGCCGGTGCGCATCGTGGCTCTCGTCGCCCGCCCGCCGGACGGCGCAGCCGATGTCAACGGCGAAACGCTGACGATCCGCAACGACGGCATCGGGACCGTTGACATCACGCACTGGACACTCACGGACGCGAGCGGGATCAATGTCTTCACATTTCCGTCGCTCGTCCTGCCACCGGGCGGCATAATCGTCGTCCATTCGGGCCGGGGCAGCCCGACCACGACCGACCTCTACTTTGGGAAGAAAAAGGGCATCTGGAAGGATACAGGCGACACCGCGACGTTGCGCGATGCGACCGGGGCGGTGATCAGCGTCTACACGTATGGGAAATAGGCCGCTACCAGGTTTGGCCACCAACGCTGATGCGGACGTCACTCTCTTGGAGCAGCAGGGAAGAGGGTGCGCAGTTTGCCTGGTGCATTCGTCGTGATCCCGGCGATGCCGCGCCCCGCGAGAATACCGGCACGGCGTAGGTCGTCGAGTGTCCAGACAGAGACCGGGAGGCCCGCGCGGCCGGCATGGGCAATGAAACGTGGCGTCGCGGTCTGATGCCAGACATTGATGCCGACGCAGCCAAGTCGCTGCGCCTCGGCAATTGCGACGTTCGTGCCGTGCCGCGTGAGGAGCCAGAACGGTACGTGCGGCAGCGCGGCGCGGGTCGCCTCAATGATTTCGGTGTCGAAGGAACTGAGGATGATGTCGTCCGTCCATGTGCCGATGGATGCGGCGAGCGTATCCGGTGGGATCGGCTCTTTTAGTTCGAGGTTGATGAGCGGCAATGTGCCCCGGACGGTTGCCAGCGTCTCCGCGAGTGTCGGGACATCGTAGGCCGCAAGTGCGACGGCGGTCTCCGCCGCGATGCGCACGGGATGCTCGCGCGTCCGCCGGAGCGAGTCATCGTGGCTGATGACGATTTCGCCGTCCGCGCTCATGCGCAGATCGCACTCAAGCCCGTCCGCGCCCTGCGCAATGGCGAGGCGGAAAGCGGCGAGCGTATTCTCCGGGGCATCCGCCGATGCACCTCGGTGGGCAATGATCAGAGGGGCTGAAGTGCGTTGGATACGTCTCATAGCATGGAGCGTATACCACTTTCCCGCCGATGTAAAGATGGTAGCGAACAGTACTATGCTGATTCGTGTTGGTATGTATCCTCATCGCCACCGTGTTGATGCGAAAGAGGAGAAAGAATCTCAATTTCTTCTCTCTGCGCCCTCTGCGATCTCTGCGCTCGATTCCTCTCCCTGCCTTGACGGCTTGGAACCATCTTGTAGCGCCGAAAGCGCGGTATGATGCCACAAGGAACGACGCACGAAGGAGGCAGGGGATGATTAACGCGGAACTGGGGCGATGGCCGAATGGCGCGCGGTGCGCGGTAACACTCTCATTCGATGTAGACGCGGAAACGCTCTGGTTGATTGCGGACCCGGCGAATGAACACAAGCCCGGCTTGCTCTCGATGGGGCATTATGGCCCGACCGTTGGCGTGCCGCTGATCCTCGATCTACTCGCCCGCCACGACCTGCACGCCTCGTTTTTCGTGCCGGGGTGGACCGTGGAGCATTACCCCGAAACAATGCGGGCGATCGTCGCGGCTGGGCATGAGATCGGGCATCACGGCTGGATTCACGAGACGCCGACCTCGCTCACGAAAGAGGAAGAGCGGGCGGTCCTGGAGCGTGGCCTGCGCGCCATCGAGCAGGTCGCCGGTGTCCATCCGGTCGGGTATCGGTCGCCGTCGTGGGAATTCAGCACGAACACCCTCGATCTGATCGCCGAGTACGGCTTTCGCTACAGCAGCAATTTGATGGATACGTTTCTGCCGTACCGGCACCCAGACACCGACGTGATCGAATTGCCGGTGCAGTGGATTCTCGATGACTCGCCGTTTTTCCTTTTTCGGCCAAGTGGCGCGACCCGTCCGATCCAACCCGCCGCCTATGCGTTGCAGGCATGGCAGGAAGAATTCGCCGGTATCTACGCGTACGGTGGCCTCTGCATGCTGACGATGCACCCGCAACTTTCCGGACGACCGGGGCGCGTGCAGATGCTGGAGCGGTTCATCGCGTACGTCCGCGCGATGCCGGAGCCAGTCTGGTTCGCGACGGGCGCGGAAGTCGCGGAGCATTGGCGGGCGCAGTAACACCATCCTGACCGTGGCAATGTCCTTGCATTTCGGTCTTGCGGATGCGGCGCATATGCGCAAGCCCGAAAGGATCATACGAGACCGATGACACGACGGAAAGAGATACTGATCGGCGCGGGCGCACTATTGGGTGGCGCGGCAGCGTTCGCCGGCACGAATGCCGCGCTTGCCGCCACCGCGCCGCCACTCTGGTCTGTGCTGCCCGGCGACACAAAGCGGTACTCGTGGCGCGATGGCGAAATTAGTTACGCTGTTCGTGGTGCGGGTACGCCGCTCCTGCTGCTGCACGGGATCTATGCGACCGCCTGCGGCTATGAGATGCGCCGTCTCTTCGCGCCGCTCGCCGAGCAGTACCGCGTCTACTGCCCGGATCTGATCGGCTTCGGCCTCTCGGACCGGCCCGCGATTGAGTACACGCCGATGATCTTCATGCAGATGATCCGCGATTTCGCGCAGGACGTTATCGGTCGGTCGTGCGTTGTCGTCGCGAGCAGTCTGACCGCCGCGTATGTCATCCAACTCGCCTTCGATCATCCCGGCCTCTTCCGCCGTCTCGTGCTCGTGCTCCCGACGGGGCTTGAACAATTGGAAGACCGTACGCCAAGCCCGAAGAAAACCGCTGCTACCGCACTCCTTGCGTCCCCAATCGTCGGCGAGACGCTCTTCAATGCGCTCGTCTCGAAACCAAGCCTGCGCTATTACCTGGAGAAGCAAAGTTACTACGATACAAATGTGGTAACGGACGACATGATCGCCTATTACCACGCTGCCGGACACCAGAAGAACGCGCGTTTTGCGCCCGCCGCATTTGTCGGCCAGCAACTAAACTGGCCCGTACGCCATGCCTTCGCGAACCTCACACAACCGGTGATGGTCGTGTGGGGAGCCAATGCGAAGATCGCGCCCCTGAAGTACGCGCAGACGTTTCGCCACACCCGTTACCACGCCCGCCTCGAAATCCTCGATCAGTGCGGCGCGGTCCCACACGATGAGTGCGCGGACGAATTTCTCCGGCGCGTGCAACCCTGGCTCGCCCTGCCCGACGAAGAAGCGCGCTGGTGCGAACCGATTTCGGAGAAATTACCCTAACCCCTCAGCCCCTTTCCCCACGGGGAAGGGGGAGCGGTAAGGGCGCATAGTATGCGCCCCTACCAGTCCTCAGCCCTCAGTCCTGCGTTATGAAAGGGCGGGCGAGGCGAGTTTGATATAGCGCTCGACGCTCATTTTATTGCGCGAATCTTCCGCGAGGCCGAGGAGGCCGATCAGTTTCCCGGCGTCGTTTCCTTCGCGGGCACGCTCGACCGCCCAAGTGTCGCGGAGCGATTGCGGCGTTACTTTCTTGGCGATCTCCGCGCTCGCGGCGATCCGTTCGACGATCTTGTTGATGGACTGTGGCGGCAGCGCGATCAGCCGCTCCTGCGGATCGTACGCCGCGACGTAGGCGGTGAAGATCGCCGCGAAGGTGGCATCCGCCGCGAGTTTCCGCTCCTTGTTTCGATAGCGGGCCGAGTCATAGTAGACGTAGACGATCGGATGATCCGCGTCGGACATGTCCACATGTTCTTTGCGGATCGTCAGCAATTCGCCGCGCGAGAAGCCGAGCTGCAAGAGCAGGTGCGCGATCAGCGCGGAACGCTCATTCTCATCGGCGGCTGCATCAAGAAAGCGCTCTTGCTCGTCCGCGAACAATGGCTGCGGTGTCTTCAGCGGGATGTGCTCGGGGTAAAATCCCGCCGCCGGATTCTCTTTCTCGGTGATCAGTTTGCACTGCACGATGAGGAACTTGAAGAAGGTGTTGAGCGACGTGAGCCGCCGCTTGCGCGTGCTACGCGTCGCGCTATCGCCGAGAAAGGCGGCGATGTCTCGCGCGCTGATCTGCGGCACTGGTTTCGGCCCGATCCGCTCCTCGAATAGCGCGAGATCATACGAGTACGACTCAATTGTGTTCTTTGGGTGGCCGGACTGTTCCAGATAGCGTCGGAACCAGTAGCGCGCGAGTGTCAGGGTCGCGTCCGCCGTCAGTGCCCGCATAAGCGCGACACCGGGCGTTAACTTCCCATTTGTATCTACCGTGAACAGCGTCTGCTGCTCCGGCTGCGGCGTCGTCGGGATATCCCGGACGGATTGCCGACTCGCGATAGATGCGGATTTCTGCTCCTGCTCAGGTTTGCTGCTCATGGCGTCACCTTCTGTCCTTCCGCTCCCTACTGTCCGTACACGCGAACGCATGTCCGTATCTTAGCATATCCCACAACATTCTGTCGAGTTGTTTCCATAAATTCTTCTGGAAGGCCAAATGTGTATTGTGAAATGGGCAATGACAATGCCGAGCAGCATGCTGGATTCCACTATGCTGTGGGATAAAAGAGCGCCCTATTTTGCGCTCACTGGCGAGCGGTCCGCACTTTCAGCGAGTAGTGGCAGGTGTGAGATGAATCGGTGCGTGATGCGGGGCAAAAGCGCCGTCACAGTCGTGCCGACATCCACGAAACTGGCAATACCAACGCGGCCACCATGCGCCTCGGCGATCTGCTGGACGAGGCTGAGGCCGAGGCCCGCCCCGTGATGACCGCTCTCAACCCCGCTCGCGCCGCGATAGAATCGCTCAAAGAGGTGCGCGATCTCCGCAGGCGCGATGCCCGGTCCTTCGTCCCGCACGCGCACCGCAAGCCATTCCCGTTCGGGACGCACCGTAATCGCGACGGGTGTTCCGGGCGGCGTGTAGTGGCAGGCATTCTCGACCAGATTGGCGAGCAGCCGCTGCAGGAGCCGTGCGTCGCCCTCGATGACCGCGTCGCCATCAACATCCGTACTGATTGGATGGTCGGGAAACGTACGCATTGTCTCTTCCGCGATTGCCGACGCGAGGTCGCTGACGTTAACCGGGCTGTGGATAATCGGCTGACGGCCCGCGTCAATCCGTGCGAGCGTCAGCAGATCGGCGATCATCGTACTCGTCTCCGTGACAGACACGCCAATCGCTTCGAGTGCGGCGCGGTATTCGCTCGCACTCCGCTCCCGCATCAGGGCGAGTTCGGTCGTCGCCTGAATGACCGCGAGTGGCGTCCGCAACTCGTGCGCGGCGTTGGCGACGAACGCCTGCTGCTGGGCAAGAGACCGCCGGACCGGCACCATCACCTGCCGCACGAGAAAGAGGCCGCCGATGACCGAGAAGACGATGACGCCACTGCCGATCAGCGCCATAATCAGCCGAAGCCGATTCAACAAATCGTGGAGGGCGGCGTCCGGCCGCCCCGTTTGCACGATGACGGCGATGTGCGTGCTGTCCTGCTCGCCGATCCAGATCGGTTCTGTCAGGACGCGCGTGCTGGTACCGAGGGACGAGAGCGTGCGGACATCGGTCGTGCCATCCTCAGCGACTTTGAGCGGCAAGAGGGCGGGCAGATCCGGGACGCGCTGCGGGTCGGGGGCTTTTAGTTGCGTCCCATCCGGTGAGAAGAGATAGACATCAATTCCCGCCGTATTGAGGTCGCGGGCGAAATCGAGCGCATACATATCAATGCTGCCGTCCGGCTTGAGGACGACATTCGCGACATCCTCCGCGCGTTGCGACAGCGAATCGTCGAAGTTTTCGCGTGTCCGCCGCGCCTCGACACCATAGGTGAGGAAGCAGGCGATGATCCCGGCGATGGCAAGCACGCCGACGATCCACCCGGTCATGATGCCACGATTCCGCTGTAAGGCGAGCATCGCGCTTTCTCCCGACGCATGACTCTACACGACTGCGAATCAATCTTCCCGATGGTAGCGTAGGCTGATGAACCTTGAGAACTTGTTTGGGTACTGGGCGGGGACGCAGGCTGCATCTTACGCTACCACGCGTGAGAGAACGAGAATACCACAGGCTAATGCATGATCAGGAGACCTCTTCGCACATCAAGAGAAGTACCATGACCCTGTGGGTCCGCGATGCGGATGAAAACACGGCGGCAGGTGCGTGCGATGGAGCGACAGATCGTGCGCGGAAGTGCGGCAGCGGTCACAACGATGCTGACCGCGACGCAGGGAACGGAGACGGCGGGGATGTGGCTGGTGGGGAGCGTCTATAACGTCTGCACCCCACACCGCAGTCTGGGTAAACGCACCCCGGCGCAGGCAGCGGGACTGACCGATCATCGCTGGACGATCCATGAACTGCTGACCTTTCCCGTTCCCTTACCGGTCGTCAAACGACGAGGCCTCCTTTGAGCAAGCGCTACGAGGCGGTGCGGACGGACGGTACCCACAGACTGATAATGATGAGCGACCCGAGGCAGCCGATGCCGCCGAAGATGAGCGCCATTGGGACGCCCGTGAAGTCGCCGACGGTGCCAAGTACCATGGAACCGAGCGGCATCATCCCCATTGCGATCATCGTGTACATGGAGAGCACTCTGCCCCGAAATTCCGCCGGGACGTTCAGTTGGATCAGCATATTCGTCGTGGACATGCTCATCGTCGCGGCGCCGCCGACGATGACGAGCAAGCCGAGCGAAACCGGGAATGATCGCGAGGTCGCAAAGCCGATCAGTGCCGCGCCAAACGCCCCGATCGAGATCGTCAGGAGCAGGCCGCGATGGGTGAAATTGCTCAACGAAGCAATGGCGAGCGCGCCGATCAATGCGCCGATGCTGGAGAAGGCCATCAGCATACCCAGCCCGGTCGCGCCGACATGGAGGACATCACGCTGCACCGCCGGCATCAGTTGGCTGTACGGTCGTCCAAGCAGGCCAACGAGCGCGATGAGGATGAGTAGCGCGGCGACCGTCCGGTTACCGCGCACATAGCGAAACCCTTCGCGCAGATTCTCGAACATCGTTTGCTTGCGTATCGTCCGGTTCGGCACGGAGGCCATCAAAAAGAGGGCGATGATGACGGCGATGAATGAGATAGCATTGATGTAGAAGCATGCGGCGATGCCGATGAAGCCGAGCGCCAACCCTGCGAGCGACGGGCCGAGAATGCCCGTGCCGTTGAACGCCGCCGATTGCAGCGCGACGGCATTGGCGATGTACTCCTTGCCGACGATATCCGGCACGAGCGCCTGCCGCGTCGGGTTGTCGAAGGCCGCGACCGCTGCCGACATAAAGGCGAGAACCATAATCATCCAGACGGTGATGACGCCCGTAGATGTCAAAATGCCGAGGATAAGGGCGAAAACGCCGGCCAGCGACTGCGTGACGATCAACAACTTGCGGCGATCCACGCGGTCCGCGACGACGCCCGCGAAGAGTGAGAAAGTAAAGACTGGCACGGCGCGGACGAACCCGACGAGGCCGAGTGCGAAGGGCGAACCGGTCAGTTGGTAGACGAGATAGCCTTGCGCGACCATCTGCATCCATGTGCCGATATTGGAGACGATCATGCCCCACCAGAGCAGGCGATAATCGCGGATTTGCAGGGAGGCGAAGGTGCCCTGACGCGCCGGGGATGCGGGAGCCGCCCCGACTACCGTTCCGCGTACTGCCGCGGGTTGTGTTGATTTGCCAATCATCTATCACTCCCTGTGTCGGATTCCCGGTGTCGTCTCGTGTCGTGGGTTTCGCGGCCGCCGCTACTCTTGCTTGTTGAACACGTCGGTCGCCGCAGCCAGCACAATCGCCGCGAAGCCGACGAGCGCCGTCGCGTCGAGCCCTCCCTGCGTGATGCATGGGTCGAGAAAGGCGGGAGCGGTGATCGTCGCCACGGACTAATTGCTCCCTTTCACTTTGTCGCGCTCGTCCCGCCCGCTGGCGTCGGCGTCGAGCATCATCGCCATATCCTGGATTGCGGCGAGTAGCCGGTCCTTTTGCGACGCGTTGAGATGGCCAATCAACGTGCGGAGACGCGCGTGCATGATCGCCTGATAGCGACCGAGCACCGCGCGCCCTTCATCGGTCATCACAATCCGCACCTGCCGCCGATCCGCCGGATCGGGATGGCGAGTGACGAGACCGCGCTCCGCCAAACCATCAATCATGCTCGTCATCGTCGGTACCGCGACCTTCATCCGCCGCGCTAATTGCGTCGTGAGCGCGGCGCCATCCGCGCCGAACGCCTGGAGGCAGCGCAATTGCGGCATCGTCAACCGCGCCGGCCCCTCTGCTTGCTCGATGGCAAGACGGAGCGATCGTTGATAGCGGCTGATCGTCCGGTCCATCGCCGTCACGAGCGCGGTATCGAGTTCGGGAATTTCCGTCGTCTGTTCCATGACGTCTGTCGTCGTTTCGTCCTCGGTTGTCAGCATTGGGCCCATCACAATCGCTAGAGCGTCGTACTGTTAGCACTTCTAATGATCGGACGGCTACGCTGTTTTGTCAATGGCGCTGCCGGCGGTACCCGTCGTGCGAACGTCCTCTGCGGAGCGTACCACCGGTGTTCAGTCCGTGATGGGAGGGCTTGACGGTTGATCCATGCGGTCGCTATTGTACGTACGATCGAGTGTGGGTGTGAAAGAAGCAAGGACGGGGACATGACCGACGATTCGGAAACGGCGCTCGACGAGGCAACAGAGAAAACGACAGAAAGCGAAACGGCGGCTATCACGCCCGAGCATATTGCTCACCCGACTACAGCGGAACTCACCGATCACCGCGTGGCAGCGCCGGTCGAGGCGAAGACGGACGAACCGGCGACAGGCGACGGCGATACCGTCCCTCCCGCTATCGTGACAACGGTCGCTGACGATGATGGCGGTGATGTGCCCGCACCCGTACGCCGGGGAATCAGCCAGTTCCTCGGCACGCTGCTCATCGCCGCCGGTATCCTGACAATCTTCCTGACTGTCGGCATCACCGCGTGGAATCGGCATCAGCACGACGCCGAGACGCAAGCCTTTCTCAATCGGGTGACGACACCGACGACGCTTGCGGCGACACCGGTGGCGCGAACACCGGCGACGCCGTACCCGTCCACCATCTCCGGTGCGCTCGTGCCGGACACCGCGAAAACGCCCACCGCGAATGTTGGCACCCGCGCGGCGCAACCCGTCGCCACAACATCTGACGGGAAAGACCGCAGGATTGTCGCCGCTCTACCGGCGCCGACAGTAACTCCCGTTCCCACGTCCGCCGATACCGCCGCGCCCACCGATGCACCACCCCCGACGCCGAAACCGAAAATGCCCAAGCCGACGCATCTGACGATCCCCGCGATCAATGTGGATTCGAGCGTGGTCGAGGTCGGTATCTCACCGGTTGAGATTGATGGTCAGCAGGCATACATCTGGGATGTCGCGCCGTATGCTGTCGGCCACAACTTTTCCAGCGCGAACCCCGGCGAAGGCGAGAATGTCGTCCTTGCTGGGCACGATGACTGGCAAGGCGAAGTCTTCAAGAACCTTTATAAACTGAAAAAGGGCGATCAGTTGAGTCTCCAGGCGGGCGATCGCCAGATTGCCTATCATGTAGATGATATCCTGCTCCTGCCGGAGGTCGGCGAGCCGCTCGAAAAGCGCATCGAGAACGCCAAATTCATTGGCACGACCGGCGATGAGCGTTTAACGCTCGTCACCTGCTGGCCCTATGGTGTGGACGATCACCGCTTGCTCGTCATCGCGCGCCCGAATCAGTAGGGAAGTAGCCAGTAGCCAGTAGTCAGTAGACAGAAATGGATACATGCAGATCACGGCGTGCTTTGCTGTGGCTTTGCTATACTTGGTGCGGGACACCGATGCGGTCGGACTTGCATCACTGACTACCGACTACTGACTACTGGCTACTGGAGGCAACCCATGAGTAGCGATCCGACGGAATTGCGTGGCCGAACCCGCGTCTTCAACGAGGATGAATCGCTCGGGCGAACGCGGGCGGATCAACCCGGCAACGGCCCCTCGATCGGCAACCCGGTGAAGATGACGGGCGGCATCGCCAATGCGGTTGACCCGGCGACGGTTCGTCAACCGGAGTCGCTCGTCAACTCGCTCATGCTGTTGGAGATGGGCAAGCGGATGTACGGTCGCTTCGTCAAGATGATCGGCGGCGAGGCGGCGGTCACGGCGTTGCTGGAGCGACAAATCGGTCTCCATATCTACCTCGATGCTGGTGGCGTGCGCGTCCATTACCGGGGCCGTGTCTGGTGGGTGCCGGAATCGAACAGCGCGCCCTTCGCGGCGATCGTCAAAAACAGTACGACGCTCGACGAAATCATGAACGCGATGACGGAAGTCGCCGCGCCGCAGGTACGGTACGGATAAGTCGGTAATCGCTAGTCGGCAGAACGGGGTCCAAGCGACTGCGGACTAGCGGGTTGCCGACTTCGGAGGTAACGTGACGAAGATCACGATGATCGGCGCGGGAAGCGTCGTCTTCGCGAAAAACCTGCTCGGCGATATTTTGTCGCACCCCGAACTGCGGGAGAGTCAGATCGCGCTGATGGACATTGATCCAGAGCGGTTGCGCGTCGCGGAAATCGTCGCGCAACGGGTAGGGGAGACCGTCGGAGCAAAGCCCGTCATTACCGCGACGACGGACCGCCGCGCCGCGCTTGATGGTGCGGATTACGCCGTCAACATGATCCAGGTCGGCGGATACCGACCGAGCACCGTGATTGATTTCGCACTACCGAAAAAGTACGGCCTCCGGCAAACGATCGCGGACACGCTCGGCATCGGTGGTATTTTCCGCGCGCTCAGGACGATCCCAGTCGTGCTCGATATCTGCCGCGATATGGAGGCGGTTTGCCCGGATGTCCTCTTTCTGAACTATGTCAACCCGATGGCGATGGTCACGGGCGCGGTGCAGCGCGCGACGCGGATCAAGACGGTCGGGCTATGCCACAGCGTACAAGGGACGGCAGCGCAACTGGCGCGCTATCTCGGCGTGCCACCGGAAGCAATGGAGTACCGCTGTGCCGGGATCAATCACATGGCCTTTTACCTCGAACTGCGCGCGAGCGGTGAGGATGCGTACCCGTTGCTGCGCGAGCGATTCGGTGCGTCGAACGCCTACCCGTCATTGCCAACTCCCGATGACGTAGATCGGCCGGACAGCGCGCAACTGCGGATGCACGACGCCGTGCGGTTCGAAATCTTCCGGCGGCTCGGCTATTTCGTCACCGAGTCGAGCGAGCACTTCGCGGAGTACGTGCCGTATTTCATCAAGCGCGACCACCCTGAACTGATCGAGCGGTTCCATATCCCGCTTGATGAGTACCTCACGCGCTGTGAGAACCAGAATGCGCGCTGGGCAGCAATGCGCGACGAACTGACGGATAGCGACCGCCCGCTACCGGTGACACAGAGTAGCGAATATTGCGCCCAGATCATCCGCGCGAAGGAGACGAATATCCCTGCCGTCATCTACGGCAATGTACGTAACGACGGCCTGATCACGAACCTGCCGGACGGTTGCACCGTCGAGGTCCCCTGCCTCGTGGACGCGAGCGGTATTCAGCCAACGGTGATCGGCGACCTGCCAGTGCATCTTGCCGCGCTAATGCGCACGAATATCAATGTGCAGGACGTAACGATTGCGGCGGCGCTGGAAGGCAAGCGGGAGCATGTCTATCACGCCGCGATGCTCGATCCGCATCTCGCAGCGGAACTAACGCTCGACGAAATCTGGTCGCTTGTGGATGATCTCTTCGCCGCGCACGGTGACATGATTCCGGCGATGTCTTGAACGAAAGGTGAGCGATGGACCGACTGAACGATGCCGATACCCATTCGCGCTGGCCTGCCGGGCATCGCAGCGCGGTCATCGTCAGCGTTGACGTGGACAGTGATACCTGGCTACAGCGCGAATATGGCGACCATCGCGTCGGCAAACGCGCCATCGGGCAGTATGACCTCTGCGCCGGGGTGGATCGTCTCCTGCGCATTCAGGCGGACTACGCGGTTGCCGGGACGTGGTTCTGGGTCGGTCAGGTCGCCGAGGAAGCGCCGTACCTCGTACGCCGGTGTCACGATGAGGGGCACGAAGTCGCTTGCCACACTTGGGATCACGCACATTATGACGAACTGAGCGCGGACGAACAGCGCGCCGACATCGCGCGCACCCGGCAGGCACTCGCGACGATCACGGGCACGACGGCTGTTGGGCACAAGACGGCTGGTTTTGCTCCCGGCGTGGAAACGCCCGCCATCCTCCAGTCGCTCGGCTTCCGGTACGAGATGGATTTCCCGTGGGGCGATCTGCCGGAGCTCGTGCGGCCCGATGCCGCGCTATCTCCGCTCGTCCATCTGCCGCCGACGCTCTTTCTCGATGACTACAGTCTCTATTGGGACAATTTGCTCGCGCCGGATCACGCCTTCGCCGTCTGGCAGGAGACAATTGACGTGCTGCGCGCCGAGGGCGGGCTGGCCTGCTTCACGCTCCATCCGCACCTGATGGGGCGGCCCGCGCCGAGCCGCGTGCTCGCCCGGATGCTCGAATACCTGATTGACCTCGGCGATGTCTGGATCGCGCGGGCGGATCATGTCGCGTCGTGGTGGCGCGACAACGCAGGCGATCCTGCATCACACGAACCGCTCCGCTAGCGCGCCGCTTATGCGACGGGCGGGCGCACGAGCGTGGCACAGAGCGCGTCGAGCGCTGTGCGGGGGTCGTCGCCGCAGCCGATATGGACCGGTGAGGTCTGAATCATGGCGCTCCGAGGCGCAGTGAGCCAGTGAAAGCGCTCCGATGGCGGCAACCGGGCAATCGGTCCGCCCTCCGCACTTCCCGCGCAGATGGCGACGAAGGCGTCCAAATGGCGCTCGATGATTGCCACGTCGAGGTTCGGTGCAAAGGCGCGCAATCGCGGGGGATCGAGTTCGATGCAGACTGCTAGAAAGCGGGCGGTGCGCGCGAAGAGGACGATGCCGACATTGAGAAATTCACCTCGCTCGACGCGCGGCACGATGCGGACAACGGCGTAGCTAAACCAGATGGAGGGCTGCTGCTGCATCGCGTGCCTCCTCTTCAAAGGGGCGCGGCCCGACGAGCCGGGCGAGGAAATAGGCGACGTACGCCTCGCGGTACGCGGCGGGACTGGCGAAGCGCTCCTCGCCGGTCAGCCATTCATCCGGCACCGCCGCCACGATTCCCCGAAGCGCCGCCTCGGTGAGCAACGGCGCGAGCCGCGCGCCAGCGGCGGCAATATCCCCAGCAAAGGGAAGCAAAACGTGATCCTTGATGTGGGGAAAGCGGACATGGGCATTTTTCTCCCACCCCTCCGACCGGTGATGGAAATAGAGCGACGCCCCATGATCAATCAGATAGACCGCCCCGTGCCAGCAGAGCAGATTGGTGTTGCGCGCCGTGCGGTCAACATTCGTGATGTACGCATCGAACCAAACGATGGCGGCAGCGAGGTCGGGATCGAATGTGCGGTCGGCGGCGGGATCGAAGGGGAGCGCGCCGGCGAGATAGGTGAGGCCGAAGTTCGCACCGACACTGCCGCGCAGGATGTCTTGAATCTCCGGGTCAGGTTCACCCTGTCCGAAGCCCGCGTCGAGGTCCACCAGTGCCGGCGATGGAACCGGAAGTCCAAGCAACAGGGCCAATTCCGCCGCGAGCAGTTCGGCGATCAGCGCCTTCACGCCCTGCCCCGCGCCGCGAAACTTGACCACGTACGTCCCCGGTTCATCTGTCTCGACAATGGCCGGCAGCGAGCCGCCTTCGCGCAACGGCACGAGGTAGCGTAGGCCAGTAAGCCGCTTCACGATTCCCTCCTTCATGGTCATGCCACAAAAGTCTGTCTGGCTGGAACCTGTCATGAACTCGGACGTTGAGATGCTGGACTGAAAGCATGGACAGAAAACCCTACCCCAGTGATGTGAGCGATGATGAATGGGAGTTTGTTACACCCTACTTGACGCTGATTTCGGAAGACGCACCCCAGCGCGTGTATCCCTTGCGTGAATTGCTCAACGGCTTGCGCTCCATCGTGCGCAGCGGCGCAACCTGGTGAATGATGCCCAACGACTTGCCGCCTTGGGAAATGGTGTACCGGCAAACGCCGCCCTGGCCGGAAGCCGGTTACACCGGACCGCCGCCGAACCCGATCTCGTTTCCATCAGCATCACGGTACGTGATCTTGCGCACACCGTTCGAGTAGGTTTCCTGCTCTGCAGGGTTGAGTCCCCGATCAGCGATCTGCGCGACGAGCGCATTAAGGTCATTGACGAAGAGCGTGTGCATGGCGTGGCCGGCGTGTTCCGGTCGCTGCACAATGTACACGTACCGATGTTCCGCAAGCTCCCACACGGCCTCTGTGTCGTGTGGGAGGAAGGTGGGCGGGGAGCCCAGCAGCCGTTCGTACCATTTCAGCGCCGCCGCGTAGTCGGCGACCGGAATTCCCGCGAACAGGTCGAGCTTCGTGGTGTGAAGCATTCTAATTTCTCCTTTCTCGTAACAATTAGGTAATCTCAGACACAGGGGGTACGCTTTTCTGTTCATGCCCCACAGTATAACGATCTCAGTTTGAAAAGTGCATCACAGACTCTAGTGATCGGCGGCGGTGCGCCGGTTGACGCGGTGCGCGATCCGCCAGCGTACGCCCGCTTCCCCAACGAGGCGGACGAGTTCCTCCCCGCCGAGCGGCTGCCGGTCGCCGTCAACCAGCCAATAGACGCCATGCTCGCGCTCCATCCAGCCACCGTTAATTAGTTCACGGCGGAGCGTCGCGGAGTCTTCGTGATGCCGCTTGATGATCTCGTTCACTTCCTTCTCCGGATAGCGCCTGCCCGGCTCGAAACGGCCCGCCAGCCAGGTGAGGATGACATCGCGCTTCTTGCGGCTCATCGGAATCTGTTTCAGGTGCTCTCCCTCGAACGACTGGCGGAGCACTTTTCGATCCCACGCGTCCCCCTCGGCATCGTCCGCGAGCGAGGCGATCCGCTCCGGTGTGAGGATTTCCCGACTCATCTGCCGCAGGATATTTACGTCCAGGCGGTAGAGATGCGCGGTCCCCTCCGCACGCATCTGCACCAACCCTGCCGCGCGTAGTTTGGCGAGATGGTGCGAGATCGTCGGCGCTTTCAAATGGAGCGCGTCCGCGAGATCGTCCACACTACGCTCCCCGTTCGCCAATATTCCGACGATTTTCAGACGGCTTTCGTCCGCGAGCGCGCGGAAAAACTGCAATGCAATCTGCTGTTCCTCTTCACTCATCTCGAACGCTCCAATCATTCGTCATTCATCTATTTAGAAGAATATCGAATAAGAAGGATGTTGTCAAGTGGGGTGCGAATCTTCTTTCAGACATGTGTGGCAAGATGCATAATGACGGGTTGAGGATTCGCCCCAACTTGACAGAATGTGTATGATAGGCACATCTTCCGTAAGGAACGCATGCACGCTTCAAGGGGAATACTGCTATGAATCTCTCATCCCGCCGTCGCACAAATCGCTGGCTCGGCGTCGCAACATCGTTCATGATTCTCGGGTTGATCGCCGCCGTGATCGGCCTCCAGTCCACGCGCGTGCGCGGCCACATCCCCTACTTGAACCGGCCCGCGCCGACTGCGACACCGGCGGGCGTTGTCCTGTCGCTCGGACAACAGCCAGCGGTACCCATCGCCGGCACGGCATCCGTCGCCGCATCCCCAACGCCGGAACCGCCTGCGATTGCCACATCGGCTCCTGCTCCGACCGCGACCATCGCGCCAACCGTCGTCGCGCAAGTCGCGCCAGCAGTCGTGATTTCCACGAGTACGACGATTGCGACCGCAGTGGCAACCGCGACACCATCTCCAACCGCCATACCCGCGACGCCGACAATTGCGCCGACGGCGAAACCGGAGGGAATTGCGTCTGCTACCTTCCTTGAACCGATGTCCCACTGGTTTCAGGGGTGGAATCAGTGCGCCGAAGAATCTATCGCGATGTCCGTCTCGTATTTCGGCATCAACCTCGATCCGAATGCCGTCACCGCATTCCTGCGCCCGAACAACGGCGTGAAGGGGAGCAAAAACGTCGAATCGAACCGGATCGTGGATTACTTGCACAGCCAGGGCGTGCATGCCGAAGCGTATCACGGCGGCACGGTGGACCGGATAAAGCGCCTCGTCGCGGTCGGCGTCCCGGTGATCGTCGGTCAGTGGCAGAATCGCACCGACCACGCCGGGATCGGTCACTGGCGCGTCGTGCGTGGCTACGACGACGCGAAGGGCGTCTTCCTCATCAACGATTCGATGGAGGGTGCGGCGGTACCGATCTCGTACGCCGAGTTCGATGATCTCTGGCCGGTGTACAACTACGTCTACATCCCCGTCTGGAATGACCGGCTCGCGCCGAATGTGCAAAAGGTAATGGGCGATGACATGAACCGCACCGTCAACATCGCGCACGACATCGCCTATGTGCAGAAGCGGATTGAGCAGCAGCCGACGAATGCCGAACTTCCATTCGCCCTCGGCGGCGCATATTTCCAGGCCGGGGAGTTCCAAAAGGCGGTGGACGCGTATCACAAGGCGCGGACCATGGGGCTGATCCAAAAGTACCCGTGGACGCTTTGGTACCAATCGTGGCCCGTCACGGCGATGGTCAACCTCGGCATGAACGATGAAGCATTGCAGGTCTCACAAGAGAATATCCACTCGGCGGGCGTCTACGCGATCATGCACGACGAGCGCGGCATCGTCTACGAGAAGCAGGGCGACATGGCGACCGCGAAGCGCGAGTACCAAATGGCCCTCGTGGATGACAAGAACGACAAGAACGCGCAGACGGCAATGGCCCGTTTGGGCGGATGAGGGGGATAAGGTTCGAGGTTCGAGGAATCCCGCTTCCAACTCCGAACTCCGAACCTCGAACCTTGAACCCTCTCCGTGTTATGCTCTCCGCACGAATCGTCCTATCGAGGGGAGCCAACGATGACCGAAGAACAGAACGCGGTAATCAAGGATCGGGTGAAGGCGCAATTCGCGGCGACAGCGGCGAACTATGTCGTCAGCAAGGGGCACGCAAGTGGCGATGACCTCGCGCGCCTTGTCGCACTCGCCGCGCCGACGGAAGACGACATCGCGCTGGACATCGCCACAGGCGGTGGCCACACTGCGCTCGCTGTGGCACAAACGGCGGGAACAGTCGTCGCGTCCGATTTCACGCAGAAAATGTTGCTGACGGCGCGCGATTTCATTTCCTCCAAAGGGATGACAAACGTCACCTATGCGCTCGCGGACGCCGAAGACTTGCCCTTCGCGGATCACGTCTTCAGCCTCGTCACCACCCGTATCGCACCGCACCATTTCCCGGACACCCGCGCCTATATTCACGAGGTTGCGCGCGTCCTCGAACCGGGCGGGCGATTCCTGCTCGAAGATAGCGTCGTGCCGGAGGGTGAGGCAGGCGACCTCCTCAATCACATCGAGAAACTGCGTGACGGCTCGCATGTCCGCTCGGCAACCGAGGTAGAGTGGTTGGCGCTCCTCGCCGATGCCGAGTTCGAAGTCGTCAGCATTGAGTTGTACCGCAAGGAGCACGAACTGGAGCAATGGATTGGCCGTGCGAACGCGAACGCCGACGATGTCCGCGCTGCGTGGGCGAATGCCGCACCGGCGACGAAGGAATTCTACGATCTCGTCTATAACGCGGACGGCTCAGTCTACTCATACAGCGACGATAAGGCTGTTATCCTCGCCCGCAAGCCGCTCTCGACGTATTAACACATGAATGGTGGCGGCGGCCTTCAGCCTGCCGCAGCGAGGTCCGGCAGGCTGAAGCCCACCGCCACCGAAGAATGCGCATCGGTCGGTACGCAAACCGCGGTCGCGCGGAATAGCGACTGCCCGCGAGTGGTTCGTCCATGTAGATGCTCTTTTGCAATGAACCGAAAGAAGGAAGTTCCATGCGTATCGGCGTAACCTTCCCACAAAATGAGATCACAGCGGACCCAATTGCGGTGCGCGACTACGCGCAGGCGGCGGAGGGATTGGGCTATACACATTTGCTCGCATACGATCATGTCGTCGGCGCGGACATCACAAACCGGCCGGACTGGCGCGGGCCATACACGACCGCGAGCCTCTTCCACGAGCCGTTTGTCCTCTTCGGCTATCTCGCGGGACTGACGACGCACCTTGAATTCGTGCCGGGTATCATCATCCTGCCGCAACGGCAGACGGCGCTCGTCGCCAAGCAGGCGGCGGAAGTGGATGTGCTGACGGGCGGACAGTTCCGGCTCGGCATCGGCGTCGGCTGGAACGAGGTGGAGTATGAGGCGCTGAATGAAGACTTCCGCAACCGCGGCAAGCGCAGCGAGGAGCAAATCGCCGTCCTCCGCGCGCTCTTCACGGACGAAGTCGTGACATTCCACGGCAAATGGCACCAGATCGAGGCGGCGGGCCTCAACCCGATGCCTGTCCAGCGCCCGATCCCGATCTGGATCGGCGGTAGTTCCGAAGCGACGCTGAAGCGCGTCGGCGAGATGGGCGATGGTTGGTTCCCACAACGCCCGCCGGACGATACCGCGCGCGAGATGATCGAGAAAATGCGGGAGTACGCACGCGCCGCCGGGCGTGACCCGTCTGCAATTGGCTTCGAGGCGCGCGTCAGCATCGCGGGCACGACGCCGGACGAATGGACGCGGCAGGTCGAGGGGTGGCGTGCAATCGGCGCGACGCACCTGAGCGTCAACACGATGAAGGCCGGGCTGCACTCGACACAGGAGCACATTGACGCCATCCGTCGCTTCAAGGAAGTAGTTGGCGCGTGATCCATCCCCCAGGCGGATGTCATCGAGATGCGCGGTCATGACGCTACGGACGAACTATCACACGCATAGCCGCTACTGCGATGGCGAGGGCGAGATTGTCGAATACATCGAGGCCGCACTGACGGCGGGCCTCGACTCGTACGGTGTCTCCAGCCACGCGCCGGTGCCCGTGCCAATGCGCGACCCGTGGATGATGCATCTCGACGATCTCCCCGCCTACTGCGCGGAGGTGCGCCGCCTGCAACGCGAATACCGTGACCGGCTGCCGATTTTCCTTGCCCTCGAACTGGACTACGTACCGGGTCTGGATGCCTTCTATCGCGCGCAACTCTTTCCGCACAATTTCGATTACCTCGTCGGCTCCGTCCATTTCGTTGGGACGGATGAACGCGGCATGCCGTGGGAGATTGACGACAGCGCCGAGCGATTCGCTGCCGGGCTGGCAGGCGGCTGGGATGGCGATGTGCGGCGCGCGTTCGAGGAGTATTTCGCGTTGCAACGTCGGATGGTCGGCACGCCGGGTATCGCGATTGTTGGCCACATGGACAAGATGAAGATGTGGAACAGCGGCGACTGCTACTTCCGCGAGACGGATACATGGTATGTCGCGGCGGTTGAGGAGACGTTGCGCGCCTTCAAAGCAGGCGGGTTAATCGTTGAGTTGAATACCTCCGGCCTCCGCAAAGCAATTGCCGCGCCGTTCCCCAGCCCGTGGGTGCTCGCCCGCTGCCGCGATCTGGACATCCCGATCACCGTCACGGCGGACACCCACCAGCCCGCCGATGTCGCCACTGGTTTCCCGGAAGCCGCCGCCATCCTCCGCGATCTCGGCATCACGCACGTCGTCGCGCGCGACGACGACCGCTGGGTGCCCCGCCCGGTGGAGTAGATTCCTCCTGAGCCTTCAGGACTTCCATTGGCGTGAAGAGTAGTCACGGACATTGGGAATGGCGCTATCTCAGCAGCTACATGCCAGCATTCGTGACTTCATATCGCAGCAATGTCGGTGCAACCAAATGTGGCTCGCTCGCTGCCCATTGCTCCTACATGACCTGGATCGCCGCATCTTGCGGGATCGCGACGCGTCGGACGACCAGACCCGCGTCAACGCAAATTGTTGATGAGTTGTTCATCCCGTGCCTCTCGCATCGCACGAATAATCTCCTCGGGCGGTGGAAGCGGTTCATCGCCGCGCTTGCGCCGGATTTGGGCATGGACGGCATCGAGTTGAGCGCGCCAGTCATCGGCGTGGTTTGCGCGCAATCGCTTGTATTCGGCGATTGAAATCACGACGACTTCCGGCTTCCCGCTCCGCTCAACAATGACCGGTTCGTCATGCTCGACAACACGGCGCATCAGTTCACCGAAGTGAATGCGAGCCTCCGTTGCACTCATTGCTCTCTCCATCGTCGCGCTTCCATCAAGCGAATGATTAATCAATGATATGAGTATGGAGGAGGGTCGCCACTTTCGCAACGCCATATTTCAAGCGAGCCGATGCTACACGGTTGCCACGGCATCGAAAATGCATCTAGCAGAGAGCGGGGACATAACCCGGTTCTATTATTCGTCCCTCCACGAGGCGAGGCATGGGTACGGTGCAGATTTCGGATCAACAACGGATCGGCGAGCGGTATGAACTGCGCGAGTGCATCGGGATCGGCGGGATGGCGCGCGTCTATCTCGCGCACGATCGCGTGCTGAACCGCGATGTCGCCGTGAAAATCCTCAATCCGGCGCTCGCCGCCGATCCGCTCTTTGTCGAACGTTTCCGTCGCGAGGCGCAGGCAGCGGCCGCGCTCAATCACCCGAATATCGTGACGATCTACGACACCAGTACCACCGACGATACATATTTCATCGTGATGGAGTATGTGCCTGGCCCGAACCTTAAGGAGAGTATCCGCGCGCACGGCCCCTTGCCTGAGGGCGAAGCGCTGGCAATCGGGGTGCAGGTCGCCGCCGCGTTGGAGGTGGCGCACGCGCATCACCTAATCCACCGCGACATCAAGTCGCACAACATCCTTCGCAGCCCGGGGGGCAGCGCGAAGGTGACGGACTTCGGCATTGCGCGCGCCGCCGGGGCCTCTCAATTGACGGCAACGCAGACCGTTATGGGTACCGCGCACTACCTTTCCCCGGAACAGGCCCTCCATCAACCGCTCGACGGGCGCTCCGATCTCTATAGCCTTGGTGTCGTCCTCTACGAGGCGTTGACGGGGCGCGTGCCATTCGATGGGGATTCGCTTGTTGGCGTCGCGATGCGTCAGGTGCATGATCCGCCACCGCCGATGCGTCAGATCATGCCAAGCATCTCCCCCCGTGCCGAGGCGGTCGTCATGCGCGCGCTGGCGAAAGACCCTGCAGCCCGCTACCAATCCGCCGCCGAAATGGGCGCGGCGCTGCTGACGGCGCGTGGCGCGCTACATCCGCCCACCCATGAACCGACGCAGGCACGTCCCGCCGTCGTCGAAACAGCCGCATTCGCGCCCGCGCTCCCACCGGTCATCCCGCAGGCGATGCCGAGTAATGAGCGGCGGCGCGACATACTGCCTGCGGTGACGGCAGAGCGCCGGTCGCGCCGGTGGTTGATTGTCCCTGCCATCGCCGCGCTGTGCGTGTTCGTTGGATTGGCGGGTCTGTTCGCGCTCCGCGCTGCCGGGCGCGGCACTGCGGCGACAGCCGCGCCGACAAGCGTCGCGCGCGTACCCACCACGACTCCAGCATCGGCTGTTATCGTGCCAACGGTTGCGTCTACCGCCGCACCGTTGGCGACAGCGACGCAACCGCCTCAGGTTGTTCCGACCATTGCCCCGGCTGTCGTTGCTGCCCTGCCAACTGCCGCTGCGACCGTTGCACCGACCGTTGCACCGACGATACCTGCCCCCAGTCCGACACCGTTCGCAACACCAACGCCGATACCGGCGCCCACGCCAACTGCAACGGCGATCCGGTCTACCGCGACCGCTCTTCCGGCGACCACGCCACCACAACCAACGGAGCCGCCCGTACCACCGACCGCAAATGTGCCGGTTGTCGCCGCTGGTGGCGCGAGCAGCCCGGCGCAAGCGATTCAACTCTTTTATCAATATGTTGGGCAACATCAGTTCGACGCTGCGGCGCAACTCTGGACGGCGCAAATGCGCGCCCAGTACCCGCCACCGGACAACATCAATGGTCGCTTTGGGCAGGACCAGCGCGTCGAGGTGGCTGTCGGGAAGGTGACGATGACGGGTGACGGCCAAGCGACTGTTGCCGTTGATATTACCGAGTTTAGGGACGGGACAACGTTACGGTCTGTTGGTTCATGGCAGGTCGTACGTGGGCCGTCAGGCTGGCTGCTCGCGCAACCCAATTTACGACAGGCGTAGAGACCCACCTCACCCCGCGTGCGGCGGCTGATTCAAGCGCGCATCCGCTGCACCTTCGGCCCGATCAATGACCGCGCGGAGCGCCGCAGGGTCTCGCTCGTGAACCACGGTGCCGGGCGCGGCAGTGTGCGATCCGCCATTCTTCGATGGCAAGACGAAGCGGTTGACGAGCGCAAGAATATCGGCAGAGAGCGCCGGGAACGCGCCAGAGAGGCGGGCAACGACACTCGCTGGCAGGGAGAGGATGCGTTCGGCTTGGCCGCGTTGGGTCGCCGCGACGATCTCACGCGCCGCCTGTGCGACATCGAGTGCGGCAAAGGGGAGGGTGTCGCCAAGGCTGAACCAGGCGTATTCGGCTTCCTGATCGCCCGTGAATTCAGCATTGCGCTGACCGCCCGTGCGGAGGAGACCGGGCGCAATCGTCGTCACGCGCACGCCGTCTGATGCCAGTTCCGCGCGCAAACCCTCGGAGAATCCAGTCGTGGCGAATTTTGCCGCGCCATATGGCAGCAGATGTGGCATGCTGATTTTGCCACCGACCGACGTGATGTTGACGATATGCCCGCTCCGCCGCGCCCGCATCTGTGGCAGGACGCCAAGCGTCGCGTAGAGCGTACCCCAGAAGATGACACCCATCGCCTTCTCGAAGTCCTCGACGGCCATCGTCTCGATGGGCCCTGCCTGAATGATACCGGCATTGTTAACGAGGATATCCACGCACCCGAAATGATCCGTGACCGCAAGTATCGTGTGCTCCATGTCGTCTCGGTTGGAGATATCGCAACGGAGAGAAAGAACCGCCGTACCTTCACTCCTAAGGTCATCCGCCGCCCCTCTCAGTTCGTCTTCATCGCGCGCGCAGATCGCGATGCGGCAGCCGACACGAGCGAACTCGCGGGCGAGTTGTAATCCAAGCCCGCGCGAGCCGCCCGTCACGAGCGCCACTTTCCCGGTGAAATCCTCCTTGCGCCGCCGGAGAAGCGTTTGTACAAGCAGGACACATCCGATACCACCAGTGGCGACGAGTGGCGCGCGAAAATGCGGACGTTTCTCCGGCATAGAATTGCTCCTATGGGTGCAGCACGACCTTGATGCATGCATCCTGCTTATCACGGAAAATCTTGTAGCCGTGTGGCGCCTCGTCCAATGGGAGTCGGTGCGTGATAACGAATGTCGGGTCTATTTCGCCTTGCTCCACGCGTTCGAGCAACGGGCGGAGATAGCGCTGGACATGCGTCTGGCCCATCTTGAACGTGAGCCCCTTGCCGAATGCCGCGCCCATTGGGATCATGTCCACGAGACCGCCGTACACCCCCGCGAGCGAGACGGTGCCGCCCTTGCGGCATGCCTGGATTACCTGCCGCAGCACGATGGGTCGGTCCGACTCCAGACGTACTTTCTGCGCTGCCCGGTCAAAGAGGGAGAGGGCATCGGCGCCGTGCGCTTCCAGCCCGACCGCATCAATGCAGGCGTCTGGGCCACGACCACCCGTCATCTCCTTGAGAGCATCGAAGATATCAACCTCCTCATAGTTGATGATCTCCGCCTTGCCATGATCGCGGGCCATCACCAGTCGCTCCAGGATGCGGTCAATGGCGATCACGCGTTCCGCGCCGAGCATGTACGCGCTCTTGATCGCGAACTGGCCGACCGGCCCACATCCCCATACCGCGACAACATCGCCGGGCTTGATGTCGCAATTCTCCGCCGCCATGTAGCCGGTGGGGAAAATGTCGGAGAGGAAGAGCACCTGATCGTCCGGGAGTGCGGCGGGCACCTTGATTGGGCCGACATCCGCGAAGGGGACACGCGCATACTCCGCTTGCCCGCCCGCATAGCCGCCGAGCAGATGCGAATAGCCGTAGATGCCACTCGGCGAATAGCCGTAGAGCTTCTCCGCCATCCAGGCATTTGGGTTCGAGTTATCGCAGGCGGACCAAAGTTGCTGCTCGCAGAAGAAGCAATGCCCGCAGCCGATCGTGAATGGGACGACGACGCGGTCGCCTTTGCGGAGATTGGTGATTTCCCTGCCGACCTCGACGATTTCGCCCATAACTCGTGACCGAGAATATCCCCTGACTTGAGCGTCGGGATATAGCCGTTATAGAGATGGAGATCAGAGCCGCAAATTGCCGTTGCGGTGATCTTCACGATCGCGTCGCGCGGGTTGAGGATAGTC
>JAABUU010000791.1_pt1 | contig 64505 bp, 79 predicted proteins | sample 5559301 | NCBI WGS metagenome assembly JAABUU01 (sample SAMN10711884, study PRJNA513360) | rock metagenome | isolation source: Antarctica rocks | place: Antarctica: Victoria Land, Richard Nunatak white
CTCCCGTGAATGCGGCTTTCCATCTGGGCCAATGGCTCAGCGTAGTGGCTGCTTGCCTTTCTTCATAAAGGAAAAGGACTTGCCTTATGTCTGAAACAGATGCCTGTTTGACCTCGCCCCTTCGGGGCAGAGCCAAGGCTCCTTGCTTGCCAGCACCTGCTAACACATGGCCACTTAAAACTCCTCACATACTTACTGCACACGATGCAGCGACCACAGATCCAAACGGGCATAGCAGCCCCTGTAAGCATGTGCTGTTGCGGCACACCCGAAGACACCTGAAAGTGTCCCTGAAACTGTGCAGCGCACCGGTGGTCTGCGACACGCGGAAGATGGCTTCCAGCTCCTCGGTCGTGCTCATGGCGTAGCCGGCGCCCTTCGCCTGCACCATGCGCACCAGGCCCCGCGCACCGTCTGGCCCTGCGGCCGCACGCCCATGCCGGCGCCGTCTGTCCCTTGCCAGCCACCCGCATGGAAAGGGGCTCATGCAGCATCACTTGCGCAGGAGCTTCAGGCCACCTTGACAAAGCACATGCGACACAGTACAGCAGCTGCACCAGATCGTGTCGTGTGAGAGCAGCCCGCGGGAATGCATCGCAGACTCACAGGCAGGACAGTGCATTGGCATGGCACGGTTGTCGAGCAGTCTTGCATTTCCAGCGCAGTGAAGGGAGCCAGCATCTGGCTTGTCACAGACTGGCATGCACAGTCTTCCATGGAAATGCCAAGCTCGCGCTTTTCTGCATTCTATGAGATGCGCTGAGGAATGCGCATGCAGCATGTCATGGTGTGGCGTCAGGGAGACAAGACGACAAGCAGACAGGCGCCCGCCGGGCGCCCACCAGTGGCGTCAGGCGGGATGCCCATCTGGGAGTACAGGTGGTCGATGTGGTCGTAGAAGTAGGCCTCGTCGTCGCACACGCCGTAGGCGTGCACGCGCGTGGCTGCGCCGCTCAGGCGCACGCCCAGCGCCACGCCCGCCGCCGTGCCGCCGCTGCCGCACGCCTGGCGCGCGCCGGGCGCTGTCAGGGCGTCAGCGCTCCCCAACGCGCGCCCCCACAGCCCCTCCTTCCGCGCCGGCGACGCTCAGCGCCCGCAAACGCCGTGCGTCAGCAGACGTGCCCCGCGCGCGCCTGTGCGCAGGCCGCCCGGCACTCGTTGACTGCGGGGTTCTCTCCACGGAGTGTGCTCCCGCGAAGAAACAGGCGGGCTCACCATTGCGATGTCGGTGAAGGGCTGCCCGCCGGCCTGGGCCTCCAGCTCGCGCAGCGCCTCCACGTAGCCCCAGGAGCCCACGCCGTTGCTGCCGCCGACCGGGATGACGACCGGCCGCCGCCCGGCCGCGCGCAGCCGCTCCGCCACGCGCCGGCCCAGCTCCTCGCTGCCCACGCTCTGGTACTCCTCCTTCGTGACCTGCGGCGCTGTCGGAAGAAGGCTCACTGCCAGTGCAGTGCATCCTGTGGAAGCGGCTACGAGGTTTGTTAAAGCGGAGCGCCGTGCGCCTCCCGTGCGGCCCCCCTAAGGGCTGCACGGGCGGCGGGCCGCAGCCGTCCCGCCGAAACAGCTCGGCCTTGGTCAGGCAGTGGCAGTGGCAGCAGCCCGCACGGCCACGGCAAGCGCGACCGATTGGCGGGGCAGGCGGGCGGGGCGTCGGTGCGGGGGTCCGGGCAGCCCGGGGCGCCGGGGCCCCCGGAGTGCGCACCAGGTGCAGGTGCGCGCCGACCATGCGCTCCACGAGCAGGTTGCCGACCAGGCCGGGGTCGCCGTCGGTCAGCGCGCGGCTGGTCCGCAGGATCAGGTGGCAGTCCAGGCCGGCATACCTGCGCAGCGCGCGGCTCCGCCCGCGCGTGAGGGCCGTCGTCGCTGCACTTGTCTTCGCACAGCGTTGATAGGGCTGAGGGCACGCGCTGGACCTCCTGCGCGTGCGCAGAGCCTCCCAGCTGCGCGCCGGTCTCGGGCTGCTGAGGCGGCGAACATGATGGCAGCTGGTCACTCACGGCTGGACACACGCATGCGGTGCCGCACGCCTCCGGCCGCGCATGCCAGCCTGGCTGCTGCGCCAGCCGCGCCTCGCGCACAGCACGCAGTGCTCGCACGCGACCAGGCCATGTAAGGGGGGGCAGGGCGGCACCGGGCGGCGACGGCGGTGGCGCGCGCGTGGTTGCTCTGGATGCCGCCGATGGTCACGACGGTGTCGGCGCCGTCGCGCAGCGCCTGGGCGATCAGGAACTCCAGCTTCCGCACCTGCGCGGCGGCGCAGCGCCGCGCGGTTCCCCCAGAGTACCCGCAGTCCAGGGCCCACACCGATTCTACACTCAGCTTGCACAGCGCCAGGGAGAAGCAACCATGACACTGAAGCACCGACGCTACCTGTAGGACTGCAGGGGACACATCAGTGGACACACCCAATCATCGGCCTGACTTGAAGCTGTGGGCACTGCGACAGCAGCAAGCCTTGACCTCTGCCAAGAACTGCTGCGTGGCGACAGTGTTGGTGTTATTAGGTTTTAGACCGCGGCAGTCTCTGAGCGCAATGTGCGCCGCACGCCCACACGGTAGCTCCAGCACGCCGGGTGCACCTTGTTGCCACTGAGCTGCAAGCCCGACAGGTCGTCCCGCTTCACCCAAAGCTCACAGCCGTCCGGTACTCCAGGCGGCGCCCAGCGGTGGATGGGGGTGGGCAGGAGACTCAGCGCATATCGCTGCTCCGGCGCCTGCAACACCATGCATATGGGGGACAGTGGCACCACGCCTTGCGGTATCACCAGTCAACTGTCAAGCCTCGCAGAAGGCTGCCATATTGCTTGGAGGTGGGTACCACGCAGTGCGTTAGGGCACCCGGTACGCAACAAGGCAGGCAGCGCTCGTTGCTCATTGCAGGCGTGCACCAATCAAAGTGCCAGTGTGTAGGTTGCAGCACGCACTGCAGTGGACAATGTTGTGAAGTTGTGTACGAGCTACTATTTGAATCTACCTGTGTAGTGCCAGACATACCTTGATGCTGCTCGGGAGCCAAGGGGGCGGGTCATAGCGCTCCAGCTTGTGCAGCTCGCGCATGCTTGCAGCGGGCGTCGAGCGAATACCCTTGGCCGTCCCTGCCGTGGCACTCCCCATCAGCGCGTCAGAAGTGCTGCGCACAAATGCTCACGTATGCTCGAACAGCTCTATGCCAGGCTCCTATGCAGCAGCGAGGTGCAGACACTTGCAGCAGAGCGCCTTGGTGCTGCCAGTGGCTCCTACAGGCAGTGCGCACCTGCAGTGTGAAGGTGAGGCGAGCAGCGGCAATACAACGCAGGTGGGTTGGCAGCGCCAAGCGAGCACAGCATCAGCGGTATCAGGTCATGCGAGTTGCTTTCGTACTGCTGCATGTGATGTGATGCATCGCTCCATCCGGAAATGTGAGCTTAATGCGGCTAGTTTGGAGAGGGGGGCGGGCGGGGCATTTTGGCAAGGAGCCTGCACCACCACGCAGTCGTCGCTTGGAGACGCCCGTTGCAGGTGCTTAAGCCGTCCAGCCATCACACAGGAACCGCCAGGCAGGGTCTGCAGCAGCACATGCCTCCAGGCATGCTAAGTACCTCATGAGCATGCACCGATCAGCATGCTCCGCCATCTGCATGATCAAGAGTGTATGCAGGCATATCAAGGTGGCAAGACAAGTGCAGCGTGTCAATATCGAAGAGTAGCTGTCTGTCCGTATTCATAGTATTGCATCAGAGCTGGGCATGGTCCGGGATTAATAGCTGCCATGGCCAAGCAATCCAACCCTACTCGCGCTGCAGCCAGTCGCCCAGAGTCCACCACTCAATCAGGGCCATGTACACGCACAGCAGCCATAGGCACGCATCATGGCCTATCAGCCACAGCGCGAGCGCGGCCCGGCCTGCCGCGGGCCGCCCCGCCGCCATAGTGTGGTACCATGCTCGCTGTTGCGCCTGCGCTCTCACATACACCTCAGTTTGCTGCCTCACGTCAGATGGAGCCAGCGTCACAACCCATGCAGCAGGTACACCAAGCACGGAGACATGGCCGAAACTGCATGCTCAGCGCGGGCCTGCTTTGGCCACGCAAGCATATGCCAGGACCTGTGCAGCCGCCAAGCAGCATGCCGGCCCAAGGCACTGACCCACCCAAGCACGCTGCCGGTCTTCACAGCATGTAACAGTGCGCACATGCACTGCAGGCAGCCGCACAAACGTACGGGACAGAAGACCAGAACATGCACAGCCTCAGCAGCAGGCAGGGCGCACCGCCAGGAGGGACGGCCTGGACGCGGCCAGGCTCTCGCCCACGCACGCTGTGAAGGGCGTCGGGGCCAGCGCGGCCTGCACCTCCTGCAGCGCCCCATGCAGCCACGCTCAATTAATGCGGTGCCCAAGCAGGGCTGTACCCCTTTGGTCGTTGCACGCTGTGATGTTGAAGGTACGCCCTCGCGCATGCTCCCGGCCCACCCCGGCCCAGAAAACGCCGGGGCGCCGGCCAAGGAGCACACTTTGTCTATGGTCAGCGCCGGCTGCGGCCCTGGTAGCCAAGCAAGCACGATGCGCCCCGTCCTCCTTTGTCACTCGTTCCGGCATGCGCGTGCCAGCAGGCGCTTGGGGGTTGCGGCGGGGCCGCGCCCGCTGCCTGCCGGCGCGCCGGGCCTGGAACGCATGTAGGAAGCAGGCAATCTGCTTCTGCGGGCCCTGCGGCACGCTGAACCAGACCCAGTCGCACGCCGCGCCGATGCGGCCGGAGCCGCCCAGGAAGGCAAAGTTGTGCAGGTCGCCAAAGCCTGCGATGGGTGAGACGCCTTCAGCACCCTTCAGCACACACACAGCTCAATGGAGCGTGTGGGCAGTTCATACAACCAGCATGGAGCCTCCACAGTATCTTCGTGTCAGGACGGGGCTGTAAGGGCGACATGCGACATGGAGACAAGGTCATGTCGGAGGTGAGTGCATGATCAGAAATGTGTTGATATACGCACCGAGGCCCAGGTCCCGCAGGAAGGGCGGCTGCTGCTGGACCTCGCACCCCACTGCCGGGCACACGCGCACCAGTCAGGCCCCCTACGTGTGGCAAAGGCAGGCAACCTACGCCAGCAAGTGTACATGTCCCCCGCATTATGCACCGGACTCACTCGGCAGCCATGCAGCGCGAGGTATAAGTGTACCCCCCGCGGCATTGCTTGAATGAGTGCATCAAGGTGAAGTGAAGCGAAGGCACAGCCCCTGATGCAGGACTCCCAGAAATGGGGCATGCATGCATGCACGCAGCAGTCTCATGCCAGTCACTCTGCAGCAATTAGCACGCGCACATGCAACCACCAGGATGTCCGCATTCAGCGTGCGGCCGCTGCGCAGGCGGATGCGGCGGCGCTCCATGCCCGCCACCTCGTCCACCACGTACTTCAGCTGGTTCTGCGGCGCCCGCGCGGCTGCATCAGCGCGGCCAGCATCCAGCCAGACCACAGCGGCAGCAGTTCTTCACGGCAGTGCACAAACGCTACACACTGTCTACACTACCGCTTCATGCTACGTGATGCCCCATCCCTTGGACCCGATGCGCGCCCCTTTGGCACGTGGTATGATACGAGCAGGGCCACTACGGACCTTCCTGGCATGGGCTCGCAGCATGACTCTGGGTATCAGAGTATGATAGGACAGCCGCACCCGGTGCGCCAGCCGGAAGAAGGCGTCGCTGCACTGGCCCGTGAAGGCGCAGGCGGAGCCGCGCGCGGGCGCCATATGCTCCAGCATGCAGAACCAGTACAGGTGGCGCAGCCAGGCGTCCAGCGCCCAGCAGCGCCACGCGCGCGGCAGCGGCGCGTGCGACAGCACCAGGAATGCAAACTGCTTCGAGATCGGCACAACCCACCTGCGGCGGGCGCCGCGCACTTCAACGCTGGGGTTGCTCACAATGTGCACAGGCCGAAGAGGTGACGTGCTGCTGTTTTGCAAGTAACAGCACATGGTCACAAGGAGGAGCAGCTGAGTCTGGCTGTCTGCACGCCCCCTGCTCTCATGGAAGGTTGTTACTGATAACGAGAACTCACGTCCCTCACCAAGCAGGGGGCTGTGCCTGTCGCGGGGCCTGCTGATGAGGGTGATGTTGCGCGCTTGCCCCCGGTGCGCCGCCTCCATGGCCTCGAGCGCAAACGCGCCTGTGCCCAGGATGACGACATCCTGCTGGCGCCCAGCCTAACATAACAGCTTGGCATGGCAGCACCTGTTATGCATGGCAGGGACGCATACGAGCAACGCCGGGCTCTACAGAAACAGCCGGTGGACGCATACGCATGCATGTGAGAGCTTGTACCACCGTGTCATATAATGCCCATTATACAATGGGCATTGTGTCCCCAGCTCTGTAATCAGGCCACTGCTCAGAATGGGATGCACGGATATATATTACATGCATCACGAGTCCTAGGTCCCAGCAGCAGCACCAGCAGCACCTTGTACTGCAGGCGGGCCGCGTCGCCGAGGATGCAGTCAGCGCCCTCGCGCTTGGCGGCAAACACCACCTCGCCCGTGAAGCGTGCAAGGCCCGGCACGCCGCGCACTTCCGCTGGCACCTGCTCGCCTGCGTCGCGCACATGTGCTGGCCTGGCCCGCTGCGTAGGCTTGGGTCTGTGTGTCGTGGGTCCTGCACGCAAGTCCTCACTCGGCCGCCGATAGCTCTTGCAGCCATCGCCAGTGAGGAGGCAGTGCACTATTATACACAGTAGGCAACGCACAAAGCACCCTCTGAGCTCATGGAGTGCCTGGTAGGCTGTGCGTGTTGGGCGCGGGCTCGTAAAGGTGCTCGTAAGGGTGCCGATGGGCGCAATAGCAATCAAGTTGACACACCATGGCACAAATGGAGGCCAGGCTGGAGAGCGCTGATGAGGGGCGCGCCGAGAATGCCGGTGCAAACGAGCACAGCGTCCGCAGTGAAGATGCGCTCCGCGCTGCCAGGGACGTCCCGGCACACGAGCTCGTACCTGCCTTTGTCGGCCGAGTTCTTAGGAGGCCCCTCACTTCATGCGAGAAACAAGGGCCCAGCAGGTGCCAGCATGAGCACCTGCCGCTCGGCAACTCGCGCACGGTCACCACCTCGGTTCCAAAGTTTATGCAGCTGTCCACTCCCTCCTTCACGGCAAAGTCCCTCAGTGTGTCGAGCACCGCGCCGGCGCCGACCTTGCCGAGGGGGCCGCTGCTTAGCGGGTACCTCTCATGCCACTGGTACAGGGCCGCGTATGCCTGCGCGCAAGCGTAAGCCTGTCAAGCTTTGTACTCGAGTGCCTTTCGGTGACCAGGCCCGGTGCAAACTAGGACTGTATATATCAAGGTGGTAACTCCTCAGCTTGTGCAGAGTGCTCCAGGCTAAGTGGCTCTGGTGCTGATACTAGTGGGTGCCTCGAGCAAACGATATGAGCAGCAGGACAGCCATCTGCTTGTCGTTCTGGCAGTGAGCAAGTTGCGCAAGGGTGTTTGACCTGGAGCTGGCTGTACGTGTTGGCTCGGGAAACCCATACGCCGCCGACCTGCTCCTCGCGCTCGACTATCCTGTAAGTTATGCCCTGCTGTGCGCACTGGTGGCCAGCCAGCACGCCGCACACGCCCGCGCCTATAATAGCCATCTCGGTGTGGTCCATCCCTGCTGATGTAGCAAAGCTTTCAAGATGTTTTCACTCTGTAATAGCAGAGCCAGTCGGGCTTCTGTCCTGTGGCCGAAAAGCTGGCTCTGTTTTTTCTAAACCTTACCAAACCCTTGAATCGTACATCGAGGGCACATGTCATGGCGCAGCAACCATCACCCAGGACCACTTCCCTGTGCTGAGGCGCTGCTGGTCTGCTCCGCGCCAAAGAGCCCCCAGTCCTCAATGCAGCAGGTGCGCAGCATGCGCAGCAGCAGCGACGGCGCAGACGCGGCGCTCGGCAGGCTGCCTGCGCCGGTGTGCGCCGCGGCGGCGCTGGCCGCACTGACATACGTCGGCGTGTTGAGCTGCACCGCGAGGTCGCTGGCCACCGTCGGCAGGCGCAGGAGCGCAAACGCCACCTGTTCAGCACGGCAACTGTGGGTGGCTTGAACATTTAAATAGGCTCGCAGCTATGGGCGTGGAGCTAGGAGCAGCATGGGCGTGTCACATCTTGTTTTCTGACAATTGTGCTACCAGTGCAATCCAAGCAAAAAAGTTGCATCACGCTCTCAGAGCAGGAGAGCCTCCGCGCCTGCACGGTGTTGGCGGCGTGCGGCCCCTGGCGGCCCTTGGCGACCAGCTGCGTGCCCACGCCATGCGCCGCGTACGTGGCAGCCGGCACGCCAGGCGCTGCCTCAGGGCCTGCGGCAGGACCCCTGTCAGCGAAGCGTTGGGAGCCTGGTAGCGCTGACGGCGGACAAGGCGGGGCATACCCAGCGGAGTGACGGTGCTGAGCGTGCTGCCCGAGGCCTCGCTCTGCTCAGCAAGGTCGCGGAAGTAGGCCTCAGCGCAGGCGCTGTCTGGCGCCGGGATGCGCTCCTGCTGGCGAGCCACGCCACTCAGCAGGCTGGCGGGGCAGTTTGCGGTCGCCAACGCACAATGCGTCGTGCATCATGGTGTGCAGCACCAGCACTTCCACTATCAAGCTCTGGTCGACGCTCGCGTCTGTGTACACCTGCCGCTCCACATACCAACTAAACCATAACGTGAGTGTCCATCCTGTGGAGCAAGGTAGCAACCGGAGTCGCCGGATGCACATGCCTCCTGGTTGTCTGGGACGGGCCTGAAGTCGCTGACGTCCACGAAGCGCTGCGGCAGGCTCAGCATGATTGCGCCCCCAAAAAGGCCCCTTGGCACGAGCGCCTCGGTGTTTTCCTGCTGCATTGCTGCCCACGTAAGCACGCACCGAAAAGGGGGTGGAGGACAAAGACAGACGAACGTACAAAGCACGGCGGTCCAAGCGCTGTGCTGCCCCAGCCTGAGCTTGACACAGCCGGCACTTCCAGCGGCGCTCGCTGAAGCGCTTCCTGCTGGTCTTGTTAAACGGGGGTGGAGCTAGGCACACCAGCGGGTGCCCCTCCTAGGAGCCCGAGTTGGACAAACTCAGCAGTTGCTGTGCACTTCCACAGCTGGAACGCTTTTAGCAGCAGATTGTGTGCTCGTGTGCACTGATACAAACACCTTGGCTCTGGCATATCAGAATTAAGGAGACGCGTGACACGGTTGATGGCCGTGCAGTCTGCGGACACCTTGACGCCCGAGCAAGTCGCCAAGTACAACAGTGAAGGTGACTTCACGCGCACGCTCACTGTTGAACCCCTGCTCTAGCAAAGCGTGCGCTAGAGCTTTAAGAAACTTAGCCAAGCACAGTGACGACCGCGACAAGCCTGGGCCTGGCCCGCTCGCGCCCGCAGGCTACTTGGTGCTTGATGGCTTCGCAAGCGCCGAGCAAGTTGCCGCGCTGCGGCAGCGCGCCGAGCAGCTGGTGGGCGCCTTTGACGCAGCCTCGGTCGCCTCCGTGTTCTCGACCAAGAACCAGGCACGCCTGCTTGTGCTGTCTCGCTCCTGGCTTGCGCAGCGCTGCATGGTGCTGGAAACGGCGGCCTTGCTTGCCCACAAGCCCACAGCGCATAGTCGGGTAGTCATAGTGCACGACACCTCCTTTAAAGCGTGAACACGGGTCTGGTTGGAACGATAGTACATACCAGTTGGAGGTTTGCTCGCCTCAGTGCCCCAGTGCCGCCGCAGGCGAGCGTGAATATGAGTCTGGACGCAAGGGTAGTACATACCAGCTGATTCATGCTCACGTCAGTGCCCCAGTGCCGCCGCAGGCGAGCAAGACGGACCAGTACTTCCTGGACAGCGCGAGCAACGTGTCCTTCTTCTTCGAGGAGGAGGCGTTCGACGCGGGGGGCGGCCTGCGGCAGGCCAAGGCGCTGTCCATAAACAAGATCGGCCACGGTGGGCGCCCGGCGCTGCGTGCAGAGCCTGGTCGTGCTTGGTAAGCACCAGGCTGGCCTTCTATGTCGTCACATGCTAGGAGCAGGAGGCTGCACTCTGGACCACCAAGCTTGCCGTGTCCTGGCTTGCCTGTGTACACAGTATCCCACAGGTCTTCCCCTGAGGCCACAGCATTTCAGTGGAGCACTGGATGTGGTTGTGAGGTAAAGCGTGTGTGCGGGGCGCGACAGCCCTGCATGCCCTGGACCCGGTGTTCCGGGAGTTTTCTCGCTCGCCGCGCGTGGCGGCGCTGGTGCGGGAGCTGCTCGGCTACATGAGGCCGGTGCCCGTGCAGTCCATGTACATTTTCAAGGTGAGTGGGCAGTGCGCTGGAGCCATCGCCCTCGGCGCCTGTCCTTTTCGGCTCGCGTCTGAGATACCTGTGTGAGGCTGCACCATGTTGTCTGCCCTTCACTCTTGCTCTTGCCGCCTGCCAATGACCTGTCTAACCATGTGCACAAGCACATAGCGCATATGCGCACTGTGTGCAGCCTGGCGCACCCTGCAGACAAAGTCTGTGCGCTGGTGTGGCCCACAACGGCCATCCACAGCACACCTTGTGTAAGGGGCGCATGCGCGTGCGCGGCTGCAGCAGCCGAAGATCGGCGGCGAGGTCGTGCCCCACCAGGACAGCTCCTTCCTGGCGACAGAGCCGCCCACGGCGACCGGCCTGTGGCTCGCGCTGGAGCCCGCCACTGTCGACAATGGCTGCCTCTGGACGCTGCCCGCGCCGCCTGCAGACCGCGTGGCGCGGCGCTTCATGCGCAGGCGTGCCGGCAGCATGGCCCGGTTGACACAAAGTTATCTGAGTGCTGTGTATGGGTATGCAATAAGCGCAGGGCCCTGGGTTGCGTCCGGAGCAAGACAGCGCTCGCCGCGCCAGGCACGCATTTGACACATGACAGGGCTGCTCGGCCTGTCACAAGCTCATGCTGATTGGCGTGCCTCCAGCTCGTGGCTGCGGGCTGCACCCCTGCATGCCGTTCCGACACGCTTACCTGGCAGGGCAAGCTGGAAGGTTTTGCTGCTACAAGCCGTGTTTGCCCAGCATGGTGTGGCGCGCAGCGCGGAGGGCGGCGTGTCCTTTGACGCGCCGGCGCCCGCTTACGACCTGGACGCGTTCGTGCCGCTGGAGGTGCGGCCTGGTCCAGGTGCAGGGATGGGATGGCCAGGGTGTGCCTGCGAAAGGTGGTAAACACTGCAGTGATGTGCAGGCTTGCGCCTGGTTGCTTGCATTTGAGTACATGTCAACACCTTAAACAAGCACAGCTACGTGCCGCTGCTTGCATGCTGGCTTCTGTCTGTGTTGTCATCGCTGTGCCGGATGCACGAAATATCCGCACTCTCAGCCAGCGCACCATGCAGGTGCCGGCTGGCGCCCTGGTGGTGCTGCACGGCAGCAACGTGCACTTCTCTCGCCCGAACCGCTCGGCCTGCAGCCGCCACGCATACACCATGCATGTGGTGGACGGCGACGCTGCCTGGGCGCCGCACAACTGGTGTGCCCAGACGCGTCTGACCAGCGATACGTGCGATGTTGCGTGGGTGCCTGTGGAGGGCCATGTAGGGGTTAGTAAACCCTGCGTCCCTCCCGCAGCATTGACGCTGCTTGCAAAGAGGGATACCTGCAACCCATTGCCAGGCGTGGATCATATCTGATGGCTGGCTCGTGGCATGCAGGATGCAGAGGAGTTCAGAGATGCCCTGGGAGCCGCTGTATGATGACGGAGGCGTAGCTGCTTGACGTTCAGACGTTGCACATGCAGTCTTGCATCTGATGTAAATTCTTATTATTTTACGTGATTATTCTCCCGCCTAGCTTCCGGCTAGCCCTTTCACCCCACAGTGGGGGGCCCCACGATGCGCAAAACATACACACAGCCGCTGTACCCTTACAGCTATAGAGTTGCAGCGGCTGTTTCGTATCCTGAAAACTTATAAGCCTGCGGGTACCAGAGGGCTTATAGCGTGCTGACCTGCCAGGTGCGGCTTTCACCTACTCTATGCCAATCGTTGTTGGCGTGCCACAGCTCAACGCCCCACTCCTACGACCAAGGGAGTCTGCTTGGGAGGTGTTCAAGACAGTGGGATTTGAATATGTATATAGTAACATGGCGCGCTGCCAGGCGCTGCGGCTGGTCCGGTCGATATCTTGAGGGGCTGTATACACGTGCGTGCGAGCTGTGTTGCACACGCAGGCTCACTTGGACAGTCTTGGTAGGTTGCACGATCTGCGACCTGTTCCAGTGTGGCGCATGAAGCAGTGACGCACTTCTTGCAGCTTGCTGTGCGAAAGCCCGAGCGTGTCTCGCTGCACACCCTGACTGCGGCCTAGGCTGGCTGGCGCGTGAACACCCTGGGTGCATATCAAGACCTGACGCCACTACCCTTGCACCGCAGGCGCCGAGACAGCTGCTTCGGAGAGCGGAGCTGCCTGCGCGGTGCTGTTGGAACTGAGGCGCCCTCAATATGGTGGCTGTGTGGCATGCGCCAGCCCTGGCGCTGGTCGCGCTGCTCGGCGTGGGTGCAAATGCTGCCAACTCGCAGGCTCGCACCTCCTCTCATAGAACCACAGCGCTGAGGCTCTCCGACTGCTGCTGCTAGCTGTGTGCAGCGTCAGCAGCTAGGAGCCGGTCTGTCTGCCTGTGTGGCCGGCGTCGCGCCCCTCTTGTGGCAGACACTTGATCTTTCGCGCGAACCTCCTGTCCTGTCCTCACTTGGAGTGCGCAGGCACTCAGAAGCCTCTACCTCGCCTGCAGCACGGGCAGCGTGCCATCTCTGCAGTGACCGCCTGACAGCCTCTCATCAGGCGGTCCTCTGCGCAGGCGATGGCCGCCACAGCGCCTGTGGCGAGTATGCCTGCCATGGCGCCCATGGCCGGCGGCAGCAACATGCAGGAGGTGCTGGTGAACTGCGTTATTAAGAACCTCCTTGAGACGCCCATGCCTATGGACGGCTGGTGCGTTCCCCAGCGCTCGCAGCCACTCAGGCCTCCCTGCGGGCGGGTGGGAAGCTTGTACGGAGCATGTGCCTTGAATCATATGTCCAGCAAAAGCACTTACAGGAGCAGGGCGAGTTGTAGTTATGACAGCGCACGAACAGATTAACACGTGCATGCCTGCGCAAAATGACATGCAACTTGCCAAGTTGTGCACCCCATAAAATTTGCTGGAATGATGTACACTCTTGTTTTTGTGTCCCTGACCTAAGAAGCAGCACAGCTGTCCAGGGCTGGCCGCAAATGCACCTGTGGACTGTCCCAGCTGTCTTCCATGGCAGTTCATTGCCTGGCTGTATGCTTGAGCCCCTCTCACGGTGAATACAAACCCTGGCCACCCCTAATGCGCTCAGACGTTGCACAGACGGCTGCTAGTCATGATGTGCAATATGGCTAGCCAAGCGGCTTTGCTGCAGACCCGCCTGACATGCGCTTTCCGCGCGGCAGCAACGATGCGCGGCAGGAGGCGCTGCAGAAGCACCTGTTCGGCGCAAATTTCACCAAGGTCGCGCCCTTCGCGGCGCCCGCGGCCGCGACGGTCGCCGCGGCGCTGACCGCCAAGAGCGCCAAGCAGCCCGCGCCGACCAGCGAGGAGAGCCGGCTGAAGGCGCGCACTCAGACCCCTTGCACGCCTTGCATGATTGCTCAAAGCTGTGCCGGCTGAGGTTCCCGCCAGATGCAAGCGCTGTGATGGAAGGCAGGTCACACGCTTGGTTGTGTGCCTGGGGATCACTGGGGAGCCTGGCGGGGCGCGGCTATGTCCAGGGTGCGTGTGTGGCCACTGCATATGGTATGGCTGAGCATGGTGCCACGCCTGGCGCTTTGTCACAATGAATGGCCCACCTCACGCTCCTCAGCACGCACTTCATGCAGCAGCGGTACCATGGGCAAGAGCTCAGCTGGTGTCGCCGCGCAGAGCTTGTACGGGAACGACTTCTCCGCCATCGTGACCAACGTGACAGGGCAGAGCCGTGACGGCTGGTCGCGCGAGTCTACGCACGCCAAGACGGTGCGTAACACTGACTACACAGCTGTGCCAAGATGCAGGCTCCTGGTCGCTCTGCCATTGTTTGGATGGTCAGCAAGCACATGCTCGAGCATGCACAGGAATGCATCTGGCAGTAATGCACCGGCATGCCAGCAACACAGCTTGCAGCGCTCACTGTGGGATCCCCTGTGCCGCAGAACCTCCAGGCGGAGGCCCGGAGTAACAAGAACCAGCAGTCCGTCCCCAACGGCCTGGTGCGGACGAGGGGCTGGCTTGCATGTCAGCGCACTCCCGCCCGTGTGGGTGTCTGCGGTCGCCGCTGTCGCAACTTGTCGGCCAATCTAGATACAGGCGTACACGGCAGCCGTATGCGTGATAAGCACCTTGTGCATCAACTTATGCATGCTCCCTGTAGAGCTTGTGCCTGCCCGCCCACCAGCTTTGCGGCTTTTGACACGCTGTTCACCTCCTGATTGCTGTAGCACATGCACGAGCATGAGCACGGGGCACAATGTCAGGAGCAGTGCTGTCCAACCCTAATTAGGGAACCTGCTGTGCTTCAGCAGTGGATCCGCGGTCAGTGCCTGGTCGCACGCGCTCGCCGTGCACTCTCAGCTGGTGCGCACCGAACAGCACCAGCACCGTAGCACTTTGTACCCGTGTGGCCTGGTCTTGATTACGCTCTGTGCCCTGCGGCGGCAGGGCACGCCCGGCTCACAGACCTCCGACCCCGGCGGCGCGACGGCCGGCTCCGCGGCGATGACCTGGTTCGGTGGTCCGACCATGGACAACGGCCCCCACATCGTGCGCCCGTCGCTCATCCTGGTGGTAGCCCAGGTTGACCTAGGCTGGTGCTGCCTATGTCAGCATGCCGTGATGAGACGGCCACCTCAGGGCACAGCAGTCCTACATGGACAGGTTGCTGATGGGTACGAGCAAAGAGCCAAATCGCATTGTAAATGTGCAGTCCCCTGATGCATGGGAAGCGCTTACATCATTGTGTCTCCTGCCCGCAGATCTACTACATCTGGTACGGCGACAAGTGGGACACGACGTCCACAGACTACAATGCGACGCCCAAGATCCTGACGGGTGTGTCGCCTTGCTCAAGGCATGGCATGCTTGGATGCTAAGGAATGATAACCGCAATGAGCGTGCCGTCCACGCTGGATGAAATGCATGGCAATTATCATGGCATGCTGCATGCTGTGCAAACATCCTGCATCCAAAGCGCAGCAGTCTGTCTGAGTGCAGAGGAACGTGCCGGGGCCGCAAGGCTACCTTAATGCCAAAGTGGTTGTCAGCACGTACCACCAGAATGTGCTGGCCTGCGGATGCAACGACGAACGCTGTGAGCGGATGCGGGGGCGCGCCGCGCAGACCTGGCGCAGAGCCTGGGCGGCTCGGACTGGATGAAGATCACGTCCACCTACTACAACCCCACCACCGGCGCCCAGATCCCGTCCGACGTCGCCTACGGCGGCAAGGCCGTGGTCAGCTCGAAGGAGGGCGCCTGCTGGCTGGTGCGCCCGGCGGCCCTCGCGCGCCTGTGCTCGCAAATGCTCCTGCATACGCAGGCGACCACTGCCCTCTCACCCAGGCGCCTGCTCTGTGCCTGTCATCTGTTCCGCTAGCAGTGCTGCATGAGAGAAAGGAAGCAGAACCCGACATGCCCGGCTGCATGCGTGAGGCTCGCCAGGCCCTCCTCGAGTCTGCCAGGCATGCGCATGCGGAGGCGCATGCTCACTGCTTGTGCAGGCGTAATCCGACTCGTATTGTAAGGACGGGCATGCGTCTACTTTGCATTGCGTATGTCCGGCGCTCACGCGCCCTGCGCCGGCAGGGCGCCGACGGGACGGCCGCGCAGTACGGCGCGTCCGACAGCAGCACGTTCATCAACCAGATCGTGTCGTGCGTGCTGGACAAGCAGATGCTGCCGTACACCACGAACGCCGTCTACTTCGTGCTGACCAGCCCGGAGGTCAACATCAACGGTGCGCGGCCCCTCCCGCCTTCACCAGGCTGGAGGCGCCTGTGCGGCCTCTGGCGTTGCCTGCGAGGGGCTTGGCCTGGGCATTTTGCAGCTGTGCAACACGGCAGGCTCACCCAGATACAAGTGCTGGATATGCTCGACCGCCTGGCCCAGTGCCACCGCCCAGGGCTGCCTGCCGGATGTCTACACAGCAACTCAGGAGGACTGGCCGTGAGCCCTCTGACGTAGGCATGCACGCTGCGGGTGACTGGCAGCATGATGCGTTGTTCCCCTGAGCCTCTCCCCAGCTGTGAGTTGCTGCAGGTGCCATTACCCATCTGGGCTGCAGCCCGACAGCATGTGCTGCGGCAGGCTTCTGCACGGTCTTCTGCGGGTGGCACAACACCAACGCCAACACGAACGCGAATGAGTTTGCGACGCGGCCCATGAAGTGCGCACGCTCTGCTCAGCTTGGTTTCAACGCTCTGCCCATTGCATGCATCGGCTGTATCTGCATCTCCAGGGCCTCTTCTGCGCACAGGCCCCCCGCAGCGTGCGGGCGGACAACGCCTGCATGTGCCGCAAGCAGGCGCCGCACGACCCAGCGGCAGGACTGCCTGCTAGGCGAGCTTGGGTCTCAACACAACTGTCCCCTGTTTGAAACTGCGCGCACTGAGGCGCAGCTTCATGGGGAGCCCACTTCGCCAGCCGAGTGCCAGCCGAGTGCATGACCGGCGGAGTTGAAGGCGCGCGTGTGGCTGCGCGCAGGTACGCGTTCATCGGCTCGCCGGCGCGCTGCGAGCGCCACCAGGCGTGCGCGACCATGTCGCAGTGGGGCCCCACCGGCCAGTCCACGCCCAACTACAACGCGGAGGCGGACGGCATGGCGTCCATCATCTCGCACGAGCTGACCGAGGCCGTCACCGACCCCGAGCTCAACGCCTGGTGCGCGCGCTTGCGGCCCGCCTGCACGGTCACCTTGCGCTGGCCACAGCTCAAGGTCATGGAGTGCTGTTGATGTTGAATGGCAGAGCGCGACTTAAACAGCACCCGGACACAAAATTTTTTTGGTTACAAAAAAAGTACAGCTCGGACGGGCAGGAACGGCCTGTGCTACAACAGAATTGCAGTGCTATTTTTTTACATTACATTATGGCAGCAGAGGATGGGGCACCCACCACATGGCATACCCATGTGCAAGTTGCGACATGCATTGGTCCGCCTACAATGGCCAGTAAACCTCCTGCTTTGTCCTGCGATGATGGCTGAGCACATGTGTTGCAGTCCTTTGCTGAGCAGGCTAGCACTGACTAGCATATGCTTGTGTGCAGGGGCGACCTCGCAGGTAACGAGAACGCTGACAAGGTGCGGCACGCGGCCCAGCTTGGGTATGCTAAGCTCGCTACTCAAATCTTCAGCCAGCATGCTCAGCCGCAGCGAGGCCGTGGCCCCGCTGGACAGAGCAAGTGACGTGGCATGCAGTGCCCTCTGACGCCGCCAGCGCACTGCTCGTTCACCACCGCGTATATGATCTGCTGCGATGAGGCCTGCCGCTGAACGTCTCAGCTGTATGCACAAGGCCGCCAGACCTTGCTTTGTAGCAAGCCTACCCTAGGGCACATGCAGCACTTCTAATATCGCAAGCGCCGCGCGCGCAGTGCGCCAACACGTACGGCACGCAGCTGTTCGCGGCGGGCGGCGGCCTGGCCAACATGCACCTGACCTGCAACAACTACCCGGGCTGCAGCAGCCGCAACTACAACATCCAGGTGCCTCCCTGCGGCGGCTGTCTGCTGCCTCTATGGCGTTGCCTGAAAGTGAGCGCTGAGACCGCGCCGCACAGGCTTGCACCAGGGGGCACCTCTGCATGCTGATGCAGCCGATGGTCCAGTACATCCAATCTCTAAGGAATGCATAGGCCTGTTTGCGCTGGGGCCAGCACTCTGCGCTGGCGCCAGGCCCCAGAAAGACACGCAAGCCGTTTGCTGTCAGTGTAAGATTCCATGAGGCGCTGTCAGTGTAGGAGCCGTGAGGCTAGGGGACGCGGGCTTCCGCACGCATCATGAGCAGCCGCTTGCCGAGGAACTTGCGGTGCAGCCCATGAGTGGCACCTGTCCGCGCGGAGAGCCGCGCCGCTGTGCGGCGCGCAGCGCAACTGGGTCAACATCGCGCCGGGGTACTGCTCCGTGAACACGTCGGTGCCGCCGCCGAGCGACTTTGTCAACATCAAGTACCCGACCGATGGCGGCCAGGCGTCCGACACGCTGCAGATCATCTCCGCGGGCGGCACGCAGGCGGCGCGCGCCCGCCCTGCCATCAGATAAGCGTAGCTTTCAGTGCGGGCTACGCATGCTCGCACTCATGTTATTATGAGGGCCGCGCATGATGCACGGCCCGGGCGGTGAGCATGTTTCCAGCCTAAGTGTCCAAGCGAGGCCGCAGTCACATGCGCATTAACTGAAAGCGTGCGTGGGCAGGCATTCCATGCAGGAGAGAGCCGGCGCATGCCCTATGTCGCATACGCGAGACAGCAGGAGCAGTAGGCATGCTGACCGTATGGGGCAGGCTCACGCTTTTCAGGCCGTGCAGGGGCTGGTGCGAGCGCGTACCTTGTGGCGCCGGCGAGCATGGTAGCTCTGGCGCGAGCAAAACCCAAACGAGCACACCCACTGAGAGCTGTGTGGCGCGCGCAGGAGCCCTACGGCCCCAGCGAGCACGACCGCGAGCAGGCGTGGGAGAAGGCGCACGAGATGGCGCCGGCGCCGGGGCCCGCGTCCGCCGAGGCGGCCGCCGGCGCGCTCGGGCCCCTGCCGCTGGGCCGCCCGGGCGCCCGCCCGCTCGACGTGCTCGGCGAGGCATACGCCGCGCCTGCCGCGCGCCGCGGCACCATGGGCCGCAAGTGACAGGGTTCTTCCGGGTCAGCGCGCCGGCCCTGCCCTCCCCGCCGCTGCAGATGCAGCGCCGGCCCTGCTCGCGCACCAGGGCCGCATGCGGGAGGGCTTTGGGGTTTGCGGCGCCCCGCTCTTGTGTTAGCTACGCACTGCTTTGCACGGAGCCACACGCGGGGCACGGGACAGGGGCCTGCTCTGCCTTGCTGCTGGCAAGCCCTTGACGCCCACTTACTGGGTATGCGCGGGAAGGGCGCGCCGCCTGGGCTCCAGTTGTGTCGCATCAACTGCGTGACAGCTGGAGGTGGCTGGAGGGTGGCTGCATGGGTCCATACTGCTCTTCTTTGCCATGCGTCCCAAATAAACGTGGTCATGAGCGGGGTGGTAGTGTGCCTGCGCGAAGCCCCTGGGGCTCAGGATCCCGACCGCCAATTCGCACTGCAAGTCTTTTTCATTGCCTGGTTTACAGCCCAGCCAGGCTCTGTAGTTGTGAAGCAGCCGCTGCTGGGACATGCATGCTGTGCATGGTGAAGCAGCCGCTGCGGGGTATGCATGCGATGCCTGGCTGGACATTAGTCCAGTGGCAGAGCATCAATACCAACAGCCATACCATACTAGGCAGACAGCGCTGTGCCAATGCCATACCGTATTCTGGTCACGCGTAGCCTGCGGGGTTGCGGATGTTACAGCGCACCAGACCTTGGCCACTTGGGGGCTTTGGCGCATGCACACGCACTCCAGGTGCTGCTTTCTGGTGTTTTTTCTGTCTGCAAGCTAATTAGCAGCTCTAGGCCTCTAGGTCAGCCAACGTGCATGACGGCTCTGCTGGTGTTGCATCTGCGCGTGCCCTGATTGCCGCACGCGCTGTGCTTTGCCCAAATTGGACATGCTCTGTTCAGCGGGGTCAGTCATGCTTGTAATTACATACCCTGTGTGCCTCGCAAAGCTTGTCGCAGCATTGCTGCAAGGAAGGAAAGTGCACAATGCCCGCCGTCCTCACCCCAGGCACACGTGACACGCCTTGCTGCCCTTGTCGTTCACAAGCGCCTTGCACACGCAGCTCATGTATAAAAGGGAGCTGGTGGCCCTGCGTGCGCACTGGCCTGGACATAAAAAGCTGTCGCAGGTGAAGACCAGTGCCAGCAGGCTGGAGCTGCAAATGCCGCAGATTGACTCTATCGTGGGTGAAGCAGGCGCAACCACGCACACCCTGCGCCTGCCCCACAAATTGAAAAATAAAGATCATCAGGGCCGGGCGACGAGCTTGCAGAGGCAAAAGCAGCACAGAGGACAGTGCCTTATACCGCCCTAGCCAAAGCGGCTGCACAAGGCAAGCGCAAAGTATGGCCTGTCTCCTCGGGAGGCCATGGCCCGCTCCCTTCCCGCCTCTCCTACCCCAAGCGCAAGCTGCAACCCTAGTATCCATGTGAAGCAGAGAGTTGACCAGGAGGACCAGGGGAAGCGACGGGGATTCGACGGGGTAGGCCACAGCAACAGAAGCAAGCATGCACATCCCGCGCACGGCCGAGTCTGCCGCGCTGCAGCGCCGCGGCGCACGGCGACGCCGCACGCACGCGGCCCCACCGCTGCACCACGTCTTGCAGGCTGAGCGCGTCAGGGCACTTCATCTATGCGCGGCGCTTGGGGTGCGCAGCTCACACCGCCAGGGCATTGCGCTGCTCCTACCGAGGAGCGCAGCAAACACGACGAGCACGCTTGGCGCAGCCCAGTGCTGTTTCCCGCGCGCGCTCTAAGCGCGCTGGTCTAGCGCGTAGCTGCTCGAGCGCCTCCAAGTAACCCGGGACCTCCAGAAGCCGCCATGGACACGCCTGAAGCCCATGCGCGTTCGCTGCAGCCGCCGCCGCACGAGCTGCCAGGGCCGCGGGCGCGCGCACGCGGCGCGCGCGCTCAGTTCATGAGCACGCTCAGCGTCGCGCGCAGCTGCTCGCGCCGCGGCTCGGTGAGGTGCGGCAGCACCGCGCGGATCAGGTCGACCGGCACAATTGCGCGCGCGTACTCGGCCGCCTCAAGCGCGCCAGCGACCTGTGCGGCGCGGTACACCTGCGGCCGCGGGCGCCAGTGGTTGCCTGTGAGTCCCAAGGCGGGACATGCCGATGGCAACGGCCCGCATGGCTGCATGCTAATGTGTTGGGGAGTAAACAATTACGTATCCTCCTGTCCTGCATGCGCCTCAGCGTGCTCACCAACATGCTCATTCGCATACAGCTCACTCACATCCCCTCGCAGGTACCGGTGGAACCCATGCCGCCCCACAAGACAGCGCGCGCTAGCTGAGCACGGGGCCGGCTGCGCGCACGTCGAGCAGCGTGGCCATGTGGCGCTCAAGCAGCCCGAACAGCGCATTGAAGGCGGCGCGCCAGGCGCGGCCGTGCGCCGCGTGCGCGTCGTCGCCCTCCGCGGGCCGGCGCTCGGCCGCGTACTCCGCCAGGTCGGCGTCCTGGCCGGGCGCTGCCAGGGTTAGGGCTTGGGGAACAGTGCGCCTCCGCGAGCCCGCCTCTGGCAAGGCGGTGAGGCATGTGTGCGCCCTGGGACGATGCTGTGTAGCAGAGCGTCAGTCAGTGCAGCATCTCGTGACAGCTGAGCCGCACCTACCTGGCCGCCTCCCACACATGGCGCACGGAACCCTCCGCACGCCGCTGCTCGCAGTCTCAGAGGCTTAGCGCCGACAAGGCCGCTTGCGCTGAGCGGCAGCACAGCCATCGACGCGTGCCTGCCTGGCCTCTCACAGCACAGGAGCAGCTTGCGACACACCGGCACTAGGCAAGTTGTGAGGCGCCCGGCACCTTCACCGCATCCAGCAGGCAGACTGGGGTAGGGCAGCATAGAGTTTCGGACGGTCACAGCGCTGGAGCCTGTGCGGCGCGCCTGCGCGCTGAGCAGCAGCGCGGCGAGCACGTCGGCGAGCCAGGCGCGGTGGCTGCCGCTGCGATCGCCCGCGGAGAACATCGGCAGCAGCGCAGCCGCGGGCGAGGCCGCCGCGTCCGGCGGCGGCGCGCCCAGGTCGCCGGCCGCCAGCGCCGCGCCGCAGCCGCAGATGGCCGCCGGCGTCTCCAGCCGCCGCAGCACCTGCGGCGGCGCAGTGCCTGGTGAGCCGCGGTGTGCTTGCAGCGGTATGCTTGGTACGAGCGGTATACGCAACAGGTGCTGACTGTGCGGACAGGCGGGAAGCACACCCCTGCAGGGAGCAACGGCAGACGCGCAAGCAAACAGGCGCCTGGGCCGCCTGGTGCCTCCGCTGCGCGGCGCGCGCGGGACACCGCGGGCGCCTGTAGCTGCGGCAGCGCCCGGTCCACGTAGACGCAGAGGCCGCCCGGCAAAGCTAGACACGCAGGCGTGGCGGGCCTGGCCGGCGCAGCGGCAGCGTCCGGGTCGGGAGCTGAGCAGCCAGTGCGGGAGCACACGCGAGCGCGCGGGAGGCGGGCGTCGCGGCGCATCGCACGTTGGCAGCGGCCGCCGCCAGCTGCGCGGTGGCGCCCAGCTCTGTCGTCGCCGCGTCGGCCATCGCGTCCGGGCCGCCGACGGAGCCGCCGGGCCCCGCGCCCACGCGCGCGCCCGCCCGGACGCCCGCGCCGAACAGCGCGCGCGCGTTGCGCAGCACCGCCCACAGCGGGCGCAGCGGCGACGGGCGCGCCGCGCCGCGCTGCTCGTCCGCCGGCGCGGCGCTCGCGTCGCCGGGGTCAGCCTCGGGCCCTGGGCTGGGGTCCGGGCCCTCCAGCGCGCACAGCGGCGCGTCGAGCGCGTGCAGCGTGCGCGCCAGCAGCGCGCGGCCCTTGTGCAGCGCCATGAGGCGCGCAAACACGCCGTCCGCCGCCGACGCGTCGCCCGGCGCCGGCTCCGGCGCCAGCCGCAGGCTGGACGCCAGCGCCTGCGGCGAGCGCGCGCGTCAGCGCTTGGCCCGCGCGCATGCGCCTGGGCAGGGCGCCGCGCATGCGCAGGCGCTGCGGCACCGGATAGCGAGCCGTGCTGCGGCCAGCAGCGGCGCGCGCTTTCAGTGCTGCGTCATCAGGGTACAGACCCTGAAAAGACCCTGTGACAGGTTTTGATTCAGGTGGCGCCCCGCGCGCGCCTCCATGAGCAGGCCGCGGCGCGTGCGCAGCGCGGGCTCGTTGGCGCGGCCGGGCGCGAGGCGGTCGATGTCGTCCACGTCCAGCAGCAGGCACAGGCAGTCCTCCACCACAATGCGCGCGGCCAGCAGCGGCTCGTCCTCCAGCGCGCGCCGCGGCGCCGCCGCCGCCGGCGCCGGCGCCGCCGGCGCGGCCTCGCCGGCGTCCGCGCCCGGTGTGGCTGATGCCTGGGAACCGGCGTCGTCGGCAGCTTCGCCCGCCTGCGCGTGGCGCCGCGGCGCTCGTCGCACGAGCCGCATGCCCGCGAGGCTGGCCAGCCGCAGCTGACTGCGCTGCCTGCCCGGAACAGCTCTCGCGAGGCGGCCCTGGCCTCCGAGCGCGCCCAGGCGTCGCCCCTGCCCCGGCCCTCTCACGCCGGCACTCTTCGTCTGTCTTGAAAAAAGGCAGCGCCTGTTCTGGCCAAAAGCGAGGGCATGCTGACGCGGAGCGCACAAGGGGGCTGGGCCCGCTCGGAGGAGCGCGCGCCTCGCTCGCGGCGCCGGCGGCGGGCCGTGGCGCGTCGGCCACGTCCATGAGCGGCTTGGGGCGCCGGATGTTGGCGTGCGCGACCTTGCCCAGGCCCTCCAGCGCGACGTAGGTCGCCGGCGCGGCGCCGATGCGCTCCGCCGGCGCCAGCTCGCGCAGGCCGTCCGGCGTGAACCAGCGCGCGTTGCGGCCGCCGCGGTGCTTGAACACGTACGCCTGCGCGGCGCGGGGCCGGGCCGCGTCGCGCGCGCGCCCGCTGCGCAGTGCAGCCGGTGCAGGCTGCAGACAGCCCACCAGGGTCAGCGATGCTTACGACCACCGCTGCACACATCAAACGCCTTTGTATGGCTCAGCTCAACCATGTGTTACACCCCACTGCGCGTCCCAGCACACCAGGCTGTGCCGCGCAGTCAGGCGACGACCCTGCAGCCATGGCTACTTCGACCACCCTGCCACCTCACGCCGCCGACCAGGCTCCTGCGCACCTGTTGCCCGTGCGCTCCGCGCACGCACACGCAGCCGCCAGGCCCCCCGGAGGCGCGGATGGGCCGGGCTGAGCCAGGCGCCGGTCGCGGCTGGTAGCAAAAGTCATTCTGGTAGGGTGGGGTGGGGCAGGGCAGGGTCAGGGTTGGGGCGGCCGGCGCGCCTGGTAGTAGAAGTCCTCCTGGTAGGGCGCGCCCGAGTGCAGCGACTTCCACTGGATGCGCAGGATGGCCTCGATCTCGTCCGCGCCCATGTGCCGGCTGCCGTGCAGGCGCCGCCGCGCGAGCAGCGCGCCGTCGCCGCCGCCGCCCGGCCGCGGCGCGTGCGGGTGCGGCGGGCGCGGCGCCTGCGCGGCGGCGGGGTCAGGGCCCGTGCACAGGCAGGACCGGCGGCGCGCTGGCTCAGGCTCGCGTCGCCTGAAGCGCGCACTGCAACACCAAAGTCTATCCCACCCTAGATGCAATCATCCGGTGCCCGGGTGGCTGTGCCTACCAGGGGGCACACTGGACAGGCGAGCACGTCCGCAGCGGTCCGCCGCCACAGCCGCCTCGCACGCCTCTGGGTCATGTGCAGGACAGGCGCGCCCTCGCATCGCGGAGCGGGCGCCAGCGCGGCACCTGGTGGGAGGGCGGCCGGGGCGGCGCGCCCATGGCGGCCGCGTCCGCGGGCGCGCCGCCGCCCGCGAAGCCCGGCCCGGCGCCCATCGCCGCGGCCTCCTGCTGCCGCCGCAGCGCGTGCGCGGCCGCCAGCTGCTGCCGCGCCCACTCGGCCGCCGGCAGCGAGCCCATGAGCCGCAGGTCGCCCTGCGCGTCGCGCAGCGCCAGGCCGCCCTGCCCTGGGCTCGGCGGGCCCGGCGGCGGCGGCGGCGGCGGCCCGCCGTACGGGGGCGGCGCGCCGTACGGCGCCTGCGGCGGCGGCGGCCGCGGCCGCATGCCGGCGCCCGGGTAGGGCGCGGGCGGCCCCCCTGGCGGCCGCGGCGGGCCGGGGTAGGGCCCGGGCGGCGGCTGCGGCGGCGGGATGCCGTACGGCGGCGCGCCGCGCGGCGGGGGCACGTGCGGGGCGAAGGCGTGCGGCGGCGGCAGCGCCCCATAGGGTGCCTGGCCCGGCTGTGGTGGCGGCGGCGGCAGCCCAAAGTGCGGGTGGGGCGGCGGCGGCGCGTGCGGCGCGGCCCACGGCGGCAGGCCGTACGGCGGCGGCCGCAGCGCGGCCAGCTGCTGCTGCGCCGCAAGGTGGAACGCCGCCGCCGCCCCGCCGGCCGGCTCGGGGTACAGCGAGAACTGCGCGGGCCGCCCGGCGACCGCCTGCTGCAGCATGCGCGCTTCCACCTCCTCCATAGTGAGCGGCCGGGCCGGGTGGGGCGCCTGCGCCGGGCCGCCCAGCGCCAGGGCGCCGGCGGGGCCGGCGTCATACCCGTAGCCGCCGCCCTGCGCGCCGGAAAACGGCAGCGACGGCGGCGCCGGCGCCGGCGGCAGCTGCCCCCCCGCCTGGAAGCGATCGTACCCCGGCGGCGGCGGCAGGGCGCCCGGCAGCCCTGAGCCCGCCCCCGGCCCTGCGCCCGCCCCGCCGCGCGCTTCGCCATACGGCCCCTCCGGCGGCCACAGCGAGGACAGCGGCGGCGGCGGCGGCGGCGTCCCGTCCTGGTAGTACCCGGGCGGCCCCAGCGCCCCGGCAAACAGTGACTGGCCCGCGCCGGGCACGAGCGGCTCAAACGCGCCGCCAATCGGCCCCGGAGCGGCGCCCAGGCCGCCCGACGCGACCAGCGGCGCCCTGTACGGCGACGCGCCCGCGCTCGGCGCATGCGCATCGAACGGGCCGCTCGGCGCCCGCGGCGGCGGAGTGGGGTACAGCGCCGGCGCGTCCCCGCCCGGCAGGGCTCCGCCCGGGCTCCCGTACATGCTGAAGAGCGGCGCGCGCCCGGCGGGCGGCGGCGTCCCGAACGCTGAGTCCGCAAACGCGCTGCCTCCCAGGTGCTCGGCCTGCCGGCGCTGACCGCAGACGGCCGTGGGGCCGCCACGAAGGAGGCGGACCGAGCGGGCCGCATTGAGGCGTATCGAGGGCGCGTCAGAGCCATACAGCGCTGTGGCTCATCTTGCAAGCCTTCAGGGCCCCCCCGCCACTGCCAGCGCACAGGCAGGCCGGGCGGCGTCATCGCAGCGGCCGCCCGGCGCAAGCGCAACACAGGCAGAGCGCGGGGCTGGCAGCAGGGCGCGCGCCTGCCGCGGCTGTTCTGCGCTGCCGGCGCGGTCCGCGCCGCGCCGCCGAAGCGCGTCGGGGGCGGCCACCTGCGGGTCGTGCGCGCCGGCCTGGCCGGCGGGCTGGGCGCCCGGCCCATCGGCGCTGCCGGGCCGGTCGATCGCCATGCGGCCCAGCGCGCTCGCGGCGAACATCGCCGCATAGGACAGGTCGCCGCCGGCGTCGCTGGCCTCGTCCTCAAAGTCCAGGTCCGCCTCTTCGAGCGGCAGGTCTTCCTCTGGGGGCACGTCCACGCCATCCTGGGCGCAACATCGCACGTGTTGAGCTATGCGGCACCCCTCTGCAGCGCCGCCACATATGGCAGACCTACCGTCACGGTGCGAGCGTCCGAGCCCGCTCTGTGCAGCAGCCAGGCATAGAGCGCCAGACCGCAGCGCTGCATGAGCGACACCGGAGCGGCTGAGTGGGTGGGCTGCTGCTTTGAAGGCCAGGCAGCGCGGCAGAGGTGCCACTGCACAGGTTGCAGGCGGCCGCCGGAGGCGGGCTTGCGGTGGGATGTTAAAGCACCTCCAGGCCGCCCTCCAAGGCGCCCTCCAGGGCGCTGTCAGGAGCTTCATCGGCGCCGAAGAACGAATAATGCGCTGCGTCGAAGGGCGCGGCAGCGCCATTTGCCTGTCCCACACACTGGTTGCTCGCCGTGCACTACCGTGCCACTGCTGCAAAGCGCACTGCCACGTCGCGGCGGCACGAGGCAGGCCGCGCGCGGAGCAGCCCGCGTGTGCTAGGGGGGCGCACCTCCCTGGCGACTTCAGCTCTGACGTACCCGCTGTCCGCGTCTGCAATCAGCTCAGCGAGCGTCAGCGCTTCCCGCAAGCCTTGCCTTGCAGCGCTCGAGCAAGCGACGCAGCGCAGAAAACACACGAGCGTGCGTGTCACCTGCGTGCGCGGTGCGACTGCACTTGGCGTCATCGGGTCCCTCCATCCCGCGTGCTTTCCTGACACAGGCCCTCGAGCCTGCTCACGCTGTGAGCTTGCTGTCTGCAGTCCGCGCATTGTCGCTACAGCAGACCCTTTTTAGTGCCGCCCTCGCCCTCGAGGGCCTGCATTTTGAGCTCCGAATAGACAGCTCGCCTGATCTCAGCTTCTCACAGTAGCAGCAACACACGTGCGCCTGCCGCTCGGTTGCACACAGCGCGGCAGCGCAGGCGCTTGCGCTGGCAGCCGTGTAATACGTCGCGTAGGCGCCCGTCGAGGCGCTACCGCGCGCACAGCATGTTTGTCGGCGTGCCGGAGGGCGCTGAGGAGAACTATGACAGCAGCAATCTGCAGCACCGGCCACAGTGAGCGTTCGTCCTGCTCACAGCATGCCTGGCAGCACCGCACGCGCTTACCGTGGCCTTGTTTGCAACCCATGTGTGCACGCTCGGCGCCGGCTGCAGACGCTCGCTGCATTGCCCGCGCAGTGCAATTACAGCTGCAATGCTGGCCTCCCGAGCCACTCAACTGCATTTGCCAAGCCCCGCTCGGCAGCACTTGCTTAAATGTCTGAGGAGACAAGGTGAATTGAGATATGAGAGAAGTGTCAGCAGCCAACGAGGCCAATGCCCAGCCGGGCAGGCTGGGCGTGAGCGCCCAGGGCGCAGCGCCACCTGCAAGCCCGCGCTTCTGGCGGCGGCGGGCCCTGCGCGCTGCCCGCCGCACTGCTGCGCCAGTCAGGCTCGCAGCCGACTGGAGCCTCGCTGCCTCCCGCGGCAGGTGGGACATCAGCGTCAAGGAGGCCACGCCGGAGACGGTGAGCCGCGCGGTCGCGCTGGCGGCCGGCGGCCAGAAGCCCAAGTACGGCGCGCTGCGCGCCGGCTGGATGCCCGCGACGCCGGACGAGCAGGCGCGCCGCGCTGCGCTGGCCGGCGCTGGCCCGCTGCCGAGCTGCTGCGGGGCACTGTTCCACAGCGCCCTCCCGCCTGTCATCACGTGGTGCTTCCACGACATCTGCACCTGCCTGCTCTCCTTGATGAGGACCTCGCAGGCAAAACACATGCTGGGACAGCAGCGCCGTCGGCCGCCGGCAGCCCACAGGGCGCGGGTGGCGGCCCTGCGCGCGCCAGACGCGCCGGGCCGCCCTTTTTGCGACCGCGCGCTCGACCGCTGGCCTGTGGCGGGCAGGTGGGGGGCGCGCCGGGGGCGCTGCTCGCGCTCGCCGCGGCGGGGCCCGCGGAGGCCGAGCGCGCGGCCGAGGAGGCGCGCCTGCAGCGCGAGCTGATCCTGCACGACGCGCGGCTGCAGGCGCGCTTGCCCCGCGCTCCGCACTGCACATAAGGCATAGGCCCTACCCTAACCTAGCGGCGCCGGTACACAAATGCGTGTGCCGCATTGCACACCCGGCGCGCCGCATTCGCCCCGCGCAAGCCGCTGGCCGTCAGCACCTGGTGCGGGCGGTCCGCGCGGGCGCCTCGGCGCGCGGCGCCGCCGGCGGCGTCGCGCCTGGAGCCTGACGGTGTGGTGCGAGTCGGTCTGCGGCTCGTGCGCGCGCAGCGCCTGGAGGCCCGGCGGGAGTCGCGCCGGCCGCGCGAGGCGACGGCCGCGCCGGCGGCGCGCGCGCCGCCCGCGGAGGGCTGCGCGGACAGCTGCGCGCCTGCCGGAGCGCCCGGGGACCCAGCCGCTGCCGCGGGCGGGCGCGCCGCGGCGCAGCGGCCGGCGGCGGCGTCGCCGCAGCCAGACCCCGCTCGTGACCCTGGATCCGGCACGCCGGCCACGGGCGCGTCGTCGACGCGCGCCCCCGCCGGCCATGGCGGCGGGCGGGCTCGCGGCGGCAGCAGCGGCAGCTCGACCCAGGAGCGCGGCGCCGGCGACGCCATGGGCGCGCTGGTCGCCTGGACCGGCAACGGCTGCGCGCGCGCGCTGGGCCTGGCGCCCGCCGGCGGCGACGCGCAGCCGCCGTGCTGGACCACGCGGTGCGCGCTGCTGGGGGCGCGCGCCGGTGCTGACACACACGCGGCGGACACTTGGCGCGACCTCTGCCCCAGGCTGCGCGCGCGCGCGCAGGAGCTTCCGCACGCGCATGGAGAGCTCCTGCACGGTGGAGCTGCGGCAGCGCACGCAGGCGGGCGTCGCCGTCAAGGCGCGCGCCCGCGCCGGCTGCCGCTCCGCTCCATGCGCCGCAACGCCCCTCCCTGCCAGCCTGCCAGGCTTGCGGTGGCATGCCGCGCTGTTGCGGTAGCCACTGCGAGCGTCTCAGTTCGAACACATGCGCGCATGGCGCCGGCGCGCGGCGCGCCATCTCCTCTGGCGTCACTAGAGCCGCGCGCCGCAGGTCACATTCGCGGATGAGGCGTGCACTCCGGCGCTCGCGCGCTTCGCGCACGCGGTCGCGCCAATCCATGCGTTCGAGGCGCTGGGCGAGGTCCGCCTGCAGGCGCGCCGCGCCGCGCCCGGCTCCGTGCGCTGCGCCGCTGGCACGGGACGGTGAAGCGGACATGCGCTGCCAGGGCCCAGCGCTTGTTGCGCACTTTGTGTAGGGATGCATCTGGCCCGGCGGCGACGCTCCATCATGCAAGCTAACCAGGCTCCGGCTCTTGTCCAGGATTGCTGGATTGCTCGCCCAGGCGCACAGCTGCTCGCCGTGTGCCGCAGACAGGCGTGACACGGGTCGAGGCCGCGGCAGGTGCGCGGCGGCGCGCAGCTGCAGCACGTGTTCCGGCTCGGCGAGCGGACGCCCGTGCTGCGCTGCCTGCGCATCACGTTTGTTGGCCACCTGCACGCGCCCGGGCCGGGCGCGCACCACATCGCGCGGCTGCGCATAACGGCGCCGCTGCCCCCGGGGCCCAAGCCCGACCTGGGGCCGAGCAGCAGCTGCCGGCCTGCAGGCCCTGGCCAGGAGCCTGCCGCATTGCGGCAGGCGCCGGGTTTGGGGCTGGCGGCAGACCCGGGGTGCAAGCCCTGCGGCGCTGCAGCACACCCGCCCGCCCGCACGCCCGATGCCGCCGCCGGCGCGGGGCCCACGAGCGAGAGCGTGCCCAAAAAAGCTCAGCGAGCGCCGTCGCCGCCACCGCCGCCGCCGCCGCCGCGTGCCAGCAAACTAGCGGCAGCGCCCAGGCCGGCGGCTGCGCCGCCACCGCCGCCGCCGCCGCCGCCGCCGCCAGCAGTTGCGCGGGGCGCAGGCCCGCCCCCGCCGCCTCCACCGCCGCCTCCGGTGAAGCGAGGCTCTGGCGCGGCGCCGCCGCCGCCACCGCCGCCGCCGGCCAAGCGCGGGTCCGGCCCGCCCGCGCCGCCGCCGCCGCCGGGCGGCGGCGCGGCGCAGCCTGCCGTGCTGCAGGTGCCCGCAGCGGCTGGGCCCGTACCATCGCAGGCGATGGTCAAGCTCTTCTGGGACAAGGTCCCGGCGCACCGGGTGCGCCCCACATTGACATGGGGCGGGCCTGTGAGCGCACTTCCATGTTGGTCTGGGGCAAGGCATGCGCGCACGGCCCCGGCCCTGCTGGCTGGGCGAGGCGCGGCATGGATGGCCTGGCTCTGACGCAACAACTTGCGACCCTGCATGCGGCGGATTGCCATCGGGGGCGGGGCCTGCGTGACAGCAAAGACCCGCCCCTTTATATTTGAGCATCAGTCCTGCGCTCGCCGCCGCTGCCGCTGCTGCCGGACGTCAGGGCTCGGAGGGTTTGCAACCCCGCGCGCGCAGGTGGCGGACACGGTGTGGGGCGACGTCGCGCCGCTGGCCGTCAGCGTGGACTTCACTGCGCTGGAGGCCGGCTTCGCGGCGCGCGCCGCGCCCAAGCCGCAGCTGTACGCCGCGAGCGGCGCGCCTGCGGCGGGCGCGCCGCGGCTGCCCGTGCGCGCGTCGCTGCTGCCGCTGCAGCGCGCCAACAACGTGGGCATTGTGCTGACGCGCCTGCGGATAACGCCCGCCCAGGTCAGCGCCGTCGCCCTCCTGGATTTGGAGGCGCTTTGGTTCGGCGCCCATGCTCGGACACACTGGTCCGCCACGGCAGTCGCCGCATCGCCCTTCGCGTCTGTTTGCAAACATGACTGTGGCCGGTAGCTGGCCCGGGCGCAAGGGGGCTGCCGCCAGCTGTCCGAGCAACACGACCTGCCAGCATGCGCACCGGGCCCGATGGGGCCTCGACACGGACCAAACACAGGGGCAAGGCGGGCATGCGCAGGTGCGCGCCGCACTGCTGGAGGGTGCCCGCCGGCTGGGTGAGGAGGAGCTGGCCGGCCTGGCGGGCTGCCTGCCCAGCGAGGCCGAGCGCGCGCTGCTGGCGCCGCACGCGCGCGCCACCGCCGGCCTGGGCGCTGCCGAGCAGCTCATGCTGGCGCTCATGGCCGTGCCGCAGGCGCGCGCCCGCGCTTCGCGCTGCTCGCGGAGCAGCCCCCGAGCAGCCATTCATACGGCGCATGCACAATATGCTTGGCAACGAGCCTGGCTGGCAGGTTTGCCTCGCAACCGACTCTCGTGAAGCTTTGCATTGATGAAATGCGGGGCAGAGCGGTGAGGCGCGCGCGCGGTGCAGGCCGAGGAGCGCGTGCGCGCGGCGCGCTTCGAGCAGCATTTCGGCGCGCGGCTGGACGCGCTGCGCGCGGGCGCCGCCGCGCTGCAGGCGGCCTGCTCGGAGGCGGGCCGCCCTTTAATAGCACATATTCTATCTATGGAATGGGTCTGCGAGTTCGGCCGCCGCCCGCCGCTGACGCAGCTCACGCTTGCTAGCGGCATACCTGCCAAGCATCTGCGACATCGCCATGTCGGCCGGTGAGTGGCAGGTGGGGCATTCGATCAGCATGTGCCATGAGCCTCGGGCCCGGCACATGGCCCAAAGACCACGTCGGCCTGGCCGCGAGCATTGAAGCGCCCCGGGCGGGTGCAGGTGCGGCGCTGCGCGGTGCTGCCGCTCGTGCTGCGCGTCGCGCTCGCGGCCGGCAACTTCCTCAACGCCGGCAGCCGCGCGGGCGACGCCGCCGGCTTCCAGGTCGGCGCGCTGCTCAAGCTGCGCGGCGTGCGCTCCACGCGCGCGCGGTGCGCCGGGCGCCCGGGGTCATGGCACAGAGCGGGGTGCTGGCTTTGAGTCGGCGCGCTGCTGAAGCTGCGCGGCGTGCGCTGGGGCGCACGCGCCACGGACGCGCCCAGAGTGCAGGGGTGCAGTAAGAGGGCGTCCTGCACCTGCGCAGTGCCATACCTGCGGTGCGCGGCGTGGCAGAGTGAGATTTCAGTGCACATGCACGTTTGCGTACGGCGCTCGACGTGGACACAAAGTAGGGCGTGACATATATAGGCCCGGCTTGCTGACGTCGTTGGCGCGCTACGTTCCGTTCACGCACACACTGATGGGGGCAGGGGGTCCCGCCTATGCTTGATGGCTTTCAGAGTGCAGCTGTGAGCGCGCCGGTGACTTTGGGCTTTGGAGCCCTGCCGCGCAGGGACCACACGCTGCTGCACTTCGTGGCGCGCGAGGTGGCGCGGCACTGCGGCGACGCCGCACCGGACCTGCGCGCCGCGCTGCCCAGCGCGCCCGCGGCCGCGCGCACGTCCACCGCCGCGCTCCAGGCGCGCTGCATGGGCCAGGGAGCACCCCAGGCAGCGTGTGTGCTGAGCTGCGGCTGCCCGGCGTCAATAGCTGCATCATTACAAGCATGGCTGGTTGCGCGGCGCCCAGTCTTGCAGGGCATGACAGGTGCCCGCGTCGCGCGCACATCGAACACGGCGCACACACATAGGCAGGCACAGGCCTGCGAGTAAGAAGCCAAACATGCGCAGCTCTGGGCTGCCCGCGTGCATGCACGCGGTGTGAGACGTGTCTATTACGCCTCTCCTGGCGGCGCTGGACGGGTCCTGTGCCTGCTAAACTGTCCCACCGCAGCACAGCGCGGGCACACAGGGCGGGGCTGCGCATGCTCACTTGGGCTGTGAAGACGGGCATGCAGGGACTGCGGTGTGCAGGGACCTGGCGCCCCAGCTGAGCACCCTATCCCTAGCCCTACCCCGCCCCTTGTGCTGTGCGCGCAGGCGGAAGCGCAGGACCTGCGGCGCTCGCTGGACGCGCTGACGGCGCTCGCGGCCGGCGCGGCCGGCGCGGACGGCGACGGCTTCGGCCAGGTGCAGCGCTCCACAGCATGGTGGCGCGTGTTTGTTCAGAAGAGGCCGCGCAGCGCCAGACGCATGTGTGCAGGGCTCTCGCATGCGGCTGCAGGGCCCTGCCCGCGGTGCAGCGTGGCCGCGCCATGCTTCACCGCCCACTGGTTGCTGCATGCGGGGCACTGGCTAGGTCGCTGCGCGCAGGACAGCATCATCTCGCAGCTGCAAGGCGCTCGAGCGTTGCTAGTAGACTTCACTTCGCTGTCCGGGGGCGCGTGAGCGTCCCAGCGGTGCCGCCCGTGCGGCCTGCCGAGGTGGCCGCAGAAGGGAGCGGGCGCCCTACGATGGTCTGACGGCCGCGCAGGCAATGGCGCGCTTCCAGGCCGCGGCCGGCCGGCAGCTGGCCGAGGCCGAGGCGGGCCTGCGCGCGGCGCTCGCGGACGCCGCCGCGCTGGCCGCGTACGTCGACGGCGGCGGCGCCGCGAGCGAGGCCGGCGCGCTGTTCGGCCTGCTGGCCGCGTTCGCGGCCGACCTCGACGCCGCGCACGAGGAGAACGCCGCCGCCGATGCCAAGGCGCGCCGCAACCCTGGCGCGGGGTGACCCTGTCGCTCTCCTTGGGGTCATTTGACCCTGCGCCGGCGCGCGACCTGACAAACCCGACCCCGCATACGGCCGACATTGCCGCGACCGCTGTGCAGGCCGCGCGCAAGGCGGAGCGCGATGCGCGCGCGCCGGCGCCGCGGCGGCCGGGCGCCGAGCGGGCGGCCGCGCCGCTGGGGCCACTGCGGCGGCGGGACCGCGTGCTGACGCACATCCGCGCGTACCAGCGCCTGCGGCCCGAGGACCGGCACATGCTGCTCCCGGACAAGGTGCCGCGCCGCCCCCTGCGCCGCGCGACCTGCCTGGCCGGCCGTGCGCTGCGGGACAGGCGGCGGCCGACGCGGGGACGGGCAGTGGCGCCGCCGGGCTGAGGACGGTGTTTGCACCGTCCTGCAGGCCACGCATGTCACGTAATCCAAATCACGCTGTGCTGCTTATGCGCTCGCTGGTGGGCTGCCGGGATGCCTGCATAGAAGGGGGTGTTTGCTGCAATTTGGCTTGCTCGAGATGACGAAGGGGGTCTGCATCAGCTCGCACATGGCGCCTTGCTGAAGCTACTGAAGGACGCCACCAGTGATGCTGCTTCAGGCCCATCGTGTTTGAAACAGACCAATGCCTTGGGCGGGAGCATGTGTGCATCGAGCTCGTGGCTGCACGTGAATCGGACATTGTTGCATGTCGCGCAGGGCGGCGGCGAGCGTGCCAGGCGCCTGCGCGGCCAGCATCGCTCCAGTGTGCCTGTGTTCACCATCAAACCGCTAGGTTCGGAGCTGCGCGGCGCCGCCGCCGCAGACCTCGGCGACCCTGGCTTGCCGAGCGCCGCGGCGGCCGCTTGCCACTCACCGCGGATAACCGCACACGCTGCGGCGGAGGGAGACGAGGATGCAGACGCGCGCGCGCCGCGGAGCGCCGCCGTTCGCATGTCCTGCCCTGTCGGCCCGTCGGCGCGCGGGCGCACGCCGCTGGCCTTCCGGTGCGCGCGCCACTTGCTCTTGGAGCGAGCAGTGCAGTAGGTTCTGACCTAACCTTGTATGCTCATGCGACCTGGTCTGGCAGGTGCTGTCATGCACCAGTGGCGCTGGCCCTTTGCGTCTGAAGGCGATGCAGCAGGACGCCTGTAACTGCAAGCCAGCTTGATGGATGCAAGAGGCTGATCTGTCTTTGAGGTAACCTGCAGGCCGCTGGGCGCGGCGAGGGAGGCGCGCGGCGAGACGCCCGGCCTCGGCCGCGCGGCCGCCCGCACGCCGGCCGCGCGCCTCGGCGCGCGCGGCCCGCAGCGGCCGGCCTCGGCGCGGACGGGACGGCCCGACCGATCTGCAACGGGCGCCCGCCTGGGCAGCCGCCTGGGCAGGCTGCGGCTGTCGCTGGCGGGGCTGGGCGTGGCCGGCGTGCACGGCTCGTGGAAGAGTGACGCCGCAGGCGGGCCCCGGCTCGCCCGCGCGCTGCGCGCCAGCTTTGCGGGCGCCCGGCTGCGGCGCCAGGGCGGCTCCGAGCGGTGTGTCCCCTCCCCGCACCCATTTTAACACCCCTTCATCCCTTGTACGCGCGAGCCGTCACGCAGGCCGGCGCTCGTGACGAGGATGCCTGCGCAGTATCGCAGCACGTATGACGCCGGCTGACATGCACGTGGCCACAGGTCCGAAATGCACTGCTGGTGGTGTGCGTCAGTGGACACCGTCCCTTGCGTGGGTCAGGAGTGTGAGAAAATATGCAATGACTTGCTGACACATCATGCGCCTGATGCGCCCGTCCCTCCTTGCAGTGCGTCCTCGGACGGCTGGGAGGAGGCGGACGAGGCAGACACATCCGCGCATGCGGCCACGTGTGCACGGGAGCAAATCAGTGGCCCGCTCGCCGCTGGGCGGCCGCACACCCACAGCCGGCCCGCGCCCCCGAGCGTTGACGTGCGCGCCTGCGATGCATGCCAGCCCCAGCAATGTGTCAGGCACCCCTGTGGGCGCATGCTTGCTGACATTGCACTGCGGCTGCAGCCCCAGTCAGAGATGCTGGCAGCCGGCTGAGGGCGCCTGCCACGCTCCTGACTTCTGACGCCTGCTCATTTCTGAAACAAGATCACTGGGGGACGCCCTGCGCTGCACCGCCGACCATGCTCGCGCGCGCCCAGGAGCTGCTTGGCGGCCCGAGCGCCTGTTCCCCTAGCGAGGCGGGGCCAGTGGCGCTCGCGGCCGCGCCGGCGGAGGGCGCGCCGCGTGCTGGGCCCGCGCTGCGGGCGGCCCTGTCGCCTGTGGAGGAGGCGGACTGCGGGGCAGGACCGGGGCCGGGGCTGGCGGCCTCGTCGCCTGCGACGGCGGCGCCCGAGCCGCGCGGCTCGGCGGCAGGGCTGGAGGGCGCCGCGGCCGGTGAGCCGGGGCGCCCCGCGAGCCGCGGCGCGATGGCGGGCCGGGCGCCGCGCCAGGGGCTGGAGGTCGGGGTGGGTGACCTGGCCGACCGGCAGCCCGGCGCGGCCGGCGACGGGCCCTCGCCCAACTCCATGTCGCTGCTGCGCTTCCACTGCCTCGCGTGCGCAGCACCGCGCTCATCACTCCCGCCTTTTTACTTATACGCTGAACATTGTTAACGCGACAGCAACAAACTGGCAGCCTGGACTACTACCGTGATGGTGGGTGGGAGTGCTTGCCGCAGCAGCCAGGGCCCAGCACCAGTCAACAAGCGTGCCCTGACATCACAGGTGCACCAACACCCTCCCTGTCCTCATGCAGGTCGCCCGGTCCCGCGACGTCCCGGAGGGAGCGGGCGGCGGCGCGCGCGGCGGCCGCAGCCGGCGGCCGCTCCTGGGACGCCGACCCTGCCCGCCCCTCAGGCCTGTCGTTGAGCGGCCCCGCTGCGGCCGGCGCATGCCCCGCGCCGCCCGCCCCGGGCGGTCGCCGCCCTGGGAGGGCCCCTGTCAGCATCAGCAGTCCGAGCCCCATGCAAGCAGCCGCGGGTGTGGCCACGGCTGCGCGCCGCAGCGCCGGCCGGCCGCCGGCGCCGGCGCCCATCACGCTTGTGTTTGGCAGCGGCGCCAGCAGGGGCGGCGGCGCCGGGCCGGGCGCTGAGCGGCAGCCCGGGCCCGGGGAGAGCCCCGCCGCTGCTGCTGCGCCCCCAGGCGCGGCAGCGGCCGTGGTCACGCCTGCACCCGTGCCGGCTGACTCTCCGCCCGACCCAACAGCAGACGGCCAGGGGCCCGTTTGGACGGATCCATTTCTGCATGCAGCACGCGCCGACCCTCTGCGCATGCAGCCGGGGGCGGCGGAGCGTACGGCAGAGGGCGCCGCCAGGGACGGCGGCGCGGGCAGCGCAGCGGCCGGCGCCGGCGCGGCTGAGACCGGCCTCTTCACGCCGCTCGCCATGCAGCGCCTGGGCCCATGGCAGCCGGGTGACGCTCCGGTGGCGCGCATTGGTGACGCGCGAGGCGCGGTCCCGGATGACAGGGCAGCGGTGGAGGGCGGCGGGCGGGCTGCGGGCGCGCCGGCGCCCGGGCTGTTCACGCCGATGGTGGCCGCTGCGCTGCGGGACGCGCGCGCTCGGACGGGCCGGCCCCGGAGCGTGCAGGGCCGCAGCAGCGGCGCGGCCGCGCCGGGGGCAGGGCATGCGGTCGGCCGGGGTTTGCAAACCCTGACAGGCTCCCTGCCGGCTGCGCTGAGCGCCGGCGACGCTGGACCGCCTGGCCAGGCGCTTTCACCATTCAGCCCCGACATGGATGCGCTGCTGCGCGGGCTGCCCACGCCCGCGGGCGCCGGCGAGGCTGCGGCGCCCCCCGGCGCAACCCCCAGCGGCTCTGACCAGGACCCAGCAGCCAGCGCGGCGGGCGCCGCAGCCTCGTCAGCAGACGAGCGTGCGGCGGGCGCGCCGGGCGGCGACCGGCTCCTAGTGCCCAGCAACGCCGAGCCTGTCGCATGCACGACGCCAGAGATGCACGCAATCCGCGCCTTGGCGCGCCCGCCGCTCGCCTGGGACGCAGCTGTCAAGGACGCAGCGCGCGCGGACATGGCGACGGCCTATGGGCGGCTCGGTCCCGCTGCTGGCGCGGCGGCCGAGCCGCTCAACGGTCCCAGCGACGGCGTTGCGCCATCGCCAGGGCCCGGGCCCCTGCGGGCGTCGATGCAGGCGCGCGCATGCCCTTCTGAGTTGGGGTTGGTTCTCCCCAGCGCTGCTTATATGTGCCTGGCGTGACCTTTGTGAACCTTCCCCATGGCACCAAATGCTCGGCATGAGGCAGCCACCTGATCAGCTTCAGGTGGCTCGCACGCAAAGGCGGGGGTCCCACGACGCGCAGCGGGTCAGCGCTGAGCACGCCCATCCAGGCTGGCGGGCTGACGCGCTGGCGTGCGCCGCGCAGGGCCTGGCCGCAGCGAGCCCGCGCGTCAGGCTGGCGCCGCTGGGCCCCGGGCCGCTGCGCGCGTCGCTGGAGGCGCGCGGGGCGGCGGCACCGGCGCCCGAGCAGGGCCCCCGCACGGCCGGCGCTGCGCCGCCTCCGCTCTCTGGCGCGCTGGTGGCCTTCGCACCGCCCGCGGACGGGCGGCCCCGCGCCAGCAGCATGATGACGGCCCAGGGCGGGGCCAGGGACACTCAGGCCGGCCGCCAGCCGCTGCACGCAGCTCCTGACGGTGCTGCTGACAGCTGGCCGGCCACCAACGACCTCATCGCGTTCACTCCGCCGCCGGGGGGCGCGGCTGGTGCGCGCTCACGCCACCCCGCCTGCCGTCCTGTCTTGCTCCCTCTGCGGGCGCTGCTTGACGCCCGACACGAGGGCGTGCTTTCTGGGCACCACCATCCGCTGGCACTGCACGTATTTGCCACCGCGCTGCCGGGTGTGTGCTAGGAGGGCAGCTGTGGTGGCAGCCGGCATGCTTACAGTGCGCCGTGCAAGGGTGTACCACCTTCAGTCGCACATGTTTCGCATCCGGCAAGGCGCCAAAAGTGTGTGCGCACGCAGGCGGCCGCCCTGTGCGCGTGGATGCCGAGGATGCCGCCGGCTTGGCGCATGCGGCTGGCGAGCCCGCCGCGGCCGGCCCGCTGGAAGCGCAGCTGCGCACCTCGGCGGAGGCGGGCCTGCACGCCGGCGGAGCACGCGCGCAGCAGGTAACGCTGGTGACTGAGTTTTAAAGATGGCCTGCGCAGCGGCCTGCTGGTGCCGTACTGCTGGCGCAGAACGTATTGGAGCGGGCCGTCTGTGACGCTCCTGACCTTGGCTTGGCCATGTTTTGAGGAGCAGTGCTTCCCCGGCGGGCTTCGCGCACATCCCTCGCTGTCTTACAGGGCGTTCTGAGTTGCTGTGCAGCGAGCGTGCGCGGAGGTGCATACGCTCTGGCACGCCGCTGCCGAGACGCAAGATTTTCTTGGCAGGGACAGGGCGCGCTGGCGGGCGGCGCCGCATATGACCAGCTGCAGCGGGGCGACCCGGCGCCGCTGTCGCCGGAGCGCCGCGCCCCGCGCCGGCGCCGGCGCCTGGCCAAGCTGCTCGCGCTGCTGCGGCGCGGCCTGCGCAGGCGCTGGACGTAGAGCAGGGCGTTGGTCTGCCTTCTTGCATGGGCTGCACAGGGCAGCGTGTGGCGCCAGCCGGCATCCTGTGTCGTTGCGTCCGTGCCTGACCTGACCTGTTGTCAGAATGCTGCAGCTGACCGGCTGGGACCTATGTGTGAGGAAGCTGATCTAACACGTGCTACGGCAAGGGGCTGCTGCGCAGAGATTGGGCGCTGCTTTGTTTGCTGTAAACTGCCCACACAGCTGTGCAGCCTCGGCTTCATACCCTAGCACATAATCTCACAAAATGTCGGGTCGGGCGTGACGCCCGACTATCAGCAATGAAGCAGGTTTGACGCTGCGCCGAAAGGCAGAGCCTTGCAAGCAGATGGTCGTTACGTATCCTTATCGCGGAACATAAGCACACCGTCAGTGGCAGGACCGCACAGCACGCACAGACGCGCCAACGCAGTATCGGCAGGAAGGCTCGTCGAGCTGACCTGGGTGGGCACCTGGTTGTCGCAGGCCTACTCTGTGACTCGCATCCCGCTCCTTGCGCCTTTTGCACCACACAAAGAACTCCACTCCATGTTGCCAGCAAGCCCATCTAGCCCATCTTCTGCACTGTATGGCAATGTGCAACACCACCAAAGCAGCATGTATTACTCAGCTTGTTGAGCCGCATGCGGCTCACAGCTGGAGTGATATGCCTGCAGGCACAATCCCGCCAGCCATTAGCAATATGAGCATTGACCACGCATGCGCTGCTGCTGGGGCTCTGCTGCTGCGCTCTGACCACGGGTGAGGGGCGGCAGCGTGGACAGCAGCGATGGACGCCGCGGTGGCAGTTGCAGCGTCGACCGCAGCTGCGGTGGCGGACGACGTGAGGGCGCCGGCTGGCGCTGTGCGCAAGGTGGCTTGGGCTGGGGCTGCACCTCTCTGCACCTCTTGCAGCAGCACCTGAGAGGGCAGCTAGGCGTACGTCTGGCGGCTCGGGCCAGACGCCGCCGTAGCAGCGCTTTGCCACGTGCGCACGCCCGTGCTCCCGGCTCCCCGCCCTGCTCTCCGCTTGGAGCGCGAGTCCCTGGTGCCCCAGGAGCTTGTAATTGTGGCACTTACCATCAGGTAAGGCTGAGCAAGAGCTAGCAAGAGCTAGCAAGAGCTAGAACATGCTGCTGCCTGTTAGCAGGCCTGCCTGACGCGGAAGGCATGCGCCTGAGATGCAGACATTACTTTGAATTCCAAGGTCTAAAACCTGCTCGCTGATCTTGGGAGCCTGCCGACCCCTGACCTGCGCTCGCGCGCAGCGTCAGGTCCTGAGGCGGCCCCGCGCCGACGCCGCATCCTGTATCCTGGGGCGGCAGCTCGCCCAGCAGCAATGGCCCACGACCTAGGCCGCCAGCTCCAGCGGCACACCCGCGCCTCCGCCCGGGCGCCCCGCCGTGCCGCCGCCCGGCCTGAAGCTCGCCACATGTCCGCTGCGCCGAGCGGCCTGCCAAGCGCGGCCCGCCCAGGGTCCAGCGCAAGTGGTCTGCTAGTGTCCCTGGCCCTGAACCATGTGCAGGGCAGGCCTCGGGCAGGTCACACCTGCTCCGGCCCGAGGTGCCTAGGGCAGGCACGCACCGCTGCATCCTGCAGTCTCCAGAACTGCGCGCGGCCACGGCGCTGTAAGTGTTCAGGCGCGGGTGCCAGTGCCAGGCGCGCGGCATCCGGCGCATCCGGGTGCCTGATAATGGCGACTGGTAAAATAATCGGCTGAAGGACAATTTCTTCGGACAACTGCCAAGTTGTTTGCATTTCACAGGTGGCATGGTTTGTGCGGTCTTTCCATCTCGACATTGACGCATGCAAGGATACCCATGCCAGTGCTGCTGGGTCCAGCAGAGTGGGGTAAATACGCACCGCAGCGTTGGCTGCACAGACGGTTTAGGGCCCGCCACTGCCGGCCATTCCAACTGACCTAGGTGGAATCCCGTGCCATAGCACGCATGCGTTCAGAGCGTGCCCTTAAGAAGATGGTTCGGTGTTATTCCTGAAGATACTTGTGCGAGCAGTGCTGTCAGCGCTTCTCGCTATGACAGCGACGCTTGCAGATGCGCTATCTTAGTGGTGATATTATGACAGACTGGCAGCTAATTTCATGATCTGAAACTTGTGCGAGCATGTGCGGCGACATGGTGATGGCCACCGTCAAGAAGGGCAAGCCCGACCTGCGCAAGAAGGGTGCGGCGCTGCTCCATGCATGGCGCCTGGCGCGCGCAGCGCCGCTCCTGCATGTGTAGGGTTGCTCAGCTTGGAAGTCATCACATCCATGGCTGGTTCTCGTACCAAGTGTGCTTGCCTGCATTGCGGGTTGGAAGTATTTGCATAGATATGAAGTACTTTGCGGCGCGTTTTCAATGCTCCGGGAGCATTGCTCCCTCTGTTGCGGCCTTGCGCAGTAGCTGGTGCTAGTCATGCCGAAGCGTTTGCTGTCTGCACTGTAGCACCCGCCTTCTACGCTGCACGGAGCTGCGACCTGGACTGGCACGTGGGGCCATTTTCGCTGGGTGGCATGTACCTTGCTCTCCATACCGTAGCCACGCTGCAGCAGCTTCATGTTGCAGCGCTGAGGACGGACGTATCGATGATACATCATGTTGTCACCATCGCCTGTAAACACACTCCGACGAGCCCTCAACAGTGTGCTTGCATACGCACTCCGCCCGTCGTCCTTGTCCCTGGACAACCCGTGGCATACTGAACGGTGTGCAGGTAGCTCATATACATACAGTGGCAGTCCACCATCTCTCAGTGGCTCTGGCAGTGCTCCGAGCGCAGCCAGATCAGCACTCACCGCCTCGCACCAAACCCCATGCGCCAATTACCAGCGTCATTAAATAATGCACCGCAGTACGTAGCGCGCACAGCTAGAGAGGCCTGCTGTTCATACCAGCCAGCCAGCCAGGCGCTGTGCGCGCGCAGGCCACGATGGCATGATACGCATATCCGCGGCGAGGACGACAGCAGCGAACACGCTCAGGGCAGAGTGCCTCCATGCCCAAACCCCAGCCCACCCAAACCCTAGCTCAATCGCGCGCCGGCGCCGCTCAGCCCAGCGCCTCCGCAAGCGCTTGCTCCGCAGCCGCCAGCACGTCCGGCACGAGCGCGGCGCCGCCCTTGATGCCGGCGGTGGCGAGCGCAGGCCGGCCGCCGCCGCCGCCGCCAAACCGCTTGGCCAGCGCGCCCACAAACGCGCCGGCCTTGAGCCCGGCGCCGACCGCGCCGGGCCCCGCTGCCGCCGCAACTGCGACCTTGCCATCGGCGTGCGAGGCGAGCACGACCGCGGCCGCATCGCCCAGCTGCGCCTGCAGGCCCGCCGCCGCCTCCTGCCGGGGCGCGAGCAGGGTCTAAAAGCCTCGAAAGCCCAAGAGGGTGAGCGGCCACTCAAATAGCTGCAAATGCGGACACCATCTCGACATCGCAATGCACCACTGGCTGGAGGCGCGCCCGCATCGTCCAGCCACGCATGTAACACAGCCGCCGCTGCATGTCACGCCATGGCGTAGGCTTGCTGGGCTACACTCTAGTGCGCTCGCCTGCTTCAGCGCAGGCGCTGCAGCAGTGCATGCGGGCTATGGCCGAGCACAGCGCAATCGTGCACGCTCCGCACCAGCGCCAACGCCCGTAACGTGTTCCCCTCGCACCCCCGCAGAGCGCAACAGGCTGGGAGAACCTGCTTCCAAAAGCCAAACCCAAGGGCCAAAAGGCGCGCGCCGAGAGGTCCTTGGCGGCGACGCCGTCCAGGCGCGCGACGAGCATGGGCGCGCCGCCGGGCGCGGGCCGCGCCTGCGCGGCCAGCTCGCGCGCGCGCAGCGCCGCCAGCTGGCCGTGCAGCTCCGCAGCGTCCCGGACCGCGCCGCGCGCCTCCTCCGCCAGTGCTGCGCGGGGCCGACGCCTCGTCTTTGAGTGAGCCTCACTCGCTGAATATGCTTGACGATCAGGCTGCGCAGACGCTTTCTGGCAAGACGAGCAAGGGCGGGCTGACATTCCGGGGCAGCTCGCAATCGAGCCTGCGCCCACGCTCACGGGACCGACGCAGAGCATGTGTGGAAACCACACTCCATCTGTGACGCTCACGCCCGAAGAACACCAGGCTCTCAGCCCTGGCGCCCGCGCGCACCCGCCACGCGCGCCGGCAGCTCCTCCGGCCGCACGCGCAGCTGCCCGGCGAGCGCGCGCACGACGGCGTCCAACTGCGCGTGGTGCCGCGCGGCGGCCGGCCCCGCGACCGCCTCCACCCGGCGCACGCCCGACGCGATGCCCGCCTCGCTCAGCACCTTGAAGCCGCCGATCTGCGCGTGCGTTAGGGTCACGTTAGGGCGGCAGGCCTCGCAGCGCGCGTGGGGGCAAGGTGCTGTCAGCACTGGATGTGAGGCATGCACAGCGAGCGCCCTGCGTCCGCCCCTGCCACCTTGGACGCTGCTCGCGACCGTCTCAATGCAGGACCATGCAGACTGCCATCTGGGCTTGATCAGCATCTTGGCATGCCGCCGACCGTGCCAGCGACAGCGGATGGTCACGACGATGCAATGAGTTTCGACGCTGCCACAGCCGAGCCCGTGGCGCGCAGCTGCAGCAACGTGCGCCCAGCTGCCAACTGGAGTTTGCTGGGGGTGACGATGGGTGGTGGGCCACGCCTGCGAGGTGCGCGCGACGTGCGTGCCGCCGCAGAGCTCCATGGACACGCCCGGGACCTCCACCACACGCACCGCGCTCTCCTCATACTTCTCCCCGAACATGGCGATTGCGCCTGCGCGCCCGCGCGACAGGTGGGCACGCCGCCCGCGCAGACGCCTGTATCTTCGAGCACTCTCAGTGCGGGCTGCGGGGCGCAGCACAGGCGGTTGAAGCCTCTGTGAGCGGCCCTATGTGCTCGGGCTCAACGAACAAGCAATGCGCGCAGCGCCCGAGGCGCCAGAGCGCAAGCGGGGGCGGGCGGCGCGGGAGAGGGCACGCGCCGGCGGCCCGGGCCTCGGCGAGCGGCACCGTGCGCGTGGTCAGCGCGTGGTCGGCGGCGACCCAGCCGTTGACCAGCGCCTCCACGCGCGCCACCTCCTCGTCGCTCATGCCGCGCGGCAGGTTGAAGTCGAAGCGCAGCCGGTCCGCCTGAACCTGCGACCCCTGCCGGCGCGCGCGCGCCACCCTGGGCGCGTCAGGCTAGGGTTTGGATAAAGGGTTAAACCCTACCCTGCTCAGACGAGTCAGGCCTGCCGTGCAGCGCAGGCGCGGCGGGGCCTGGCTGTTCCAAAGGGCGAGGACCGCGGCGCGGAGCGACATGGCCGCGCCGGCCGAGCAGGCGCGAGCCGGGGGCGCGCCTGCTGGCAGACGTCAGCGCCCAGCACGCGCTTGAGCGCGGCCTGCAGCAGGTGCGTCGCGGTGTGGTGCGCGCGCGCGCCCGCGCGCCGCTGCGTCTCCACGCTCGCCGCCACCTGGCCGCCGGCAGCGCTGCACAGTTTCGGCCCGCATCTCACAGAGCGCAGCGCGTCCTGCAAGCGGAGCGCTGTCTGGCGACATCTGCTGAGTCTGCAACGCCTTGGACCACAGTATTGAGCATCGGCCCCCTCACTGATGCATCAGGACATCCGCCGCATGCCCGCCCTTGTGCACATTTAACAAAAATTTACGAGCGTGCCTGGACAGCATAGCTTCTGGCGCTTCAGGTGCAGGGCAGGGCGGCCGGCGCCCGCACCTCCTGCCCGATGCGCAGCACGCCCGCCTCCACGATGCCCTCGTGCACGAACAGCGCGCCGCCGCCGCCGCGTTGCGTGTCGCCAACCCGCACAACGGCCTCCGGCGCGCCGTGCGCGTCAGTGTGTCCGTCCGCATCAGCGCCACAGCTGCCGGCCTCCGCGCCGCGCGCGGGCGCCGCGGTGAGCGTCCCGGTGTCGCCCGCCTGGCCGCCCGACTCCGCGTAGAACGGGGTGCGGTCCAGTATGACGCCCACGGCCTCGCCTGCAATCACGGGGTCAGGGCTAGGATGAAGAGCAGCACCAGGAGCTTTCTAACCGCCACTTAGTATGTGGCCAGTGCGTTCGACAGACGAGCCTCCTCTGCCGCCGTCATGCAAGCGTTTGGAACGGTGCGTCTTCAGCACAGCGGTGCTGCGCACGTGTGCGCCGCCGGCCTCCCATTATGGCCTGCTAGCCAAGCTGGACCTTGCTTGAAACGACCAACCAGCAGGAGGGCTGTGCTGGCTTCCCGCTGCAGTGACAGGCACGACGGCGCATGATACCGTGAGGACATGCATGCCGATCAACCGACGCACAGCCTCACAGCGTGTGCATGCATACACACTCATCCGCGCTGCGCTGTCGAGAGTCCTGCAAGCACGCCTCGGTCGCGCTGGAGCCGCGCGCACCCTCGCAGGCGGCGTCAACCGGCTCGCCGCCGCGCAGGATGGCGATGATGGTGCCCGGCGCCTCCATGCGCTCCCAGCCGACAAACTCGGACGCGCCCAGCTCCGCCGCCAGCGCGCCCAGCCGGCCGGCGGCCGTCAGGTCGACCGTACGCGCGGCCGCCTTGGCGCGCGCCTTCTGCGCATCCATCTCCTCCGCAAAGCCCGCCGCGTCCACCTGTGGGTTTGGAGCCAGGATTAGATGCGACGCTGCCACAAATGATAGGGTAGGGCAGGATTGGGGTTGCTGCAAGCCAGGGCCGAGAAGAGCGCGCGCTTGGGGTAGGCGCAAGCGCGACGGGCCGCGCGCCTGGACGCCCCGCTCCGCAGCCAGCTCTGCGGTGATCTCCAGCGGGAAGCCGAACGTGTCATAGAGCTCGAAGGCGGCCGCGCCGCCCAGCACGGGCGGGTCCCCGTCGCCCGCGCCGCGCGCTGCTGCATCCAGCTGCGCCGTCAGCAGCTTCTCGCCTGCGCGCGGCGCCGGGCGCTGAGCGGGCCGCGCGCGCGCGCCGGCAGGGCGCCAGGCCTGCTGACGCCGAGGGCACACACGGACGTGGGTGGGCGCTCGGCGCCGCCGCCTGCTGAACCGCCCGGGCGCGCCCTCGCCGCGCCAACTGGTGCACCAGAGGCTTGCCAAAAAAAAGAAAAAAAAGAAAAAAACCTGCATGGCTGACAGCAGTACGCCCGTGTGCGGCAGGGAAGAAGAGAGGGGCGCAGCCTGTGCACCGGCGTGTAGACAGTGGCAGAGCTCCGTCTGGGCAGGCAGGGGCCAGGGGCGCGCGCCAGCCATGCACCAGCATGCCAGCAATTTGGAAGGTGGCCCCTTCCGCGCGGCGCCCCTCTGCCTGAGACTCGCAGCGAGCGCGCACGCTGTCGCGGCGGGAGGCGGCGGGCGGTGGCGGCGGCGTGCGCATAGGGATGGGGTAGAGTAGGGTGCGCACCCGTCTCCAGCGTCTGCACAAACTTGGCCTCCTCGCGGCCCAGCTCGGCCGCGATGCGCGGCGCATTGCCGGCCACCGTCGGGTCGCAGCCGTCCGCGAGCGCGACGGCCGCCGCTGCCACGTCGCACACAAACGGCTTCTGGATGCCCAGCAGCCGCCCCTGCGTCGCGCGCAGGCGCGTTTGGTGCGGACGCCGAGCGGCAGCTGCCGCCTCGCTGGTGCAACGTGGGGCGCCGGCATCACACATCATGTGGGGCCAGGGTATGCGGCACGGGACTCGAGCTCGAGCCGCGGTCTGTTTGGCTCTGTCGCCGCCGCCGCCGCGCTGGGAAGTGCAAACAACCCCCTGCCATGATTGCAGCTGCGCCTGACACAGCGGCAGGCTGCATGTGCCGGCCGAAAGTGAAGTCCCGCACCTTCATGACCACCCGGCGCAGGAGGCGCCGCAGCACGTAGCCGCGGCCGACGTTGCTGGGCGCCACGCCGTCCGACACGAGGTACACGCACGCGCGCGTGTGGTCCCCGATGACCTGCTCGACACAGACCGAGAGATGCGCGTCAGGCGCGCTCCCACGCGCCCTGGGGTGGAGCTGCGGGGGCGAGTGCGACGTGCGCGTCATCAGGCACTGTCCTACACCACCTTTGGGAGCATGGTGTGGGGAGACATGCGCGCCAAGCACGGGCTCATGACAAGGTGCTAGGCAGCAGATCAAAGTAAGGCACTGGCAGAGGGCATGCTGTACGTGTCATGCTGCGGGGTAGAGAAATGAGACCTTGAGTGCGGCGCGCTGCTTGGGCGTGGCAGCGGCGTACTCCAGGCCGGCCAGGCGCGCCGCGCACGCCACGATGGGCAAGATGAGGTCTGTCTCGTAGTTGTTCGGCACGCCCTGCAGGATCTGCCGCGGAGCCGCGGACGCAGTCAGCAAGCCGCCTGAGGCCCCGTCCACCTCGACAGCGCCACTCTGCTCAGCATTTGTACAGCGCGCAGGCAGCAGCACAGCGAGCCACCAGCTGCACGCTTGCTTTTCACCAGGCACCGGCCAGAAGTGGGCTATTCTGATATGAGGACGCGACAGAGCAGGGCCGATCCAGGCACGGCGGGCGGCGACCCGCGCACCTGCGCAACGCGCTCCAGGCCCATGCCGGTGTCGATGCAGCGCGCGGCCAGCGGGCGCAGCACGCCGTCCGCGCCGCGGTCGCTCTCCATGAATACCAGGTTGTAGAACTCGATGAAGCGCGCGTCGTCGCCCAGGTCGGCGCCGGCCTCGCCGCGCTCCGGGTGCAGGTCGTAGTACAGCTCCGAGCACGGGCCGCACGGGCCTGCCGTGGCAGGGCCGCGTGTTGGGCGGCGGCGCGCGACTAGGTGGAGGATTAGGGTTGGGGTCTGCAGCTGTCAAGCCAGCGTGGCGACGCACGCCAGATTGCCAGCCAACACAGGCCTGCCCAAGTTGCGCGACACGGAATGCGCCTGATCACGGCGCGCATGCGACAACGACCCGCATCCGCATGGGCCCACCTCTGCCTGGTCCCCGCATGGCTGCCACAAGTGAGGCAGTAAGCGTCTGGGCGCTCGCTGCCGCCTGCCGCGCGCGCCCGGCGGCGGACGGGCCAGGGGCGCGCCCGTCGGCCCGCTGGCCCAGAAGTTGTCGGCGGCGCCCAGGCGCTGGATGCGCGCGGCCGGCACGCCCGCGCGCGCCTCCCACAGCGCCGCCGCGTCGGCGTCGCCTTCGTACACGCTCACCCAGATGCGCTCGGCCGGGATGCCCAGCTCGCGCGTGGCCAGCTCCCAGGCCATCTCGACCGCCTCGGCCTTGAAGTAGTCGCCAAAGCTGAAGTTGCCCAGCATCTGCGCGCGCCCGTCCCGGCGAGGTTAGGGTAGGGCAGTGATAACCCGTGCGCGTGCCAGGCACCGGGCGTGGCTTGTGCAGCTGCAGCAGGCCCGTGCATACGTCCAGGCCCCTGGCTGGGCCTGCACCCCATGCAGCTAACCTGCATGCAGGAGGCCGACACCGCCTGCCTGTGAAGCTAGGGTCGGCGCCCAGCGCTCCTTCCCCTCGAGCGCCCTGGCCCACACAGGACCGCTGGCCGACTCTTGAGCACAGACGAACCGCTCCGACACAGCGCCCAGGTAGGAAGTCCGTGGGGCGCGCCTCGAAGAACGTGTGGTGGCGCGCGGTAACGCCGACGTTCTCGATGTCGTTCGTGCGGATGCACTTTTGGGTGGTGGTCGCGCGCGCGTGCGCGCGCGGCGCCTGGCCCAGGAAGATGCGCTTGAACTGCAGCATCCCCGCGATCGTCAGCAGCACGGTCGGATCGTCCGGGATGAGCGACGCGCTCGGCAGCCGCGCGTGGCCGCGCCGCTCGTAGAAGGTCAGAAAGCGCTCGCGTATCTCGGCGCCCCGCAGCGGCGCGGGCGCCGCCTGCCCGGCCGGCTGGGGCGCGTGCTGGCGCGTGTCTGCGCGGCGTGCGCCGGGCGGTGAGAGCGCACTTGCATGAGTTGACCTCGCCGCTGCATGGGGTCCCGCCCTGACGTAGCCCAGCAAACGGCCATACATCAGCGGTTGCCAGCGGTGTCAGCACAGCGTCCTCGCCCGTCCGAGCAGGTGCATTTACTTGGCGTCCACCATACAGCAGCCGGTGGGTCGGGACTATGTCACGTGAAGATGCAAATAAGCGGTGGGCGCAGCAAAGCACCTACAGTGCCCCTGCTGCAGTCTGCGTCCTCTGGAGGAAAAGAAGCTCGAGTCGATAGGCGGTGCTGGTACGCACCAACACTTCACCAATACGAGGCGAGCGCGGTGTGCCCCCGAGCATCCACGCACGCCGTGTCTGGTCACGGGGAGGCCACAGACAACACGGGTCATGTTCGGCTGCTCAGAACGCCCGCTCGCAAACACCGCGCACCCGAGGTCGCCGCTTCAGTGGCTGCCGCTGCAGTGCACCTCAACATGACGTGCCGCACCATGCTGTTACCTGCGGCGCTGTGCTCCAGGCCTGCGTATCAAGACAGTCTTATGAGCGGCAGTGCTAGCATGCAAGTCGTTGCAGGGCGCCTGTGACAAGTCAGAGTTGGCTTGGGATGCATAGGCACCTCTGGCGTCTCCAAGGTACCGAGAGGCTCTGGAATGCGGCCATGCTACAGCAGGCCGCGCGCCCCAGGCGCCGCGTTGCAGCGCGCCAAACATGTGCGGGCACCTCGCTGCGCAGAGCCACATGCTTGACAGGTCCGCAGGGCGCTGCTGCAGCGCGCCTCCCGCACAGGGCATGGTGGTCACTTCACTGGACGGCTTGCCTTGTGCTTCTCTGTTTTTCACTCCAGAGACAGAGCAGCGAGACCGATAATCTCGCAATATCGATCAGGTTAATCAGACAATCTGCCACCTTAGCTGATGTCAGTGCTCATGTCAACATGCAGAGCTGTGATGTGCCTTTGGGCACTGTAAACAGGCTGGCAACTTGCTTGTGGAAACTAGGAGGCACCATGTTCACGTCGCTTGACTTACAGCAGCTCACTCAGCACTGGCACAGCACCATGCGCACAACGTCCTCCTCTCAGCCTTGAGGTACTTCGCAGTCACGACTTCACGGCACAGGCTCGCTCACATAGAAATCAAATGGGTATGCCATGCACCTGTCACTGGGCAGGCCAACCCATGCGCTGCAGCAGGCACCGCAAACAAGTTCAAGCACTCATCGCGACCTCTCGCTCACTGCACCAGCTCTATGCAGGATTTCTCATGCAAAGCCCGGCCCACAGAGCCAAGGCTAAATCACAGGACTGCATCGCATGCACCGAGCAGCGCACCACGCCAAAGAATGCTGGGGAGCACAACGCACCAAGGGCTTGGCTGCGTGCTCCCGCAAACAGTGGGACAATTGTATTGCAACGTTATCAGGGCTGGCAATATGCCCTCGCAGTGCTGCTAATGATGCAAGGGCTGCTCAGCATAGCCCAGCTGTGAGACACCATCTCCGTCCTAAGTTGCAAGCAATTATCCCTGCACCAGCCAGCTGCCCCTGCTTCTCATCACGACTGCAGACAACTGTCCTCCCGCTCTCACGTTGCAGCGCACGCGCGAGGCCAACCAGAATGTCCAGCAGTATTGGCCCTTCAGCCTACTTCCTGCCGCCGCTCCAGCCGCTCGACGGCTGCGGCTGGCTCCACGACTCCTGCCAAGCGCCAGGCAGGCACACTATTAAGAAACATGGTGTAGGTAAGGACAGAGCGCACAGCACGAAGGCTCGGCAGCACAGTCTCATCTCCGGCCTTCCCTAGCTGCACGTAAACTCTCAGCAGCGGGCCTGGACAGAGAAACACTTGGTCACACAGGCACAGGAGCATGTGCCGCGTGGCAAACAGGTGCGCACCTGCTTGTCGTCCTTCTTGGGCGCCTCCGGGGCCGGCTGCTGCGGCTGCGGCTGGCTCCAAGACTCGGCGGGCTTGTCGTCCTTCTTGGGCGCCTCCGGGGCCGGCTGCTGCGGCTGCGGCTGGCTCCAGGACTCGACGGGCTTGTCGTCCTTCTTGGGCGCCTCCGGGGCCGGCTGCTGCGGCTGCGGCTGGCTCCAGGACTCGGCGGGCTTGTCGTCCTTCTTGGGCGCCTCAGGCTGCGGCTGGCTCCAGGACTCAGCGGGCTTGTCGTCCTTCTTGGGCGCCTCAGGCTGCGGCTGGCTCCAGGAAGACTGCTGCGGCTGCGGCTGCGGCTGGCTCCAGGTGGACGGCTGCGGCTGCTGCGGCTGCTTGCTCCAGCCCTCGTCGTGCTTCATGTGGGCCGGCTTGTCGTCGCCGCCGCTCCAGCCGCTGTCCTTGCCGCTCCAGCCGCTGTCCTTGCCGCTCCAGCTGCTGTCGTCCTTGTCGTGGAACTGCGCCGCGCGCGGGGCGCTGTCAGCAAACCAGGGCGCGCGAGCGCAGGTGCTTGTACAAGGCATCTGCAGCGCGCCTATGTGGCGCTCATTAATCCCCAGTGCAGCACCACCCCGCTGGGCAGAAGGGACTGCTGCTTGCAGCGACGTTCCCAGACGAGCTTGTGTGGTGGATGGGGGGGCTGGTCGACAGCTATAAACAGCCGGCAGGCCTGTCGGTCTGGCGGCCTCCGGGATGTCGCACGAGCCTTACAGCCGGAAGCTGACTGTCTGGCGTGTCCCCGCCAGCCTTGGCTCCTACTGCTGCATAGGGCGTCGAGTCTGAGACGCCCCATTCACTCAGGCCAGCTGTACTCAACAGCCAACGTGCTCGCCCTGTTCAGCCCCGAGCAGAGGGGCACTGTGCGCTACAGAGGCGGGCCGCACGTGAGAGAGGAAGCGGGCGTCTGCTCCGCGAGACATGCGCGGCACACAGCGGTCAGAGCCGGCCATCACTTGATGACACGCAAGCCATCTGGCTGCCTCAGCCGCTGGTCGCGTTCACACTACAAAACTGTGCCCATCTGCCACAATGCAGCTCGTCTGCACGTGTGTTGTGACGCAGGGACGCAGGCATTCAGGCTGGCCAACAGTTTGCTACCTGCTTCAAGCCGTGATGCGGTCCGAAGTCGCGAGCACAAGGCAAGACCGCCTCCTAAACAGGGTCATCGACACACCAGCTTGCTTCATCAAGCAGGCATCAGGGGTGCAGCCATCCCCCGGACTCTTGCGAGTTAGCGCACCAGCAACGGCAGCCACGGCCAGCAGGGCCAGCAGAGCAAGCGTGGTCTTCATGGCTGTGTATCTTTGATTGCGATCGGAGCGGGTGTGGATTAATCTGTGCAGCAGCCGCCGCAAACGAGCTGTCTTTGGAGAGGCCAGGCGGTAACCTAGTAGGGCCAGTTGATCCCCACCTGGCCAAGGGCCCGGGGTGCACTGTTGCTGAAACACTCTGAGTCTGACCTTGCAGGGAAGCTGCTGGCAAATCGAGGGCGCGCTGCCTGAACCCACCATCCCGAGCACATGTGCTTGGTCTCCCGGTCTAGTCTGGCGGCCGCAGTGTGAGTCAGCGCTGCGCCGGGCATGTCGGGGAGTCACGGTCGGCGTGGCGCGCATGCGACTCGTCTGACAGCGCCGTGCTGACTGCGGCTGCGGGCCGGGGATGGGTTCGGGGTATCCTTACACCAAAGGCAATGGCAACGGCGTGCTGGGCGGTGCATGGGGCGCGCGGAGGCAGAACAGCTGGTCAGGATACTGGATACTCGGCGCCGTTGCGGCAGGCGTGCTTCTGGTGCAGTACTTGCTGAAGTCGCAGGCGTGCAACCACCGTCCGGCATCGTCTCAAGTTGCGACAGGCTCTGCGTGTGCATGCAGCCTGTGGTCTTAGCACCATACCTGCTGGGCAGTCAATCCAATTCAATCATATTTGTGACATAGGCTTCTTCAAAGCTATGCTCACAGTGCCAACTTTCCACCTTGCGTCAGAACAGCTCACGTCCTGTTGTTGAGTGAGTCTGCATGTCTCCGCACGTCAAGCTGTTGACCACCGCTCGTGACCACAGAGCCGACACTGCATGCCGTGCCCGCCTTGCCACAACCCGCTGGACAAGGTGGCCGTCACGTCTGCAGGCCAGGTGGGTCGCCCCGGCAGCACGGCGTGCAGACCAGGCGGCAGAGCAAGGTCAGTGGGTCTGGCCCTGCCGGTCTTCCGCGTCTCTCCCGTGTGCCTAGCGCGAAGCGCGCTGCACCTTCCCAGTCATGCTCAGGGTAGGGTAGGCGCGCTTGTTTCCAGGTTGTGGCGCGGCGTGGAGCGGTGGCACCAGCTGCGCAGGAGACGAAGACGCCGGCGCTGAAGTGGGCGTACGAGTTTGGGCAGAACCTGTACTACCTGGACACCTGCGCGACTGACCAGGTGGGGGCGGTCTGGCAAACACGTGTCGGCGGCGTGCAAACATCAGAGCGCTGGCGGCTGTTAACTCAGAGGTGCTCTGGGTGTACTGCATATTAAACACTGCCAAGTTCCCGTTCTTCGGCGATTTTGTTTCGCCCCCAGAGCGCTGCGCCGCACTTCAGCGCACAGCAGCATGTGCATGAGGTGCTGACAAACTATGTACTTGGCAGTGGCAGACGGTGAAGACTCCTGCACATTCTGAGGTCACAGCACACGTGCGCCTTCCGGCGCGCAGGAGCTGGTGCGGACCACGCGCGACGCGCTGCCGGCGGGCGAGTTCGCCGCGCTGCGCGCGGCGACGCTGCGCCTGATGGAGGCGCGCAGCCGCACGATGGCCGAGGACGGCGCCACGCGCTGCCTGTACTGCATCCACATCGTGCTCAACATGGCAGGCGCGTGCGCGCTTGTCGGCGCCGCACGCGCACGCATGTGGGTCACTTTCCACATGACACAGGTTATCACGAGGTGCATGACCGCAACGCAGACCCTGCCCCGGCCGCGCTCCGCCCGGGCCCAGCGGGGCGCGCCGCGGCGCGCGCAGGCATCGCCAAGCTCAAGGCGCACGCGCGGTTCGGTTTCCTGTTCCCATACTTCCAGCGCGCGCGCCTGGAGGACGCCAACGCGTTTGACATTAATGTGGCCATGGTCTACCCGACCACCGACCCGCGCAGCGACGCGTTCGAGCAGCACTACGACGTCGTGTTCACCAAGTACCTGCTGGATGAGGCGCCGGTCGCCGGGCTCACCGTGCGCGCGCCAGCACAGAGTACCTGCGGGGCGGCACTGGTGCTGGGTTCGCAACGGCGGGCACCAGCAGCTTGCCCAGGCCACCGAACGCGCCAGGGCTCCTTCTTCTGACCGAAGCGCGCCCGGCGCGCAGGTGCTGCGGCGCTGGGAGTACGGCGTGATGAGCGACGTGACGTCGGTGCTGTACCTGCAGGCGCCGGCCGACATGCGCGGCGGCAACTTCCGCGTCTGGGACCCCAACGTGTACGACTGGACGCTGCGCAACATGACCGTGCCGCCGGCGCCCACGCAGACCGTCGTCATCAAGGCGCGGCGGCGGTCTCGTGGGCAGTTCCGCACCACTGGCAGGGCCTGAGCAGTCAAACATGAAGGGAACAGGTTGCATTACTTCTGACTTGCGGGGGCGCACTAGGTCCTATCCTGCTGACTGCGAGCGCGCGGAGCACTGAGCATGCAGCGTAGGAAGGTCGTGTGGGGCGCCCAGTGCCATGATGCGCCCACTGCATGGACCCTGGAACCTACACGTATCCTGTTCATGCCCTGTAGTACCTGAGGCCGAGCGGGGCCGGGAGCCCAGACGGGTCGTCACCTCTGCGCGAGCGCAGGAGAACACGCTGGTGCAGCTCCGTGGGGACCGGGGCGTGGGCGTCACCCCGCGTGCGGGCGCGCATTAGAACATGCTTGTTCAGTTCCGCAGGGAGTGGGGCGTTACCCCCACGCGCGCGCGCAGGAGAACACGCTGGTGCAGTTCCGCGGCGACGCCATGCACGGCTTCGACCCCTTCCAGGCCGAGTCGGGGCTGCCGCGCATCAGCCTGGTCGTGCGCTCGTACAAGGTCGCGACGGCGGACTACCCCTTCACGCCCGACTTCCACGTCCCGGCCGACGGCACCTGATGGGGCCTGGCCTGTCAGTGTGCCTCCATGTGTCACCCTAACCCTAACCCTAATGCTGCCCAACATCCCACGCTTGGCGTCCACTGGTCGGCCTGGTCGGCAGGACGTGCTACGCGTTGGCGCTAGAGTAAGCGCGCAGTTTGGGCTGGTGGGGTGGCGTTGGCACAATATTGGCTGTGACCGTTTTGGTCTTGGAGCATGCATTGGACGCGGGGCTGTCGCATACCGCCTTGGCGGTGCATGTCCGTATTGCCGCTTGCAGGAGTCCCGCAGCGGGACCTTTGGCCACGCCCGCAGCATGTGTCGTGGGCCTAGTCGTGCCCCCGCTGTCCAGGGCATGGTGTGGTCATGTCAGTGACCTGGCGTCAGTGGCCCGCGAGCACTTACCGCGAGCGCTTGCATGCCATCTGCAACCAGGTGTCTCAGATGGGGCCTCTCGTTGCAGGTGGTCGCGTGCCTTCTCAGTGACAACATTCAATATCATTCTTAGCTACTGGTGTGCACTCGACGAGTCACATGCTAGACACTTGGGAGTGTATCCCTGAACTGAGGAAGTGCATGTGTGCCCTTCCTCTTAACACCAGGAGCATGTAATAAACAAGAGAGGCTGGCATTGCCGGACGCCTTGACGCGAGCCCTCTGCCTTCCCAATGCACCCTGCCATGCACCTCCAACACGAAGTGCTCTGAAGCATAAAGGTGCTGACGCGTGTGCCGTCCCTGTCAGAGTGCAGACTCGGCCGAGCCATGCCGCTGCCATCAAGGTGGCTCGAAATACCTAGTGCGTAGCTGGTGCCCACCTGGGTACCAAAATGTGACGCTGCCTGCTTACACGCGCCGTTCCAGGCGTGGAGCAGCGCGCACACTTGCAGCTGCGCTGGCGTAGTGGTGCACCAGCCAGGGCATGCCACGCGCTGCCTGGAAGGTTCTGACAATGGATGTCAAACATGCAGGCAAAGGGGGCATGCGGAGCCGGCGCCCCCCGCGCCGGCCTCACGCGGCGCGCGTGCAGCCCGGGTCAAAGTCGTCCGGCGCGCAGCGCGCGGCCCAGGCGGCCAGGCGGCGCTTGGCCTCCGCAGACGCGGACGAGGAGCTCAGCTCGTACATGGAGCACAGGTTGAGCAGGAGCGGCTCGCGCAGGTGCGCGCCCGGCCGCGCCTGCAGCCCTGCCTCCAGCCCCTGCGCACACAGAGGCGGGTTCTGTGAAAACTCGGAGCAGACCGCCAGGCTGGCAGCCGCTCATGCGGGCAAAACTGCAAGCAGCCTTCCAGGCCCCGTGGAACACGTCCGCCTGAAGGTGGACCAGATGTAGTTGGAGCATATGCAGCAGCTTGCCATGCCTGCAGCCTCGTCAAGGCACCCAGGCCTTGTGCCGGCAACATACTGAGCCACATACAAACGCATCACGCAGCACATGTCCGCACCTGCAGCCTCGTCCGAGTGGAGACACGTGCGGCTGGCCTGGGACGCAGCCCAAGTGCGCAGGACGACGCGCGTGACGAGGCGGCAGCACAGGCAACCCACGCGCACCCATGATCTTGGAGGAAGCAGGCGGCGGGAGGCGCTGGGCCGCGCGCCTGGATGGCGCCGCCCAGGTCGCAAGCGTACATGCGGCACAGCGCGCAGTTGTTGAGCGCCACCGCGTCGCCCGGGTCCGCCGCCAACGCCGCTTCGAACTCTGCCTGCGCGCCTGCGCGCGCCGCAGCACCTTTGGCGCACAGCGACACCTACCATACTCTACCCCTGTCGCACCCTCGCAGGGCCGCTACGCCTGCCATGCAGCGCTTACCATGAGCATGACAGCGCAAAGCTATGCGCGCATGCGGGACTGCCCCCCTAGGGCAGCTGATGGCTTGACTCCCCGCGACGACACACACAGGTCGCACAGCCTGCAAGCGGACCGCCGTTGCAGACCAGGCGATTCAACGCCGCGCGTGCATGCCGGCCGGCAGGTCGAGGCAGCAACTTTCAGGTAAGCAGGGCATGAGTAGGCGGCGCGCCCTTGTACTCGCCCTCCGCAAAGAGCTGCAGCCCGCGGCCGCGCCGCGCCAGCCGCTCCAGCTGCGCGACGGCCGCCGCGCCGCCCTCGGCCCGCGCCTCTGCAGGCTCAGCGTCCGCGCCGGGCTCTGCGTCCGGGCGCGCGCCCGTCGCGGCCGCGCCCGGCGCGCCCGCGGCCAGCTTGGCGACCACCCCGGCCAGGCTGTCGGCGTGCGGCGGCCCCAGGCCTGACCCCGGGCGCGCGTCGCCGAGCCCCGCCGCCTCGGCCGCGGCCGCGGCCGCGCGCTCAAAGCTGGCGGCCGCCGCACGCGTGTCGCCGAGCGCGAGCTGCACGAACGCGGCGCGCTCGAGCAGGTCGGGCGCGCGCGGGTGCCGCGCCAGCAGCCAGGCGAGCCAGGTCAGCGCGGGCGCGAACTCGCGGCCCCTGCGCGCCGCCGCCCTGCGCTCTGCCACCCGGGGCGGGGCTGCTGCTGGTGTCTGACGAGCCAGGCAAGCGTCATGAGACACTGTGCTGCAGGGCTGCTGACGTGTGGCGCGCACTCGGCAGCCACGCATGGTGCTGCACCAGGTGCGTGCTTGCAAGCAACTGTCTCGCTGCTTGTGTGTGGTTCTGGCGCGCTGACGCTCCCGCCATGCTGCGTGCCCTCCCTTTCCGCCTCGGCACAACAGCAAAGATCAGGTGCACCAGGGCTCGCACTGCATGCGTGTCCGGCACCATGGGGCGGGCGCGTGGGCGCGGCGCGGCACCTCAGGTGGCGGCTCGCCAGCGCGCAGACCACCGTCTCCTGCCGCCTGCTCCACAGCGCGGCCGCCGCGGCGCGGCCGCCTGCGCTGCCTGTCCCCGCGGCACATCATGTCCATCTCGTACGTGTTGCTGTCAAAGCAGCTGTTGCCCAGCGAGCGCGACGCTCGTGCGGAAAGCACATTGCTCATAGCTCCTCGGTGTAAATAATAGAGCAGTGCGGTCCCGCTTAGAGGTCGCGGGGCCGTCTTCACCGCAGGCACAACACTTGTGCTCTGCCGCCACCTGCATGACCGTATGTACGCAGCTCCCGGCATGCGCCCAGGCGTAACAGCCTGCATGCCGCATGTACTTGGTTCACTGCAGCTCAGGCACTCCCAGTGCCGACACCATGCACAATGAGCAGCATGACGGCACCAAGCTACTATGGTTCAGCAGAGGATCCCGCGCAGGCACACGAGGTGCGTCCGTTCGGACAAGGTGTGATGAGCGCGCACCGGCGTCCCCGGTCGCCGCCTGCGCCGCAGCGGCTGCGCCCGCCTCCATGCGGCACAGCTCGAGCAGGGCATGCAGCCGCTCCACGGTCTCGCCCGCCCGCCCTAGCCGCTCCGGCAGCTCCGCCGCCAGCCACCGCAGCGCAAAGGGCACCCTCGAGCGCGCGCCTGCCGCGCGGCGCGCCCATCCCACCGTCAGACAGCAGAGTCGACGCAGCGCATATAGCGAGCCAGTGAGGTTAGCAGGCCCCTGGGTGCACAAGAGCAACTTTCATGCGTGTCACGGAAAGAAAAAGCTGCCAATCACTCGTGCCTGGCAAGCGGCACACGCATCACTGGACGCGCGCAATAGAAAAGCAGGGAGCGCAGTGCCGTGACTGGTCGTTTGGTGTGGCACGGCGCGCTGAGAGCCCAAGCAGGGTCGGCTCCTTCGCCGCGGCGCCGTACGTTTGCTTGCGTGCAGTGTCTCGCAGGTAGACATGTGACAGCGTGGTCCGGCAAGCAACGCGCAGCGCAAAGCCGCGGCCGGCGACGCAGGCACGCAGGGCGCGGCGGGCGTCGCGCACCGTGGGGCGTCTGCTCGGAGTAGTGCGGCGCGTCCAGCGGCCCCAGCAGGTCCAGCTCCTCCGCCGCGGCGGAGTACATCCGCAGCTTGCTCAGCGCCAGCGCGTACCAGGCCGCCCGGGGCAGCAAGTCCTCGCTGGCGCTGTTCTGCCGAAAGTCCTTCAGGCGGTCCAGGATGGTGCGCCACGCGCCCTGCGGCCAGCAGTGGAAGGAGGCCTCACACGTGCGGTAATTCAGCTACAAGGTGCTTAGAGAGAGCCACTTGTGGTTGTTGGACCAAGTGTGTTGCACCACACTTCTGCAAGCGTTCAAGCGGCTACTTGATGGGCACCATCAGTCTTCCGGCCTAGAGCGTGCTCCCTCAACACAGTATGCACTGCAAGCCCCCTTCAGCTTGTGAACAGGTCAGACCTGGGATGCCAGAGTCTGCAGCGCAGCACTGTCGTCGCCCACGGCGCTGATGCTGCGCCGCTCAGGCACATCCCAGGATGCTGAACTCTGAAGCGGGTCTCTCATCGGCCTCTCCATCCTGACACCGCAGAAGACGCTCGGCAGAGCAGCTCCAGGCTTGCAGGGCCTCCAAGCTCGGTGTCAGGAGATGTAGGGGGTGTGATGCTTCCGCAGTTGCTTCCCAAGCACCTGAGAGGCCTCTCGTTGGCACCACAGTAGCACACTGCTGGCACCACAAGCACTCTGCTGTGAGCAATGCGCAAGTAAATACCGCCCATTGCCGCATGCATGCTCTCCACACAGGGTACGACCGTGGTACGGTCCACCAAGCTCCGCTTTCCTGCACAATGCCTCACAGAAGACACTGACCAACGGCAAGCCGTGCGTTGTCACACCTGTAACAGCAGGCTGCAAGCAGGTGCTGTGCAGCACGGCATTGACGTGCATGGAGTAGTACGGGGGGCAGTGACTCACATCAAGCTATCTTGCTAAGCAGCCGATTGGCCTGAGGTTCAGACTTGCACTGCTCAGGCTAGGCGCAGGAGCAGCTCAACAATAGTGCAGGTGCAGCATTGTCACGCCTGAATGGGTCGCAAGGCCGCGCCCCGCAAGTATGGCGTGCCGCTGTACTGCGCGGCCTGGCCGGCCGGCGAGCACCTGTTTGTTGCCGGGGGTGGCGGCAAGAAGGGCTTCGGCATCGGCAACAGGCGCGCTCCAAGCTGTGTGCAGCTGCGCCTCGCCCTCCCCGCCTATGTGTTATAGCGTCCGCCAGCAACCTCCAGGGCCTGCACAGGTGGGCAGGCAGCCCAGGCCTGGTACAGCGGAGGCGAAGAAAGCGCTTTATGCATGTCAGGGCAGCGCCGCGAGCAGCCTGAGTGCAGGCTGCGTGCGCGCAGAGTGGTGGCGGCGCGCTTCCACCGCGGCGCGCTGAGCGACGCGGTCGGCGAGGGGTGGACCGGCGCCGACGCGCCGCTGCGGCTGGCCGCGACGCCCGCCGGCGACGCCCTGGTGCTGGCCATGGGCAACGGCGGCCTGCTGCGGCTGGACGTGGACCGGCTGCCCAGCGCGCCCCCCCGCCTGGTACCGGCCCTGGGTGAGCCCTGGAGGCAGGCCTGTCAGCTTCGCCCCCAAAGCTTCCCTGTTTGGTGTTCTGCCTGGACCAGGCGGCAGGACGGCTCTCTGCCTGGCGGTCGCTGAAGGAGTGGCGAAAAGCCACAATGAAACAACATCCCCAGGGCCTGTCACAGGCTGTGTTGAGCAGGCGGCAAGGCGCGCAAGGGCTCAGCCTGGATGTGAGGTAGGTCTGGGGCTGCCTCGGGCGCGGCAGGCGATGTTGCGGCGCGGCTGGCGGGGCTGGGCATGGTCAAGTGCCTCTCCTTCAGCGCGAGCGGTAAGCTGCTGGCCCTCGGCGGCGAGGACGGATCGATCACGGTGCTCGCCTGGCCGTCGCTGAGCACGCGCGCCGACCTGCGGTGAGCCTCCCTGCCCGGCAGTCACCGGCGCTGTCTCGTCCTGGCAGGGCATGCTTGTGCGCTCGTGCCCTGGCCTTCCTGCCTCCCGGGCTGATTTCGCAGCGCCATATGAACTTGCGGCACTCTGCGGCGAGCTGCACACGGGGTATGCGCGGCCCTGGTTGGAAGCGTGCTCGCGTGGGGGCGCTGGGGCCGTGTGCATGAAGGCGTGCAGAGTGGCTGGGCTGCCTCACGTGTGTTGCACAAACTTTTCCCAATCCCTCTGCCTTACCGCTCCTCTCGCCTGCCGTTCCCTCCAATCCATGCCAGAAGCACGGCAGGCAGTAATGCCGTGGCCCCGGGCGGCCAGGGGCGACAAGGGGCTGGCAGCCGCGCCGCGGGACCTCGACTTCAGCGTGGCGCACAGCGACAAGGTGCGCGGGAGTTGCAAGCTGGGTCATGGGCATAGAGTCATCAGGGGCCCGTGTTGTAAGTGGTTTACAGGCACTGCTTGCCTGGTCACATGACTGACGTGTGTGGATGTGTATGGTGAGCCGAGGCCATGTGCAGCATGCACGGCCAATCTGAGCATGCCGAGGGTAATCTAAACAGGGCAAGTACGTGAGGCAGGTCATTCGTTGGAGTCCTGCTGCCTGCCAACAGACGACTCTGCTGTGCACGGCGCCTGCCGTGGACATGGATTCAGCCAGCACCAGAGACAGCAAAACCCGCAGTACCAGCCGCAGCCGTGGCTGTGCCCGGCAGCGAACGCGTGGCGCGCGCGCGCCGCGGCAGGTGCTGGCGACGACGAGCGAGGATGGCGCGTGCGTGCTGTGGGCCTGGGAGCTGGGCGTGCCCGCAGAACGCCTGGAGCTGCCGCCAGGCGCGCGCCATGGTCGTCCTCCGGGCTCGTCACAGGCCTCGCATGCGCCATGCGCTGTCTTCTGGAGGCAGTATCACATGACACCAGCATGTCTGCCTTCTTGTTTGCATGCAGCGACAGTGCAGTACACGGTCCAAAGCTTTGCTGAAGCGTTGAGCTGGCGTCGGCGTTGCGCACTTGGCTGCTGTTTCCTGTAACCATAGCTCCAGCCGACAACCCCAGTGGCTATCTGGACTCTCCCACATGTGCGGCGGGGCGGCGTACAGGCCTGGTGCGCGGCGGGTCGTTCGCGCGCTGCCGCTTTGCGCGCGACGGCGGCACGGCGCTGTTCACCGCGGCCAACTGCGCGGGCGACGGCCACCTGCTGCGCTGGGAGCAGGCGCGGCGCTGCCGCCCGCCCCGATAGCTGCGCATGCAGCGGGGGCTGCAGTTCAGCCTTTTGGGGTGACAAGCAGCCCGCTTGCGTCGACGCGCCTGCCGTGCGAGGTGCAGATAAGTCAGGCATTGGAGTACGTTGACACTCCGTGGAGGTCCTGTAAGGAATATGTGCGGGTAGGGCGAAACGGGCGAGATGGCACTGGTGCGGCGGGTCAAGGCTCATGACGCGCCCATCACGGCCGTCGACGTCAGCGCGTCGGGCGCCTACCTGGGCACAGGGTCGTCAGAGGGTGCGGCGGGCACTTGATCGCCTGCCCGTCTGAGACCTGCCGTCACGGCATGTGTCACTGTAGCAGTGGCTCAGTGTCCTTAGCTGGAATGGTGGCACGACGGCACATGGCGCGCCCCGACTCGCGCCACAGTGGTTCTGGAGCGCCTATGGGCCTGCTGTGGCCGGTCATCGCGCGGTAGCTCACGTGGCAGGGCGCGCCCTTCGCCGCCTGTGCCTGTCTGTGTGCTGCGCGACGGCGCCGAGCGGCGCTGCGCGGCGTGGCTGCCTGGGACGCTGCGCGGGCCGCGGCCGCCTCGGCTGAACGGGCTTGAGGCTGCGCTCTGCCGTCTGGAAAGATGATCAGCCATACTGGGATCGAGGCACGGCCCAGACGCCGTTGGGTGACAGCAGTGAGGGATCTTCGAACGCGCGCGCGCGCGCGCGCAGGCGAGGTCGCGCTGTTCTCGGCGCGGCACCTGGCGCCGCTGGCGCGCGTGCGCGGCGCGCACATGGTCTTTATCACCGCCGTCGCGTTCGCGGCGGACGAGGCCGCGCTGCTGTCGGTGTCGGCGGACGCGTCCGCGCGCGCCACGCCGCTGCCACGCCCGGGCCGCCGGCGCGCGCGCGCGTGCCTGCTGCTCGCGCTGGCCGTGCTGCTGCTGATCGTCGGGCTGCTGGCGGCGCTGCGCCGGCGCGGGCTGGCTGGGCGGCTGGGGTTGGGCGGCGGCGCGCACGGCGAGCTGTGACGCGGCCGGGGCCGGGGCGTGCTGCGGCTCGTGCGGGCCATGCTGTTTTTGTCGGCGCAAACCCAAAGTTTTTGCTGACCAGGAGCGCAAGTCCTATGGCAAAAGGCGGCGTCACATGAAGCGTTGACAAGAACTCCCCCAGCTGGCCTTTAATGTCATACCGCCAACAGTGGGTCAGCGTGCAAATCTTAAAGTTGGCCTCACCAAACGCCACGCTTTCAACAATAGCCCTTTGTCAAGCGCCTCCTTCAAGACGCGCCGTCCGGATCATCCCTGTACGATCGATGTCGCGGCACAGCCTGCGCTGCACAGGCGCAGCTGGGGGTCACCACAAAGATCATGCGCCCTCCCAATGTGTGACCCACATGTGACGATAATCCCGAAATGCAGCCAATCATGCGGTTCACTTCGTGTTTCGCCATTTCAGCACGGGAGGTCTTGTTGTGCACAGCACGAAGGTCTTGTTGTGCACAGCACGGTGGATGCGCGATCATGTGGAGGACACACCCGCTGGTCGCATACTCTGAGCACCCACTGCATCTTGGTATGTTGTCCACTGCGACCATCCCCACCGCGCTGCTGGGCGGCGGTGAGCCTGTGCGACCTTGATGCTTGAGGCCTGCAGCTGCCTGCTGATCGCGCTCGGATACGTGCTGCCCTTCTCCCTGCCGGCCGCGTGCGGCCCGCGCAATGACGCGCAGACCATCGCTGTGCGCATGGCGCTCTGCGCCGCGGCCTGCGCCTGGGCCTGGCTGCCCCTGTACGCCCGCGTGCAGGCAAAGCCCCTCGCTCAGCGCACTCCCTGCCTGGTCTGTAGTTTTTTCGAGGACACAGAGTTGTCACGCCCGTGTTCAAGGCAGGCGCCCACCGTCGTTGGCAGTGTGAGACCATATACGTGTGGCAGCTTGCCCCGCGAGGGCACAACCGGCTGCCAAGTGCGCTTCGGGTATGTCGTCGCCGGCTTGCTGTGGGCGGGCAAATCTTAACAAGGTTGCGCCACGTTGAAGGCACCGGAGGGCGCTCGTCCGGCGCAGCGGCAGGGCCTGCACCTGCCGAGCCCTGCCGCTGAGCGCCCCTTGGCTCAGAAGCTGAGCACGTCCATGCAGGGCGCGGGCGCGGGCGCGTCGGCGCTGCAGCTGCTGGGCCTGCGCGCGCGCGGCCTGCCCGCCGCGTGCGCGGCGCCGCTGGCGCTGACGACCGCCCTGTTCGCCGGCCCGCTGCTGCTGCTCGCGTGGCCGGCGCGCCCTGGCGCCCCGCGGCCCACCCTGCTCCGCCTTCCCCGCCTGCAGGCGCGCCCTGGCGCCCCGCGGCCCACCCTGCTCCGCCTTCCCCGCCTGCAGGCGCGCCCTGGCGCCCCGCGGCCCACCCTGCTCCGCCTTCCCCGCCTGCAGGCGCGCCCTGGCGCCCCGCGGCCCACCCTGCTCCGCCTTCCCCGCCTGCAGGCGCGCCCTG
>JAABUU010000792.1_pt1 | contig 64489 bp, 101 predicted proteins | sample 5559301 | NCBI WGS metagenome assembly JAABUU01 (sample SAMN10711884, study PRJNA513360) | rock metagenome | isolation source: Antarctica rocks | place: Antarctica: Victoria Land, Richard Nunatak white
CCCCCGATGGCCGCCCGCCGACCCGCGCGCGCGGGGCGGCTCGCCTACGCGCCCGCGCGCCGGCGCCCCCCGATAGCCGCCCGCTGACCCGCGCGCGCGGGGCGGCTCGCCTGCGCGCCCGCGCTGGCCCTGCGCGCTTGTAGATACGGGGGGGCCGGGGGTGCCACCGGGGGCGGCGGCGCCGGCTGACGCAGGCGCGCCGCGGCGTGCGCGCGTAGGCGGCGGTGCTGGAGGCGCACGCGCTGCGGCAGGGCGAGCTGGCGGAGAGCCGGGCGGCCGCCGCGCGCGTGGTGGACGTGGCCGCCGGCGCTGCGCGCGCCGCCGTGTCGCGCGCGCGCCAGCTCTGCAGCGCGGCCGAGCGGCGCGCGCACGTCTCCTGCCCTGCTGCTCATCAGCGTCACGCGCGTGAGGGTGTGCCTAGCTGTCCTGGCAGGGGCGCCGGAGGGCAGCAGGGCTGCATGCGGGGGTTCAGGCGCTGCGGCGGCGTGCGGCGGCGGGCGGGCCCGGGCGGCCGAGCGGCTGACGCGTGCCCGGGGCCGGGGCATGCAGGGCGGCGCAGGGCGCGGACGGCGGTGCGTATGCGGACGCCGGCGTGGACGCGGCAGAGGCGGCCGTGGACGCGGCGCGGCGCGCGTGTGGCGCGCTGCAGCGGACGCTGCTGGATGGCGAGCTGGGCGTGTGCGCGGCGCTCGGCGGCCTGCTGGGCCAGGCCGAGCGGCGGCACGCCGACGCGGCCGAGGCCGCGCGCCAGCACTTTGTCGCCTTCTTCGGCATGGCGCGCTCCCACGGCCGCGCCGAGCCTGCCCGGGTTGCTGCCGGCCAGGCTCGCCATGACAATGCCCCAGCGCCCGCGCGTCGCGCTGCACCCGCCTAAGCGGCCGCCGCGCGCGCAGATGCGCGAGCTGGAGGCGCGCTTCTGGGAGGCCGCCGCGAACGCGGCGCTGGCCGCGCAGGAGCGCTGGGCCGCCGACGCCGGGCCCGGCTTCGGCGGGGCCGGCGACACTGCCGGCGCCGAGAGCGACCCGGCCGCGGCGCTGCTGGGCGACCGCGAGGCGCTTGGCGCCGCACTGTCGGCCGCGGCCGAGGCGCACGCTGCGCACATCGACGCGCTGGAAGACCGGCTGGCCACCGCGGAGACGCGCGGCGCCGCGGCGCTGGTGCGTGGCCCCGCGGCGCGCGGTCAGCATTGTGTGCGCATGCGGCAGCCACATGAAGCTCAGCGCTGCGCGCCGTGTGCAGCAGCCTGGCGCTGCATGGGGCCTGTGCTGACGCCCTGTGTGCGGCAAGGGCGGGCGGCGTCCGCTGAAGCATGTGCTGCCTCTGGCTGGACAGCTGCGCTGCTGGCGTGCGTACGTGCAGGCCCAGGCCCCTGTGGCAACACTGGCCCGCGGCTGAAGGCGCGCGCGCGCGCGCGCAGATGGCGGAGCGGCAGGCTGCCACCGAGCAGGGGCACCGGCAGCGCCTGGCCGAAGCGGTCGCCCTCGTGCAGCGCATGGCGTCCGCACTGGATGCGCTGTTGACGCCGCGCAGCGCCACCGCGTCAGCGACGTGAAGCCCGCCGGAAGGACCCCTCGTCGGTATAGACAGGGGCTCGTTGGTTGTACACCTGCAGCAATCCTGCATATGCCTGTCGGTACACCTCCCGGCGCTGCTCCCAGCTTCTCAGCTTCGGGAGCAGGCTCGTGTGCAACAGTGACTTTGCCACACAGGTTATCTGGCCCTTTTATGTAGGAGCGAGCGCATGAGACCCTCACAATCTTGCATCATCCACTGGGATCACTGCATGAGAAGCAAAGGTGTTCATCCAAATATCTTCGCCAGGACATGACTCGCGTGCAAGAATGCACTTCAACAGTGCAGATGAGCCCAGGAGCAGCCCACAGAGACCAGCGGCTCGTGATGCCAGCCTCAAGTGTGGGTCCTCTCCCACTGCTGCCCGAACTCACCCTGGCCATACCCGCCGTTTCAACACCCGGCGGTAAATAATCAGTATTAACAACCTGGCGGCTGGCTCGACACGCGCAGCAGAAGCGACCCAGAACCCTGAAAGCATCCCCGCATGTCAAGGCACAGCTCTTCCGCGCAGCGCGGTGCTAGCTGCTGGCAGCAGGCGCGGCGGAGCGCAGCACGTTGACGACCGACTTGAAGGCAAACCACTCCGGGATGTCCTCGCCGCCGCGCAGCATTTTCCGGAACTTTGTGCCCGACAGGCTCTTCACATGCAGGCCCTCGCCCTGCGCCACGTCCGCAGTCACGTACCCGCGCTCCTGCGCGCCCAGGCGAGCTTGTTGGGCGCTGCATTGTTAAGCCAGGTGGCACCCGCTTTCATGCTGGTCAGCAGGCCCATCACGCACCAGCCGCATGAGCCGCGGCAGAGTTCTCCAGCCGTGCTGGCCCTGTCGCTGGGTTTGGACAGAGCCCCCGCCGCCCATCACAAGCACCTTGGGGAGGGCGTGGCACGGCTGTCGGCGGCTGCCACAGGCACGACAGCTGGCCACAGGCGCGCAGCCGCCGCGGCAGGGCGGGCGGGCCGGCGCGCGGGCGCGCGCCTCGGTATAGGTGATGTTGAGCGACGGCACCGCCTGCACGCCCAGCTCAGCCGCATGCGCCTTGGCAGTGTCCTGCGCCTGGTACGGCCCGTAGAAGTCCTCGCCCGAGATGCTGCTCTTGCAGCCCGCCATGTCGCGCCCGATGATGAAGTGCGTGCACCCTGCGCGGCCGCACGGCGTGGCTTAGCGGCGGCGCCCTCCAGGCCACGGCCCCAGGCTGCGGCGCACGCGGGACCGCTGTCCCGCACCCACTTGGGCGGCTCCAGGCCACAGCACGGAGCCGCCTGGAGGACGGTGGCCGGCCAGCAGTCGGGGCCGCTTGACAAGCTAGCGGCACCCAGGGCACAGACGCATCCCGAGCGGCTTCACCCGGCGACGCGTCTTTGCGTGCGCCCACACGCGCTGGCAGGCAGGGCAGCGCATGCCCCGCGCCGCCAAGCGCTGCTCCGCGGAGTCGGCGCGCGGGCGGCGGGCGGGGGCGCGCCGTAGTTCTTGCGGATGATGATGTGCTGGATGGCCTCGCGCGGGCCGGCCATGTGCATGGAGTAGGGCAGGTAGGCCCAGCGCAGCCGCGGGTTGGCCACCTCCTCCTTCAGCACCTCATACGTCTGGTAGCGCACGATGCCCGGGATGTCGTCGTCCTGGGGCGCGGCCGCCGGCGGTCAGTCAGACCCGCTGGCCGCCAGGGACGTCGTCCAACATCGCGCGCTGACGATACAGGAATGACAAAGGACCAGGCTGTTTTTGCCGCCGTGGCTGCCAAGCATGCGCATGGCGCCAGCGCTCGCAGGCTCGCCGGGCCTGCGGCACCAGCATCCTCCGTGCCTGCCAGCCGGCAGGACCGGGGCGCCGCGAGCGCGCGCGCGGCGCTCGCGCCTGCGTGGGCCCGCAGGTCGGGTGCACGAGGCAGATGGCGCCCGGGCGGACATTGTCGGCCTCCAGCGCGCGCGTGAACAGCTCGTAGTGCGCGCGGTGGATGGGGTTGCGGCACTGGAAGGCCAGCACATCCTGGCCCGGCGGCAGCGTGCCGCGCACCTGCGCGCCCGCGCGGCCCCGCCGCTCGGCGCGCGCAGCGCGCCGGGCGGCCTGATGGCAGAGAGGTGCCTTGACATGCGAACGCGCCTGCAGCCGCACCGGGAGCCAACGAGGAAACGCAGGACACATCCACCAGCCGCACTCCGTGGCAGGCTGCCTCACGGCAGTTGCCATGCACCATTCAAAGCCTGTACAAGCAAACACCGGGGCCCCGAGCGGGCGCTCGTGCGCGCCTGCGCGGGCGTCGCGCAGGGGAACACGCGCTTGGGCAGCGCCAGCCCCTGCACTCGCCCGCCTGCATGAGGCAGCACCCCCCGTCTGCTTCAGCGCGCAGCCAGCAGCTCTCGCATGGGGTTCGCCAAGGGTTTACGGCATGGGCCTGAGCAAAACACGCCGATGCTGCAGCCCACGCAGGGCAGCAGGCAGGGCTGCCGGGAGTTACAGAGGCCCGAGCGCCGGCCGCGGCCGCGCGCGTACCCATGTAGAATTTGCCGCGCTCCATGGCGATCATCTGCACGGCCGGGTGCTCCAGCGAGGTGGTGCCATAGCAGTGCAACGCCTCGACCGGCTTGTTGGGCGCCCACCTGCTCCGCACGCGCCGACCGGCCAGCTCAGCGACGCTGAACAGTGTGGCTGGGCAGAATCCGTGGGCTGGCACGCGCAAGAAAGCTACGCCGCATGGCGCGGCAGGAGTGCAGCAGGCCGTGCAGCGCCCGGTTGGCAAGGGAACGGACATCAAGGCTCAGGCCAAGCAAACGCCACACGCTCGAGGGCGAGCAGCGACGGGGTGTGGCACGGTCGGCTCCGTCAAAGGACAGCCCCACCGCAGCACACGGCGGCGCAGGCCAGGCAGCGCCCTCAGGCGCACTTGGCACTGATCTCCACCACGGCCAGGTCGGCGCCCTGGTACGTGAGCAGCACCTTGTCGCCGACGGCCAGGTCCTCCCGGTCCGTGTCCAGCACCACCGGCAGCCCGAACAGCAGGCCGCTCTGCGCGGCGCTGTGCTTGTCACACACGTGCTTTTTACGCAGGTGCAACCCAGACACGAGCGAGGCCCAAGAGCCTGCAACAGCCCCCCGCTATCATGCCATCACACGCCCTCGGCGACCCAGCACTGGCAATAGCAGGGAGACGCAGCCAATCTCAACACACTGCTTGATGAGCGGAGCAAGCAGTTGAAGGACAGTTTGGTGAGGTGGACCGAGCCTGGCCGCTTGACAGTACCTTGTGCGCGTACTGCATACCCAGTGTGCAGTGCCAGTGCTCACCAGCACCACGTGCGCCACCAGTGTGCAGCGTGCAGCTTGAAAAGGGCAGTCAAGCACGCACTCTTGCACGCGGTTGCGGCCCTCGCCCCTGGGAGTATGCGGATGGTGAGAGGGGCCGCACAGGCAGGCGCATGTTGTGCACGACCTCCGTGTACTGCGCCTCATCCATGAAGCCTTCCAGCGGCGAGAAGCCCCTGCCGCACGCGCGCACAGCGCCCATCACACGGTACACGAGTGGGGACGCCCTCGGCGTAACCACGCAACGGCCAACTCGCCGCGGCCAGGCTGGTACAAACTGCAGAAAAACAGCCTGTGCGCCTGCAACGCGCGCACCCGACACACAGCAGCTCCACGTCGCAGGCGTTGCGGTCGCTGAGCTCCAGCGTCTTTGAGCACGCGGCCTTGGCGGCCTCGCGCTCGCCCTCCGCCAGCATCAGGTCCACAAGCTTGTTGCCGTGCGGCGTCTGCAGCTTCTGCTCCGCCTCCACGGCCGCCGCCGCGCTGCGCCGCAGCCCAGGCTAGGTGATGGGAGCTGCCACTGCGTCTTCAACGACGTTCACAGGCCTGCTGTGAGCTTTACATCCGCTCGTCAGCAACTGGTCCTCAGCATGCTGCTGCGCACTGCATTCTACAGCAAATGCCGTGCAATGTGCTTTGATGTTCTGCAATTCATCAGGCGGCATACTCGGTTCTGAAGGTGCTCACCTGACCGCCCGCATAGCCCGGCACGACAAGGCCACAGCTGGTGCAGCCGCAGGCACACGGGGGCGCAGAGCAGCCGGCAGCGACGCGAACCGCAGGCACCGCGGCGCACGCTGCACTGCTTGCCGCCCGTAGGAAACCAGGCACGGCTGCAGGCTGGAGGCCAGCACACGCTGCGCCATGTGGGAACCTAGGCTGGCAGGGCAGTGTAAGTCTTCCCTGTCTGTGCGCGACTCCTTACTGGCCGGGGAATGCGGCACCTGGCTCAGGTTACAACTAGGGTGAGGCCTAAGGCGGGGCACCCACTGTAAATGGTGATGATCATGCTGTTACACGGCCTTCTGGCCACATTACGCTCTTCATGCGACTAGCCTGCCCATAGGGCCATAGCCGAGTTCTTGCATGGGCAGAAAGATGGGGGCCAGACTCCACGGTTCACGGCGCAGTCAACATATGCAGCAGAGCAGCATGCACAGAAGTGACAGGCGTCAGGCTGCTGGCGCAACCGCGGTGGGAGTGACGCCCGGTCACTTCTCAATGCGCTTGGCAGCATTAGGGTCAGCAAACGGGTCGTCCGGCGCCAGCCGCGACTGCAGCTTGCGCGCCGTCTCAAAGTCAGCCGTGCGGTACGCCAGGTTCATCTGCATGCGCGTCATCTCCTGCTCCCTCATGTCAGCCACCTGCCGCAGCCGCACGTCCGGCGATCTCAGCTGCTGGAGGGCAGGCGCCAGGCGGGCAAGTGCTTTCCCAGAATGGATAGGAAATGAGTGCCAGTCGGGTGCCGGCTGCCCCACCTTGCCCGCCGCCGTGTACTTCAGCTCATTGTACGCCTCGCGCAGGCGGTCCGACGCCGCCTCAGCCGCCGCTGCCTTGCGCTCGGCCTTGAGCGCCGCCTCGTCGTCAAAGGCGGACAGCTCGCCGCCCTACAGCGCCGCGCGCGCGCATGAGCAGGCGCGCCGGCGCTCCGTCGCATGCTTGCCAGCCACCGGCCCAGCTGCCACTGGGGCAGCACCGAGCCGCAGCGCGCACGGAGCTGCCTCTGGGGGGCGTACCGCTGCCGGACCCTTCCTGGCGGCCTTGGCCGCGCGGCGGCGCTCGTACGCGTCCAGGTCGTAGTACTTTTTGTGCGGCAGCGTGCCCGTGTTGAAGTCCTCCATGTACGTCCTGCGAGCCCGCACATGCCCGATGATGCTCTGTAAAGGTGTGGGGAGCCCCGCAGCCTAGCATACGCTGTCGCACGGACGGGGAGCAGCCGAGAGCGGCCCAGCACGCGCCTGAACATGTCCTTCTCCTCCCACTTGGGCATCGACTCGATGTCCACCTTCTTGACCTCCGTTGCCCACATGACAAACTCGGAGCGCTTGCTGCAGCGCACCACGACGGGCGTCAGACAGATACTCGACAGGGCGCCGCGCAGCGCCGCATCCATCAGCACATTCGCCTGCCCTTGGCGCCCAGCTGAAAGCGGCAGCCGCAGCAGGCCAGCGCGGGGCCGGCGCTGCTCCGGGCCTGCACCTCTCCATGTCAGACTCTCGAACCACGCCGTACTTGCCAAACGCATCTGTGCTGGCGCCCGTTGCCTGCGCGCCACGCACATATTATTAGGCGCGTACGCGCAGGGGGACAGAGTGAGTGTGGCAGAAAAGGCAATAATCGCTGGGCCGTATCACAGCTCCCAGCTGCGCACCGACGCGGGGGCGTCGGCCTCTTCACGACCAGGCTTGCGCGGCCTGTCGCTGCTGTGCTTGTGCTTAGCCTTGTGCCCCTCCTCGCGCGCCCTCTTCGCCTTCCTGCGGCCCTTGTCCTTGCCGCTGTCGCGCCGGCTGCGCTTGCGCTGCCGATCGCGGCCCCCGCCGTCGCCGCCGCTGCCGTCGCCGCCGCTGCCGGACGAGCTCGCCCCGGCGCCGCCGCGCTCGTCGGCGGCGTGATCGCGCGCCTCCGCCCTCGCGCGCGTGAGCCTCTGCAGGCGCACCCGGTCTCCTGAACTTTTGGCCAGCATCCAGCCGTGAGAGCAGGCGAGACGCGCGGGGGGGAGGCGCGCCTTGGCCAGCGAGTCCAGCTGCGCGCCGCGCGCGCCCTGGAAGCGGTGCAGCAGCAGCGTGGCGCGGTCGGTCTCCCAGTCCGCGTCCTCCAGCGCCAGCACCAGCACGGCCTCGCTCATCTCGGGCCACTGCGCGCGCAGCGTAGCCAGCGCGGCCTCCTCCTTGGCGCGCTGCAGCTTCTCCGCGTGCTTCTGCACCTGCGCGTCACCGAGCAGGCTGTCTGCACAGGTTCGGTCCTGGAGCGTACTGCGGCCCTCGTCCTTGTGTGAGTATGCGTGCCATGGAGGCGCCACGCAGGTCTGTGCCATCGCCGCGCGTGTAGAGCGCCGGCATCGCCGGCGCCACCTGAGTCCCCATGCCTGGGCCCGTCCGACCAGCGACTCCTGGTTGGCGCTTCGAGGTGTGAGCAAGAGTATCACGTCACCGAGCTGCCTGCAGGGCTGGCTCATCTCTGCTCTCTCCTTTCTCCTCGAAGAGTAGAGCGCAGCAGAGGTTACAATTCTAGGGCGCCTGTTTTTTTTTTTTTTCGAGCACCTACCTGCAGATGAAAGAGCCTTGGTTTGGAGTGTGGTGTGAAGCTGTGGAGGCAAGCAAAGACACTGCAAGCATATGGACCTAGTACCTGCTGCAGACAAGGCTTTCTTCAAGGCGGAAGCAAGTGGCAGGGTCACCTGCACACTCAACGGGCACACCTTCCCAGCACTTGAAGAGCCTATTAAGGCCTTTGTCAGGTGCGCCACGCTTACGGCCTCGCAGGAGCCCACTGTGCTCGAGCCACTGTACTAAGCGACAGCGCGTCGCCACTTTTGTGAGTCACTGCTCTGCGGCGCAGAGGCTCAAAGTACCAGCGGCTGCGGGCCTTGGCGGAGGAGGAGGCAGCGCTGAAAAAGTACGAGCCGCTGATCGTGCAGTCCAGGAATTTCCCGTGCGGCCCCGTGCGCTATCGACTTTTGCAGCCAGGCTCGCCAGCCGCGCCTGCCCGCCTCTGCGCGCTGCCAAGCGTCAGCAACTCGCAACTCGCACGGCGGGGCGGGCGCAGGGACAAGCTCTTCTGCGCGCTGACCTGCCACATCGTCAACAAGCAGGCCGCCAGCATCGAAAAGCACATCCGCGGCAAGAAGTACTGCAAGGCGAAGGGTGCGCCGCGCGCCTGCCTCCGTCTGCTGCCAGCGCGCTCTGCGCTCTTGTCCTTGCGGCCTCACGCGTGGGCCGGTCCGCAGAGCTGCTGGAGCGGGGCGAGCACGCGCTGCTGGAGGAGCCGGACCTCGAGAGCAGCGAGGTGCGCTGCGCGAGCTGTCGGCCCCTGCTGCGGCGCTGGAGGCCTGGCCGCCACTGGGGAACAGCGTGCCGCGCGCGTGGCACCCGACGGCCACGGTGCTGGGCCGCCAGGAGGACGCCAGCCTCGTGGTCACCGATGCGCGGTGCGCCGGCGGCGATGAGCAGGATGCGGCGGGGCCCAGCGGCAAGGGCGGCGATGTCATGATGGAGGTCGACAGGCTGGACAAGGCGCCGGTTGCGGGCGTCGCGCCGACGGACGCTGCGGCATTTGACGCTGATGCACAGGCGAGGTGTGACCCCCGAGGTCACCGCAGTGGGCTTTGGCATGCAGAGCTGCGGCTCTGCCCTGGGCTGCACGCGTCTCAGCTCAGCTCACCAGCGGCGGGCGGGTGCATGCCGAGTGTGCTGCAGCATGCCATGCGTGTACGTCGCGCAGCTATGCGAACATGATTGTCATGGGCAGGGACTGCATGCGCGCAGGAAGTCCAAGCGAGCACGGCCGGCTCGGCCCAAGAGGATACGCAGGTAGATGGTTGTTAGTGCATGACAGGTGATGCTTATGTCTGCATGGCTGTACACGCATCAGTGTGATTTACTTTGGAACGGCCTTGTAAGGTGTGCGCGAGAGCGGGCGCGACAAAGCAGTGCGCGCTTACAAACAGCCCCAAGCTACAGACATTGCCACAGACCAGTGGTGCAGTCGAGAACATAGCTAAACAGGGGCTAGCGCCCCAGCAGGCTGGAGGCCCCAGACCAGCGCTTGTCTCGCAGCAGCCCGCCCATCCCGAAAACACACCGGCCGACTGAGGAAGCCCAGCACGCACAAACATCGCTGTCCAGCCCCAGCAAGAAAACAGACACTCTGGGAACCGGCGACCAACTTTAAAAAGATGTCAACAGCCTCACGCGGCAGCAAAAAAAGTGGAAGGCAGTGTGGCCACTTCGCTTGCCTGCACACCAAGTCTAGCCTAGGAACCGCCTTTCTACTTTCCGCTATCGCTGACTGGACTGCATGGCCACCGCGTGCACACCGGATACGCGCCCCCGTCCCCGCAAGCCTTGGCAGGCACCAGACAAAAAAAGGCGCGAAGCGCACAGCTCTGACAGCGCTGCCGGTGCCAACAACTGTTGCGGAAACCAGTGACGCTGCAATAACCTGCCGGTCCGACCAGCGCTCGAGCCAGCGCGGTGAATGCCACCCTTGCCGGAGAGGGCCCTGGAGAAGGGGCCGTGAGTGCTAAAACCCTCCCTGGCAATGACCGGCCGGGGGCCTCTGCGAGGACCCCAGCAGCCGGACATGGTGGCGCCCCCGGCTGCCCTCAAACGCCTGCAGTCTGTTCCGGCCACGCCGCTGCACTCCCAAGGTAACTGTCGCCGAGCATGCCGCACAGCGCACGCTCGCGCTAGCAAAAGCAAGCTGGTGCCGGCCAGGCCGGCACCAGCGCCCCTTTGCGTCAGCAGCATCCCCAAAACGTCCGACCAGCACGGTGGCACTGCCTGGGACTTGAAAAGGTCCAGCGGTCCCCGGCCGCCCGCCCCTGGCCGCATCCGGCCCCACACGCCAAGGCGGGGAAGAAGTACTGGCACACGCAGGCCGAGGTCCCCTGCTCCTGGAGCCCGCACCCTGCCGCAGCGCGCAGGGGACCATGCAACATGCACAGATGCCATCAGATGCCACAAACCAGACCCCCGCCTGCCGCGCTGCCCCCGCCGGCGGGCGCACGCGCCAGTGTTGCGCCCGCCGCAGCGCTCATCGCCGGCGGGCGCCTCGCCGGCGCACCGCGCGCGCGCCCGCCGCCGTTGCACACGGTGCCTGCGAGCGCAGCCGGCCCTCGCGCCGCACGCTGCACAGGGCTGGCCGAAGGGACAGTGTATGCTGACCGAAAGACCTGGACAGGCTCTGGCCACCGGTGCAGCACTGCACCCGCGGTGTGACTGTGTCCGAGTCCGAGCGGGACTGCGACTCGCGTGCCGCGTACTTCAGGCCGGCCCGACCTCGGGCCTGCAGGACCCCTACTTAGGCGCCCCACTCAGAGAAAGCCCTGCTCCAACCTGCCACACCCAAAATGGGGCGGCCTGCGCGGTCAGTGCTGCGGCAGCCCCTGCGCAGACACGCCGCCGCCCGCGCCACCGCCCGGCTGGCCCTGGTGCTCTGGCGCGTCGGCCTGCCGCGGCGCGCTGCCAGTCTCGCTGCCCGCGCCGCCGCTGCCGCCCTGGTACGCGTGCCCCAAGCCCGGCAGCTCGCTGGCGCCGGGCACGGGCATGCCGCTGCCGGCGCCAGCGTAGCCGGCCGCGCCGCCGGGCAGGAGGCCCATATCCGCCAGGCCGCCCGGGTTGCCGCCCCCGAAGCCCTGGTTCTGCTGCTGGTACAGCGACGCGTTGACCAGCATCTGGTAGTTCAGGTTCTGCGCGTTCTGCTGCGCCTGCGCGTTGACGTCGCCGCCGCCCTGGCTGCCACGGTACGGCCAAGCCATGCCAGGCGTGCCGCCGCCGCGCTGCCAGTCGCCCGGCTGCGCGCCGCCGCCCAGGCCGCCCATGGCGTTGGCGGGCATGCCGCCGGCGTACTGGGGCAGGTACGCCGCGTTGCCGGGCATGCCGAGGCTGACCTGCAGGCCCCCGCCCTGGCCGCCATAGGGCATGCCGCCCTGGCCTACCATGCCGATGTTGCCTAGGCCCCTCTGCCAGTGCAGGCCGCCGCCGCTGCCGGTCGAGCTCAGCTGGCCCATGCCGCCCTGCGCAGCCGCCGGCGCGTCAGCGCGATCCCGGCGCGGCGGCGGCCCGCCGGGCCGCCGGGCCACCGGGCACACAGGCCCCCAGACGCAAGCGCAGACGCGCAGGGCCAACAACATGTGCGCTGGGCAGCTCACCATCTGGGCGTGCCCGGGCACGCTGGGCGCGGGGGTGCCGTCGGGCATCACGTACTGCTGCGCGCCCACGAGCCCGCCGCCGCCGCCGCCCTCGCCGTACACGCCGCCGCCGGCGACAGCGCCCACGCCTGGGTACCCGCCCTCGCCCAGCTGACCAGAGCCCTGGTAGGCCATGCCCTGCTTGTTTTGGTAGTGACGCTGCCGCTCGTCCGTGATGCTGATGGACTCGATGCGGTAGCCGCTGATCTCGCGGTTGCTCTGAGCCGCGGCAGCCTCAGCCGCCTGTTCCACGCCCGTCCCGACACACACGCGCAGTCGGTCTCGGCTCCGGGGGCCACACGCCCCCCGCGTGCAAGGTCAGACCAAAGCAGACCCTGCACACCTGAAACACACTGACAGCATCGCGCACGCAGTTGCCCTGCCGACAGCCGCCACCAGCCAGCCGCAGCGCAAAGCACACAAGGAAGACACAGTTGCGGCTTGCCTGCTGGGTGGCAAACGTCACGAAACAGAAGTTCTTGCGCCGGTTGGTCGCCCTGTCCTTCGGAAAGTAGACGTCGACGACCTGCGAGCCACGCTGGCCGGTTCGGCCCAAGGCATGATACTCTGCTGGACAGGCGCAACACGCTTCCTTCTGTCACTCAATTCCGGTCCTTTCAACCTATTTCCACACAGGACTCTTCCTTGCGCCCAACATAGACCCCTTCCTTGACCACACATGCCCCCCGTTGCGCCAGCGGGGGCAGCACCTGGCCCCACTGGTTGAAGTGGCCGCGGACCATGGTCTCAGACACCGCGGTGGGGATGCCGCCCACGTAGATGCGCGGCCCCTTGCCCTTGGCAGCCACAGCCTCCTGCTCGCCGCCGGCGCCGCTGCTGCTGTAGTGCGACGACTCAAGGCCGCCCGAGCGCGCGCCGCGCAGCCCGGGCATCACGGCCTGCTGTATGTCGGGGCCTGCGCGTGTCGCCGCAGCAACAAGACTCAACCCGAAGGGCTATCAGCGCCACACCTGGATACACCAGGCCTCCAACGCACAGGGGAGCCAGCCGCAGGCGCAAACCAAGCACCGGCATGCGACAGAGCCGTCAAGCGCGCCCTGACCGACCAGGGGCGCACCCTGGGGACCGCCGGCGATGCCGCTGGTGAGGTCGGGCATGCCGCTCTGCTGCCACATGGGCGGAGCGGGCGCGGCGGGCCAGGCGTCCAGGCTCCCGCCGCCTGGCCAGCGCTGCTGGCCAGACGCGCTGCTGGGCGCGGGCGACGCATACGCGCTAGCACCGCCGCGGTGCCGTGCGGGCTCCATACGCTGGTCCGGGCGCGGCCCGGCCACGTTCAGGCGCACAGCCTTACCGTTGATCACATGCTCTACGCCTGCCGCAAGCTGCAGGGGCCCCGCGCAGCGCTCAGCTCCGCCAGCCCGGGTACAGTGCGCGGCACCCCCACGAAGAAAGATACGCGCAAAGCTGGCCGGGGCGCCGCGTCACAGCGGCTGCAACACGCGCACGTACTCTGCTGGCAGGGAGGACAGTGGGGGCGGCGGGAGGCGCGGCGCAGCGCACACCCGACAAACGAAGATAGAAGAGAGAGAGCGCAAGAGTCAGCGAACAAGTCGCCGCTGCCCGTCCGCGTACCCACTACAACTCAGAGACTGCGCTGGTGCACACAGAAAGAGCGTTGGACGCTGAGGCAGCAGGCGAGAGAGCCGGAGCCACGAGCTGGCGGCGGCGGCCGCCACGCCTGCCCGGCGTGCTGCCCGTGCTCATGCCAGCGCGGCAAGCCGCCGCATGGGGCACACGCACAGTATGTCTACTTTGCTGCACGCTGCCGGCCCCTTGCCTGGCGCAGGCAGCCGACCGCGCACTATGGCGCGTGTCGCCAAGCCCCGCACACGCGCGCGCGGGCCGCGCCTGCTGGCAGCACCCTGCACAGCACTGGGCCCGGATCAGGCAGGCCGCGCACCGCTTTGCCCAGGGCGTCCTCAGATTTAAAGGTGATGAAGCCATAGTTCTTCCTAGAGCCGTTGCTGCGCACGCCAGACGGTACGGGGGTCAGGTCGTGGCCGGAAACGCGGCAGCCGGCGCGGGGCGATGTACACACCGACCACGCCATCGCTGGAGGGTTTGGTCTGCCCTCAACGTCAATGCATCGCAGTACTGCCTGGGCGCCGGCGTGGGCCTGCCCGGGCGCATGGGCCGGCTGGGCAGGCCCCGCCGGCGCCCGGGCGGTCCTGAGCTAAAAGTGGGCAGGCATGCTCCCGCTGGGGCCGTACTGCCTATCTCGCGGAATATAGACGTCCGACACAGCCCCGTACTTGGAGAAGTGCTCGTGCAGAGTGGACTCCAGCAGCGACGGGCAGAAGATCTGACGGCCCACACTAAACCGCGTTGAAGTCTGCCGGTATGCACTTTCGGGCCGGCCAGAGCGCTGGGTGAGCAAACGCCGCCGCCGGGCGCACCCAGAGCCGCTGCGAGGTCGTGCCCTCAGCTTCAGACGTCACGGGCTGCGAAGCCATGGTGGGCAGTCATGCTTTCAGCAACCGCGTGCGCCATCTGGCATTGGCTGCTGGGCTGGGTGGTGCTTCTGCGCGCGCCCTGCTGCTCCTGGCCGCAGCCAGCCCGGCTCCTTGACAACCCTGAAGCCGCTCGGTATCTGCGCCTGCGCACAACAGGAGCCGCCGCTGCAGGAGCACAGCTCTCACAATTTTGCTACTCTCCTAGCCAGCGCTGGAGACTACTCACTTCTCGCCCGCCCTGGAGTGTTCTGCACAAAAAGGGGTCCGCAGCCCTTTTTTGCTGTCAGATCTCTTCCCTAGCTCAAATATTGCGCCCAAAGCACGTGTATCTGCTGCTGTGCCGTGTCTGCACCTCGCGCAGCCTCGCTCCAGCCTCGCTCCAGCATCACCCAGAAAAAGGTCCTGAGCCGGTCGTGCGGCGTTGGGCGCCATGGACGCCAGCGCCAAGGACCTGGCCAGGGCCAAGTTCCGGGGCCAGCACGGACGCGGCCGCCGGCCGCCGCACGCGCGGGCTGCCGGCCAGGCCGCCGTGCCGGAGCAGGGCAGGCGCGCGGCCCCGGGCGCTGGCGCGCGCCGCGCAGCCGACGGGTGCCGCTCGCGCGCGGCTTGACGCGGCAGGCAGTGCTCAGGTGGGTTGTCGCTGACGACGAAGCGGAAGGGGGTGCAGCGGACGCGCCCGCGCGGCGCTCGGCCGGCGCCGACCTGGCCGAGCTGCTGGAGGCCGCCGAGCACAGCGCGCCGGCGGGGGCCCGCTTCCGTGGGCACGCCACCGCCGACGACGACCTGCTGGCGCACCCGGGCGACGGCCCGGACGAGCAGGCGCGCGCTCGGCCCGCCCCGCAGCCCGCTCCGCTGCCCTCCCGGGTCAGGTGCGCGCGTGCGGGAGGGTGAGCCGCGCTGCGGCGCCGCAGCTGCTGGCCGTGGACGGCGACGCGCTGGCCGCTAGCCTGGCGCACCTGCCGCTGCACGCGCTGCTCGGGCTGACTGCGGCCGAGTGCGAGCCCTGGTCGCCAAAGAGTGCGGAGGACGGCCTGGCAGAGCCAGGCCCCGCACCCGCGGCTCCTGCGTCTGCCCCGGCGCCGGCCGCAGGGACGGCTCCTTGCCAGCCTGCCGGGCCTGCATGCGGGGCCGCCGCGCGGCAGCCGCCACTCGGCCCGCCACGCGCGCCTTTGGAAACACCAGCCCTGAAGAGCAGCCACATGGCGGCCGCAAGCGCAGCCGCAGCGGCGGCCCCGCCCGGCGCCAGCGCTGGCGCCCCCGGCGCCCCTGCTGCTGAGTGGGGTGCAGGCGAGACGGCCGAGATGCACGCGCGGAGCGCGCCAGCGCCCGCGCCTGCAGCGGCGCAGCCTGCGCCGGCCGTCGCCCCGAGGGGGCCGCCCCAGTGCGCGGCGCCTCCGCTCACGCGCCCGCGCGCCGGCCAGCTCGCGGCATCATCGCCCCTGCGCGCTGCTCTGCGCGCCCCTGCTCCAGGCGGCGCGGCGCCCAGCGGCGACAGCGAGCTGGACGCGCTGCTGGCGGCCCCGACAGCTCCGGCGCCCCCGCCCGCCGCAAGGGGTGGCGCAGCGGCTTTGCCAGCGCGTGCGGCTACTCACGCGCCGGTGCGCCCCGGCACGTGCCCGTGTGGCTTTCTGCTTTCTCTGCTGATCATTGCCTTTGAGGCTGCTCGCGCGCCAGTGCGCTGAGCTCATGCGCTGAGCTCATGCTGTGGGGAGCAGGCGCAGGCCGTGCCGCCACAGGCGGGCAGGACGCGTGTCGCTCATTTCGCTGAGGCCGCGCCGGCCCCTGCGGACGAGCTGGACTCGCTCCTGGGGCTGTAGGGATGCTAGTGTGATGCCTGGCACAGTGCTGTAGTGCCTGGCATTTGGCACGTGTGTGCATGCGTGCACACATGTAGATGTGTGATCATGCTCATGAGCATGCGGGGTGCATATGCATCTTGCATGCTCGCGACAGCTGTAACTGGGCCAGTAGGGCCTCCAGCTGGGCCAGTAGCTGCGTTTCTCCGTAAAGTTATGTGAGAATGCAACAGTACAAACAGTCCCAAGACAGGCAGGCCTGGTGTCCGCCGCAGCGCACGCAAGTCGGCCCTGACATGGTCAACCTGAGCGACAAGCGCGTGCTCGTTGAAGGCAGCCTGTTCCGCGAATCCAACGTCGTCTCTGACATCGTCAACTGGCGCCACGGCGCTCTCTTTGACCAGGGCCCCTTTGTTACCTTCCGGCAGGCGCCCCCGGGCGGCGCGGGTGCCTGCGTCGGCCCCGACTCCGCACCCCAGCCGACCAAGGTGAGCTGTAAAGGACAACGTGCGGTCCCTGAGGCATGGCGCTGGCGCGCACAGCGGCCCCCACACGTGCCGCCGCCGCTCGCAGGTCTGGCCGCTGTCCGGGAGCTGCTCCGTGGGGCCCGTCAGCGAGCGCGAGTTCACAGTGAAGGACCGGCACACCAGCACGTTCTGGAGCATAGCAGCGGGGCGCAACACCAAGCGCAGCCTGTACGCCTTCAGGCTGCGCTGGCCCAAGTCGCACATCCTGGGCCGCGATGACCTGGGCCTGGTGCGCGCTTGCGCACTGAGCAGGACGGGGGTTGGCAACCGCGTTCAGCCCCACAGTGTGGGCCTGCTGCCGGGCGGCCTGAGCGCTAGCGTACGTGCCAGGGCTTTGAGAGTGAGGAGGAGGCGCGCTCGTGGCATGCAGCGTTCGAGAGCGCCGTGCAGGCTGTGCGGCACGAGCGGCCCGAGAGCATCCAGGTGTGTCTCGGTGCACGGCGGCGTTGGAGGCCACTGCCGAACCTGGCATGTGCGCGTGGTCCAGCAAGTGAATTGCCAACAGCGACCTCCTTGGCAGGGAGAGACGCCGCGGGTGAGCCTGGCGGCAACAGAGCAGGCCACACCCTCTGGCACAGGCGGCGCGCAGCCAGCACACACGCCGCAGCCGCCGCCGACGCCCAGCGCCGCGTCAGAGCGCTTGGAATTGCCGCGGCCCTGTGCGCACTTGCTCCATTGCATGCGCCTCGTCTGCCGTCGCATGCTGCGTGACACCCCAGCGACACCCGCTCGTGGTCCAAGCCACTTACAGACGCATGGACCTGCAATTTGCGTGGCTTGCTGCGCCCTGCGACCTGACCCCGGCGAAGCACTCTCGCATGCAGCGCCACTGGATCATACGCTGACAGCCTGCGCGGCGGGGTGGGCGCGCAGCCGCATTTGCTGCGGCCCCGCCTGTGCCCTTCCAGGCGTCGCAGCCGCTCGTCACTTGGCAGGAGCCCGAGCGCAAGTGGGCCAACTTCAGACACGTGAACGGCGTGGCCGTGCGCGCCCGCCCACCGTCCCGGACATGCAGCACCCATGCCGCAAGTGGGTGAGCAGTCCAGCCTTGCGTTGTGATGCATGATGTCACAGGCTTGGCAAGCAGCAGCGCGCGAGGCGCAACGGCCTGCCGCCGGGGCGACAGGTGTATCAGGAGGCAGAGGGCTCTGAAGGCCAGGGCGGGGCGATCATGGTGTCGGCGGTCGTGCGGTCTACGCCCAGCGCCGCCTTCCATGTGCGGCCCGGTACCAAGCGCGTGGGGCCAGCGCAGCGCTCCCGCCATGAGCATGGCCCTTTTGCATTGCCTGCGCGTCTGCAGCAACGCCAGTTGCTGCCAAGGGTGCAAGCATGCAGGTCCGTGTCTGTCTTAGGCTCAATTATGTGACACGTATTGTGTTCGTTCGCCAGGCGCTGCTGGACCTGGGCCCGGACCTGCACTTTGTGGGCCGCCAGCGCACAGAGCAGGCCGACGCGCACTCGCGCCTGCTCCTCTGCACCTTCCTGCCCACCGGCAACCTCATGCGCTATGTGCGCATGCCCTCCTGCCCGCTTGCGCAGCATGGCGCTCACCTGCGGCCCTGATCTCTGGCCTGCTTGTCTGCACGCGACCAGCATCAGCAGGGCGCCCGCACGCGCCGCACAGCGCGCTTGAGTGGGCGGGGCGATGGGGCGCGGGCAGGCGTGCGCGCCGCGCTTTGCCGCGCTGCAGCAGACGTGGCGGGAGGAGGAGGACGGCACGCACATCGTGCTGCTGCACTCTGTCGACCACCCGGCCGCGCACGCCCCGCCGCCCGTACCCGGGCTCTGGCTGCATCCGGTGCCCTGCACGGTGCGGCCTTCCCCGTCACGGTGCATCGTGCATTGGCAGCAGGGGTGGCAGGGGACGTTGCCTGCTTGGCGCGCCTCGGTGCGCGCATGCGGCAGCAGCGGCCTGCATGGGCCCTGCTCTGCCGGGCGGCAGGTGCTCGCCGCAGGCTTCACAATTGCGCCGCTGCAGCCGCGCTTCACCGGCGGGGGCGCCAGCGGCGAGTGCCTGGTCACGCTGGTGCTCAAGGTCAACGACCTGGGCGGCTGGCTGTCGGCGCCGCCCCTGGGCGCCCTGCTGGCGCCCTGGCTGCGCCGCGTCCTCGCCGAGGCCGCAGCCGGCGCAGTCATCGCGCTGCGCGACAAGGCGCGCCGCCCCGGCGCGCCGCCCGGCCGTCGACGGGGGGCGCGGCATGGCGCCCAGCGCGTGGGCTGCCGCAGCGCGCGCGCCTGCGGCACGCCGCGCGGATCCTGATCAGTCGCATGCAGCTGCCGGGCACTGAGGCACCGAGCCGTGCTCATGTACCGGAGCGTCCACTGGCTTGCATGCGTGCGGCGCAAGCCTGACCCTGATGTGGGCGCGCAGGTGGAGCAGGAGCGCTTCCTGGTCAAGCCCTTCGCCCTTGGGCAGCAGGGCGCGGCGCCGGCGCCGGAGGGACCGCCGGCGCCTGCAGATGCGCAGCCCGCACGGTGCGCTGGCGCCCGCCTGCGCGGTCAGTGTGCAGGATGCCGTGCAGGGCATCGGCGGAGTCATCTGGCTGTGGGCAGCTCTCGCCTAGACTCTGCGCGAATGCCCCACATGCTCTGGTAGTGACTCGTGTGTTAGGTAGTTGAGCGGCCACTTGCAAATTTATCTTCTTTGCTCATGGTGCACACCTTTGCTGCATGTGGCGCACTCTGCAGCTTGCCTCTGCTGAGCAGACATTGCCGACATTGTGGAGCTGGGACAGTAATGAGGGCGCATGGCGCAGCAGGTCGAGCTCTGCTGCGCTGTTCATGCGGCGCTTCAGCAGACCCTTCCGTGGCGCGCCCGCATCCGCGGCCGACAGGGGGGAGCAGCAGGCTGCCGGCGCAGGCGCCAGCGCGCCCGCCGCGCAAGCGCCGCCGGCAACAGGCACGCTGGACCAGCGGTTCTGGTCATGCCCGGGCGACGGCGGGTTCCGGCTGCGCGGCAAGACGTACATGCAGGCGCGCGGCGCCTGCTGCCGGCCGCGCAGCGGATGGCAGGGGGTTGTGCCAGCTAGCCATGGCCTTGCAGGCGCACAGGCACTGCCGCATGGCTGCCTCGCGTGCCACTTCCCGCCCTGTCAGGGCATGCATTTTGCTGCAGCTGAACTGGAAAAATTGCGTCCCACCATCTACACTGGTCTGTTCTCACAGAGCTCTGGAAGCAAGCGTAGTCGATCAAGCTCTTGCGCCGGTGGTGTTGGCCCTAAGCTTTCCTCCAGTCGCACACCTGCAGCTGCGGCAGCAAGTGCAAGTGGGGTGGCGATGGTGTGAGTATGCGCTGAGGGCGCATGAGGTCGAAGGCATGCACCTGACAGGAGCGCGGGCGCAGCGCAGGACCGCAAGAAGGTGCCGGCAGGGGAGCCGACGCTGCGCCTGGCTAGCGTGGACCTGCTGGACCTGGACGAGCCCACCACGCACGTCGCGCGCTTTCTGCCCTCGCTCACGTGCGCTGCGGCTGCGCCAGAGCCCTCCATCGCATGCGCATGCCTGAAAGCTCCCCTGTGCATCAGTGCGCTCGCTGCCCTGGCCACCATGTGCCGCGCGCTCACCCTGCGCCAGCGCGCTGCGCGCCCGCACCCTGGCGCGCCTTTCGCGCCTGGTTGCGCGCCCGGCGTAGCGCCATAGCGCTTCCCGGCATCCGCGCCGACCGCCCGGCACTGCTTGGGGACTGCAGGGCCCCATGCACGCACACATGCACACCACAGTGGTCCAGTCCACTCACTGCCACAGGTACGATCGCGCTGCGCACGGCAAGCCGACCGGCGCCCGCGCGCCGCGCAGGCAGACCGGCGCGGCCTTCACCTTCGTCCTGCAGCTCATGGTGCCTGGGCCGCCGCACCGCGCGCTGGTCGTCGCCTGGGCCACTGACAGCGAGCCGCCCTCGGTCTCCAACGCGGCAGCCGACGACGATAGCGACAGTGACATGGCGCCCCACGACCTCGCATTTGCACGGCGCGCATGCGTGCCTGCGGCGCAGGCCTGTGCTGGCAGTTATACCTGGTTGCGGGTGTGACGCGCCTGTGAGGATGGCCCGTACGCATGCGGCGCCGCACCAGCGAGCTGTGTCGCAAGGCATGTGTCGCACTGCGGGTTGTGCCGCGCTCATGTGCAGCAGGCACGAGCAGGGCGTCCTGCAGGATGCCGTGCTTGGCTGCCATCGTGCATGATTCGCGCTGTCTGAAATGTGCCTGTGATGCAGGTTCCTGGCGGGCAATGGCCGGAGCGCGGACGCCCGGAGAAACAGCATGTTCAAGCTCATCCCCAGCGTGGAGCAGGGCAGCTGGATCATTCGGCAGAGCGTCGGCAACACGCCCGTCCTGCTCGGGAACAAGCTTAAAACTGAGTACCACCGGCGCGGCCCCTTGGGACTCCCAGCAGCACCCCGCGCCCTGCCCTGTCGCCTCGCCTACCTGCTGCGCGTGATGTGAGGTGTCCGAGGCTTCACAGCGCAGAAAGCATGCTCAAGCAGCAGCTGTTGGCTTTTGGCGAAACTCAGCATGATAGGCACCACTATGTGGCCGGTGACAGCACTTGCTTTGCATGGGACGCAGGGGGCCGGGCAATGTGTTTGAGGTCGATGTGGATGTCGGCAGCAGCCGCGCGGCCAACACCGTCGTCGGCCTGGTATGCCAACCCAGGGCAACCCAGGCCACCCCACCCAAAGTCGCAGCGCTCGCTGCGCTGGAGCTGCCGCAGCCGCATGTCTGGACACCGCATGGGCAGTCCCTCCTGCTGCGCTCCAGTTCCCTGCGCACGCTGGCAGCAGTTCTCAACCTCAACAGCCTGAGGAATGCGTACCTATCCTGAGCACTACCAGCTGCAGATGTACTATGCATAGCGAGGGATGGGCTGCTGTGCGTCCAGGTCGCGCCTGCGACCAAGAGCCTCGTCATCACGCTCGGCGTTGCGCTGGAGGGGCACAGCGAGGAGGTGGGCTGTGCCCGCCCGCCCCTTTGTGCAGTCGCCTGCCTCGTGCGGCATACAAGACTGGCACACATTCTTTGGTGGCGCGCTGGGTGGGTGGCAGCATCATGCCGGGCATGGGTTGCAGCGAACACTCCACATCATGCAGGCACACTGCCTGCGTCCTGAGCCAGGCGCGCGCGCGCGCAGGAGCTGCCGGAGCGGCTGCTGGGCACAGTGCGCTTCAGCCGCCTGGACTTGGCGGCAGGGTGGTACTTGCAGGGAGGCAGCAGCCCGCGCCTGTGGCGCAGCAGGCAGGAGGCCGCAGCTGCGGGCGGTGGAGGCGGCATGAGTCCGCAGGCACAGCATGGAAAGTAGCGCAGCTCTGTGAGGCGGGCAGCGTGCCAGCTTCTTACTGGGAGGTCTGATCTGCCTGTGCTGATGATCCTCTGTAAAGGCCAGCCGACCTACGAGGTCTAGGGCTGCAGCGCAACGGGTGTCCCATGGCCGCCTTTCGCGGTCAGTGATCTTGATGCGCCTCTCCCTGCGAACACTGTGAGACCTTTAAGCCAGGTCACTCAACCGTCCTGAGCGGAGAAGTATTCAAGTAGGTGCGCCCTTCTGCTGAAGAGCTGTGTGTTGCCACTGGCAGAGAGCTATGGCAGGGACGATAAGCAGAGCTCCCTCTACTGAATTCAATTGAGGATATGCTTGGCACGGAATCGAAATGAGCCACTGCTGAGCCATTGCTTTCTCAGGCTTGTCTGTTCAGTGTATGAACGTCTTGATGCTGTTCATGCGGTTTGCTTGGTGTGCGCTTGCACTAGGCTTACCTGATAGCAGTTTGCCGTCCTCTGAGCTCCAGCGTCCTTTGGCGGCTGGCTAGCATGAAATGGCGGCCACAAGAACACCCCTCCTAAATCCACTGAAACGGCTGCCGTGCCCCTAGGTCTACAGGGAGGGGACATTCTGTGGTGTGCCAGACGGTGACACCTGTTGTGCAGGGCGTGTGCAGGCGCTCAGGCTCGTGAACAAGACGGGTGCTTCGCCGGCAGACAACCTCCTGGTGCCCTCCCTCCTTGACGATTACATCCACACATCCTCAAAGTACTGGGTGTTTGTGAACAGCATGTGCGGCTGCGCAGCTGCCAGTGCTCATATAGTGTGTGCAAGCACGCGCCCCCCTCTTAGAGGTCCCTGGGCGACAACCCGGTGCTGTGCAGGGGTGACGCGGGGGGCGCAAAGCATGCCAAGCCAGCTTTAAACCAGCGCACGTCGTTTCCAGGCGTGCGCTGACCTGTCTCACTGGCACACTGCGGCGCGCAGGCGCCCGGGTGTCGTACACCATGCCGCTCGTTCCAGGCCCGCTGCGGAAAGGTGCAACACAGCCCTGCCGCACAGCACCATAGACGGCAGCAACACACGCACACACCATACCCCGGACAGCTTGGCCAGCCAGTGCTTTGCATGTCCCTATTCCGTGTGCAAGAGCAGCCTGAGGCTCGTGTTGCAGCGCAGCCCTACCGCTGGCTGCTGCTGTGTCTATTTGTTCTCAGACATTCTGCACTGATGCCTCCATGCTTTGCCGTGCTTGTGCTGCGCTGCGCCGACCCGAGGTCAAGTGCGCGTTGCTGGACCAGGCATAAGCTGGGCTGCGCAGGTCAAAGCGGACGGCTGGCCGCCGAAGCGGACGGCGGGCCGCCGCAGCACCTGCTTCCTTGGAAACGCGTGACGGGCGTTGCTAGTTGAGGTGCGGCGACTCGTGCTTGTCACGGTGGCGCTGCCTGTACTTCAGCCTTCTTGCCACGGCCAGGGTAGGGTGCCCCATGACCCAGGCTGCTCACAGTTGAGCTGAGAGTGACGCTTCACCTGCACGATAGGAAGCTGGCTGGGCCTGCCTGTGGCCTTGACAGCGCCTTATTGGGTGATTACATTTGCTGCAAAGTTGCAGGACCATTGGTGAGGGCCTGCAGTGCGTGCTTGCTCACGGCAGGCGCCGTGCTGTGCCTGCAGCGTGGACTCGAGCGAGCAGACGATGGGCTTGTTGGCTGGCGCGCTGACTTCCTCGCAGGGTAAGGGCCCGAGCCGTGGACGGACAGTGCGTGGGTGGGGCACCAGGCATCGCTCGATGAGGAAAGCAGCCTGAACTAGGAAGTGCCGTCTGATCTGAGTGACTGACACATGGGTCTCGACTGAGAGCTCTGCCTGCGCCCCTGTGCTGCATGCCCGTTACGTCCGGCCTCCGCCTCTCGTGTAGCGCCCCAGCTTGGACGAGCTGTGATGAAGCAAGTTATCTGTCAATCCCCTGAGGGGTGCTAACCCCCTGTGGTGAACGATAATACCCTCTAAGAAGCACTGAGCTCCTCCGCTGCTTGGTGGCCATGCTGCTTGTGCGTCCGCATGCACCGCTCACCGCACGCGCCGGCGCAGGGCGGGTGCCTTCTGCGCTGCCTCCGCCGCGCCATGTAGGCTGGTGCGCCAAAGCCAGTGCTGATCCCCGAGCTATTTCCGTACATGCGGCCGAGGATGATTGCTACGATGGAATTACCGTCTGACATGAATGAAGAAGCTCATGCGGCTTGACTGAGGCCTCACTGGCAGGGATGACGACTCAATTAGATGCGTGATCGGGCGTTCGCTCATGAACATAAACAATTGAGGCATATCCATTCTTTGCTGACCTGCCACCGCTGTGAAGTAGTGCATGCCCAGTAGTTGACAACCGACGCAGGTCGAGGCCGTGTGACGCCTGATTTGTGTCCTGCAGTGACGGGCGCTGGACCAGGGCTACTCTGAGAGGCGTGCACGTACGCTCAAAACGGCGCAACCCAAGCTGCGGTGTGGCCCATACAGTGCAGCTGTAGATAGTCATTTGCTTGCGCGCCCCTTTTCTTCTCTCGCTGTGACACTGCGGCACCTGGGGCATCGGGGGCTGCAGCATGGCAACGGGATCCCCAGAAGGCGGCAAAGGACTGCAGGAGTTGAGTCGGCGGCATGAGCACTGCTCTGAGTGCTGCCGAATTACTCTTTGCAACATGCGTCGTACCCACTGTAAGCGTACTTGTGAATAGCGTTGGTCGATGTGCACTGTCCAGTCTGCCAGCATGTGGGAGTGGTGCCTGCTTGCCGAGAGCTTGACAGGGCGTTAGGCGTCGACACCCTGCATGCAAGCAGGCTCTTGACGACAGGTCGTGCAAGCGCATAGGACAACGTTGCGTGGCATGACGGTTGGCTGGCTCGCCTGACAAGCGTCAGGGAGAAGGTGCGCAATACTCCGGTGGCCCAGTATGTCGCAGTGTATGCTCTTTGCTGTGCTTAGAAAGGGCGGGACGTGAGGATACTTTCCCCGAATGATCGACAATGATTCCAAACATTGCGACTTTTTGTCTCCTCGGAGACCAAGCCAGTAATCTGATCCCGTCATGCAAACCGCCTGCAGCAGCAGCGGTATAACGTGGCTGTTCTGCCTCGTGATTGCATGTGCACTCTGGGCGCAGGCGCTTTGGAGTCGGTGCTACCCGCGCTGCCACACGCTGCTGGTGACACCCTGCCTTTTCTGTGCATGCCCTCGACCTTGAGCAGCAAATAGGAACACTGTTGGCCAGTGAGGATCCTTACATATAGAATGACGGCAGCACTCTGTGCTGCCACATGATCCCTTGACTCTCTTTCTGAGGCACTGGCAGCCTTGCGCTGCACACTCACCTGCGGGTGCCGCGTCATGTGATGACAAACCATTAGATGACGAGACTGAGCAGCAGCAGCGTCTTGCTGATCACTGCTGTCGAAGAAGATAAACGAGGCATTTGTCTGATGGCGCCGCTGAGGTTTCTAAAGCAATTGTTGCATCACGTTTGTGAACCCTTGGGGTGTCTTATTTTGCGGCAATGCGGGCGTGCAGGCGTGGTCTCCAGTAGGACGCGAGGCATTGTGATCGGGCAGGTGAGGCAGCCGCCCTCCCCAAAGTGTTGAAGCATGCCTTGGGCAGGGTCGGCGGGCTGGTGATGAGCCTGTTCGGACAGACCAAATCGCTCTCAATCGATTCGTCCACAGCTGACGCGTTCGTGATGGCGGAACATCTAAGGGGCTGAGGCCAGCCGATCTTGCAGGTCGTTTGTGCTGATACCCTGTCTTGCTCGCCAGCAACTTGCGAGCATGGTGGTGCCGTGTTTGCCCCTCGCTGTTGTCAGTCCGTGCACCAGTGGGGCTTCCTTTCACATGGCACAGAACAGAGGATGGCAGTGGCATGGTGTTGCCCAGCTCTGTGGGAAAGCAGCCAAATCAAGCCGTCTTACATACATACTGCAAGCTTTCTTCACATGCGGCGTCATGCTGCGCCTGCCGCACTTATACACGCCATTGTGTGCCTGCCTGCAGGCTGAGGCGCTCTCAAGCACAAGTGTAGCTGGCGGCTTTGGGAGTGCTGGTTAGGAACTTCATGACCTTGTTGGCGGGGCGTACTGGTTCTTTCGTTTGCTAGCTGCCGGCTGTAGTTGTAAAGCATGACATGCCAAGCGTTGAGCTGTGACTCCCTGATACATCAGTAATGCTGTCTGTGTCATCGTGAACATACTGCACACACGGTATCACACAGTACAAAAGTATATGCTGCTGTACACCGGCCTACCGCGCGCGCTCAAATAATCTCCTGGTCCTCTCGGCCGCGCCAGTAGGTGCCTCCGTAGTCGAGAAGCAGCTCCTCCCCTTCCTGGTAAGCAATGACCTTCAGTGAGTCCCATGCCAGCCGGCGACGTGATGCAGCGCATACTGGCTACGGGACACCCACCGCAATGGTACGCGCGGCGAACAAGGCCACGCGGCGTTCTTTGCGGTGCGTGCGCCGCCGCACGTTCCATCGTGTGCGCGAGTGGTTCAGAAAGCAGGCACTGAAGGAGCTGTCATCGCTCGCGCGCGCAGCGGCGTCTAGCGTCCACGTGGCATCTATCCGCATGCAGTAGTCGGCCTGAGTGCGCACACACGACGTGCATGCGTGCCAACACCAGGGTGCTGCGCACAACAGGCAACATGCCAGGCAGGCACATGCATGCAGAGTAGCCACTTACCGTGCCACTGGGGTAGCGCGCATAAAACTGCTCCTCGTCAAGCAGCTCGCCCTCATAGTCGCCAAGAAACATGCCGCGCTCTATGCGCTGCACAGCAAATGCGCCCCGGCCGCGCCTGTCCCCACAGGAGCGCACCTGCCAGGGTTGGCAGACAGGTGACGGGCCTTGCGCCTGGCTTTGGACTTCACGTAAGCCACGCCCTCGCAGCTGGGCGTGCCGAAGCGTGCGCCGCAAGCATGCCGTCAAGCAAAGCTGGCAGGTGCGGGGGTCACCTCGAGCGCCCCGGCGCAGCAAGACCTGCCAGAGACTGGCACCCACTCCACATAAGGCCGCCTGTCGTGAAACTCGATGTGGAGGTCGTCCCCCAGCGCTGACTTTGCAGCTGCTAGCATAGCCCAGGGGACCGCGAATGCGGCGCACGCAGCCGCTGCGAGCGCGTCTGGTGCCAGGGGGGAGTGTATGTTGCCTGTGAGCGCTGCTGCCAGGCTGGATGCCCCCAGGAGCAAACTGGAGCTGGCCAGCCCCAGTCGCTTGACGCGTCTCGCCCGCACCAGGGCGGCAGGAAGGGCGGACTGTGTGTCGCTCGGGCAAGCTGCAGGGCCCACCACAACCTGTTATGTGACATGGTCCTTGCTCTGCACCTGAGGAGCACTGACTCAATGTGGTGACAGGAAGTGCAACAGTGTTTGCAAATAACCGCTTGGGTGATGCAAAAGGCAGGCGCGTACCTCTTGACGAGCTGGAAGCACCAGGTGCTGTGCAACATGCAGGGCCATGAGTGGCAGTGGGCAGACGCAAGCGTGCATGCCAGTGCGCTCTTGTCTGTCTTATCCTCACAGTGCTTGCAGACTGTGTTCCTGATGTGTGTGATGCGCAGCACATTCCACAGTGGACGAGCAGTGCCATCAGAATATGACGACACTCACAGCCAGTGCACTATATTGTCCTAGTAGGCAGGGAAACCCTACATTATGTAACGCCATCCAAACTGGCGTTTGAAGGCCAGCAAAACGACTAGCCTGGCGTCTGCTCACAGTGCCGAGCTGCGATGTTGCTTGAGCGCAAACACGGCGAGGATGGGGCTGTCACTTTAGCAGCTCAGTCTTCGCTACACGCGCAAGCGTTCGCAGGTGAACGGCGCCGCTACACCTGCGGGCCCCGCTCTGGCAGCACGCGGTCCATATCTGATTCTGGCCGGTCATCAGCAAAGACTCACACAAGGTCGCCTGCAGGCTGCCGCACGCGAGGCTGTATGCATCATCCCGGACGCGGCTGCTGAGAGCAACGCAGGCGCGCCTGAGTGGCTGGCCAGAGACTACAAGCGGATACGCGCGCCAAACGTTTAGACTGTGGCAGTTGCCACACCTGCTGCAACTCCCGCCTCAGGAAGCAAGGTCTGCAGCCAACGCACATGAGGCAGCGCGCCACGGTGAGGCCGCAGGCGCCGTGCGTTTGAGCTGTTCCACTGCCGGCCTGCGGACCACGGGTGGAAGAGGCGCCGCGCGCGCTGCGCGGGCGGGACGCCAGTGCTGCGTGGGGCGGTGCGGCCTGTCCAAGGCAAAGGAAAAGTCTTCCCTGACACGGGGACGTGCATGGACTGCACCCGAGAGACCGCCGCCAGTTGCAGCCTCATGCGTGTGCAGTGTTTGGCTGGAGGTATCTCGGACGCGCTCCATGAACGTCCCTTGCCAGGGAAGAGCTTGTTCGCCTTGGACGGCCGCACCATGTGCAGCGCCGGAGCCCGCCCGTACAGCGTGCGCGGCGCCTCTGCCACACGTGCTCCGCAGACCAGCGCCTGAGCGGGACACACGCACGGCGCCGGCGGCCTCGCCGAAGCGCTCTGCCCCGTCGGCGGCTGCAGGCATTACTGCCTGAGGCCAGGGTTGCAGCATGAGTTGCGCTCGCCGCAGGTTTTGGCGCGCTTCATCCGCTCAGAGCCTCTGGGCAGCACCTCAGACGCGTTCGCGTCGCTCTCGGCAGCCGCGCCCGGGGCAACGAGTGCAGCCTGGCGCGCAGCAGCTTGCAGGCGATCTTGTGTGAGTCCATGCTGATGGCCGTGCGGAGCAAACAGAGACCATGTGAGCTTCAGACGCTCGCGGCGTGCGCAGGCGGTCAGCAGGCCCACGCACATGCAGAGCGCACAGGGCCGGGACGGCCAGCGCGCGGCAGTGCATGTTCTGGAGCTTGCTGGCTGTCCGAGCCCTGTGCGCTCGGCATGTCAATAGGCCCGATGACCGCGTGCGCACGCCGCGCGGAAAGCGGACATCGCTCGTGCAGACGTGGCGCAGGTCTTGCTGTAGCAACTGGATCTGCTCTGCCTTGTACTCTCCGCCCTGCACCCGCCTGAGCACGCAGCTGGGAGGCGTGCCAGCAGCGTATCCTGGTCAGGACATCATGCGAGCAGCGTGTCTTCTTAGCAGGCACAGCTGCCGGTGCGGCACCTCAGGCAATTGGGCACGCAGAGCCACAGCAGGCTGCAACAGCCAGCTTGGCAAGGCGGATATGCGAAGCTGACGGGGCAGGTGCCTGAACCACTGGGAGAATGAGCTGCTCAATGGTGTACCAGGAGACAGTGCGCGTTCGCGGTCTGCGTGCGCGATGGGCTGTGGGGTGCCGCACTTATAAGCGCATACGTGCGCTGAGCGCGCTTGCAGGCGGCCATGGCTCACCGGAACGCGGTACTATATTACCGATCATGATGCAGTGGGCTTGCATGTAGCACAAACACCGGCTATTGCAGATGCCCTTTCTTCCTCGTGTTGCCCGTACTGGCTGGACTGAGTTTGTTGTGCATGCAGAGCCGTAGCCAGCACCTATGGGCACGATGAGGTAGGAAGCGAATCTGCAAAAGCAGGCGTTTGAGCTACCTACAAAACCACCGCATCATGCTTGGATGGCACTGCATTCCGGTGCTCTACGCCTGCCTTCAAGCGCATTCAGCGCAGCATATCAGTTCCCACGCATACGAAAGGGTGTAGGCGCCACTGCGGCGCCTATGTAACCATCGTGCACATGGACTCAAAGCGAAGCCAGCAGTGAACGCTTGGCGAGGTGGCCGACTTGCAGGTGAAAGAGGAGCAGTGGGCAGTCTGGCAGCCGACACAGCTCGAGCTGCTCGGCCTAAACACTCCACGGGTCAGCTATGCACTGCGCGCACAGTAAGCCTTTCTTTACAGCGCATGCGCGTAAACGTGGCCTAGTCCCCCACTGCTGGCCTGGTATCGCATCGCATGCAGAGCCTGGGGCGATGGCATGCCCAAGCAGCCGGCCAAGCAGCCGGCACAGCCCTTCAGGCACAACTGATTAGGGTAATCTCTGTTAACCTCGGAGGTGCAGTTTGAAAGCTGAGCACGGCCTCCCACACAGAACTCAAGCGCAGGGGGAGGGGGGCTGCCCAGTGCCTTTTCAGAGTGCTGCGTTGAGCGCGGCGAGCCTGGCTGCCAGGGGCGCGCATCCTGCCACAGCGCTGATTCAGCTGCGTCCTGGGCAGCACCCTGGTGCGGCATGGCCGCGGCCGAGGGCCTGGCGCACAGCAACCTCTTCGTCAAGTCCCAGCTGCTGTCCACGGCAGACTTTGACGAGGCGGCCCTGACAAAGATCTTCAGCCCCTTTGGGCACATCGACTCGTGTCGCCTGGTCATCAAGCCCAAGCACTCCATAGCCTTCGTGCGCTTCTCCACCATCAGCGAGGCGGAGGCCGCGCTCAGCCTGAACAACACCCAGGTGAACGGCTATACGCTGGAGGTGAAGCTTGCGGACGCGGATGCGGGGCCCCCGTCAGCAGGCGCGCCCGCGCCTGGCGCCCCCCACCTGCCGCCAGCCTCCCTGCTTGCCGCCAGGCTCGACGCTGCTGTCAGCGCGCTGTGTGCGGGCAGGCCAATGTCGCCTGGCAGCTCTCGCCTTCTCACCATGCTCACCAGACGCGGACCGCGCTCCCCTGCGCAGGCTTTGGCCAGACTGCGTCGGACAACCTGTACGTACGCGGCCTGGATGCGGGGTGGACAGAGGCCGATCTGTCGCGTCTGTTCAGCACGTACGGCAATGTGAAGGCACGGGCGCCAACCCTGTCTTGCGCGGCGCCGCCTGTCCCATGCGCCGGTGCTGGAGCCGCGCTCTTGTTAATCCCTGTGCACCAGCCGCTTCACTATACATGCCAGGCGGACAATCCAAAGTTTGCACCTGCATAGGACCGGCCCGCCAAATCTGCCGGTGTGTGCGTGCGGCGCAGGAGGTGCGGTTGCTGCAGGGCGACGAAACTCGCGGCGTGGGCGGCCTGGTGCGCATGGGGACGGTGGAGGAGGCGGGCCGCGCTGTCGAGGCGCTCGGCAAGCCGCATGCAGGCGGCGGCGCCATGGTCGTGCGCTACGCGGACTCGCCCGAGGAGAAGCTCCGGTGTGCTGCATGATGGTCTCAGGCCTATGCGCTGCTTGCTTCGTAGAGCTGTGCAGCTTGTGTGTACGCCAGCGGCGCGTCTGCTGTCATGTGTTGAGATCAGGAGCTGGTCCTCCAAGTGCGCTCTGCCCATACACGGCGAGAGCAAGCAGCCCTTAGCACTCTGAGCCTGGGAGCCTGGGCGGGCGCGCAGGAAGCTGGCAAAGAAGGCAGAGCGCGCGCGCTATGCGCCGTTCATGGCTGGCGGCTCGCCGCACGCGGGCCTGCCCATTGGCTTCGCTGAGTTTGACGCGGCGGGGATGCCGGACTCCGGCGCCATGCACGCCATGCAGGCGCGGCCGCCGTACTTTTACATGCGCTGCCTGACTAATTGACAGTCTGCGGATATCGCAACAGCCGAGCGAATTACAACATCGAGCAGCAGCTGTACCCGCACAACGTGGCGCCCGTGAGGGCATGCCAAAGTGTCTGAAAGGCTTGCTTGCGTGCACTGCCGGGGTTCTGGGCCTGAAGCAGCAGGCCGAGGGCGCAGGCGCGCGGCGCGCTCGGGCACAGCGGGGGGTATGCGGGTGCGCGTACCCTTGTGGCGCAGGGCTCCGGCGGCGCGTACCGACAGGGTGCCATGTACGGGGACGTACAGGGCAGGGTAGGGTACGGCGACGCCCGCATGGGGCAGGGCCTGGCGGCCGGCAGCTACGCGCTGCCGGGCGGCTACGCCCTGCAGGCGCGCGGCGCGGCGCAGCTGCCGCCGGGTGGCCCCGGCAGCTGCCACGTCGGCAACATGCCGCCCGACGCCGACAAGCTGTACCTCTACGAGCGCTTTGCTCCGCACGGTGCCATCGTGAGCGTGAAGGTGCTGCCCCCACCACCCCCCCTCCTCACAAAAGCCTTGGCCGCCTGAGCACGTGCGTCCCCTTGCTTGCAGCGCCGCGCGTGCAAGCCTGCCATGTGGGCACTCGTTATCAGGCCATGTCGTTTATGCAGGCGTGGCTGGCAGTCGAGCTGCACTCTGTTGCGCGGCCGGCAGGTGCTGCGGGACGAGCAGGGCCGCTGCAAGGGCGGCTTCGTGAATTTTGCGAATCGGGTCTCAGCTCAGAGCGCCATTGCCTCGCTGCATGGCACGCCGTCGGGCGTGCCGGGCGAGTCACTGGCGGTCAGCCTGCAGGCGCGCCGGCAACACCGCCCGTCGCCGCAGCCCATGCCCACGCCACCGCCGGAGCCGTTGCAGTGAGTGGGGCAGGCTTGCGGAGCATCCCTGCACCCCGAACCCGTGCTGGCGCAGGCAAGGCTTGCGCCCAGCGTGCTGTGTGCTGAGGGCTGTGACCGCTGCCGCACATTACTTTCGTCTGAGTGGGTGGAGACTACCAGGGTGTCAGAAGCTTTTTAGGGTTTCCTGCTTGGCATGCACGCGGCGCATGGTTGCTTGTGACCGCTAGAGTGGAAGATGCAAGGCTGAGAATGCCTGGTGCTGCGCTGCTGCGCGGCGCACGCCCCCGGCATTCACACCATGCTCCGCGTGCATGCAATGCGCTGCCTCTGGCAGGCAGCTTGCGCTCTCTTTACGGGTATCGCAGGCCCAACCCATTGCTTTGCCGCACCGCGTGCTTTCATTTGTAGCCTTTTGGACGCATGAGATGCTTGTGGGCATGCAACAAACCTGCGAAAGTCAGGCTGGGGGCAGTCCAGAATGCAGGCACGTGACGCTGGAACCTGACATAAACACTTATCTGTACGCCGTACGCTTAGAGCCAGCCAAGCAGAGACCTCCTTGTCAGCCATGACCGTGGCGCGGGTGGTCCGCCTGGGTTGAGATGAGAACTGGGCATTGGTTGTTTGGGTTGACTGCGCGACGTACATACAGGGGTAAGGGTAAGGCACAGGCAAGTGCCGCGCATGCATGATCTATTTGCCAGCTCCTCTCCTGTACTTGACCGAGTCTCTTGTTTGCCAGCTAGGCCGTGTGTGCTGACCTGCGGCAAGTGGTTTAATGGCGCACAGGCAAGTTTAATGCGTTGCTCAGAGCGGGCCCTGGAGACACCTGATGCATGCCGACCGGCAAACAGCGATACAGACTGTCCGCTATCCTGGGCCCCATGTCAGGCCAAGGCGTCAGCAGGCACAAGCACAAGGAGACCGGGCTTCCAAGGCCGGGACGGCAACACCAAGCGCTGCTACAAAGCCCTTTCCACCGCGGTCATCATGCAGTCTCTCACATTCTAGAGGCGCTGCAGCAACCGGCCCGCTTTGGCCGCCAGCACGTCGACTGCGCGCAGGAAGAGCGTGTGGGGCGGCAGCGCGCCCGTCGACTCCACGGTGAAGATGAAGTGGTCTTTCCGCTTCCGCAGCTCCAGGCAGCCCGCCCACCTTGGGTCTGCTGCCAGGCGCCGGACCTGCGCTCCACCGTCTGCTGTCTGGCAGTGCTGTTCGAGCTCTGGCACTGGAAGCAACAACGTCGAGGGACACAACGTGCCCAGCGATGAAGCGGGCAGGCAACCTTTTCGAGGTACAGCTCGTTGCCGCGCGCGGGCTTGGCGACCGCCCTGTCGCCAGCCACGCTGAACACCTCGGGGCAGGCCGCAGCCAGCTCCTCTGCGGCAGCGCCCGCCACAGGCTTCTTGATGCAGATGCTGGGGTGCAACCGATACCTGCGGGCAGGCAGCACCCCCGGTGTGGACGCGTCGTGCTCCAGCACGACAGCGACAGCAGGGCGGCGCGGGGGACCCGCGGCAAGACGTGCCGAGGCACGCGCCAGGCAGTGGACACGGGCGACCACTTGGCGTGCTCGCGGCCGGTGCCCCGAATGGCATGCGCCTCCAGCTCCACAGCCTGGGCGGGTGCGCACCAGCCGGGCGTGAGGCCAGCTGGGATGCTGGGATGGTCACCGCGTGTTTTGGCAGAGCGGCAGGCCCCGTGCCGGGTGGCCACAGGGAGCACGCAGTGCAGGGCGCCTGGGCTCGATCCGCGCCTGTCCCGGGCGCAGCTTCAAGAGCAGAATGTCGTCATGCACGGGCGAGGCGGGCGCGGGCAGTAGCGCCTGCTGCGAGCCCGCAAAGCTGCACTCCGTCTCCTGCGGCATCTCGCTGCCGTCGGGCAGCCAGCGCAGGTCGCTGGTAAGCACTGCACGGTCAGCGGGCGATGCATTCAGTCCCCGCGCCAGGCGCTGCAGCCAGCAGCCCGGCAGCTGCTCGACAATGTTGCGCGTAGCGGCGGTACGCAGCCAGGCAGCGCGCGCCTCTGTCATTCAGCATGCTCCCGTCCGGCCGCCTCTTGCATGCAACCGCCAGCTTGAACACCACGGTGTTCTTCTTGCTCGCGGCCTCCCCCTCTGCCCGGGCGTCAAGCGCGTCAGCCCGCCCATGCGGTTTTATGCTTGGCCTATGGGTAGCAGCACAGCCCTGCCCTGCTTCCCCACCCCTGCCAGCTCTGCTGTGCTCGCCCGCCTGTAGGCACAGCGGCGACGAGCGCACCAGCCTTGTCTTTGAAGAGCTCCGGGTCCAGCTGCAGCGGAACAAGGCCCAGGCGGTGCGCCAGCACCTCGCACTGCACCCCGGGACAGAGTGCGAGGTCGGTTGTGGGCGAGGGCAGCAGCCGTCCTCCAGTGTAGAGGGCCCAGGCACTGGGCTGCCACCACGTTGGCAAGCCCAAGCCCTCCCCCGCACGGCAGCACACCAGCCTGCCAGGAAAGGCTGGCTGCGGCGCGGCGCACCGTCATGACAGACGTGTTGTCGACGATGAAGACGTGCTCTATTGCCATTGTTGGCAGGTCTGATATGAGTATGCGCCGGAACGCGTTGGCGATGGCGGGGTCGACGTTGAGCAGGTCAAACTGTATGGCGCCGCGGTCCTGGCGCCCATCCTGCGGCCGGGGCAGGACGGCCCACTGCATGCCCTCCACACTGAAGCGCGCCTCGAACTCATCCTGCGACCAGCTGTTGTCCACGCCCAGGGCCATGTACGTGCCCGCCGACGTCCGCGTGTTTGTCTGCCCAGGCAGTCCCTGTCAGGACGTGCCGCCGAGACGCCTGGCGTCGCAGCTCGCCCGCCCGTAAATGCTGCGCCGCTGCGGCCGCCGCACCGCCGGCAGCAGCCCAAACAAAGCTGCAGCGCAGCGGCGGGGGCGCACGTGGTAGTTCATGTGCTCGCCGCAGAGCATGTGCGTGTGCTGCTCGCGGAGCCTGTCGGGGAGCGCATCCGTGCGCTGGCCAGCAGAGCCCTTGGTCTTGCGCTTCTTCTTCTTATCGTCAGGGCCCGCCATGCTGCTCTCCTGGCGTGCTGCTTCCACCAAGTCACGAGTGAAAGGTGTGCTCAACTTTGCACTGATGCAAGTTGGTCGACGCGTTGGCCAGCAGGCGCTATATGCTGCCTGGAAACTCCAGATGGGACATCTGAGGCTACACCAGACGTGCCTGTGCTGCTCCCTCCTTGCTCGGGGAGAAGCAGTGCCGTATTCCCTACTGCACCTTGGAAATGTGCACCTCCCGAACGAATGCAAATCGAGTTCAATCGGGCCACAGCGCAAGGCCTTGTACAGGCAGACAGCGCACAGGCTCACACGCACTGTTCTCAGCTGTTGCCTGACACCCACATGTTGCCCGGCGCACAAACATATTGATGTAGTGCGCACGATGATATACAGGACAAGGGTGCTGCTGGCACTGGCATTTGTCGGCTTTGCGCCATGCCTGGGCTTTTTCCTTGGGCTGAAGGATGTGCGCACGCGCTACTCGGTGGCGATCAGCGCCGCTGTCAGCCTGCTCGGCTTCCTGGCCACGCGGCGAGCCATCCCGGTGGTGAAGGAGTACACGTTGCGGAGCAACCTGTTCGGCATGGACATTAACAAGCGGGGTGCGCGGCGCGGCAGAGCAGCATATTCTCTGCTGCTCTGCGGCCACTGGGCCGCCCGGCAAGCAAGGACGGGCGGGCGGGGGCAGGCACGGCGATGGGCGAGAAGAAGGTGCCCGAATCGCTGGGGCTGGCGCCCGGGGTGGTCTTCCTCGTCTGCATCGTGCTCTTCCAGCTCCTGCACTCGCACGATGTTGCCGGGCTGCTCCACAAGGCGCACGGCGGCAGCGCCGCCGCGCTCAAGGCGCAGCCCATCGCCGACGCCTGGCTGGTGGACTACAACGCCGCGCTGGCCACCATCTGCTTCATGCTGTTCCTGGGCTTTGCGGACGACGTGCTGGACATCCCCTGGCGCGTCAAGCTGCTGCTGCCCATGCTCGCGGCGCTGCCGCTGATGGTCGCATACGGCGGCGGGACCGGGATCGCCGTGCCGCTGCCGCTGCGGAGCGCTCTCGGCCTGCCCGGCTATGTGGACCTGGGCCCGCTCTACTACGTGCGCCGCCCCTCCCCTCCCGCACAAGACCTCTGTCAAGGCGAGCCGGCCATGCTGCCGCTGCGGAGGACGCCGTGAGTGGCAGGCCAGCGTTCAGAGCACATGCAGAGTGCTTGGCAGGCAGTCCTTGCCATGCATGCACTGAGCATGCGCGGGCGCCAAGTGCGGCCGCCCTGCCGCCGAGCGCCCGCCCTGCCCGTGGGCAGCATACGTCCCGCAGCTGTACCGGCAGTCTGTGACGTGCCGAGCGCATGCCGGCAGGTGTTCATGGTGATGCTCGTCATCTTCTGCACCAATGCCATCAACATCCTGGCCGGCGTCAACGGCCTGGAGGCTGGCCAGACGTTCATCATCGCATGCGCGGTCACCTGCCACAACCTGCTGGCGCTCGCGGGCCCCGCGGCCGGCCGACCGGGCGCTATTGACGGCCACCTCTTCAGCCTGTACCTCATGCTCCCGCTCGCGACCACGACGCTGGGCCTGCTGGTCTTCAACTGGTATCCCTCGCAGGTGCTGCATGCACCAGCCGGTGCCCTCGCTTGCCGGCGGACTTGTGCACGCTTGCCCTGTTCTGCTTCTGTTGTCAAAATGTGTAGCTGTGCATGCGTGAAGACAGCAGTGCGCGTCCAGGTGTGTCGTGACGGGGGCTGCTCTGGCGGGGCGCAGGTCTTTGTGGGCGACACCTTCACCTACTTTGCGGGGATGACGTTTGCGGTCGCCGGCATACTGGGCCACTTCAGCGAGACCCTGCTGCTCTTCTTCATCCCGCAGCTCCTCAACTTTGTTTACTCGCTGCCACAGCTCACCAAGATCGTGCCCTGCCCCCGCCACCGCCTGCCGCGCTTTGACCCCTCCTCGGGCCTGCTTCACGCGACGCCCAACTGGAACCTGGTCAACCTCACGCTGCACCTGCTCGGGCCCTGCAGCGAAGAAGCGCTCTGCATGCGGTTGCTCGGCTTTCAGGCCGTATGTTGCACGTCTGCATTTGGCATCAGGCAAGCCGCCACGGGATGGTACAAATAGGCCGGAGTCTTGTAGCAACTGCTGCGCATGTCACCATGCGGGGGGTTACCTGCAGTGATCGCATCCTGCGCTCATGCGCCTGTAAGCAGCGGCCGCCGGACCAAGTTCTGGACTGATGTTCCGCTGCAGAGTGCTCAGCACACGGCGAGGCTGCTGACCAGGTGCCGACAATGTCCTGAGCTCCGCTTATAGGAGGGCAGTCGGAGAACTGAGCACGGCTGCCAAGAAGCGCGACACAAGCCCTCGTCATGTACTGCTGCTGCATGTACATTGCAAAAAGCTGCTGGAGCGCGTGTGTGTCATAACTAAACTGCACGCATCGGGCAGGCACACATCAGAAACGTAGCACCACGCGTACAGCTGCAACGCTCGTCAAAACAGCTACTTCTCTCGGCCCCTGCAACCTGTCACAAAAACACAGACATGCAAGCTCTCTGACCCGTCGAGCAGAAGCGCATCCACCCACACTATTGTACATCCAGTCACATATCGGCCACGCATGCCGTCAACCCACCAGAAGCAGGGCCCTCATACATCGCCATGCACAATCAGCCACCATCCGTCCCTGACACCGAGGGCCCCGGGGTCCAGTCCTATACTACACTCCTCTGCCGCCGCAGCAAAGCTTCACTCGGTAGTGCTAGTAAGCTTATCTACATCGAGCTCTGCTTCTAGCAACAGTTCGTCCACAACGGCAGCCTCTGCGCTGTTCTGCACTGGGCCGTGGTCATTCGGCCGGCCGTAGTACAGGATGCGGCCGTGGATGAAGGACGCGGGCAGGGGCCCAAAGGACCGGCTGTCGATGACGTGCGGCGGCGCCAGTGCCTCATTGTCCGCCAGGACCCAGCAGCAGCCTGTGGAGCATACACCGCTCGGGCGGCAAGCCCAGCAGCGCATACAGCCGGGTGGCTGGCGCCGCACCGGTCAGTCGCCACAGGACGAGAATGCTTGTGAATGACCGCCTCCCTGCCCTCCCTCCCTCAGGGCAGCATGTGAGGACGACCAGGGACCAAGCGCCGCAGCGTAGGGACTGGGCCCGCACCAGGAGGCAGTATGTAGGAGTCCTCCTCAGGATCGTCCGTGACGAGCTCCTGCCCTTCTATCGCAGCCACGCGGCGGACAAGGATGTTCTCGCGCGCGCTGTCCAGGGGCGGGACGGGCGAGGGGAAGGCCACCACGTCGCCTGGGAAGACGCTCCTGGTGTCCAGTATGCCGCTGCGCTGCAGTCGCAGCAGGGGCATGAAGAGCACCCGCATGAGCAAGCGCTCGACACTCGGTTGGCCCGTAGCCGCAGGTGCGTTGAGCGTGGGCGCCATGGCAGCGCCTGTACGCCATACCAGGGGCTGTGAGCTGCCGCACTTGAGCACCACTGCACGTGCAACTAGAGTTAGCGCAGAACCCTCAGCCCCGCGCTATCTGCAATATAACGCCAGCCGGCTGCCCCGTTCGCGCAAGGTGCGCCGTGCTCTGGCGAACTGGCAGTCTGCGCCTACCTTGGGCACGCAACAGGCTCGCTGGCGGCCAGCACATGGGCAAAGACTTGGTGAGGTGGGCAAGAGCTTGCACACTGCCCACCTGTGTGACTGATTATCCGCGTCAGGGGCTGCTCGTATGCCTGCTTGAACACCTCGAGAGTAGCTAAGGAGCCGTCTGCTGCCGGAATCGCCCCCTGCGCATTATGCAGGCGGAGCAACATGTTGCGCAGGCTCCTGAACCAGGACATCCTGGTGCGGACGTGCTGCTGGGTGCGCAGAATGGCGTGGTAATCGAACCACCAAGACTGGCCTCACGCGGGTCCACAGCACTGCGCAAGCTACACGTCAACAAGCAAGTAAGAAGGCTATGCGGAGGAGTGGATGCAGACTAGGGCGCGTGAGAACAACCTTGAACTGCTTGGCTTGTTTGCGTCGAGGGCTCCGGGCCTATTTAGGTCAAAGTCTGGGCGTTTGCAGCTAACACAGGCCCGCCACTCATCCCTTTAACAAGCTGTTCAAAATAATGAGCCGGCTACCGCATACTGAATACACTGCCTGACCTGCCCTGCCTTGAAAGGCGCTGGCAGCTGTATCAGCGCACCCTTGCTCACTCATACCAAGGACAGCTGAGGGGTGCGAAGCAGAGGGCAGCTTCACCATGTCTCAGGGCGAGCTGGCTTCCCAGCGGGAAGCTTGCCTCTGACACTGTGTGCACAACGAGCAGAGTGGAGCGGAGTGAGCAAGTAGGGGACGCGGCAGGTCCCAGCATGCCTGAGGTGGCCGCACCGCGCCCTGGCCCCGTGTGCAGTCGAGCAGAGAGCTGCGTCGCAGACGAACATACTGTGACGCAAGTGCTGCAGGCGCGCCACGCCTGCCACGACCCGCAAGCGCCACACGAGGCAGTCAGCCAGGAAGTATCTGCTCAATAGCTTGGCTATCAGCTAAATCAAACTATTGAAATTTTGGTGTCTGCATAGAGCCCTTGCATGCTGGCACACCAGCAGGGCCCTTGGGGTGAGAAAGACTGGAATTTGTCACATCTCGGATGCCTCGCGAGTAACCTCTGTTGACTTGCTATTGCTATTTGCTATTTGCTATTTGCTATAAGTGATGCGAAGTAAATAGGCGGACACCGATCGAGGGTTCACGCCTGCGTTTCATGCCTGGGCACCTGCGCGCTCTGCAGGCTGACACGCAGCGGGCGCAAGTGGATGTGCTCGTAGCTGAGCTCGCAAGGGCTGCTGCTGGCGAGGCTGCACTTACTGCGCGGGTGGCGGCGGTGGCCGCTGAGGCGGACCGCATGCATGGGGCGCGCGCGCAGCGCGAGGCCACTTACATGCAACAGCGCGAGGCAGACTGGCAGGCCGCGCTTGAGGAGGAGGGCAGGCTCATCAGGTGCTGCCCGTCCCTCGACTTGGTTGGGTTGCCTGCAGTTGCGCGCTAGCGTCCTTCCCCCTCATGTGCACTTGCATGCACCTACGGGTCCGCTGGCGCGTGGCAGGACGCTGGCGGCCGAGCATGCGGCAGCAGCGGCACAGCACGCAGCGTGCTGCGCGGAGGCGCGCGCTGCGCAAGCTGCCGCCGATGCCGCACAGCGAAGCGAGCAAGCAGCCACTGTCATGGGCCAGCTGGTGGCTGCAGCGGCGCAACAGGCTGAGCACTGCAGGTTGGCCGCGGGGTTGCTGCCCTTGGAGGAGTGGCGCAGGCAGGACGCTGCTCTCATCGTAGCCGGCACGGCTGAGGCTGCGCACGCAGCGGTGAGGCGTGCGGCTTTGTGCCTCATGCGCACAGTTGCCGCATACCAGTAAGCATAGCCACCAGCAGTGGGCAAGCCTCTGTGCATGCTCCAGCATGTAAGCGGTGTGTCCCCTGTGGCGCAGCTGTGCCCTCCAGCGACATCCGTCGTCACAGCTGAGGATCGCAACGCCGCATGGGCATACATCTCCGCGCAGCTGCCTGCTAGCTCATCCGCAGCTCGGGGTGATTCTGGCTTTGGGCAAGCAGACGATGCCACCAAAGGCCTTGCAGAGGCGCTTACAGCGGCGGCGGCCAGCACGCTGTGGGCGTCCATGCTGGCGACAGTATTTGCAGCTGCAGACATGTCCCTGCTACCTCTTGAGAGTCCATCGCAGAGCCTCGCGTTGCCGCTCCGCATGGCAATCATAGGCCCGCCTGGGTGTGGCTGCTCAACTCTGGCCCGTGCGCTAGCTGACAAGTTTAACCTCAAGGCGCGGAACGTTTTCACCCACACTGATCCCACTGCGCCCTTCCTACTATCGTCCTGCCATATATATAGCGCTTCATCCCCGACAGACTCTGCCCATGGGGTGCTTGCCCTCCAACTAGCTGGCGCCTGCTGACTCTACGACAAACCTTGCAGGTTTTGGAACCCCGCATGCTGCTTCACGCAGAATGCATGCCTGGGTCTGCGGGGGCTGCTGGCTCAGATGAGGTGCGGCGTCACACCTGCTGCTGGCAGGCAGATGCCACAGGCGGCCTGGGGTCAGTCTGGGTCACAGTTGATGACATGATTGCCCTGCATGCTGCCATTCATTCTCACGCCGACGGCGTGACGCCGTCATGCTGGCAGGCTCCGCCTGAGCAGGACACGGTTCTGAGGAACACGATAAGCTGCGTTATGCGTGCCATCGACGCCGTACACGCCGCATACATGCCGGGGTCCGGCCCTGGTGCCCCACCTGCAAAGGCAAACAGGGGCGAACCCAGGGGGCCAAGCAGGTCTCGCGCGGCGAGAGACAGCCTCCTGCTGCCGCCGCAGCAGGTCCGCTCCAGTTGCACCAACAACTGATATATAGCATGCATGTCAGGGGCGGCCTTAAGCTGCACGCTGTGTGTGCGCAGGGGTACGTCCTGGATGGCTGGCCTGACCGGGTGTCAGCTGCAACTGCGCTGGAGCGCGCATTGACAGGGCTGAGCCTCGATCATGAGACAGCCCTGCACATGCGCGCGCCAAAGATGGCTCCACCGCCACCTGGGCGCCTGCCCGACCTCGCTCGCGCCCTGTCATCAGGTGCTGTACCAGCCATGCGCCTGCCCAGGCCTCCCAATGTGCCCGCAATGTGGCGGACAGCGCATTCATGCAGTGTGAGCCTTTCATTGCTGCGCCAGGTCTCGACTGCGTGGTGGTGTGCACGCTGGATGCGGCTGCTTGTCTCTCGCGTGTCACAGGAGCCCGCGTAGACCCGCTCTCAGGGCAAGTGTACAACCTCACCAGCAGTCCACCGCCTTCCAACAAACCGGGGCTCGCGCTCCGTCTCCAGGCAGGCGCTGGCCTCACTGCCCAGAGCCTCGATAGCGGCATGTGCGCGGACAACTTACACACTCTGACAGGACCAGGCGCCCTCCCAGGAGCCTGAGGACTCTGCAGCCTACGCCGGTGAACTCTTAGGGTGTCTGTATGCACACGATGCGCATGCGCCGCAGCTTGCAGCCTGGCTCGCGCGCTTCCCCGGCTTGTGCGTGTCAATAGACGCTTCGCAGTCCGCCGCAGAGGTGGCTGCGAAGGCGTGTGCCGCAGCATCAGAAGTGCTTGCTGCCAAGGCGGCAGCTTCGGCGGCCGAGGCATGCGCCCTGCAGCATGCAGTGACACATATTGTTGGCGGTTGAGTTGACGCTCTGCTGCTGGACTACAGCTTCTGCAGACCGGGGCGTGCTGAGCTGCAGGCAGCCGCCAAGTGCGCAGCGCAAGCCGCGGCAGCCGTGTCTGTTGCCTCGTATGCGGCCAGAGCGGGATACGCGGATGCCAAGAAAGCAGCGCAAGTGCTCTTGCAGACCAAGCTGGCAGAAGTACAGGCTGCAGGCTTGGTCCACGGCAGCAAAGCTGCGGGGCTGCTCAAGGAACCGCCTGCAGACCCGCATACAATGCACACACCCACCGGCACATGCTCTGCTTGACATGCATGCTCCTGCGCAGGCAGCCGCATCGGAGCGGTGTGCAGGACAGCTGACTGCTGCAAGCGCAGCAGCTTCAGATGCAGCAGCGGCTGCAGACGCAGCTGCGGAAGCTGGCAGGGGAGCACAGGCTGCGGCCGAAGAGGCGCGTGAGCAGGCCGCAGCAAGCGTGGCTTCACCGCAGGCGCTTGCGCAAGCGATGGCTGCCGTGCAGCAAGCAGAGAAGTCGAGTGCGCACCGCGTGGCCCAAGCACAAGGCTATGCACTTGTCAAGCATGCCAGGGCCCGCCTTCTCAGATCATAATAGTGTCTGATTGCTAATAGCTGTGGTCACAGGCGTGGACGCAGCTCAGGCAGCGCAGCATGCGCGTGAAGCTTGCACCGCCGCACAACAAATTGCCGTCGAAACCGAGAAGCGCCTTGGTGAGGCAGCCGTGCCTGTGGCCGCGGAGCCTGGGCTGATGGGCAAGGCGCAGCATGCAGCCTTACGACCGGGTAGCATTCCGGCAGCCGTGCGTTGTCCCAGGCTGCAAGTCACAGCAGAGGCTGGATGTAGCCTCACATAATGCACGGCTCATATGATTCCGCCATTCATAAACACCTTTGCATGTGAATGCGTAAGACAGCATGCCTTATCAATGTCCTCAGGATGTCTGGCTGCACATGCATCAGCAGCTATTGCACCACAAGTGACTCCTGGATAGACTGCCAGGGGTTTCATAACGCAGGCACCTGAAGGGCCAGAGGCCATGGCAGCCGGGCGCGCGCTGGCAGCGCCGATGGCAGTGCTTCTACAGGAACAGTACCGGCAGGTGATTTAGGTCGTGTAATCCCTGCACCTTTGCCATTGTGCCGTTGGATCCGGCCAACATTGGGCCTTGCATGGCATGCTTTGCGTCGGATTGATTTTACGTGATGCTCGATACGGGCAGCTTGGCTCCGGCAATCTTAAGCCTGCTAGGAGAGGGTCCATGCGTTGTGCTCAGTGGACGCCATGGGACACAAGGGATCAACATGCAGTGCCATGCATGACGTGCGTCGCTGAAGCCGTGTCCTGCCGGCAGACCGAGGCTGCATATCTGGACGGCGTTTCAGTGGCGTTTGCTCGCCTGCGCAACCTGCATGCGCACCAGCTGCACCACCACGCTGGCGACTGTCAGGCATACTATACCTACCTTGCGCGCGGGGCACCTGAAAAGGATGCGCTGGTGAGACGCTCTACTTTGCTGGCAGATGGCTTTCTTAGGTGTGCGCTGCGTGCTACCTGCACGTACATGCGCCGTATGATTGCCCTCAGTGCAGCAGTCACAGAGCTGTACATGGTGAGGTGCAGGTGTCTGAGTTCGCGGAGAGCTGGCGGGTGGATGCAGACTTGCGCGGCTTGCACCAGACACAAGCAGAGCTCGCTCTGCGGTGCCGCGAGGCCCGCAACGCCTTGTGGGACCTCTGCGACCGCCGTATGGAGGCTAACGAAGCTCGTGCAACCACGATCAGGCGCGTCTTATGACTGTCTGTGTAGTGAAGCGGACGTGTCATCACCTCGTCTCCTCTTACACCGCCAGGCTTACTCATGCATACTAAGCCAAATGAGCCCTGCAGCTGACATCATCAATGCACGCCGCTTGCAGGGCGAACACTTTCATGAAAGAACACATTGCGGCAGCTTCTGCTGTGCTCGAGCGCGTTGTCCAGCTTGAGGTAGACCGCGCATGGGCAACTCGAGCCCTGGCAGCTGGCTGCGCACATGCGCTGCATGGCCAGGAGCTACCGGACAAGCTGCCTGCCCCAGACCTGCAGCCCTCGGAAGTACCTGGTCCTCAGCGCGGGCATGTTGAGAAGAAGGTGCTTTGACACCTCTAACATGCACGGACGCTCGCTCGCACATGCATGCGGCCGCTGAGGGATGGTGCTACTGCTTTGTCAGCAGGGTACGCCGGCACTCCAGGCGCCGTCATGGGAACAGGATATGCCGCGCTTGGGCGCTGCCATACGAGCCGCAGAGCAGCGCCTGGCCAACGTTGAGCCCTTGGTCATGGCTGCCACGCAAACGGCGCGTGCACGTCGCCCATGAGATGCTTTGGCAAGATAACCATCTCACCCGGCTAGTGCGCTCGATCAGCCGAGTATGAAAGGGCGGGCCTGTGCGGCAGGCTATGTCAGACGGCAAGTTGACAGGGAAGGATCCGGCTACTCCTGCGCCACCAGCGGCTCAGCAGGCAGCCGCCGTCATTGCATGGGACTCCTGGACAACTCGCAAGCGCCTGCACGCCTTGGAGCACATCACGCAGGCACAGACCTATTGATTCGCATTTCTCGCTGCTGGCAGTGCCTGATCCAAACATGAACATGTGCCCCTCTCATGCAGTGCATATGCAGCGTCCGTTAAAAAGCAACACGCTAGTGCTGACAGGGCTTTCTGGAAGAGGCCAGCAGCATAAGAGCTAGCCTAGACGCACGCATTAGTAGAGCACTTGAGCGCCGCTACCAGGCGGAGTGCGAGGCTGTAGCAGCATTTCATTGCATCGCTGCATCTGCCGCCGCCGACTGTCAGCCCTTGCCCGTTGAACTGCGCATTCAGGCATGCACGCTGACTGGCTGAGCGCATGCGCCCTGGCCACATGCACCTCTTCACACAAGATCCGCTTTAAACACCTTGAAGTTGTGCAAACTCACTTGACGCTGTACAGAGTTGAAATAGCTGGTGCAGCTGTTGCCACCTGTGCAGCACGCTGCACAGGCAGAGGACATGTACTGCAGTGCCGAGCGAGGACCTTCATCTTTGACCGAACATTGAGTGGGCAGCTTCTACTGTCAGCATGTTTGTAGTGCACGGGCTTGCTGCTCGCTTGAGCGCGAAGGACGTCCTGACCACTTCTTGGATATGGCTCTTATTCTGGTTAAAACACGCTCAATGCAGCAAAAGCCTGCTCTTCATTTGCATGTTTGCGATTCACCTAGCAGATCCCATCGCTGGCGCACTTCCACCTCAGCAGCCTGACATCTAGCGCCGACATTCACTCTGGCCTAGTGCCAGGACGCCTGCGAGACCCCAGTCTTCAAAAGCGCAAAGCAAGCAGAGGCGCCCGTTGTGCACTGAGCATGTGCACTAGCACACAGAGGCAGACTGCAGCGGACACACAAGGTTGAGAAGGCGTACCCACAAAACGGCAGGACATGTTTCATGCACATACTTCGAGCATGGGGTCGGTCCTCATACCCTGTGCACAGTGTGCAACTTCTGTGACATTCCTAAGACAGACTAGCCTAGACGCCGATGTGGGTCGACCAGTCTGAACACAAGTGCCAAATGGCAGTAGGTGGTGCACCCCTGTCCTAAATCCAGCGTCCTACGCGGCGGCGGCATCGCGAGAGGCCATGTAGCAGAGCAGCTCAGCCAGTCGGCTGGAGTATCCAATCTCGTTGTCTGCGGCGTGAAGTGACGATGTCAGCACACCATGCGCCAGCGCATGCAGCATGTGCAGGCGACAAGCGAGCGTGCGAGCTGCAGGCACTCACCATACCAGGACACCAGTTTGACGAATGTGGGGTTGAGCTGGATGCCGGCCTTGACATCCACGATGGACGAGCGTGTGTCATGCAGGAAGTCTGACGAAACCACCTGTGGCAGCAGGCGTCGCTTGACGTTGGCCAGCAACCCGATGTGAAGGGAAGCAATTGGTGTGATCACCATTAGATCATGCGCACCATGCCACAAGCTTGGCATGGGTGTGCAACCTGTCCATGTTGCATCCGCACCGCCATGGAGGCGCCTGGTGTTGTACAAAATGTTGCTGCGAGCCTTGCTGCAGCAGGTAATGCAGACAATCGGGCGCGCACCTCATCGTCGGTCACGCCCAGAATGCCCTTGAGAGCGCCCTCGCTGGCGGCGCGCAGCGCCGACATGATCTCATCATACGAGGCCTCTCTTGCGAGATTGACCGTCAGGTCAACCACAGACACGTCCACGGTGGGCACCCGGAATGCCATGCCAGTCAGCTTGCCGTTTAGCGCCGGCAGCACCTGTGGGAGGCCGACATGTGAGGCATGTGCAAAGCTGGTGCGGGCTGCTCAGCAAACGGGCCTCAGCTCCCTGGCACAGCCCGCATGGCGCCGTGCCATCCTCTTCAAAAGCCTGGATCGGATTGTGTGCTGAGACGTGGTGTGCAGCGGCAGATAACGCAGTTCGCCCGCGTGCGCACCTTGCCGACAGCCTTCGCGGCGCCGGTGCTGGCTGGGATGATGTTGGCGCTCGCGCTGCGCCCGCCGCGCCAGTCCTTCTTGCTGGGCCCATCCACAGTCTTTTGCGTGGCGGTGGTGGCGTGGACAGTCTGCGCAAGTTGCATCGCTCCCAGTTGTCTCGACGCGCTGCGAGTGCGCATAGCGCAACACAGTGGCGCGCCGACACAGCGAGCAGGGCTCACCGTCATGAGCGCGCTGACGATGCCAAAGTTCTCGTGGATGACCTGCGGGTCGAGTCAGCGCGAATCAACACTATGCACCCTGCCCATGCGCACAGGCCATGCCATGGAACAGTCGGGCACCCATGGACCCCCGCCGGCGCCCACCTTGGCCAGCGGCGCCAGGCAGTTGGTCGTGCAGGAGGCGTTTGAGACGACGTCCATGCTGGCGCCGTCGTACTTGTCCTCGTTGACGCCCATCACAAACATCGGCGCATCCTTGCTGGGCGCTGAGATGACAACCTGCAGGGTACGACAGGCTCGCACTGCGCACAAGCTTCGCGGCTGCAGCAGCCAAGCCTGCCCCTGGTTCAGGGACATCGCAAGCATGCCGACCGTGGCCAGAGGTAGCTCGCGCCTTCTTAGCACCAGCCTTGAGGTGCAGAGCTGCCTTGTCCTTGTCTGTGTACACGCCTGTCGACTCGCAGATGTATTCTGCACCCGCCTCCCTGCGCAGCGCCTGCCCCGTGTATACGCGATTGGTTTAGATGGTTGGGCGCCCAATCAGCCCGGCTGGGGCAGCGGAGTGTAGCAAACCTATCTGCCCTGTGACGGACTGGCAGGGCATGCATCATTGCCCACACCTCCATCCATTGCAAATTGCGTGCATACCTCCAGGGGATCTCAGCGGCGTTCATCACAGCGTAGACAGCAATCTTACGGCCGTTCACGACCAGCGCGCCGTCCGTGCCGGAAACCTGCACACACGTGTTGTGTCAACAGCCCGCAGTGTGCGCAGCAGATGCAAAAGGGGGGCGGCGCGGGAGAAAGAGGGTCTGGCGGACCTCGCCATCAAACCGCCCGTGCGTGCTGTCATACTTCAGCATGTAGGCCTGCACGCCAGCACGCTTGCTCACACAAGCTGACAGCTTGCATAGTCAGCCACAGGCAGCGCTTGCGGTTGCACTAGGGTATGCGCTTTCCATGTAGGCTGCGTCGGTGAACGGGTCCTGCGCCGGCACACACACGCTCAATGCAGGCCCTGCAGCGGCTGCTGCCAAAGCACGCAACCAGCAGCTGCACTGCTCACGTTGATGGCAACAATCTCCATGTCGGCCTTTGTCAGCGCCGCCCTCAGGAAGAGCCGGCCAATGCGCCCAAAGCCATTAATCTGCGAGCCGCCACCAGCGCGTCACACCCCGCCAAGGGCAGGTGCAAAGGCTCGTTGCTCTTCACGCCTGCAAGCAACCTGCGCTAGCTGAATGCAAATGCCGAGCCACGCAGGGGTGTGTACAGACTCACCCCGACCTTCACCATGGTGTGACGCGTGCAATAGAGTGATCGACTGCTGCCACGCTGCCACAAGCGCTGTACACTGTTTAACGTCAACGTCTCTGTACAATAAACTACATTCATATGCAGCTGAGTCAGCCGAGTCAGCATAACCGAACGCAGGGCCCTATATCCCCCATTGAAGCATGCTCCGGTGCTGGGAGGTCTGCCCACAACGTGACTGTCAAGCAGAAGGTGCTGCTCATCGCCGTGGCAAAATTATACTCCGGTAAAAGCGGGCCCGGCAAGCAACGCCGTTGTGGCGCAGGCCCTGGCCGCATGCATAAATTACTGCAGGGCAAGCATACAAACGTCCTTGCGCCTCCAGCTGTCTACCCGCCTTGCACATGCAAGCGGGCAACACCATAATGCTTTACAGCCAGACAGCAGCATGCTTGCCTTGAAATGGATGTATGCTGATTGCGTTCGAAAGCTAGGAGCCAACCCGGGCAAACGCCTAGACTGAGTGCCAGGTGCCAGGGGTGCAGTCCTCAGGCCTGTCCTTCCTTGACATATATAGCTCCTGCAGAACATTTTCACCGTCACTGAGCATGTGCTTCACATGAAGGAAAGGCCCTGAGTGCGCGCGCCCATCGCCCCTCCACAATAAGTCGCTGCATGGAGTACATGGTAATCATGCAGTGACCTATACCAGCGGCAAGGCCTTGTGGCTTTAACATACAGTCTACATGTTATTACGTATGCGCCTCAGGCAAGCCTACCAAGCAGCGGCCAGCTCCGCACACGTGCCACCGCCTTGTATTCCAAGCACCTGCCACAGCCCTGCCGCTCAGCCTCCAGGTCCATTTGGCATGCATGCATGTATGAGTGTGCTACATACGCGTGCTACCAAACTGGGGCTCTTTACGAGCGCCGCCCTATGCAGGGCTGCGCTGCACGCTGCTCAGCACCGCAACCATAGCTATGCACGCAAGATTGCAGCAGGCGACAGAGCTGGCGTCCTGGTGGTGCAGATACTGCAGGACGGGCACCCAGGCCTTCTGCAGGGCACAGGCTACAGGTGATCTGGAGGGTGCTCCTGAAGAATGCATTGCGCATGATCATGGCGGAGCGATTCAAACATGTCAGCTCAGCTCAGAGGGAGGAAAGAGTGAGGGAAGAGTCCTCCCGGAAGGCACACTTCAGAGAGATCCCATCAGAGTCGCACACAGAGCGGCGGCTCGTAGACAGGCCTCTGTGCGCGGCACGCACTGGCTGTACGTGCAGGCGGAGCAGCGCTGCTGCGCTGCGCACTATGCTGGATAGCTCATTGGGGCCACAGTGTCTGAAAGGGCTCAGAGTTGCGGTGTCAGGGCTCCAGAGTCGGTCGGTGCGCCAAGGCCTCCACGTCACATCCTTCTGCACATCCACTGAACCCGCTGCAAAGCGCTGTGCGGTGACAATGCCTTGCAATGTTGCTGTCATCCCCTCTCCAGTTCCCGTACACACTGCAGCCCTGCCCTGCGCAGGACCGCGACAGTGCTCGCAAGCGCATCGAAGCGCTGGCCGGCGAGGCTGTTGAGGACGTCAGCGCGAGCTGCCCGCCCGACGTGCTGCTCTGCACCAGCGTGTGCGCTGGCGAGTACAAGGTGTGCGCTTGCGGGCTGCCGGTGGTGCACGACACGCGCCGGCCTCGCCGGGATGCCCTTACCATACCTCGTGGCGTTGGCCCCGCAGGCAGTGCAGGCAGGCAAGGCAGAGACGGTCGTGGTGCACACTACCTGGCTGGATGCGTGCCAGGACACGGGACTGAAGGTGGGCCCAGTCGCAAGGGCTGCCTCATGCAGGTGCTCACGAGGGTTGCCCCTCGATGCTAGGCGACGCAGGGCCTGTTCCTGAACCCGCGCAGGCGCCCTTCCAGGCGCACATGCTCGGCGGGCTTGCGGGTTTGCTGGTGAGCACCTCCGGCGGCGGCGCCGAGGATAAGAACCGCGCGAAGAAGCTGGTGGAGGACCTCGGCGGGCGCTACTCTGCGGAGCTCACGCGGCAGTGCACACACCTGGTGCTGGCGCGGGGACGGACGTGCGCGTCCCAGAAGGAGAGGTGCGCCGCTGCTGCTCCGCCCGTGGCGCGCCTTGACCGGGGCGAGGTTGCCGAAGTGCACCCGCCGCTGGGTCCCCTGCGCGAGCGGGCTTGTGCGTGTGTGAGGTGCTCGCGTCGCGCAGGGCTGCGCGGCAATGGGGCGGCGTCAGGGTCGTCTGGGAGTCCTGGCTCGCCGCCTGCGGGGCAGGGGCTTGCTGCGCCGATGAGGCGGAGCATGCCGCGCCGCCCGCCCCGCGCAACCCCCCTGCTCCCCTGGCGCAGACCGCCGTGGCTGAGCCACTGCAAGGCCTGCGAGGGGAGCCGCAGCTGGTCGGCTGCGTGAGCCGCGGGCTGCCCCAGAGCGCGGCCATGGAGGTGGGCGTACCGGCCCAGGACTCCGCTGCCAGGAGTCTGCCGGCGGCGTCCGTCTCTCCCGGGGCAGCGCAGGAGCGCCCTGGCACGGCGCGTGTCGCTCACGCGCTGGATGCAGCAGCGCGCGCGGAGAACGGCTGCATGGGAGCGGCAAGGGGCGGCAGCAGCGCTGGGACGGCGCGGCCGTGCCTGGGACGCCCGAGCCTGCCCGCGCACGGCCCCCGCGCCCTGGAGGGCTCGCGGCTGGCCGCACTCGGCAGGAGCGGTGAGCGCACGTTCCTCGGCCACATGCGTTGTAGGTGACCGCCTGCAAGCACCGGCAGGGCGCGAGAGCCAGGCGGGGGCTGTGGCGCGCACCGGCCGTTTGACCGAAGCTGCATGGTGCAGGCACGCCGACGCCGGCGGCGGGCCCGTCCGTGGGCGAAGACGTGATGTTCCTGGACGGCCTGCACATACACCTGGCAGGGTGCAGCAGAGCAGAGATGCTTGAGCTCGTGCGCATCTGCCGCGAGGGTGCTGCCACGCGTGACCCCGAGCTTTGCAGCGCGGTCACACACATCGTGGTGAGCGGCATGTTTGCGCTCCGGCCTCGCTTGCTGGCATAGGTGCATTGGCACCCGCCGTTCACCGAGTCGGTGCGGGCGCTCTGCAGGTGGGCGCCGACGCTTCGCGGGAAGAGCTGGACGGCGTGCGCTCGCACCTGCAGGCAAGCAGCCCCCCTGTCCATGGACCAGCTCGTGGCTCGGTGCAGGCCGAGCTGCCCCAACGTCTGGCGCAGCAGCCCCCTGCATGGGCAGCGAGCACGGCTGTGAGGCGCGGCAGGCGCACGCGGGGGGCGTGCGTGCGGTGAAGGCGCAGTGGCTGCGCCGCTGCGGCGCGCTGCGCCACCTGGCGCCTGTCGAAGCGCGGTGGGACATCACGCCCGCCACGCTGCTGATGGCCGCGCGCGAGCACACCGGCGCTGAGCCTGTCGCCGGCGCCGAAGCGCGCAGCAGCGTCAGCGGTGCAGACGAGGGTGCGCTGCTTTGTGAATGGCCGCGCTCGACAGGCGTGTGGAGCAAAGAAGCAGGCCGCCCGTACATGACCAACCGTACATGACTGGCAGGCATGCACTTGAGCACGGTGCACCGGTCTGGCGTGTCGGGCCACACATCCTCCCGCGCACCCGACAATGATCGGGCTGCTTGTCACCTGGAGACAAGCTGCAGCGCGACGATTTCCGTGAAGGCCCTGCTGTGCTGGCGGTGCAGGCGAGCTGTCGGCTGTGCACGGTGGCGCGCTGGCCGGCTGCTGGTTTACTTTAGTCGCTCTGGCAGGCGAGCCCGCTGAGTGCAAGCGCGTGCAGCAGCAGATTCGGCAGAATGGCGGCCGTTTCTTTGACGACGGGCGCGCCAAGCTGTTGCTGGACAAGGGGGCGCGCGAAGCAGCTTTCGCGATATGCCCGTTTGGCTTCCCGCTCGATCGGCAGGCGACTGCCAGGCGGCATGCCGACTTCCGCCTGGGTGCGCCACGTCCAACCCCGGAGACTTCTGCTTTCGGCCGAGCGCGAAGCCGGGGGCGCACAGGCCCGGCGCATGGCGGTGTTGGGCAAGGCCGACCCTCAAGCGCTGCTTGAAGCGCCCTGCCTGACTGGCCGGCCCTGTGCAGTGCCACAGGCAAACTGGCGGACGCCGTTCTGGGTGGACCTGTGCCAGGAGGCCGGCACGGCGCTGCGCAGGCTGCGCCGCGATCAGGTCACCTGCCGCCCGCTCCCTGTGCGCGTGCCGCTGGCGGGCATGGAGGCTGTGCGGTGCGGGCGTCGCCTCATCCTGGCATGCTCACACCGCTCGATCCTGCCAGGGCTGGCTGAGTGCCTTGCGCGCCGTATCTGCCCCAGGGTGTCGGCGTCGGGCATGGATGACGCCGCCAAGGCGACGGTCAAGGAGATCGTCAAGCACCTGGGCGGCAAGTACACGCTGCACCTGACCCGCCAGAATACGCACCTGGTGCTGGAGCACGCCACGGGCGCCAAGTTTGACGCCGCGCCCGCTTACGGCGTGCATCCTGTCACCCCGGAGTGGCTCCTTGCCAGCGCAGATGCAGGCGCGCGGCACGGCTGCAGCACAGGGAGCCTGCGCCCGCTTGCACCGGGGCGATTCAGCTGCCTAAAACCGTGCGCGCAGGAAGGCTCCTGCCAGAGGCCGAGTTCTTCCCTCCGCCGCCGCCTGGCGGTGCCGGGGCCGGGAGCCTCGCGGAGCGGCCTGCCGCAGCGGAGGCGCCGACGCAGGGCCTGGGGCCGACGCAGCTGCCGGCGAGCAGGCAGGCTTGCGGCGCTCCCCAGGTCCTGCAGAGCGGCAGGGCAGCCGATGGCGCAGGCCCGGCGTCTGCGCCAGACGCGAGTGCGACGCTCAAGCGCCTGCCCCTGGCCGAGGTCGGGCCAGCACGGCAGGCGCGCCTCTGCCCGTGCTGTGCCAAAGTCAGGCAGGCGGTCTCCGCAGAGCGTGTGCGCGGCCGGCGCGCTCCCAGGCCGCACACACTGCGTGCTTGCACTGATGCATGCGGGCGGGGCCCAGGCGCACGACCAGAGCCTGCGGCGCCACGGGTTGCAGCCGGGCGCTCTAAACTTCTCGGCAGAGCGCCGGGCCGCAGCAGCGGCGGCCCCTGCTGAGCATGCCGGCGAGGACGATGAGCGGGGACAAGGTCTGCAGCCCCATGCTGCCAGCAGGAAGCGCATCGTGTTCCCCGTTGACATTCGCTGTGCTGCCGGACCAATCCGCTGCATGGCCGCCTTGGTGGACACGAGGTCGTCTGCGCTCAGGCGGCGCGCTGGTGGGGTCATCCCCGGGGCGCGCCAGCCTGAGCGTACGCGCCGGCGCGCACGTCAGCCCGCAGGCTGGCTTGGCTGGGAAGGGCGCATCCGCGCACTCGCTGGTGAGCATCAGGCAGCTGCTGTCTCGCTTGTGCTGCTTGAATGCCTGCGACCCTGCCTCTTAGTCTCCCGGCACCTCTGCCTCGACTCTGCCAGCAGTGCACCGGTGGGCGAGCTAGCTCGTGCCGCAAGTTTTTTTGATGCTGTGCGCAGGGCGGTGAGGAGGGTGTGGCCGCCTGGGAGGCTGCAGTCGCTCAGATGGGCAGCTTCATTCGCGCGCATGTGCCCGCCGCACAGCTGCCTTCGCAGCAGCACACGCTGGCGCTGCCGGAGCCTTACGGTGCGTGGCCGCCTGTGCATGCTGGAGATCTCTCAATCTGGGCGGGTCCCGGGCATTGAGCCACGTCCGCGGCAGTGCCAGTGGGGCCGTCCGGCGCGCGCGCCGCTGCCTCGGCCGCATCCTCTGGCAACTCCGGGCTGGCTTCGAGCGCCAACCAGCGGCAGCGCCGCGCCGAGAGCAGCAGCACCGCAGGCGGGGTCGACACAGGCGAGACGTCGCAGCCTACCGCCAAGCGCGCGCGCTTCGGGGAGGGCGGCGGCCGCGGCAGCGCTCGCCGCGGCAATCGCCCTGGTGGCCATGCCCAGGAAAGGGTGTTTGACTGCTCGCAGCAGGTGCGTGGCCGCATCTGGGCTCGCAAGTCTGCTGCAGGGTGCCTTGAAGGTGGGTGACCCCCTGCCTCTGTCATGTGAAGGGGTCTGTGGTCCCGGAGTGATTTCTGTCTACTTTGCGCCAGGCAGGACCTGCCCAGCTGTCATCCATGCTGTGCAGAGGGAGCGAGCCTGCCTGTGGCTGGCAGGTTGGCTACGATGCCGGCGGCCAGGCGGGCGCAGGGCATGGCCTGCCACTGCGGGCAGGCGCTGTCCACGCCGGCGCCACAGCTGCTGTCCGTGGCGGCGGCACAGCCGCCGGAGGTGTGGCTGCCAGCGCTGTCAAGGCGCAGCTGGCTCGCGCCGTCATGGGCGCCTGTACGAGCGATGCAGTGCAAGCAGATGAGCTCGCTGACATGGGGCTCCTGTAACACTTTCATGCAGCGGGGATGCAGCACACTGCTCTGCCCCGCGAGTCGCTGCCCAGATCTGCCCTTCCGGCGTACCCGCCGTTGTGAGCAGCAGGGCACTCTTTTCATCCTGGTACCTGGTCCTTTCAGACGTCATGCTGAGCGTGGATAGAGCACCTGTGCGCTTAAAACTAGTGCTCGAGCAAGGTCTGCTCGCGCGCCTGTGAAGCTGCCTTGACTACCCTTCATATCAAGGCCCAGATGTTTTAGGTTAGTAGTGGCCAGGCAGTCGTATGCAAGACACATGCATGGCTCTGTAGGCGACAATGCCATAAGCAGCCATTGCGCATGCACCAGGACAAGCTGTGCCTGCATGCATTCGCCATGTTCCGCCATGGTCCGCCATGGTCCATTGGGTGCTCGGCATGAAACTCCCACCTAAACAGGACAGGATTCGAATGTTCGAGGGCGAATGCGGACAGCTCGACTCTCCATCAGCGAAGGAGTGCGAATAAGCACGCGAAGAGCGCCGGCGCCTCTCAGGGAAGTCCACGCCGGACGGCAGACCCAGAGAAACATGGATACTGACGTTGAGCAGCTGACTATGATGAAGCTGGTTTTCGATGTGCGTTGCCACACCGCACACGTCCTACCATACCTACAGCATACTGCCACCCCGTCTGGGAGGCGTTGTGTGCACGGGTTGTGGTGAGTCACAAGTGGGCTTGCAGCGTGAGGAAGAGTTGAGCATGGACGCGTTCGCCGAACAACTCGGCCCTCACCTCGGCGTCGCAGACCAGGATGGTAGGCTTGCGCAGCTATTCATGCAGATTGACGCGGACTGCGGAGGCACCGTGTATTGGTGCGCTGAGCACGACTGCTGCGCAGAGCAGTTTCAACGTTGCGCGCCGGCAGTCCACCTGAAAGCTGAGCTGTCTGCCAAGCAGGGACGAGTTTTCCAACTATTTCTTCCTGTCCAACCAAATTGAGGCCACAGCCGGCCAGGACACCAGCCGCTTTGTGCTCCAGGTCTGGCAACTTCACGCTTGCCCAAGAAGCTTACAATGCGTTCTTGAACTCACCAGGCGTTCAACGGCCTGCAGGCCTTCAAGCGCAAGCCTGACCTGCCTGCCAGCAACCACCGAGACGTTGTCGAAGGCGTCTGTTGCATCCCAAGCGCCAGCTGCTATGCAACCTGCGGCCGAGACGGCAAGCTGCGGTGGGTGAAGCGGGACCCCGGCGCACCTTCAGAGCTCAGTGCGAAGAATCTCGTATGCGCTTACCAACGGCAGCCACCGAAACGCAGACTGTGGGAGCAGCAAGCGCTTTCGCACGTCCGCACCATCGCCTCCAGCTCTAACAAGGGCGCCTGGGTCACTGGCTGTGCCTGTGTCGGGGATGACTTGCAGTGCCTGGCGACCATCTCTGCAGACCGCACCATGCGCCACGAAGTGCTGCCTTTTGGCACGTCCCTGCACAGCATCCTCGGCATCGTGCACCTTCGCAACTGTAAGGCCCGTCCCGCAGGTGTCGTGCTATGACCTCTCGAGCGGCGCTTTGATGTGTAAGCGGGTTGGCCACGCGGTGCTGAGGGGTGACCTTGCGACGCTGACCTGCTTGGCCGCAAGCGGACGCAGCTGCGGAGGCCTGTTTGTGGGCGACACTGCGGGGAAGGTCAGTCTCATGCAAAACGTGCCGGGGCTGCCGGCAAGGCAGCTCACACCCGCAGACTTCCGGGTCGTGCATAAAGCGCACAAGGACTGGATCACGTAGGCGCACCATTACCAAATAAGTGCCCTCGGCCCGCATGCCCCGCAGCACCCACGGTGATGGCTGCGCATGTAGCGCCCGGTCCGCACAGGGCCTCCCCATGCACCCGGATGCGCTGCCCACGAGGGCAGGCTGAGGAGAACAAGCACAGGCCACGCTGAGCACCTGCCCAGTCCGGCAGGTGACTCCAGTCGCGGAGATGGGGCTTCTCAGCAGCTCGCTGGACGGAGTGATCTGTATCGCTGACGCCGAACGCGCGCAAGTGCTTCACAGCGTGGCGCTGCACACTGCTGGCGTGCTTTGCTTTGCGCACTCCCGCGCCTTTGGCGTAGTGGCCAGCGGCGGACTGGAGCGTACCATTCGCCTGTGGCAGGCACGGGCATGGGAGCAGGCAAATGTTCAATTTGCACGGTTATTATCAGAGACTCTGCAGGCGTGAGCTGCGACCATGATAGTCCTGCAGGTTGTCCAAACTGGGGCTGTACATTTCCCGGCAGGGCAACAGCCGGCAAGCTGTGGGCGCACTGGCAGGCCACATTGCACCGGTCACGCACATCGTGACAGCTGGGTGCCAGGTCATCAGCCTCGCCACAGACCACATCATTAAAGTCTGGGTGCGGGCACTCAGCGGGTGGGAAACCGTGGCGAGTAGCAAAAGATAGTCGTCTTCTTGAGTGCACCAGAGTCCACTACTGGGTGCCGGTTATGCCAACCTTTGTCACGCCTGCATGCACGTCTGCACACAGTGAGCGCGGTGAGGCTGTTCAAAGCCCGCCCATACCGTGGTCATGCCTGCAGGGCTGTCCTGCCCTGTGTCAACGTCATGAGCAGGAGCTGCGCCGGTCGAATCACCATCGAGCGCCGTGCCGCCCAGCGCGCGCGGCCAGAGCACGCAAGCAAAGGCGGCCGTGCTGGACAGTCCCAGCACTGCTACGCGCCTGCCGCGCACCCTGACCGCACCTGAGCCCGAGAAGGCAAGTACCGCGACTCGTGTATGGAGCTGCTGGCAGTTTCGTCAGGATGTAGCACATCAGTCAGTCCGAGAGCCTGCGCCGCAAGGCTTGGTTGTGAGCGCAAGTGCATGTGCTGCGTGACTCGTTGGCGTGACTCGCTGGTGACTGTGATGGTGCGCAGCTGGACCGTGCCCCCTCAGCCTCTTTGCTGCAGTGCCTGTCTGTGATTTGCACAGCGAGCACAGCAGGACGCAGGTCCTATGTTTAGGACTGCTTCAGGACTGCTCCAGCACAAGCGCTGACGCGAATCTCGTGCTCGCGCCGCGCACAGGTGGAGGAGACGTTTGACTGGGCGCAGCAGTGGTACCCGCTCTTCTTCGTGGCCGACCTGAGCACCGAGAAGCCGACGCCGACGCAGCTACTGGGCAAGGACCTGGTCGTTTGGCGCGCGCCCGACGGCGCCTGGAGCGCCCTGGAGGACCTGTGCCCGCACCGCCTCGCGCCGCTGTCGGGCGCGCCGCCCCGCTCACGACAGCATCCAAGTTGCTGCAGACTGCCTTCTTGCTGGCACATGAGGAATGGCAATGGCCGGGCCCCAATCTATCTTGCGAGGAGAAGCACTCGCCCTAGCCTAGCTCGGGAGACAGCTGTGCCGTAGTGCGAATGCTGCACGCTGCAACATGGCAGATGCCAGGCCGGGCTGCATGCGAGTGTGCTGCCCCCCTCATTACGGTGGCAGCTACGTCACGCGGCCCACATGCGCGCAGAGGGGCGCATCGAGGACGGCACGCTGCACTGCAGCTACCACGGCTGGCGCTTTGATGCCGGCGGGAACTGCACGTGCGCGCTCCTCCCACCCTGTTTGCGCACCTGCACTGGTGCCGTGTGGCATTATGTAGACAAAGCTCGCCCAATACGGTTGCGTCTCACAGACATTGCTGAATGTCTCAGTGCCGCTGATGGTTGGTGCGCGCGGGCAGGCACATCCCGCAGGTGCGCGGCAAGGCCGCCGAGACCGCATGCAGCAGCCAGCGCTCATGCGTCGCCTCCTTCCCCACGCAGGCGCGCGCGCAGTCTGTACAGCTGACTTGCAGCGCCATGCTAGTGAGCTGTGTGGGGTCGTAGCCCAGGAAACAACTCTGACTGCAACATCAGGCTGGAGGCCATTGGAAAAGACGACACGTTTGCAAAGTGATCGGGCCTCTGGCTACGCATCCTTGCATGCCTGCGGGTTTCTGCCCAGCAGGACCTACGGGGTGTTGCCCAGCAGGCATTCCGGGCTGCTGTGTATTGCTCATTGGTCTGAAGCGCGTGTTTGTGCCAGGCGTGACTGACTGTGCCTGGCATTTGGCTGCGCATGCCTGCACCTATATGTCTTACATGCTGACCAGTGAGACGCGCGCGTGCTGGCGGCAGGTGGCGCAGGGGATGCTGTGGGTGTGGGGCGACAGCGGCGCAGCCGCGCACATCCACGCCGCGGCGAAGCCCGCGCAGACGGCGCCCTGGATGGACATGCAGGCGCGGCCCGCGCGCGCGCTCAGGCGCCACAGCTGGCGCATGACTGGTGCAGGTCATGGCAGAGGTCGTTGCACGCCGCGGCGCATGCCTGGCGCGCTGCTGGCAGAGCCCTGCTTGCTGTGAGGAGCATGGTGGAGCGTGGCTGCCCGGCGCGGTGCAACTAAGTATGACCGCAACCCAACGCAGGGTACAGGATGCGGCGTGCACTGCGCGACCCTGCGCACTGTCCGCTGCCTCGCATCCACATCCTCCCCTCCTGTCGCCCTGAGCGCCTGTCATGCCCGAGCAGCGGTGCGTGACAGGAGGTCAGCGCACCTCTGCTGGCCCCGGGGCTGACGCGCCCGCCGCCCGCGCGCCGCAGGACCCGCTGCGCACGTCGGACGGCAAGAAGCTGGTGGCGCTGGGCGCGCCCTTCATGCGCGACGTGCCCTACTCCTGGAACACCATGGTCGACAACCTGTGCGCGCGCCATGCCCATACCCATACCCTTGATTACCCTCACCCTTATTAACACACCTGCTCAGAACTGTCTCGCTATTTTGGCGTGTGTGTGTGTGTTGTTTGGTGTAATTTAGTGTTTGTTGTTCGGTGTTGCTTGTTTATGTTGGAGTGTGTGTGCAAGTGTTTGTAGCAAGTGTTTGTATGTAGCGAGTGTTTGTTGAAATGAGCGTTTGTGTGTGATTTGTACGTTCGTGCTTCCCGTGGGCTCCCTTTGTCCCAGGGTGCACTGAGGCACTCGGGAGGTCTCGGTGCTTGGAGGCAGAGACGAATGCCGGAGGCAGAGGTGAATGCCGCACATTGCCCAAGTGCGCCGCTCCTGAACAAGACGCCCCGCCCCGCAGGCACGACCCCGCGCACGTGCACTACGCGCACCACGGCCTTTTTGGCGACAGGTGCGGCCCTGCCCTGCTGCGGTCCAGTGGTACGGCATGCAGCGGGACACGCCACTGCAGTTGTTTGTGTGCGCGCTTGTGAACTGCTGTGAAGGGCGGGGTGTGAGGAGTCGCGCGCCTGAGCTCTGGGTGCTTGTGCTTCTGCTCATGCCAAGTTGCTTCAGGCAGGATGAAGTGATAGGATGAAGTGCAATGCGATGCGTTTTGCATTAGTCGCCCTTCACGAGGACCCCGCGCTCGGCTCGCGTCAGGCACGACCCCAACCAGAGCAACATCGTCGTGAGCCCCTCGCGGCCGGACGAGGCGCTGCACAAGACGTACCCGTCCGCGACGGACGGCTTCACGTACCGCTTCAAGATGGTGATGGCGGAGGGGCGGCCCTACTCGGAGGTTGTCAGCACGCTGGCCTTCCCGGGGCCGTTCACGCTCATCACGCCCGAGCCGACGGCGCGCCCCTCGCGCTGCCATGCGCCCGAGCAAGCAAGCCCCAGGTGCATCCTTGCGCCAGGTGTAAGCCTCGTGGGCTGCCCCTGGGCAGGGTGGTTCTGTGGGAAGCCCGCAAATAGGCTACATGCGTGCTGCCCGCGTGCAGCGCTGTGTGCCGTCGACATCCGGCTGCGTGGCCGGGCACTGAGGCTGGTGACGGGGGCTGCATAACAGGACTTTAAGGGGTCCGACTTTGACGCGCTGCTCATCTACGCCGTGCCGCTGGCGCCCGGCCGCACCCGCGTGGTGCGCACGCCCGCGCCCGTCATTTAGACCTGGAGGGAGCGTTCTGGTGTACCGGTGCCTGAGGGCTCGTAATGGGGTTCTGCAGCACGTCTGGTTAGAGGCAGTCTTCAGGCAGTGCTCTCGAGAGACGGGCGCCAGCCTCATGCGGACTGGTCGCCTCGGAGCAGTCATGCCCGTTACATGCACCATGTCACAGGCGGAGGTGCGGTTGAAAAGGTGTGAGGCATCCTGTGCGGCCTGGCCCTCCCGCGCCTGCGCCCGCGCCGCCCGTTCCCCCTGACCCGCGCCGGCGGGCGCGCGCGCAGCTGGTGAGCAACTACCTGGTGGATCCCGGGTTCTGGCGGCTGCCGCTGGCGATGCGCGCGGCGCTGGCCGCCATGCCGACCTGGGTCAACCACATGACCGGCAACGCCGTCCTGGACGGCGACGGCGTCCTGCTGTTCGGCCAGGCGCGCGCGCGGGGGACCTCACGGCTGCGCGCCCGCCCGCCCTGCCCTCTGCGCCTCGCCGCTCGATGCGCGCAGCATCGCCGACAGGTCCTGCTTGTGGGCGTGCCAGGTCCAGCAGCTGCGCGCAAGGGCTTACTTGGTTAATTGATCAAGCAGCTGTGGGTGCGGCCGGCTGTGTGCGCGCCGGCGCGCCGCGCACTGAGGGCGATGCGCGCGCGCGGCAGGAGCGCGCGGAGAAGGCAATCGAGGGTTCGCGCGGCGAGCGCTGGAACAAGACCTTCTACATGCCCTCCCAGGCGGACAGGTGCGGGCTTGCTGGCCCTGACCTATGCGACCCTATGATACCCTTTACATGCCCTTGTAGGCCGACAGGTGCGGGCTTGCTGGCCCTACCCCTTTGCGCTGTTTGCGTGCTTCGACCAGACACGTTGCAGACACCTTATGGGCAGCGTTGCGCTGCAATGCCGCACTGAAGAGCCTGCTAAGCGCATGTCTGGCCCGGCCACTCCAGACAGAGACGCCCAGGAGCATGTCAGGACCATGAGCGAGGCGCGGTCGCTGCGGCGCAGGCCGGTGGTGGATTACCGGCAGTGGCTGGACACGCGCGGCGGCGGCGGGCCGTTCGGGCCACTCAAGGACCTGCCGGCGCAGCCGCCCAAGGAGCAGCTGCTCGACCGCAAGACCTTCCACACTGACCTGTGCCCCTCGTGCACCGGGGTGCGCCCCAGTTCCTGGCCCGGCCGGAGCGCAAACCTAGCTTGCGGTGGTGTCTGCAACGGCCGTAAGCCGGGTCCTCCGGAATCGTCTCTATGTCCGTGTGTCTGTGTGATCATGCTGCCCTAGGCAGCTTTTTTTGGGACTTGCTCATCACGGTGTGTGTGCTGCTGTGTGAACGAGGAGGCCGCATGGCCATCGAGGCGCTCTGGCTGGCAGCGATGGCAATGACGGCCTCAGTTTGCCCGTCATGACTGACACACGTCCCCCACAAGTAGGGTTACGCGTGGGTCCTTTGATGACCATTGTCAGCAACGACACGCAGCCGGAGCACCCATAGGTGCTGTTGACCTCATGTTGAGAAAAGTCTGAGAGCGTGCTGCTCCGTGGCAGGCGCTGCGCAACCTGCGCGCGCTGCGCGTTGCCGCCCTGTTTGCGGCCGCCGTCGCCGCCGCCGCGGCGCTCGCATGCGCGGTGTTCCCGCGCGCCGCCGGCGTGCCGGCCAGCACCGCGCCGCTGTGGCTGGCCGCGGCCGCGGCCATCTGCGGGGCGGCTGCCGCGGCCGCGCACCGGGTCATCCCGCGCCTGGTCTACCACCCCTGGGACCACACGCTGCGGGCATAGGGACCCTACGCCCTACGGTAGGCTGCAGTGCCGCGCGTGAAGGATGTGGAACGCATGCAAGTCTGTGCCAACGCTGTGGGTCTGGGCTGGGTGGTTTCAAGGGGTTACCTGCCAGGCCAATGTGCCTGGCTCGCTGTGTGCGACATGCGCAGTGGGCGCGTGCCTATTGTCGCCTATGTCAGGCGTGAGGGGAATGTCTAGCTTGCACCTTGATTACAAAATGTCTAGCATGCACCTTGATTACAAGGCGCGTGAGTGTGTTCACAGAGAGCAGGGCCCTGCCTGTCAGGGGCACTTCTGTGTGCTGCTCTGGCCGCTATGCTTTGCCAGCGCCTTTGCCTTCTGCGAGCGCTGCAACCTGAGCTGCAACGAAGTATGTGTGTTATTGAGCGGACCAAAACGGGCCATGAAAGGTGTACCAAGGTATTCTGCAGACTGTTGCGCAGACCTGGTCGTCCTGAATTGCATCCTGCATTGCTTTTTGGGTCAGTCGGAGTAGCGCTGATGTGCAAGTGCGGCGACCAGCTGTTCATACAGGCGTGTGCTGTGTTGCACGTGCAAGAAAGGCAGAGTATAGCTTATTAAGTACTCACTGCAAGCAAGTCCCTGTGGTAGTGGATATGCATGGCAGTTCTTGGTGCAGTAGAACTGCCAATTGGGCGGATCTGAGAATTGCTCGGCAGCCAGCATGTGGCTCTGTATGCCTGCTTTCCCTAGGAGTAGCGTTCTGTAATGCAGTGCAGAGGATGACTTGCTATTTTAAATATCTACATCCACACGTTCACTTGACGCGTTCCATTGGCAGCCAAGACGCATGGTGCACTCGACAGAATAGCTCTCACAGAGCGCAGCACGCAAGCATGTCGGCTCCGTGAGTGCCAGGGCAAGCCGCACCGCGCGCGCTGGCGTCAGGCGCGGGGTGCGGACAGCTCGGTCTGCTGTGCCCGCGAGAATGGGAACACAGGCTTCACGGGCGTGGCGCCGTCATTCACCTGATGCGCGCGGCCGCGTCATTGCAACCAGCTACCTACAATAGCACCAGATCCTCCATCATTTACTGCTTCACTTGGGCCCTGTTTCTCTGCCAGGACTCGCATCCTCCAGCCTTACGGCTCCGCTGGCCGGTGGGCGATGTTGCAGGTGTCCCAGAACATGACCATTATCGGGACGCATTGAGGCATGCGAGAACATTTCTGAACCTCCTCTTTTAGCTCTGCATCTGTGCGGCAAAAATGCGCACTTTGGCGCCACGCCCAAGAGGCCCTGGGGCAGGCACGCCGCAGGACGCTGGGTGTTGCAGAACGGCGCAGCCGCCAGCTCAGGCGGCCAAGCGTCACAGGCGTTTTCATGTGTTCCTGGCCTCAGCGGCAACGCTGCGCGGGTGCAGGAGGGCGCCAGCGTGCTCGCCCTCCTGGAGCCGCGCCCGGCGGTGTCGGCAGCGTACGTGTCGCACGAGGTGCACGCCGTGACTGCCGCGCGCGCGGCCTGCTTCGCGGCGCAGTCGCCCGCGCAGGTGGCCGCGTGGCGCACGCGCTTCGGCGCGCGCTACGCCGGCGTGGTGGCCCAGGTCGCGCTCGAGGGCGGCCACTCAGGCGAGCACTGCGACGACGCGCTGCAGGCGCGTCGCCCGACCCGCCTCTGCGTCGGGGTGTCGACGAGTGCAGGGAGTTGCGTGATGCCAGGGCATTATGGCAATGCGCCAATGGCTGGCGCGGCTGGGTGGATACTGGGGGGTAATAGTGTGCATACCCACGTGTGTGCATTCGCCTGGAAGCGGGCTGGAAGGCCGTCTGGTTGAACCGGACAGCCTCCTGAAGCTCCAGCGTCATGCTATGTAAGCACAATATGCAAGCGGTCTGTCCACCTCTGCTCAGCATGAGAGCGTGCGAAAGCTGGCGTGCATCGCTCGCAGGCGCTGGCGGACACCGGGGACGCGGCGACGGCGGAGGACGCCGCCTTGGTTGCGGCCGCGGCCCCGCGGCCGCCGGCGGACGACGACCCTGAGGAGGAGTACGGCTGGGAGGCGCAGAACCTGGCGCACGCGACCAACTACCACTGCATGTTCGAGCCCAACATGCTTAGCGCCGCCGTGTCTGCGCTGGGCGAGGCGGA
>JAABUU010000793.1_pt1 | contig 64450 bp, 68 predicted proteins | sample 5559301 | NCBI WGS metagenome assembly JAABUU01 (sample SAMN10711884, study PRJNA513360) | rock metagenome | isolation source: Antarctica rocks | place: Antarctica: Victoria Land, Richard Nunatak white
AATAACAGAACATTAAGTGTACAGAAGAGAAGAGAAAACAGACTCTTCTAATATACTCAATGATCTTCGACTGCGCTAAACTCAATTGATAAATGTGATGAAGAGAATGAAGGCAAAGAGATGAAGGGAAAAGATGATGAGATAGATGAAGAGATAGATGACGAAGTAGTCATGAGAGCGCGCGATGCAAGACTCAACTAGGCTTAGCGTCATGACTGACTCTATAGAGTTAGAACTAGTGCTGATCGAGTCGAGCACGTTCGTAACATATAGTATGATTCAAACTGTTTCTTCAACTGAGATGTCATTGTTTTTTCAATGACAGAAAACATAGTGATATTCTTTGATGAAATGATATATAATTATGCAAATGACATTATAGCTTTCTGACAGAAATAGCTCAATGATGAAGTTCATAGCTATATCTTTTCAGCGTTTCTGAGAAATCAAAAGAGAATGATAAAGTTCATTGATGTTATTTCTAAAGACTTTGCTTCGCTGATAAGCATAACAGTTTCAAATGTATCATTGAATAATGACTTGATAATTTGATCAATAGTAGAAACGTTGAACTAAATCAATAGTTCATTTATTATTGAGATAAAAGATTAAAGATTGATCATGTACTTCTTGTAATAATTTCGTGTGCATGTTCTTAAAAACTCATAAAAGACTCTTTTTAAATAAAACATCATCAATAATTTTGCAGTTTTTCAATTTAATGATATGAAATTTAAGCTTGTTTTCATTCATAACTTGTTTATATTCATTGCAAAACTCATCAGTTTAATTGATTATATATACTCATTGATAAAGATTTGCTTTTGATTCAATAAATAAAACATTAACTTTATCAGAAATTAAAATAGTTTGAAAATGATTTTCAAGTCTTTAAGCTGATTCAAAAATGTTTGCTAGAAACATTCTGATTAAAGCATCAACTTTAATGTTTATTTTGTCTGACTTAAAAATGATCTGAAAGTTAAACTTCAATAAAATGTTCAGATAGTTAACTTATCATCAACTCAACTGTTTATTTTTCATAAAAATCTTCAAAGTCTGATGATTGATGAACATCTGAATGAATAGTTTAATGCATTTCAGCTTAAATTATTAATGTTTGAAACATTAAATAATGACTAGCAATTTCTTGTCATAAATGTGATAATTGATTTCAGCAAAAATCATGCTTTTGCTGTAGAAAATCATCAAATGAAGATCTTTCTCATCATTATACTGAGATAGTATTTCATCTTTTACATAGTTTGAAGCATTGATCTTTAAAATAGTTTGTCGTTTGAGATTGAAGTAACGAAGTACTGAGATCAAGCTGATTTGTTTCTTTAAATTGTTAAAAACTTGAACACAGATTTTGTTTTAAACAAAAGATGTGTTTTTTCTATTTAGCTGAATGAATGATTTGACTAGCTTCAAGAAGTTCTTAATGAAACAATGATAAAAGTTAACAAATTTCACGAAGCTTTGAATTTCTTTTAAATTGATTAAAGTAATTCAGCTGACTATGACTGTCACTTTACTGAGATTCATATGAAGATTTAGTTCTGATACAATAACTTCTAGAAAGACAGTCTCTTCTACATTGAATTTGCACTTTTAAATATTTATTTGCAGTTCAGCTTCATGTAGTCAATTCAATACTAGTTTAACATGATTTTTATATTTCTTTCTTATTTTGCTATAAATGAGAATGTCATTTAGATAAACTTGATAAAAGTTATTCAGAAAGTTTCATAAAATGTTATTCATATATTGTTGAAAAAAGATTGATTCATTAATTAGTTTAAATGATAGCATCTTGTATTTATATGCTTCTAAAGCAATGATAAAAATGATGTAATTTTCATTATTGAAGTGCATTTAAAGTTTGTTGAACGCTAATATGATGTTTAATTTAGTCAGATGCTTGCAACTCATTATTTTATTAATGATCTCATTTATCAGTGATAAAGAATATTTATTTCTTTTGAAAATGATATTTAGCTTTTGATAGTTCATGTAAAATCAAAGATCTTCATTTACTTTAAGAATGAATAAAATGAGAAAGAAATAAAGAGTCTGACTGAGAGTGATGAATCTCTTTAACAGATTCTCATTTAAATACTTCTTTACTTTCAAAAGTTTGACAAAGAACATTTAATATGCTCAACAGTGAGAAGATATTAAATCACTGATGAGTTCAATTTTATGATCATAGAGACAATAAGAAGATAGTTTATTTAATTAAGCTTGATCAAAAACATTTAGAAACTCATGATATTTTGATGATAGTTTCGCTTTAATATTTTTCAAATTCTGAGTCATTTCATCAATTGAAGAGACGTTTAAAGCGTTCAAATTGCACTGAGTATTATACGTAATTTTTCTATTGATGTTCATTATGAATAAAGCAAAGACTTTAATCTTGTTCTTCTTTAAATGATTCAACAATGTTTTAAACAAAGCTGCATTTATGCTTTGAATCAAGAATGACTTTTCTCAAATAAGTTATTTAAGCATTATAAAGATTTTAGTCTGAATAATTGAAAAGAACAAAGATGATCATGATCAACTTAAGTGCTTTGAATTAAGAGAAATTGAAAAAATTGAAATAAAAGTATTCAATTGATTCAAAAAAATGTTACGAGTGTATCAAGACTGATTAGAACTAGTCAATGATCTAGTCGAGATCTGATCTAGATCTGACTCAGATTTAACTCAGATATGACTCAACACTCTTTTTTTTTCTCAACATTCTTTTTCTTTTTCAACATTCTTTTTCTTTCATCAACATCTTGTTCATTTACATCATTTTCTTTTCATGTTATAAACACATTTCTTTCGAGCCTAGCGCAGTTTTTGAACATTACATAAATAGAAGCTTTTGTATCAATCTTCTTCTATATTTTTAATATTCAGTTATAGTTATTTTTAAAGATCAAGCACTATCAATTCTGATCTTCATTGATTGTATCATTTAGACATGATTCTGACATTATATTAAGAATTTGTTAATCACATGATACTGATTTCATTACTTATTTAACATACTCGTACAGACAGAACGAGTCTAAAGAAATTCATTTATCTAATGATTGATGACAATTGAAAGACAGAACAACATTAAAGAATTGAATAAAATCAACGACAAGACTGTTTGAATTGCTAGACTACTTATCACTCATTAAGTATGCAAAGTTCACTCAATTATGAGAATCATGATAAAGAATCTTCGTGAATTGCTCAAGAATCAAATCGATCAATAGATTCAATGATAAAGAATCTTTGTTGTTTGCTAGAAAATTAATCAAATCAATCAACAAATAAATATCATCTTCTTTGTTGAAGATTAAACATCACTTCATACGTCTTTCTTTTTCAATCGCTCAGCATCATCATTTGTTCAATCTTCTTTCAAACAAATCTCATCATGTTTAGTCATTCATTTACTGAAGAGTATTCTGAAGAATTTCGAAATCATTTCTCTCAAATCTCTGATGCTGATTCATTGAAATCATCAAGTGCTGCGTCATTCATTCATGAAGATGATGAATCATTCGCTGAAACAATAATATTTCTCATGTTCTATGAAATTTGAAAGACTTGAAGTCTAGTTCTTGATAAAGAAACAGATCAACTCTACAAGTTAGAAAAACAACAGAAAGATGAAATCAAAGAGTTGAAGACAAGACTTTAAGCTAAAGAAAACACTTTTTCTGATTTCATCTACTTTAAGCGTTCTAGATCTCAAAAAATATCTGATTCTTCGCTGTTTACTGATGAAAAGAACTTTATTTGAAAGAATTGATACGAAAAAATTCAGAATAAACTAGAGATCAACGTTGATCTCTTTTCTAATGAATAAGTCAAATTGAGCTATATACATTCTAGATTATTTGATGACGCAGCTGAGATCATTCAAGCTAGATGCAAACGTAACTGTGTCAATCTTTATAGAATCATCGAAGATCTTTTGAAAGAGCTAGCTCAGTTGTTCAATGATTTGAATAAGAAAGTCAACTTTCGTAGAAAATACTACAACTTGATTCAAGAATTCAAGAAATTCAGTAAATTTTATACTCAGTTTCAACATTTATCTTTTTATCTAAACTATTACGAAAAGCAACTGATCATTGATCTGAAAGATAAAATCAATTCTCGTCTTCGATTCATTTGAGTAAATCAACTAGTTTAATCTGATTCTTTAAAAGAAATTTATTTCTATTTAATTCATTTGAATAATGATCAGTAAGTCATTCAAGAGATCAAGAACAAAATCAAACATGTTGATGATGTTTCAAAGATTATCTTTCATAGAGTAATTGTTGTCACTCAGCAATCATTCAATCATTCAAAGTCTGATCATCTAAAGCTTCGCGACGCAATTTTAACTAACGTCAAAGAAGCAGACATTCTAGTCGAAAGCTGTTTTATATGTCATAAATCAGATCATAGCTCTAAAGAGTGTCTCAATCAACCTACTAGAATCAATGCAGTGAACAAAGAATATGATTGCTTTGATTTCAATTTCAATTTCGATTTCAATTCAAAAAACTAGTCATTTCTTCAAAAGTCATTAAAGAAATAGAGATTATATCTTTGTGCAAACTAGATGAAATTCTATTGAAAGAAAATTACTTTGAAAAGTCATTTCTAATTAACGCTCATCTCATCTCTCAGAAATGATCTTTCAGTCTTCATTCTTTAATAGACAGTGATTCAGTCATTTACATGATCATACATTTCAATCTAGTTGATAAAGTATGCAAGAAACTGAAAATTCAATCTATATCATTGATAAAAGAGAAGCTAATAAGAGATTATGATGAGAAGATATTTAAGAAGATCATCATTCATAAAATTCTATTCAATCTCATCATTGAAAGTCATAAGAAATTGACTGTATCAATGTTGATAGTTGATATCAATCATCATGAAGTCATATTGAGTAAGCTCTGAATGAATAAAAACGAAATATTACTGAATATGTAAAACGACATCATTGTTTTTTCAAATTAATTGAATACTTTTATTTTGATTTTTTCAATCTCGCTCAATTCAAAGCACTCAAGTTGATCATGATCAACTTCGTCTTCTTTAATCACTCAGACTAAGATCTTTATGATGCTCAAACAACTCATTTCAATCACTGTTCAGAAAAAGTCATTCTTGATTCAAAGCATAAATGTCGCTTCATTCAAAACATTGTTGAATCATTCAAAGAAGAATAAGATTGAAGTCTTTGCTCTATTCATGATGAACATCAATAAAGAAATCGCATACAATACTCAGTGCGATTTGAACGCTTTAAACATCTCTTCAGTCAATGAAACGACTCAGAATTTAGAAAACATTAAAGCGAAGCTGTCTTCAAAATATCACGAGTTTCTAGATGTTTTTGATTGAGCTCAATTGAATAAACTATCTTCTCATTGCTTCTATGATCATAAAATTGAGCTCATTGTCAGAATCATGCCTAGATGATACAATCAATGAAGATCAAAGTTGATAGTGCTTGATCTTTAAAGATAGTTATAACTGAATATTAAGAATACAGAAGAAGATTGATACAAAAGCTTCTATTTATGTAATGTTCAGAGACTGCGCTAGACTCAAAAGAAATGTGTTTGTGATATGAAAAGAAAATGATGTAAATGAACAAGATGTTGATGAAAGAAAAGAGTGTTGAGAAAGAAAAAAATGTTGAGTCATATTTGAGTCAAATCTGAGTCAAATCTCGATCAGATCGTTAACTAGCTTTAATCATTACGCAGAGTACTCGCTAGCGTACATTGCAAATTGATTAAAGCTTCAATCTTGTTCAATCTTATCAGTCTTGTCAATCTTGATACGCTTGTAACATTATCTTCTTCTTTGAAAATTCATGTTTGCATGAATGTAGTTCATTTGCTCGCTTTTTGTTGATAGTTATTTCGATATTTAGCGCGCTTTGCTTAAATATAGCTTATGAAATTCATTCAAAACTTTCTCTGAGTCATCGAATTTTTCTTTATTGACATAGTATCATTCGTCGTTTCTATCTAGATCTTTTCATTTGACTTTGTACTGTATTTGATCTCAATAGCGTCTAAAGTTCAATATATCATCTATCTTTCAGTGTTCATTGTCTTTGATAATGATTGATCTGAGTGATTCTGAATGTTGTTCTGATAGAAAATCTTCTGAATATGATCGTAGTAGCTTCAAGCTGAACATCGAATGCAAATGCTTCATGCTGACTGATAAACGAAGATGATAGAAGATATTCACTTTAGCAGTGATTTAATAAAGATCTAGCTTTTTGTCTTTCAAATCTTTGCAGAGTCTCATTGTCTTGACATTTTTGAAAGATAGTCAAACTCAGTCATTTACTTCATATGTGACGTTTCATTTATGTTTATTGATTTGAACTTCAATGATCAGCTTCGTCTTTTTCAATTGTTGATGATCAAAGCTCAGTAACTCTTTCATTCAAATAATAATATCATCTGCTTTTTTAGCTTCAAGTTGTTCACAAGTTGTTTTGTAGTCAGTTGTATCTGAATTGAAACTCATTCGAGAATGAAATTCTTTATTAAAGTAGAAGAAAATCATTGAAGTGATTAAGAAAATATTGAAATTGTCGTTGAATTTCATCATAAATATTTATTTGACTAGTTGTTCTGCATGTAATTGCAGTAGATTCTAAGTTCGCATTCAACGTTTTGATTGACTTGTTTTGATTGATTGTTGATTTCAGAATGATAAACTGTGAATAAACTAGCTGTGATTCTCAGTTGCTTGCAAACACTTTTTCACATAGTTGATATGAATTGAGAGTCTTTGTTTGAAACAATAGAACTGAGTAGATCATGCAGTCAATAGATGTTTCATAGCATAATTCAAATCATTTCTTCAACTGAGATGTCATCGTCTTTTCAATGACAGAAAACATAGTGATGTTTCTTGATAAGATGACATATGATTATACAAATGATGTTATAGTCTTCTGACAGAGATAGTTCAGTGATGAAGTTCATAGCTATATCTTTTCAACGTTTCTGTGAAATCAAAAGAGAATGATGAAGTTCATTGATGCTATTTCTAGAGACTTTGCTTTGCTGATAAGCATGATAGTTTCAAATGTATCATTGAATAGTAACTCAATGATTTGATCAATAGTAGAAACGCTGAACTCAATCAATGATTTATTTATTGTTGAGATAAAAGATTGAAGATTGATCATACACTTCTTGTAGTAATTTCGTGTGCATGTTCTCAGAGATTCACAGTAGATTTTTTCTAAATAGAACGTCATCAATGATTTTGCAGTTCTTCAGTTTAGTGATATGAAATTTGAGCTTGTTGTCATTCATAGCTTGTCTATATTTGCTGCAGAACTCATCTGTTTAATTGATCATATATACTCGTTGATAAAGATTTGCTTTTGATTCAACAGATAAAACATTGACTCTATCAGAAATCAAAATAGTCTGAAAACAATCTTCAAGACACTGAGCTGATTCAGAGACGTTTGCTAAAGACATTTTGATTAAAGCATTGACTTTAGTATTTATTTTGCCTGATCTAAAAATGATCTGAAAGTTGAACTTCAATAGAATGTTCAAATAGTTGACTTGTCATTGACTCAACTGTTTGTTTTTCATGAAGATCTTCAAAGTCTGATGATCAATGAACATTTGAATGAGTAGTTCAGTGCATTTCAGCTTAAGTCATCAGTGTTCGAAGTATTGAATAATGACTAGCAGTTTCTTGTCATAGATGTAATAATTGATTTTAGCGAGAATCATGCTTTTGCTGTAGAAGATCATTGAATGAAGAACTTTCTCATCATTGTACTGAGATAGTATTTCATCTTTTACATAGTTTGAAGCATTGATTTTCAGAATAGCTTGTCGTTTAAAGTTGAAATAACGAAGTACTGAGATTGAGCTGACTTGTTTCTTTAGATTGTCAAAGACTTAAACACAGATCTCATTTCATACAAAAGATGTATTCTTTCTAGTCAGCTGAGTGAATGATTTGATCAGCTTCAAGAAGTTCTTAATGAAACGACAGTAAAAGTTAACAAATTTCACGAAGCTCTGAATTTCTTTTAGATTGATTGAAGTGATTCAGCTGACTATGACTGTCATCTTGCTGAGATTCATACAAAGATTTAGTTCTGATACAATGACTTCTAGAAAGACAGTCTCTTCTACATTGAATTTGCACTTTCGAATATTCATCTGCAGTTCAGCTTTACGTAGTCATCTCAATACTAGTTTGACGTGATCTCTATGTTTCTTTCTCATTTTGCTATAAATGAGAATGTCATCTAGATAGACTTGACAAAAGTCGTTCAGAAAGTCTCATAGAACATCATTCATATATTGCTGAAAGAAGATTGATTCATTAGTTAATTCAAATGATAGCATCTTGTATTTATATGCTTCTAAAGCAGTGATAAAAGTAATGTAATTCTTGCTATTGAAATGCATTTGAAGTTTGTTGAATGCTGATATGATATTCAATCTAGTCAGATGCTTGCAACTCACTATTTTATCAATAATCTCATTTATCAACGATAGAGAATATTTATTTCTTTTGAAAATGACATTTAGCTTTTAATAGTTTACACAGAATCAAAGATCTTCATTTGCTTTGAGAATGAATAAAATCAAGAAGAAATAGAGAGTCTGACTGAAAGTGATAAATTTCTTTGACAGATTCTTGTTCAAATACTTCTTTACTTTCAGAAGTTTGACAAAGAACATTTGATAAACTTGACAGCAAGAAGATGTTGAATCATTGATGAGCTCAATTTTATGATTGTAGAAGCAATGAAAGAATAGTTTATTTAATTGAACTCAATCAAAAACATCTAGAAACTCATGATATTTTGATGACAGCTTCGCTTTAATATCTTTCAAATTCTGAGTCATTTCATTGATTGAAGAGACGTTTAAAGCGTTCAAATTGCACTGAGTATTGTACATGATTTTTCTATTGATGTTCATTATGAATAAAGCAAAAACTTAAATCTTGTTCTTCTTTAAATGATTCAACAGTGTTTTGAATGAAGCGACGTTTATGCTTTGAATCGAGAATGACTTTTTCTGAGCAGTGATTGAAATGAGTTGTTTGAGCATCATAAAAGTCTTAGTCTGAGTGATTGAAGAGAATAAAGATGATCATGATCAACTTAAGTGCTTTGAATTGAGAGAAATCAAAAAATCAAAATAAAAGTATTCAATTGATTTGAAAAAACAATGACGTCGTTTTGCATATTCAGTAATATTTCGTTTTTATTCATTCAGAGCTTACTCAATATGACTTCATGATGATTAATATCAGCTATCAACATTGATACAGTCAATTTCTTATGACTTTCAATGATGAGATTGAGTAGAATTTTATGAATGATGATTTTCTTAAATATCTTTTCATCATAATCTCTTATTAGCTTCTCTTTTGTCAGTGATATAGATTAAATTTTCAGTTTCTCACATACTTTATTGACTAGATTGAAATGTATGATCATGTAGATGACTGAATCACTGTCTATTAAAGAATGAAGATTAAAAGATCATTTCTGAGAGATGAGATGAGCGTTAATTAGAAATGACTTTTCAAAGTAGTTTTCTTTCAATAGAATTTCATCTAGTTTGCACAAAGATATAATCTCTATTTCTTTAATGACTTTTGAAGAAATGACTAGTTTTTTGAATTGAAATCGAAATCGAAATTGAAATCAAAGCAATCATATTCTTTGTTCACTGCATTGATTTTAGTAGGTTGATTGAGACACTCTTTAGAGCTATGATCTGATTTATGACATATAAAACAGCTTTCGACTAGAATGTCTGCTTCTTTGACGTTAGTTAAAATTGCGTCGCGAAGCTTTAGATGATCAGACTTTGAATGATTGAATGATTGCTGAGTGACAACAATTACTCTATGAAAGATAATCTTTGAAACATCATCAACACGTTTGATTTTGTTCTTGATCTCTTGAATGACTCACTAATTATTATTCAAATGAATCAGATAGAAACGAATTTCTTTTAAAGAATCAGATTAAACTAGTTGATCTACTCAAATGAATCGAAGACGAGAATTGATTTTATCTTTCAGATCAACAATCAGTTGCTTTTCGTGATAGTCTAAATAGAAAGATAGACGTTGAAAATGAGTATAAAATTCATTGAATTTCTTGAATTCTTGAATCAAGTTGTAGTATTTTCTACGAAAGTTGACTTTCTTATTCAAATCATTGAACAACTGAGCTAGCTTTTTCAAAAAATCTTCGACAATTCTATAAAGATTGACACAGTCACGTTCACGTCTAGTCTGAGTGATCTCAGCTGCATCATCAAATAATCTAGAATGTATATAGCTCAATTTGACTCGTTCATTAAAAAAGAGATCGACGTTGATCTTTAGTTTATTCTGAATTTTTTCGTATCAGTTCTCTCAAATAGAGTTCTTTTCATCAGTAAACAGCGAAGAATCAGATATTTTTTAAGATTTAGAACGTTCAAAGTAGATGAAATCAGAAGAAGTGTTTTCTTTAGTTTGAAGTCTTGTTTTCAACTTTTTGATTTTGTCTTCTTGTTGTTTATTTAACTTGTAGAGTTGATCTGTATCTTTATCAAGAGCTAGACTTCAAGCTTTTCAGATTTCGTAAAACATGAGAGATATTATTGTTTCAGCGAATGATTTGTCATCTTCATGAATGAATGACGCAGCACTTGATGATTTCAATAAATCAGCATCAGAGATTTAAGAGAAATGATTTCGAAATTCTTCAGAACGCTTTTCAGTAAATGAATGACTAGACATGATGAGATTTGTTTGAAAGAAGAGTTGAATGAATGATGATGCTTGACGATTGAAGAAGAAAGATGTATAGAATGATGTTTAATCTTCAACAAAAAAGATGAAATTTGTTTGTTGATTTGATTCTTGAGCAATTCATGAAGATTCTTTATCGTCGATTCTCTTAATTGAGTTGAACAGCTTATTTTCACTCATCTGTTTCATGAGAATGAGTTGATTCTCTTGATCGATTTGAACTGTGCATACTTAGTGAGCAATAAGTTATTTAGCGATTCAAACAGTCTTGTCATTGATTCTATTAAACTCTCTAATGTTGTTTAGTCTTTCAATTGCGTCGATCATCAGATAAATAAATTTCTTTAAACTCGTTCTGTCTGTATGAGTATGTTGAATGAGTAATGAGATCAGTATCATGTGATTAATGAATTCTTAATATAATGTCAGAATCATGTTTAAATGATACAATCAATGAAGATCAGAATTGATAGTGCTTGATCTTTAAAGATAGTTATAACTGAATATTAAGAATACAGAAAAAGATTGATACAAAAGCTTCTATTTATGTAATGTTCAGAGACTGCGCTAGACTCAAAAGAAATGTGTTTGTAACATGAAAAGAAAATGATGTAAATAAACAAGATGTTGATGAAAGAAAAAAGATGTTGAGTCATATTTGAGTCAAATCTGAGTCAGATCTCAGTCAGATCATTGACTAGCTTTAATTATTACGCAGAGTACTCGCTAGCATGCATTGAAAATTGATTAAAGCTTCAGTCTTGTTCAATCTTATCAGTCTTGTCAGTCTTGATACGCTCATAACATTCATCAATGATTCAATGTTCTTTCGCTGTCAAGCATATTGAATGTTTTCTATCAAACTTCTGAAAGTAAAGAAGTATTTGAACGAGAATCTGTCAAAGAGATTTATCACTTTCAGTCAGATCTTCTATTTCTTTTCTGTTCTATTCATTCTTAAAGCAAATGAAGATCTTTGATTCTGCATGAACTATTAAAAGCTAAATGTCATTTTCAAAAGAAATAGATATTCTTTATCATTGATAAACAAGATCATTGATAAAATAGTGAATTGCAAGCATCTGACTAAATTGAACATCATATCAGCGTTCAACAAACTTTAAATGCATCTCAATAATGAGAATTACATCACTTTTATCACTGCTTTAGAAGCATATAAATACAAGATGCTATCATTTAAACTGACTAACAAATCAATCTCTTTTCAGCAATATATGAATGATGTTTTATGAGACTTTCTGAACGACTTTTGTCAAGTCTATCTAGATGACATTCTCATTTATAGCAAAATGAGAAAGAAACATAAAGATCACGTCAAACTAGTATTAAGTTGACTACGCGAAGCTGAACTGCAGATGAATATTCGAAAGTGCAAATTCAATGTAGAAAAGACTGTTTTTTTAAAAGTCATTGTATCAGAACTAGATTTTCGTATGAATCTCAGCAAAGTGACAGTCATAGTCAGCTGAATCATCTCAATCAATCTAAAGAAAATTCAAAGCTTCATGAGATTTATTAACTTCTATCATTGTTTCATTAAGAACTTCTCGAAGCTAGTTAAATCATTCACTCAGCTGACTAGAAAGAATACATCTTTTGTTTGAAACAAGATCTGTGTTCAAGTTTTTGATAATCTAAAGAAACAAGTCAGCTTGATCTCAGTGCTTCATCACTTTGATCTCAAATGACAAGTTATTCTGAAGATTAACGTTTTAAACTATGTAAAAGATGAAATACTATCTCAGTACAATGATGAGAAAGTTCTTCATTTGATGATCTTCTACAGCAAAAGCATGATTTTCGCTGAGATCAATTATCACATCTATGACAAGAAATTGTTAGTCATTATTGAATGTTTCAAACATTGATGATTCAAGCTGAAATGCATTGAACTATTCATTTAGATGTTCATTGATCATCAGACTTTGAAAATCTTCATGAAAAACAAACAGTTGAATCAACAATAAGTCAATTATCTGAACATTTTATTAAAGTTTAACTTTCAGATCATCTTTAAATCAGGTAAAATAAACATTAAAGTCAATGCTTTAATCAGAATGTTTCTAGCAAACATTTCTGAATCAGCTCAGCGTCTTGAAAATTATTTTCAGACTATTCTGATCTTTGATAAAGTTGATGTTCTATCTATTGAATTGAAAGCAAATCTCTATCAATGAGTACATATGATCAATCAAACAGATGAGTTCTGCAGCAAATATAAATAAGCTATGAATAATAACAAGCTCAAATTTCATATCACTAAACTGAAGAACTGCAAAATCATTGACAACATTCTATTTAGAAAAGATCTACTATGAGTTTCTGAGAACATGCACACGAAATTACTATAAGAAGTGCATGATCAATCTTCAATCTCTCATCTCAACAATAAATGAATCATTAATCTAGTTCAGCGTTTCTACTATTGATCAGATCATCAAGCTACTATTCAATGATACATTCAAAACTGTCATGCTTGTCAACGAAGCAAAGTCTTTAGAAATAGCATCAATGAACTTCATCATTCTCTTTTGATTTCACAGAAACGTTGAAAAGATATAGCTATGAACTTCATCACTGAACTATCTTTGTCAGAAGACTATAATGTCATTTGCACAATCATATATTGTTTCATCAAAGAATATCACTATGTTTTCTGTCATTAAGAAGACAATGACATCTCAGTTGAAGAAACGATTTGAATCATGCTATGAAACGTTTATTAACTGCATGATCTACTCAATTCTATTGTTTTGAACATAGACTTTCAATTCATATCAACTATATGAAAGAATCTTTGCAAACGACTGAGAATCACAGCTAGTTTATTCACAATCTATTATTTTGAAATCAATGATCAATTGAAACAAGTCAATCAAGATATTGAATGCAAACTTAGAATTTACTGCAATTACATGCAGAACAACTGAGTTAAATGAATATTTATGATGAAATTCAGCGACAATTTCAATATCTTTTCAATCACTTCAATGATTCTCTTCTACTTTAATAAAGAATTTCATTCTTGAATGAGTTTCAATTCAAATATGACTGACTATGAAATGACTCATGAATGACTTGAAGCTAGAAAAGCAGATGATATTATCATTTGAATGAAAGAGTTACTGAGCTTTGATCATCAACAATTGAAAAAGATGAAACTGATCATTGAAGTTCAGATCAATAAACATAAATGAAACATCACATATGAAGTAAATGACTGAGTTTGACTATCTTTCAGAAACGTCAAAACAACGAGACTCTGCAAAGATTTGAAAGATAAACAGCTAAATCTTTATCAAATCACTGCTAAAATAGATATCTTCTATCATTTTCGTCTATCAATCAGCATGAAGCATTTGCATTCAATATTCAGCTCAAAGCTACTATGATTGTATTCAGAAGATCTTCTATCAAAACAACATTTAAAATCATTCAGATCAATCACTATTAAAGATGATGAACATTGAAAGATAGATGATATATTGAACTTCAGACGCTATTGAGATCAAATACAGTACAAAGTCAAATAAAAAAATCTAGATAAAGACGATGAATGATACTATGTCGATAAAGAAAAATTCAATGACTCAGAGAAAGTTTTGAACGAATTTCATAAGCTATATTCAAGCAAACTGCGCTAAATATCGAAATAACTATCAACAAAAGTGAGCAAAGAAACTACATTCATGCAAACATGAATTTTCGAAGAAAGAAATAATGTTACGAGTGTATCAAAATTAATTAGAACTAGTTAATGATTTAGTCGAGATCTGATCTAAATCTGGCTCAGATTTGACTCAGATATGACTCAACACTCTTTTTCTTTCTCAACACTCTTTTTCTTTCTCAACATTCTTTTTCTTTCATCAACATCTTGTTCATCTACATCATTTTCTTTTCATGTTACAAACACATTTCTTTTAAGTCTAGTGCAGTCTCTGAACATTACATAAATAAAAGCTCTTGTATCAATCTTCTTCTGTATTCTTAATATTCAGTTATAACTATCTTTAAAGATCAAGCACTATCAACTCTGATTTTCATTGATTGTATCATCTAGACATGATTCTGACAAAAAACAATGATGTTGTTTTGCATATTCAGTAATATTTCGTTTTTATTCATTCAAAGCTTACTTAATAAGTTAATATGACTTCATGATGATTAATATTAACTATTAACATTAATACAGTTAATTTCTTATGACTTTTGATGATGAGATTGAGTAGAATTTTATGAGTGATAATTTTCTTAAATATCTTTTCATCATAATCTTTTATTAGCTTCTCTTTTATCAGTGATATAGATTAAATTTTCAGTTTCTCACATACTTTATTGACTAAATTAAAATGTATGATCATGTAAATGACTGAATCATTGTTTATTAAAAAACAAAGATTGAAAGATCATTTCTGAGAAATAAAATAAGCATTAATTAAAAATGACTTTTCAAAGTAATTCTTTTTTGATAAAATTTCATCTAGTTTGCACAAAGATATAATCTTTATTTCTTTAATGACTTTTGAAAAGATGACTAGTTTTTTGAATCGAAATTCAAATTGAAATCAAAATGATCATATTCATTGTTCACTACATTGATTTTAGTAAATCAATTAAAACACTTTTTAAAGCTATGATCTGATTGTTATGAGTCTGCATAAAGTGAATCATATGAGTGTATTTTAACTAGAAGTTCAAAGCTAAAGTAGAAAGAAAATGCAACATGATGTAAGTTTTACTCATGAAGACACGCTAAGTTGCTAGCGTGTTAACAACAATTCTACCTTCAACTTTATACTAGTTTATATTAGACTAATCAGACTAATCAGACTAATCAAAGATGCATGCTTGCAACATTACTCTTTTTCTTCATTTAGTAATGTTCTTATTGCTGCAGTTTAATCAATTAATTCTTGTTGAGTTGATTTTTAACTTGACTTGTTTAAATACTTTTAATGAAAGTCATTTACAATCTTTAAACAGTCTTTAAACTCATTTTCATCAACATTGTATTAATGTAGATTGACGTCATAGTTTTTTCAATTGACATGATATTGCAATCATTTTCTGTAGTGTTTAAAGTTCAGTATGTTCTTCACTTTTCATTTATTTTCATTATTTATCACTATAAAATCAGACAACTCATTTCATTGTTCTTTCAAAGAGTTTTTTGAATTCAGTTGTAGCAGATTTAAGATGAACTTTGAATGAATCTTCATTGTTAATGACAGTTTTAGTTGATATGCATGTTTAATCTCAGTCAGAATTCTGAAAGATTTTAGCATCTTATCATTCAACTTCTTTAATGATCTTGCAATCATAATGTTTCTAAAATTCAGAAACATCATGTTATTTATCTTATAAATCATTTTCTTTCAATGCTTGTTAATCTGTTTCTTCATTGTGATTCTGACTCTTGCTAATGTCTGCTTAATTAATGTTAATAATCATTTCATGTGTTTTAATATATTCTTTGCTTTGCTTGATTGAATTTTAGCTTGAATAATCTCATATTCAGTTGAATTCAAATTAAAACTAATATGAGAGTGAAAGTTCTTATTCAGAAAGAACGCTGATTGTTTAATTGATGATGAAATAGCATTGTTATCAATGAATTCAGTCATAAATAGTCAAATGAATTAATCATCTTGCATGTATGAGCAATAGCTTCGTAGATATCATTCTACATTCTGATTCGTTCTTTTCATTTAATTATTGATTTGTAAGTGATAGTTAATGAATAGTTTCATCTTAATGTTAAGTCTCAAATATAAAGACTTTCAAACAATTGATATAAATTGTGAATTTCTATCAAACATTATTGATCTTAATAACTCATAAGTTCTGAAGACTTATATCAGCAGCAGCTTGACTGTTTATTCAGCGAAAGTTTCTTTGTCATCTGATCAACAAAGTATATAATGATGTTTCTTAGACAATCAATTTATCACTGTCAGAATCACGTTACTTTCATCACTTTTCAATAAATTAATAATGAAATTCAATGATATGTCTTGTCATTATTGTTCAAATATAAACAATAACTTCAATAGTTCATTAATTTAATCTCTTGATGCTTTTAATATACGACAGACGTAATAGTTTTAAATGTAGCGTTTAATTGTTGTTCTCATCTTCAATCAGCAATATGATTATCTTAACAAGTTTAACATTCAATTCATATCAGAATGATCATTTATTGAAAGATCATATGCTTTTCTTATCAATTGAATGATCATTAACTGAGAAACTCACAGTCTATCATTCTTTCAAAGTACTTCGTTCAGTACTCTGCAATTGTTTAAACTCATATCTTGACAAGTTCTTCTGTTCTGTTGTATGATTGTTTCAATATTAATACATTGTTTATTCATTCAATTTTCAACTATAATTTGATTCTGAATAGAAATCATCTTTTTGATTAAATCTTCATTAACTTTCGATTTTTATTTCAAATTCAAGTCAAATATAAACAAAATTTAAGTCAACTCTTAATCATCTTCTATTAATTACAGTTTAAATGTGCTTGTTGACAATAGCATTTAATATTGATATAGCTTTCAATCATCATTTAATTCAACTGACTTAACATTTGACATTCTGATCAGCACATCTGCTTTCAGATTCTGCTTTTCTGACTAATATATGATCTTGAAGTTATATTTGAATAACTTCTTAGCTTGTTTAGTCTGTTGTCTGATCAGTTTCTTAATGATCATGAAGTACTTCAAATTTAAATGATCAATGAAGATCTTGATTAAAATATCAGTACATTTCAATTCAAGACATCTGTTGAGATCGTGTCTAGATCATTCAATCAAAGAGACTCAAGACTGATATGTATGTATTGCTTTTTAAAGATAGCTATAACAAGATATTAAAAATACAGAAGAGAAAGAGTGCAAGCTCTTTTATAAATAATGGCTTGAGACTGCGCTAGACTCAATACAGATGTGATGTAATATGTCAAATGTGTTTGTCTAAAAGAATGATGAAAGAAATGAATGAAGAAAGTGCTGAACAACGAAAAGAAGTGCTGAGAATGACTTGAAGAATTCAACAGAAGTGCGCTAGATTCAAACTAGACATAGCATCATGACTTGTTTTAATCAAATTGATTAGAATTAGATCTGAATTCTGATTGATTCAAACATGTTCATAACATTATCTTTTTCTTTGAACATTCATGTTCACATAAATAGAAAAGAAATAAAAGCAAAAAAATTCATCATGTTTTCAATTTAGTGCGACTTATTTGAATATAGCTTGTGAAATTCATTCAGAACTTTCTTCGAGTCATCAAATTCTTCTTTATCAACATAGTATCATTCATCATCATGATTTACTTTGATTCATTTGATCTTGTATTGTAGTCTTTCTTTATATCGTCTGAAGTTCAATATATCATTTACTTTTCAGTGCTTTTCATTCTCTTCAATGATCATTGATCTAGAGAGTTCAGAATGTTGTTTCAATAAAGAGTCATTTGATGAAGATCATAAACACTTCAAGCTGAACATTGAATGTATATGCTTCATGCTTCTAGATAGCTGAAGACGATAGAAGATTTCAACTTTAACTGTGATTGAATAGAGATTAAGCTGCTTGTCTTTCAAATCTTTGCATGATCTAGTGATTTTGATGTTTTCGAAGACTAATCAAACTTGATCATTTACTTCATAAATGACGTTTCATTTATGCTTGTTCATCTGAGTTTCTGTGATCTGCTTGATCTTTTTCAATTGTTGATGATCAAAGATAAGAAGTTCGCTCATTTAAGTGACAATGTCATCGATCTTTCTAACTTCAATACGTTGATGAGTTGTTTTGTAATCAGTCGTATTTGAATTAAAACTCATTCAAGAGTGAAAGTCTTTATTGAAGTAGAAAGAAATCATTAAAATAGTCGAGAATGTATTAAAATTATCACTGAATTTCATCATTGAAAGTCATTTAGCTCAATTATTCTGCATGTAATTGCAGTAGATTTGAAGTTCACGTTCAACATCTTGATTAGCTTATTCTGACTGATCATTGATCTCTGAATGATAGACTGTTAATAGATTGACTTTGATCTTCAATTGTTTACAAAGACTTTGTCACATAATTGATATGAACTGAAAGTCTCTATTCAAAACGATAGAACTGAGTAAATCATGAAGTCGATAGACGTTTCATAGCATGATTCATACTGTTTCTTCAATTGAGATGTCATTGTCTTTTCAATGACAGAGAACATAGTGACGTTCTTTGAAGAAATAACATATGATCATGCAAATGACGTTATAGTTTTTTGATAAAGATAGTTCAATGATGAAGTTCATAACTATATCTTGTCAACACTGCTAAGAAATCAATAGAGACTGAAGTAAATCATTTGTATCATCTCAAGATGCTTTGCTTCGCTGATAGACATGATAGTTCTAAATGTATTATTAAATAGTTGCTTAATGATCTGATCAATAGTAGAAGCGTTGAACTAGATCAATTATTCATCTAATGTCAGAGTGCAAGATTGATGATTGATCATGAATCTCTTGAAGCAATTTCGTATGCATTTGTTTCAACATTCATAGTAGACTCTTTTTGAATAAAACATTGTCAATGATTTGACAATTCTTTAGCTTCATGTCATGAAGCTTCAGTTCATCTTTGTTCATAGTTTGTTGATACTCATTACATAGTTCATTCTTCTGATTGACTAGATGTACGTGTTGATAAAGATTGATCTTGTATTCAGATTTGATTTCAAACTTGATTAATAAAACGTTTATTCAATTCAAGATCAGTATAGTCTGAAAATGATCATTTATGTCTTTAGCTGATTCAGAACTATCGATCATCGACATTCTAGTTAAAGCATCGACTTTGATGTTTATTTTGTCTGATCGAAAGATAATCTGAAAGTTAAACTTCAATAGAATATTCAGATAGTTCGCTTGTCATCAAGTCAGCTGTTTATTTTTCATAAAGATTTTCAAAGTCTGATGATCAGTAAACATCTGAATAAATAGCTCAGTATTTTCTAGTTCAAATCATCAGTGTTCGAAGCATTGAATGATAGTTAGCAATTTCTTGTCATAAATGTGATAATTGCATTCAGCTGAAATCATGCTCTTGCTATAGAAGACTATCGAGTGAAGCACATTCTCATCATTATATTGAGATAGTATGTCATCTTTTACATAGTTGAATGCATTGATTTTCAAAATAGCTTGACATTTGACATCAAAATGACGTAGAACTGAGATTAAGCTAATCTGCTTCTTCAGATTGTCAAAAACTTTGACGCAGACTTCATTTCAAACAAAAGATGTATCTTTTCAAGTCAACTGAGTGAACAACTTAACTAGTTTTGAAAAGTTCTTAATGAAGCATCAATAGAAATTGATGAAGTCAACGAAGTCTTGTATTTCTTTTAAATTAGTAAATGTAGCTCAATTGACTATAGCTTTCACTTTAATAAAGTTCATGCAAAGATCTTGTTTGAATACTATGATCTTTAAGAAGACTGTTTCTTCTACGTCAAATTTGCACTTTCAAATATTTATTTGCAGATCAGCGTCTCATAAATAATCTAGTATCATCTTGACATGTTATTTATGCTTCTTTTGAGTCTTGCTGTATATGAGAATGTCGTTTAAATAAGCTTGACAGAAGTCATTTAAAAAGTCTCATAAAACATCGTTCATATATTGTTGAAATGAGATCAAATCATTTGTTAATTCAAATAATAAAATCTTTGATTTGTATGCTTCTAGAGCAATAATAAAGATCGTATAGTTCTCACTATTGAGATGCATACGAAGTTTGTTGAAAGCGAAAATTATATTCAGTCAAGTCAGATGCTTGCAGTCAATGATTTTGTCAATCATCTCATTTATGAGCAATAGAGAGTAGTGATTTCTTTTGATAATGACATTGAGCTTTTGATAGTTGACACAGAAGTGAAAATCATCATTGATCTTCAGAGTGAATAAAACAAGTGAGAAATATGAGATCTTGCTAGAAGTAATAAAACTCTTTGACAGATTTTCATTCAGATATTCTTTGATCTTCTAAAGCTTGTAGAATGACATTCAATAAGCTCAACATTTAAAAGAAGTGACATCGTTAGTGAGCTTTATCTTATGATCATATAAATGATGAGATGATAGCTTATTGACTTGAACTCAGTCAAACACGTCAAGAAAATTCTGATATTTTGAAGATAGCTTGACTTTGATGTCTTCTAAATTTTGAGCTGATGCATTGATGAAAGCGACGTCTAAAACGTTCAGTTTGCATTAAGTGTTGTAAACTATTTTTCTATCAATATCTTCAATCAACATAGTGTTACAAACATGTTTGAATCAATCAGAGTTCAGATCTAACTTTAATCAATTTGATTAAAGCAAGTCATGACGCTATGCCTAGTTTGAATCTAGCGTCTTTCTTTGAGTTATTCTCAGCACTTCTTTTCGTTGTTCAGCACTTTCTTCATTCACTTCTTTCATCATTCTTTTAAACAAACACATCTGACATATTACATCACATCTGTATTGAATCTAGCGCAGTCTCAAGTCATTATTTATAGAAGAGCTTGCACTCTTTCTCTTCTGTATTCTTAATGTCTTGTTATAGCTATCTCTAAAGAACAATACATACATATCAGCTCTGAGTCTCTTTGATTGAATGATCTAGACATGATCTCAACATTACATTAAGAGTTTCGTTTATCATACGATAGAAATACTCATTACTCGTTCAATATACTCGTTCAGACAGATCGAGTCTAAAGAAATTCATTTATCTGATGATTGATGCAATCAAAAGACAGAACAACACTAGAAAATCTATAGAATCAACAGCAAGACTGATTGAATTGCTAGACGACTTACAGCTCATTAAGTATGCATCGTTCATTTCGATTAATAGAATCAGTGATAAAAAATCTTCGTTGATTGCTAGAGAATCAAATCGATCAAGAGAATCAATCAACTTTCAAATCAAATAACAAAAATGACTTCATTTTCTATTGCTGAGCATCGCTCTTTGCTCGATTTCTTTCTTTTAAAAACATTCATTCAATTCAATCTCTTCTTTCTCTCTCATCATGTCTCGTTTCTTCAAATAGCGTTTCGAAGCTTCATTCTTCATTGTCAAAGATAATGACTCATTCGCTGAAATCATAATTTCTTCTATGACTATGAAAGCTTTGAAGAAATGATGCAAAGAGCTGAAAGCTAAACTACAAGCTAAAGAGATTACTTTGTCATCGTCAATCTATTCTGAGCGTTCTAGATTTCAGAAAATACTCGATTCTTTGTTGTTCACTGATGAAAAGAATTCTATCTGAAAGAATTGATATGAAAAAGTTCAGAACAAGCTGAAAATTAATGTTAATCTCTTTTCAAGTGAACGAGTCAAGCTGAGCTACGTACATTTCAGATTATTCGATGATGCAGCTGAAATCACTCAGTCAAGACGTGAACGTGACTGTTTCAACTTATACAAAATCGTCGATGAGCTTTTGAAAGAGCTATCTCAGTTGTTCAATGATTCAGATAAAGAAGTCAACTTTCGTAGAAACTACTACAACTTGATTCAAGAACAGAAGAAATTCAGCAAGTTTTATACTCAATTTCAACGACTATTTTTCTATCTAGACTATCAAGAAAAACAGCTGATCATCAATCTAAAGAATAGAATAAACTCTCGACTTTGATTCGCTTGAGTAACTCAATTGATTCAACTCAGTACTCTGAAAGAAATTTATTTCTATCTCATTCAATTGAATAATGATCAATGAGCTATTCAAGAGATCAAGAATAGAGAAGCAATGATCAAAGCTTGAACAACTAAACAGATCATCTTCGCTGAAGAATCAGTCAAAGCTATTCATAAAATCATAGAAATGAAGATGACTGATCAGTCATAATCACGTGACGCTGTTTTTACTAGCGTCAAAGAAAATGACTTACTAATTGAAAACTGCTTTCTTTGTCATAAGTCTGATCATACTTCTAAAGAGTGCTTGAATAAATCTTTCAGAATTAACACATTAGATGATGAGTTTGATCATTCTTTGAACTTCAATTCAGAGTCTGATTCAAAAAACTAGTCATCTCTTTCAGAATCATTGAAGAGATAGAGATCATTTCTTTGTGCAATCTAATTGACGAAATTTCATCTATTGAAGAGAACTACTTCGAAAAGTCATTTCTAGTCGATGTTATTCTATTTTCGCAAGACGAATTCTTCAAGCTATGATCTCTGATAAACAATGACTCGATGATCTACATCTTGATTCATACAAAGCTAGTTGATCAAATATGTCAGAAGCTTGAAATTCAATTCATACGACTAGCTAAAGAGAAGTTAATAAGAGAATATGACGAAAAGCTGACGAAGAAGATCATTATTCATAAAATTCTACTCAATCTCACAGTTGAAAGTCATAAGAAATTGACTGTTTCAATGTTAATAGCTGATATAAATCGTCATGACGTCATATTAGAAAAGCTCTGAATGAATAAAAATGAAATACTACTAGATATGTGAAACGATGTCATCGTTTTTTCAAATCAATTAAAAGCTTTCATTTCTGTTTTTTCGATGTCAGTTAAAGCTTCACACTTAAAATGATCATGATCATTAAATTTTTCTATCAGTTCAGCTCTCAAAGTGCTTCAACGACTCACTTCTACTGCTTTAAAAAAGAACTTTTCTATGTTCAATGTGAAGATTGCATCTTTTCATGCACTGATTAAATGATCAAAGAAGAATTGCATCGAGATTTTCGTTATGTTGATCAAAGATATTGATAGAAAAATAGTTTACAACACTCAATGCAAACTGAATGTTCTAGACGTCGCTTTCATCAATGCATCAGCTCAAAATCTAGAAGACATCAAAGTCAAGCTATCTTCGAAATATCAGAATTTTCTTGACGTGTTTAATCAAGCTCAAGTCGATAAGCTATCATCTCATCGTTCATATGATCATAAGATAAAGCTCACTAACAATGTCACTTTTTCTAAATGTTGAGCTTATTGAATGTCATTCTACAAGCTTCAGAAGATCAAAGAATATTTGAATGAAAATTTGTCAAAGAGTTTTATTACTTCTAGCAAGATCTCATATTTCTCACTCATTTTATTTACTCTGAAGATCAATGATGATCTTCGTTTCTGCGTCGACTATCAAAAGCTCAATGTCATTATCAAAAGAAATCGCTACTCTCTATCGCTCATAGATGAGATGATTGACAAAATCGTTGACTGCAAGCATCTGACTTGACTGAATATAATTTTCACTTTCAACAAACTTCGTATGCACTTTGATAGTGAGAACTATACGATCTTCATTATCGCTCTAGAAGCGTACAAATCAAAGATTCTATCATTTGAATTAACAAATGATTTGATCTCGTTTCAGCAATATATGAATGATGTTTTATGAGACTTTCTAAATGACTTCTGTCAAGCTTATTTAGATGACATTCTCATATACAGCAAGACTTAAAAGAAGCATAAACAACATGTTAAGATGATACTAGATCATTTATGAGACGCTGATTTGCAAATAGATATTCGAAAGTGCAAATTCAACGTAAAAGAAACAATCTTTTTAAAGATCATAGTATTTAAACAAGATCTTTGCATGAACTCTATCAAAGTGAAAGCTATAGTCAATTGAGTTACATCTACTAATCTGAAAGAGATACAAGACTTCGTTGACTTCGTTAATTTCTATTGATGCTTCATCAAGAACTTTTCGAAACTAGTTAAGTCATTCATTCAGCTGACTTGAAAAGACACGTCTTTTGTTTGAAATGAAGTCTGCATTGAAGTCTTTGACAATCTAAAGAAGCAGATCAGCTCGACTTCAGTTCTACGTCATTTCAATGTCAAACATCAAGCTATTTTGAAAATCGATGCATTTGACTATGTAAAAGACGACATACTATCTCAGTATGATGATGAGAATGTGCTTCACTCGATAGTCTTTTATAGCAAGAGCATGATTTCAGCTGAATGCAATTATCACATCTATGACAAGAAATTGCTAACTATCATTCAATGCTTTGAACACTGATGATTCAAACTAGAAGATACTGAGTTATCTGTTCAGATGTTTACTGATCATCAGACTTTAAAGATCTTTATGAAAAACAAACAGCTGACTTAACAACAAGCGAACTATCTGAATATTCTATCAAAGTTTAACTTTCAGATTATCTTTCGATCAGACAAAATAAACATCAAAGTTGATGCTTTAACTAAAATGTTGATGATCAATAGTTCTGAATCAACTAAAGACATGAATGATTGTTTTCAGACTATACTGATCTTGAATCAAATAAATGTTCTATCAATTGAGTTCAAAATTGAATCTGAATACAAGATTAATCTTTATTAATGCGTACATCTAGTCAATCAGAAGAATGAACTATGCAATAAGTATCAACAAGCTATGAACAAAGATGAACTGAAGCTTCATGACATGAAGTTAAAGAACTGTCAAATCATTGACAACGCTTTATTCAAAAAAAGTCTACTATGAATGTTGAAACAAATGCATACGAAATTGCTTTGAAAGATTCATGATCAATCATCAATCTTACACTCTGACATTAAACGAATGATTGATCTAGTTCAACGCTTCTACTATTGATCAGATCATCAAGCAACTATTTGATAATACATTTGAAACTGTCATGTTTATCAGCGAAGCAAAGCATCTTGAGATGATACAAATGATTTGCTTCAGTCTTTATTGATCTCTCAGCAGCGTTGACAAGATATAGCTATGAACTTCATCACTGAGCTATCTCTATCAAAAAACTATAACATCATTTGCATGATCATATGTCATCTCTTTAAAGAACGTCACTATGTTCTCTGTCATTGAGAAGACAATGACATCTCAATCAAAGAAACAGTATGAATTATGCTATGAAACGTTTATTGACTTCATGATCTACTCAGTTCTATCGTTTCAAATAGAGACTTTCAGTTCATATCGATCATGTGACAAAGTCTTTGTAAACGACTGAAAATCAAAGTCAATCTATTAACAGTTTATCATTCAGAAATCAATGATCAGTTGAAATGAGTTAATCAAGATGTTGAACGCAAACTTCGAATCTACTGCAATTACATGCAGAATGACTGAGCTAAATGACTTTCAATGATGAAATTCAGTGATAATTTCAATACATTCTCAACTATTTTAATGATTTCTTTCTACTTCAATAAAGACTTTCACTCTTGAATAAGTTTCAATTCAGATACGACTGATTACAAAATGACTCATCATCGTATTGAAATTAAAAAGATCAATGACATTGTCATTTAAATGAGCAAGCTTCTTATCTTTGATCATCAACAATTGAAAAAGATCAAGCAGATCATCAAAGCTCAGATGAACAAGCATAAACGAGACATCATTTATGAAGTAAATGATCAAGTTTGATTAATCTTTGAAAACATTCAAATCACTAGATCATGCAAAGATTTAAAAGACAAGCAGCTTAATCTTTATTCAATCACAGTCAAAGTTGAGATCTTCTATCATCTTCAGCTATCTAGAAGCATGAAGCATATACATTCAATGTTCAGTTCGAAGTATCTACAATCTTCACTCAACAACTTTCTATCAAAACAACATTCTGAGCTCTTTAAATTGATGATCATTGAAGAGAATAAAAAGCACTGAAAAGTAGATGATATATTGAACTTCAGATGATATAGAGAAAGACTACAATACAAGATCAAATGAATTGAGATAGATTGTGACGACGAATAATACTATGTCGATAAAGAAAAATTTGATGACTCGAAGAAAGTTCTGAATGAATTTCACAAGCTATATTTGAATAAGTTGCATTAAATTGAAAACACGATGAATTTTTTGCTTTTATTTCTTTTCTATTCATGCAAACATGAATGTTCGAAGAGAGAGATAATGTTATGAACATGTTTGAATTGATCAGAGTTCAGATCTAACTCTAATCAATTTGATTAGAGCAAGTCATGATGTTATGTCTAGTTTGATGTTATGCCTAGTTTGAATCTAGCGCTTCTCTTCAAATCATTCTCAGCACTTCTTCTCGTTGTTCAGCACTTTCTTCATTCACTTCTTTCATCATTCTTTTAGACAAACACATCTGACATATTACATCACATCTGTATCAAGTCTAGCGCAGTCTCAAGTCATTATTTATAGAAGAGCTTGCACTCTTTCTCTTCTGTATTCTTAATGTCTTGTTATAGTTATCTCTAAAGAACAATATATACATATCAGCTCTGAGTCTCTTTGATTGAATGATCTAGACACGATCTCAACACATAGCAAAAATCTCGATGCAATTCTTCTTTGATCATTTAATCAGTGCATGAAAAGATGCAGTTCTCATACTGAACATAGAAAAGTTCTTTTTCAAAGCAGTAGAAGTGAGTCATTGAAGCACTTTGAGAGCTGAACTGATAGAAGAATTTGATGATCATGATCATTTTGAGTGTGAAGCTCTGACTGACATCAAAAAAACAGAAATGAAAGCTTTTAATTGATTTGAAAAAACGATGACATCGTTTTGCATATCTAGTAGTATTTCATTTCTATTCATTCAGAGCTTTTCTAATATGACGTCATGATGATTTATATCAGCTATTAACATTGAAACAGTCAATTTCTTATGACTTTCGACTGTGAGATTAAGTAGAATTTTATGAATAATGATCTTCTTTGTCAGCTTTTCGTCATATTCTCTTATTAACTTCTCTTTAGCTAGTCATATGAGTTGAATTTTGAGCTTCTGACATATTTGATTGACTAGCTTTGTATGAATCAAGATGTAGATCATTAAGTCACTATCTATCAAAGATCGTAGCTTGAAGAATTTGTCTTGCGAGAATAAAGTGACATTGACTAGAAATGACTTTTCAAAGTAGTTCTCTTTGATAGATGAAATTTCGTCGATTAAATTGCACAAAGAAATGATTTTTATCTCTTTGATGACTCTAAAAGAAATGACTAGTTTTTTGAATCAGACTCTGAATCAAAGTTTGAAGAATGATCAAACTCATCATTTAATGCATTAATTCTGAAAGATCTATTCAAGCACTCTTTAGAAGTATGATCAGACTTATGACATAGAAAGCAGTTTTCAATTAGTAAGTCATTTTCTTTGATGTTAGTCAAAACAGCGTCACGTGATTTTGACTGATCAATCATCTTCATTTCTATGATTCTACAAGTAGCTTTGACTGATTCTTCAACGAAGATGATTTGTTTAGTTGTTTTAGCTTTGATCATTGCTTCTCTATTCTTGATCTCTTGAATAGCTCGTTGATTGTTATTCAATCAAATGAGATAGAAACGAATTTCTTTCAGAGTACTGAGTTGAATCAATTGAGTTACTTAAGCGAATTGAAGTCGAAAGTTTATTTTATTCTTTAGATCAATGATCAGCTGTTTTTCTTGATAGTCTAGATAGAAGAATAGTTGTTGAAATTGAGTATAAAACTTGCTGAATTTCTTCTGTTCTTGAATCAAGTTGTAGTAGTTTCTACGAAAGTTGACTTCTTTATCTGAATCATTGAACAACTAAGATAGCTCTTTCAAAAGCTCATTGACGATCTTGTATGAGTTGAAACAGTCATGTTTGCATCTTGACTGAGTGATTTCAGCTGCATCATCGAATAATCTGAAATGTACGTAGCTCAGCTTAACTCGTTCACTTGAAAAGAGATCAACGTTGATTTTCAGCTTGTTCTGAACTTTTTCATATTAGTTCTTTCAGATAGAGTTCTTTTCATCAGTGAACAACGAAGAATTGAGTATTTTCTGAAATCTAGAATGCTCAGAGTAAATTGATGATGACGAGATAATCTTTTTAGCTTGTAGTTTAGCTTTCAGCTCTTTGCATCGTTTCTTCAAAGCTTTCATAGTCATAGAAGATGTTATGATTTCAGCAAATGAGTCGTTATCTTCGACAATGAAGAATGAAGCTTCGAAATGCTCTTTGAAGAGACGAGACATGATGAGAGAGAAAGAAGAGATTGAATTGAAAGAATGTTTTAAAAGAAAGAAATTGAGCGAAGAGCGATGCTTGACAATAAAAGATAAAGTCATTTTTGTTGTTTGATTTGAGAGTTAATTGATTCTCTTGATCGATTTGATTCTCTAGCAATCAACGAAGATTCTTTATCGCTGATTCTATTAATCGAGATGAACGATGCATACTTAATGAGCTGTAAGTCGTCTAGCAATTCAATCAGTCTCACTGTTGATTTTATAGACTTTCTAGTGTTGTTCTGTCTTTCAATTGCGTCGATCATCAGATAAACAAATTTCTTTAAACTCGATCTGTCTGAACGAGTATATTGAACGAGTAATGAGTATCTGTATCATATGATAAACGAGATTCTTAATGAAATGTTGAGATCATGTCTAGATCATTCAATCAAAGAGACTCAAGACTAATATGTATGTATTGCTCTTTAAAGATAGCTATAACAAGACATTAAGAATATAGAAGAGAAAGAGTGTAAGCTTTTCTATAAATAATGACTTGAGACTGCGCTAGACTCGATACAGATGTGATGTAATATGTCAGATGTGTTTGTCTAAAAGAATGATAAAAGAAATGAATGAAGAAAGTGCTGAACAACGAGAAGAAGTGTTGAGAATGACTCGAAGAGTTCAACAGAGATGCGCTAGATTCAAACTAGACATAGCATCATGACTTGCTTTAATCAAATTGATTAGAATTAAATCTGAACTCTGATCAATTCAGACATGTTCATAACAACATCAATGCTTCAAGCATCAAATAATAGTCAAAAGCTCTTTGTTGTAAATCTTGTAGTTGCATTCTGCAGAAATCATGTTCTTGTTATAGAAGATTACTGAATGTAGAATGTCTTCATCATTATATTGAGACAATACTTCGTCGTTGACATAGTTCAAGAAGTTTATTTTCAGAATAGTTTCTTTGATTGAATTGAAATGCTTCAGAATGAAAGCTGTTGTCATCTGTTACTTCAGTTTCTCAAAGATGATCTGACAAATCTCTGTTCATTCAAATAAATGATTTTTTCAAATCAGCTTTATCATAGATTAAATAATCTTCAAGAAGTTTTTTATGAATCATTGATAAAAATTGTAGAAGTCAATAAAGATTTGTACATAAGTTAATGATCGAGACACTTTTCAGCTTCAAATCACATCTACTTTTTGAAAGTTCATTCATAAATTATTAATGAATATTAATAGTTTTAAAAACAAGATTTTCTGAATTTCAAATTTGCACTTGTCAATGTTTATCTGCAGATTAACTTCATGAAGCTTGTTTAACATCTTTTTCACATGAGTTTTATGTTTCTTCAAGATGTTATTGTAAATGAGAATGTTATTCAGATAAATCTGACAGAATTTATGCAAATAGTTGAACAACATATTGTTGATATAATGCTGAAAGAATGTTGATTCATTAATTAATTCAAAGAGCATTACTTTATATTTATAAACATTAAAGAAAGTGACAAATGTGATTAAATTCTCACTTTCAGTGCTCATGTGAAGCTTATTGAACATGATGATAATGTTAAATCAAATCAGATATTTACTGTCTTGAATTTAAGTGAGTACTTCGTTTATCAAGAGTATTAAATAACAATGTCTTTTAATCAGAGCATTCAATTTTCAATAATTTATATAAAAGCAAAAATTATCATTTTTCTTTTCAATGAATAGTATTGACGAAGTGAATGAAGCTTTGATGAGTGTAATAAACTGTTAGAATCGTGTTTAAATGATACAATCAATGAAGATCAGAATTGATAGTGCTTGATCTTTAAAGATAACTATAACTGAATATTTAAGAATACAGAAGAAGATTGATACAAAAGCTTCTATTTATGTAATGTTCAAAGACTGCGCTAGGCTTAAAAGAAATGTGTTTGTAACATGAAAAGAAGATGATGTAAATGAACAAAATGTTGATGAAAGAAAAGAATGTTAAGAAAGAGAAAAAAGTATTAAGTCATATCTGAGTTAAATCTGAGTTAAATCTCAACTAGATCATTGATTAGTTCTAATTATTACACAGAGTACTCACTAACATTTACTGTGAATTAATTAAAACTTCAGTCTTGTTCAGTCTTAATACGCTTGTAACATTACTCTTTTCTTCAAAAATTCATGTTTGCATGAATGTAGTTTCTTTACTCACTTTTGTTGATAGTTATTTCAATATTTAGCGTGATTTGTTTGAATATAACTTATGAAATTCATTCAAAACTTTCTCTGAGTTATCAAATTTCTTTTTATCAACATAGTATCATTCATCATCTTTATTTAAATCTTTTCATTTGACTTTGTACTGTATTTGATCTTGATAGCATTTGAAGTTCAATATATTATCTATGTTTCAATGCTCATCGTCTTTAATAGTGATTAATTTAAGTAGTTCTGAATGCTGTTCTGATAGAGAATCTTTAAAATACAATCATAGTAGCTTTAAGCTGAACATTGAATGCAAATGCTTTATGCTGACTGATAAATGAAGATGATAAAAGATACTCACTTTAGCAATGATTTGATAAAGATTTAGCTGTTTATCTTTCAAATCTTTGCAAAGTCTTGTTGTCTTGATGTTTTTAAAAGATAGTCAAACTCAGTCATTTACTTCATATATGATGTCTCATTTATGTTTATTGATCTGAACTTCAATGATTAACTTCATCTTTTTCAATTGTTGATGATTAAAACTCAGTAATTCTTTCATTCAAATGACAATATCATTTGCTTTTCTAGCTTTAAGTCATTCATAAGTTATTTCATAATCAGTCATATTTGAATTGAAACTCATTCAAGAGTGAAATTCTTTATTGAAGTAAAAGAAAATCATTGAAGTGACTGAGAAGATATTGAAATTGTCACTAAATTTCATCATAGATATTCATTTAATTCAGTCGTTCTGCATGTAATTGCAGTAAATTCTAAGTTTGCATTCAATATCTTAATTGACTTATTCTGATTGATTATCAATCTTAGAATGATATGCTGTAAATAAATTAACTGTGATTCTCAGTTACTTGCAAAGACTTTTTCACATAGTTGATATGAATTGAAAGTCTTTGTTTGAAACAATAGAACTGAGTAAATCATGCAGTTGATAGACATTTCATAGCATGATTCAAATCATTTCTTCAACTGAGATGTCATCATCTTCTCAATGATAGAAAACATAGTAACATTCTTTGATAAAATAACATATGATTGTGCAAATGATGTTATAGTCTTCTGACAGAAATAGTTCAATGATGAAGTTTATAATTATATCTTTTCAACATTTCTGTGAAATTGAAAAAGAATGATGAAGTTCATTGATGCTATCTTTAAAGACTTTGCTTCGTTGACAAGCATGACAGTTTCAAATGTATCATCACATTCGTAATTTGTAAAGAGTGACAGTGACAGATTTTAACGCTTTTAATGATCAATATTTCAAATATTCATTTAATCTCATGTCTCAGATTTGCGTCATTTTTAGCTGAGACATATTCATAAAAGCGTCAATATTTATAAAAACATTAACATCTTTAAAACTTTTATGAGCGCAGTATGCATCTTTATCATTTGATTCAACAAATATGATCTTAACATTTATAGCAATTAGAATTGCAATGTTGAATAATATCATTAAAGCTTGTAATTCACTGTTATTTTTGCATGATCTTTCTTTGTTAAAATCATCATCAATGATCAAGCTGTCAACTGCGCGATTATCATACATTGCAAACATAGCTTTAATGTCACACAGACTGCTCAAAGTGTTCAGTGTATCTTTTGTTCTTTAGTAATAAATGTCATCATAAACATCTTGATCATTCTTCTTAATATTATCACTCTTTTCTTATTGTGCATTTGCATCACTTCTAGCACTATGTTCTTTCATGACAGCATCTGTGACATAAGTGCTTGCGCATTCTTGAGCAAGATGTTCAAAGTGTTCAATCAGTGCATTTGCATCACTATTAATATCATGTTTTCTCATGTAAGCATATGCAACAGAAGTGCTTTCACAGTATGAAGCAAAATATTCGCTTTGTTTGAATCATTTGATTATAGTGACTACTGTGCTTAAGTTCTATTCTTTTTTAATTTCTTTCTTTTTGCAAATTATGTTTACAATGCTTTTCTTTCTCATCTTATGCATGAAGCTTTCATATTTCTTCTTGTTGCTTAAAATCTTGTCTGTCTTGTCTGCTTTATATCATAAACATTTGTTTTTCTTCATGTTTAAAACATCTCACAAGTTATTAAACTTTCATTCTCAGCTGATCTTAATTATTATTGACTCAACATCATTTTGTTGTACTATCATGAGTTCATATTCATTACTTTGCAATATGATATGTAATTAATCTTTAGTTTGTGATGTAAAATGAGATCTCTTGCTAAGAATTTGCTTCTTGCTGACTTGAGCATCATCAGTCAATGATTCATTCTCTGTGTTCAATTTAATCAATCTCTTCTACACAACATCAATGATTAAAGATTTAGTTATAAGTTGTGATATTTACAGCTTCATTTGATAACATTACATCAAAGACAAGCGACGTTAGTCTTGAAGATTGAAAGATGAAAATACTTTCTGAACTTAAGAGTGTTTTCTTATGACTTGCGTTTAAATTGAGTTGCACATCGTTTTTTAACTCATATAATGAAAGATCATTGAAACAATCAACATATACATTGAATACAGCTTAAGTGTTCATAATCGCTTTAATATTATCATTATTGATCTGTTGCTTGATACAACATAGCAGAATCTTCAATATTAATTGTTAATGTTTGCAAACTTGTTGATTTCATGTTGCATTGATGCACATTCATGTCACTGCATGTTATCAAGTTCAGCTTCGCTTCAATCACTTTAGTCATTGATATATGCAAATGTTCACTTACTCTTCACATTCAATTTTTCAAACTTGTTTAATTTATGCTCTTCTGATTCATATTCTTGTATACAATGAGTGATCATTGTCACTGCAATGAGAACAACATTAGTAGAAAGTGAATTAAAGAATATCTTTGAGTATTCTTGATATGTTATTTCATCTCTGACTTTGCAATAAATCTTCTGAATCAATACATTTGCTATGATTCTTGCGCAGAATCTGTCTTGAAAAGTCTTTTCACATTAAATGATGTTGCAATCTTTGATTAGTACATATCTTTTCACACGCAAAGTCATCATTATTTAGCAGACTTTTTATCAAATTCTTTCGCTCTTTTCTTGTGAATTGTTTCTGTTAATCATATTCACTTTCAACTATGATTCATACTTAACTCAGTACACTAAATCATCACGTTTCAAAGATGTTGTACATTTATTTATTATGAGTTTTATTTGCAACGAAAGATTTGAGCGTATTATCTTTCAAGTCTCTTTCGTCGTTGAAATGTTCTTTACTTTAAAACATTTGTGATCTGACTTTTTATCTAGATGATTTGCAATATTCTTTCATGCTTCTCTTATTTTCTCATTAAGTCATTTCTTTTTAAAGTCTGATCATAAACTGCTATTACTATTGACATGATTGCTCAATATTCACGCAAGTAAATAACGAGTGCAAACTTCAATAATTAACTCATGATCAATGATGAAGTTGCATTTAGTTCAACGTGATATCTTTTCTCATAAATATAATGTTATTGATTCTCAGTCTACATCGTTGATATCATCATCATCAAAATCAATTCTAGTATGTCTGTTATTAATTGATTGAAAAGAATCAAGCTGTTTAATGTTGCATACATTGAGTTTTTGAAATGTCATGATAACTTCACAAAGATACTTTCACTGAATGCTCTGACAGCATTCAATTCTGTCTTTTTTCAAATTAATCATTTATTCTTTTGAATTTTTAAGCGAATTATTACTTCAAAAGTGACACATCTGTCTTTGTTGAAAACTTCTTTTACAAAATCACTATCACTTAGATCTGTTGCAATCTTGTTATCATTGTGAATCTTTGTGTATTCAACTGTGCTGCGCTTTAATGATGATGATGTCTTGAAGTTGCTCATGTGATGATGTTTTTTCTGTAATGTCACTTAGTATCTTGATAAACTCATCATCATAAAGATCAATGTACTTTCATGTTATATTTAAAATGAAAATCATTTGATGTGATTCAACAATGTATAATCATCAAGAAAATTTATGCAACAAATAATTAAGAAGAAGAATAGAAAAGAATGTCAGATTGCAAATGATTTTTTCTCATGATAAGAAAGAAATTTATCTTATTTCAAGCATTAAGAATAGTTCATTTAATTTTGATAAAAGTTTATTGAATCTTTATTGATGTTGAATAAACTACAAGTCTTGTCATTAATTCTTAAGATTTCTCAATTATGACATGATCTCACTATGTCATTTTATACTGAGAATCTTGAGCATGAACATGTTTTCTACAAGCATTCTACATAATTTCTTCAGTGATCAGCTGTTTGAATTGAGTATCACAAGAGATCTGAAATCTACAATCATTGTTCACAGCAAACTGAATTGTAAAAAGAAAGTGAATAAACTCTTCTGCATGCATTTCTTTCAATGCTGTTTTTCATTCACACTCGTTGCTGATATATATTCTTGCAAATTCAGTTCAATTGTATATCATCATATTTGTAACACAGTTGTAATTCAGCTCATTCTTAATCAGCTTTATAAATTTATCATATTTCATGTCATCAATGCAAATCAAGTTCTTTATTAATTTATGTTTAAGAAGATCTTGTGATCTGCAACATATGCTATGATTGAGATTGTGACTGATTTATATTATGAAAATTTTGACTAATTTGACTGATACTGATTGAGATCTCTTAAGATCTCATTCGTTGCAAACAACATAACTTAAGAAATGTGAATGTATCTTCAGTTGAAAAAATGATGAAAAATTGTACTTAAGATTATTTTGTTGTATCTTTCTGACTTTAAATTGTCTTCTTACATTGTAATTTGATCATTGTGTCATGAACATTAACATAAAATCACTTCTTGATCTTGTGACATCATTGAATATAATATGAAACTCATGATATATGACTTCAAATGTTAATCTGATGATCTTTTTTGACTTGTTTATATTTAACTTTCATTTTATAAGTTGAAGAAATTTTATCTGATTTCATATTCACATCTTTAATTGTGTATATTCAAATTCATCAATGCTGAGTTCTTCTTTCACTCTGTTTATTGATCATTTGTAGTATATATACTTTTTACATGATATCTTCAACAATGCATTCATTATATTAAAGAGAAGACTTGATGTTTGTTGAATATTTTCATGTCTGTGACTAATGACTGCGCTTATCACAAAAAACTTTAACATTAATGATTCATAACTTCAGAATTTGATTGATGTCATACTTATTGCATCTTGTTCATGTGATAATTAACATCAACTTTCAGTGATCTACTTACTGCTTAAGCTTTCAACTAAATCTATGAAATACATATTAATTATCTAGAGTTTACTACTGAGTCACTCACACTCTTTTGTAATACAATCACTTACAATTATCAAGTCAAATTTCTTTCAGATCAATTCATTAATACAGTTGACTTTGATTAACTAACTTCATGATATCAAATTTGTAACTGATGATATTCTTGCAATAAGCAAAGCTTTGTTTGCTATGTATATTTTATAAAAACAAAGCTTTTGTAAGATTAAACTTTGACTTTAGTTTTCATTAATTTATAGTTGAAACTTCTGTTCATCAAGAAAAATTTAATTGAGCAAAGTCAAAAAATGTTTATATTTCTTAATGACTTAGTTGTGTAGCATTGTTGACTTCAATGATTCTGTATATGCTTTGAAATATAAATATAATACATATACATTGTTTAATTTTTGTCTGCAATGAGATTGAGTCAATTTTAAATATTGTTACAAGCGTATCAAGATCAATAAGACTGAACAAGACTGAAGTTCTAATCAATTCGCAATGCACGCTAGTGAGTATTCTGCGTAATAATTAGAGCTAGTCAACGATCTAGTCGAGATCTGACCTAGATCTGACTCAGGTTTGACTCAGATATGACTCAACACTTTTTTTCTTTCTCAACACTCTTTTCTTTTATCAACATCTCATTCATTTACATCATTTTCTTTTCATGTCACAAACGCATCTCTTTTGAGTCTAGCGCAGTCTTTGAACATTACATAAATAGAAGTTCTTGTATCAATCTTCTTCTGTATTCTTAATATTCAGTTATAACTATCTTTAAAGATCAAGCACTATTAATTCTGATCTTCATTGATTGTATCATTTAGACACAGTTCTGACATTATATTAAGAATTCGTTAATCACATGATACTGATCTCATTACTCATTCAATCAACTCGTACAGACGAATCAAGTCTAACTTTCGTAATTTGTAAAAAGTGACAGTGACAGATTTTAGCGCTTTTAGCGATCAATATTTCAAATATTCATTTAATTTCATGTTTCAGATTTGCGTCACTTTTAGCTGAGACATATTCATAAAAGCGTCAATATTCTCAACATCTTTAGCATTTCTAGCATTCTTATGAGCGCAGTATGCGTCTTTATCATTTGATTCAATAAACACGACTATTTTGACATTTGTAGCATTGATACATAGTTGCAACGTTGAATAATTAATGGTTGATTTGACTATCTAAATAATAGTTATTTAATATATGCGTCGAAAAAGTCAATGAAGAAGTCAATGAGAAAGTCAATAAAAAAGTTAATGAGAAAGTTAATGAGAAAGTTAATGAGTAAACTAGAGAGATAGAGAGTCATGTAGAATGATTGATAGAGTCGTGTTTGAAGCTTGATAGAAAACAAATTTGATTCTTGATTACGAAGCAATTCAAAGCTTGGTGAAAAGTCATGTAGAAAGTCATGAAGAAAGTCATGTAGAGAGTTATGTAGTAAAAAGATCAGTAAATGACTCAATTGAAAGATCAGTAGAAAGCTTACTAGATGACTTGATCGAAAGATCAGTAGAAAGATCAGCGAAGATGCTTGATAGAAAAACATGAAGAGTGCTTGATAGAGAGTCATGAAGAGTGCTTGATAAAGAGTCATGAAGAGTGCTTGATAGAAAGTCATGTAGAAAGCATTGTTTAATTCGTGTTATGCGCTTGATCAACGCGTATTTTGAAGCATGTAGAATGTTTGATAAAAAGCTCAGTTGATAGCTCAATAGACAGCTCAGTAGAAAGATCAATAAAAAGATCAATAGAAAGATTGATTGAAAGATCAGTAGAAAGCTCACTAGATGACTCAATCAAAAGGTCAGTAGAAAGCTCACTAGATGACTCAATCAAAAGGTCAGTAGAAAGCTCACTAGTAGAAAGATCAATAGAAAGATCGATCGAAAGATCAGTGAAAAGCTCAGTAGAAAGCATTGTTTGAAGCACTGTTTAATGTGTTTTGTGCACTTGATTGATGCATTTGATAGAGCGTTTGATAGAGCATTTGATAGAAAGTTTAATAGAAAGTAGAATGATGAGTAAATGAGCGAGTAGATAGACGAGTAGAATAAAGAGTAAATTGTTGAAATACAAGATCATATGAGACATTTTGATATATGAGATTGAAGCTATCTAGTAGAAACTTTGAAGAAAGAAAAGAATGAGAGAAAGATCAAATATTCTAAATTCTTTGAATTCACTAGCGTTGAATGAACGTGATGTTGAATGAATGCAAAGATTATCAATCAAATCACATCTGAAATTTCAACATAGATGAGCGAGTAGAGTGATGAGTAAATGAGCGAGTAACTAGACGAGTAGAGTGAAGAGTAGATGAGTGAGTAGAGTGAAGAGTAGATGAGCGAGTAAAGTGAAGAGTAGATGAGCGAGTAAAGTGAAGAGTAGATGAGCGAGTAAAGTGAAGAGTAGATGAGCGAGTAAAGTAATAAGTAGATAGACGAGTAGAGTGACGAGTAGATAGGCGAGTAGAATGAAGAGTAGATGAGTGAGTAGCTAGGCGAGTAGATGAGCGAGTAGATGAGCGAGTAGATGAGCGAGTAAATGAGCAAGTAGATGAGCGAGTAAATGAGCGAGTAGATGAGCGAGTAGATGAGCAAGTAAATGAGCGAGTAGATGAGTGAGTAGATGAGCGAGTAAATGAGCGAGTAGATAGACGAGTAGTAGGCTGAATGCAATGAAAGAAACGAAAGCGATGAAAACAATGAAAGTGATGAAAGCGACGAAAGCGCGATTCAGTTCAATGACATATGAGCAAACGCAGATTTTATTCATAAAATCTGATCACATTCAGATAAGCTCAGCTAAAATCTCAACTTTATCTCGCTTTAAGCGACAAATGTTTCTTTAGCTAAACTCAATAATTCAGTTCACTTTTCAAACTGCGAATGAAAGAAATTTGTTTATCTGATGATTCAATCTTGAAAGATAAGAACAACATCAGAAGATTCATAGAATTAATGAAAACATATGATTGTTGAATTGCTAGAAGATTTATTGCTCATTCAGTATGCATTCATTCAAAATTGATTAATAGAATCTACAATAAAGAATCTTCGTGAATTGCTAGAGAATCAAATTGATCAAGAGAATTACAATAAAGAATCTTCGTGAATTGCTTCAAGATCAATCACTTTCACAAACATCTTCTTTGTTGAACAAACATTCGTCTTTCTTCATATAACTACTGAGCTTCGTTCTTCATTCAGTTCAAATCAACTTTCATCTTCTTCACTATGACATTTAAGAACACATCTGATAAAGATAAAGCTTTTGTTGATTTCTTGCAACAAACACGTTCACAAGCTTTCTCTTTTATCATTGACTTACAACACACTTCTTCATTCATTGCTTTCAACAAATCAAATGCTGAAATCATCATACTTAATGATATAGAAGTATGAAAGAAATGTATCTATGATTTTAATAAAGAAACAAATCATCTCGTTGAGATGAAACAACGAGACAAGAACGAAATTCAACAGTTGAAAGCACAACTACAAGCTTTCACTGCTATCACAGTCAATGTAATCATCACTGCTTTCTCGATTGTCACTTACTTTGAATGATTTAAATATCACAAAATACTTGATTCTTCAATGTTCACTGATGAAAAGAATTCTACTTGAAAGAACTGATTTCTTGACATACAAGAGAAGTTAGCAATGAACGTTGACATCTTTTCAAATGAACTTTACAAGCTGAGCTACATTAACTTTTGACTAGCAGATGATGTTGTCAAAGTCATTCAAGTCAGACGCGATTTCAACTGTGACAATTTCTATCTAACTGTCAATAAACTTCTAAAGAAACTAGCTCAATCATTTTATGACTCTGATAAGAAAGACAACTATCATAGAGAATATATTAATCTGATTCAAGAATCAAAGAAATTCAACGATTTCTTTAATCAGTTTCAACGACTATACATTTATCTAAAGTATCAGAAGAATGTACTAGTCATTGATTTAAAGAATAAAATAAACTTTCATCTTCAAATCTTTTGAACAGCTCAGATGAAGTCACTCATTAAGCTATCAGATATTTGAAACTATCTGATTCGCTTGAACAATAAACATAAAACAGTTCAAGAGATCAAGAACAAACTATTTAAACGTGATGATTCAAAGATCATCATTTCTAAAGCAATTATTGCTGTTTAGTCTTCGACTTTGAAGTCTGACTGATCAAAGTCGCGCAACGCAGTTTTGACTAGCGTCAAGAATGCAGACATTCTAGTTGAAATCTGTTTTATATATCACAAATCAGATCATAGTTTCAAAGAATGCTTGAATCAATTTATCAAAGTCAATGCAGTTGACGAGAACTACGATTGTTTTGAACTCAATACTGAATCAGAGTTCAAGTCAAAAAACTAGTCATCTCTTCAACAGTCATTGAAGTGAAGATTATATCTTTGTGCAATCTAGACGAAATTTTATCGAAAGAGAATTACTTTGATAAGTCATTTCTAGTCGATGCTTTTCTCATCTTGCAGAACAAATCATTCAGTCTTCGCTTTTTGATAGATAGTGATTCAGTCATCTATACAATCATACATATCAATCTAGTCGATAAAGTATGTAAAGAGCTGAAAATTCAATCTATATCACTGGCAAAAAAGAAGTTAATAAAAGAATATGATGAAAAAATATCTAAGAAAACTATCACTCATAAAATTCTATTGAATCTCATCATTGAAAGTCATAAGAAATTGACTGTTTCTATGTTGATAGCTGACATCAATCATCAAAAAGTCATATTAGAAAAATCATGAATGAACAAAAATAAAATATTACTGAATATGCAAATCGACGTCATCATTTTTTCGAATCAATTAGATACTCTTATTTCGATTTTTTGGATTTCTCTCAATTCAAAGCATTCAAGTTGATTATGATCAACTTCGTCTACTTTTACCTTTCAGTCAAAGATTTCTAGAATGCTCAAATGATCTGTTTCAACTATGATTCAGAAAGAGTCATTCTTAATTCAAATCATAAACATCGCTTTGTTCAAAACACTGTTGAATCGCTTAAAGAAGAATCAGACTGAAGTATTCGCTCTATTCATGAAGAATATCGATAGAGAAATCACGTACAACACTCAGTGCAATTTGAACGCTCTAAACGTCTCTTTCATTGAGAAAACTACTCAGAATTTGAAAGCTATTAAAGTCAAGCTGTCTTCAGAATATCATGATTTTCTAGATGTTTTTGATCGAGCTCAATTGAATAAACTACTTCTTCATTACTTCTATGATCATAAAATTGAACTCATCAGTGATTCAATGCTCTCTCGCTGTCAAGTCTATCAAATGTTTTCTGTTAAACTTTTAAAAGTAAAGAAGTACTTAAACGAGAATCTGTCGAAGAAATTCATCACTTTCAGTCAGACTCTCTATTTCTTTCCTGTTTTATTCGCTCTCAAAGCAAATAAAGATCTTCGATTCTGCATGAACTATCGAAAGTTAAATGTCATTTTCAAAAGAAATAGATATTTTCTATCGCTGATAAATGAGATCATTGATAAAATAGTGAGTTGCAAGCATCTGACTAGATTGAACATCATATCAGCATTCAACAAACTGCAAATGCATTTCAATAGCAAGAATTACATCACTTTTATCACTGCTTTAGAAGCATATAAATACAAGATGTTATCATTTGAACTGACTAATGAATCAATCTCTTTTCAGCAATATATGAATGATGTTTTATGAGACTTTCTGAACGATTTTTGTCAAGTCTATCTAGATGACATTCTTATTTATAGCAAAATGAGAAAGAAATATAAAGATCACATCAAACTAGTATTGTGTTGACTACGTAAAGCTGAACTGCAGATGAATATTCAAAAGTGCAAATTCAATGTAAAAGAGACAGTCTTTTTAGAAGTCATTGTATCAGAACAAGATCTTTGCATGAATTTAAGTAAGATGATCATCATAATCAACTGAACTACTTCAATCAATTTGAAAGAAATTCAGAGCTTCATGAAATTTGTGAACTTTTACCGTCGTTTCATTAGAGACTTCTTTAAACTAGTTAAATCGTTCACTCAATTGACTAGAAAAGACATGTCTTTTGTTTGAAATGAAGTCTGCGTTCAAGCTTTCAGAAATTTGAAGAAACAGATCAGTTTCGCTTCAATTCTTCATCATTTCAACCTCAAATGTCAGACTATTTTGAAAATTGATGCATTGAACTATGTAAAAGATGAAATACTGTCTTAGTATAATGATGAGAGTGTACTTCACTTGATGATCTTCTACAGCAAAAGCATGATTCTTGCTGAAATCAACTATCATATTTATGACAAGAAATTGCTGATCATTATTCGCTGTTTCAAACATTGACGACTCAAGCTGAAATGTACTGAATTATTCATTCAGATATTCATTGATCATCAAGCTCTGAAGATCTTCATGAAAAACAAACAGCTGAGTTGACGTCAAGTCAATTATCTGAACATTCTATCAAAGTTCAATTTTCAGATCATCTTTAGATCAGGCAAAATGAACACTAAAGTCAATGCGTTAATTCAAATGTCTCTAGCGAACGTCTCTGAATTAGCTAAATGATTTGAAGATCGCTTTCAAACTTGTTGCAATTGTGCACTTCAAGTTAGTTTAACATAAATTATGTCAGACTATCATAAACTAGTATAGAGCTGATGTTGACACGCTAGCGATCTAGCGTGTCTTCGTGAGTAAAACTCATGATGTGTTGCATCTTTTTTCTTCTTCAACTTTGAACTTCTAGTTAGAATACACTCATATGATTCGCTCTATGCAGATTCATAACATTAGTTCAAAGCTTATTAATCTTGCTATTAATGTGTAGATGATATAAAAATAAGCTACATCACTCAAACTTGAATCAGAATCAAAATCAGAAAATTGAGTTCAGAAGACTCATTAGAAATCAAGAAATTTCTAGAACAGAACAGAAGAACATGAACACATTGTTCTAGACTAACTCTTTACTGAACTTATCATCAGAACAGAAGAACAGAAGAACATGAATGCGTTGTTCTAGAACTGAAATCAGAAATTTCAGTTGAATTTCAATCAGCAATTTTCTACTCACATAATGACTAGAAGCACAGAATTAGAATCAGAATCAGTGAGCACAACTTGCTAGAAACTTCAAAATGCTGAAAGAAAATCACTTCTATCACAGAATTAAACAGCATCAGAAGAAGAAGACACGAATGCATCATTGAATATCAAAGAAAAAAACATGAACGTGTTGCTTTTTAATCATGAAATGATCAAGATCAGCATCAGCACTGAACTGAATGCTTGAATAAGTGCTCATGAAGCAAACGATCTCGTTGCGTTTATCAAGTACATATGTCAACAGCATGACATCGAAATCAAGATTTACAATGACATGATTCAGATGTTGAATGACATCAACAAGATCAACATCAAATTGAAAGCTATCAACATCAAGTTGAAAGTTATGCAGACAACATTGAACGCAATTTGAACGCGTTTACAGAAAGAGATGAAGAAAAAGAACGTGATTATACATTATTTAAAAGCAACATCAAGTTGACTAAGCACTTCAATTTCAAAAGATTAATTCTTGAAGTTAATTAAGCTATCTGACTCATCTTTGTTCAAAGATTCAAGACAGAATGTGAATAATTGATTGTTTTGAATTCAAAACAAGCTGAAGATGAACAAGAATCATTTTTCTATCAAAGAAATGAAGATTGCATATGTGAAAAGTTAAGTCAGTGAAACGATGATCAAACACATAGCATTCAAAATGAGAAACATGATCACAAACTCATTTCTTGAAGCAGAAAAAATATTGTTGATCATAAATAAGATGTATGATGATCTTAATTGACATTACATGATTCAACGACAGTTCTTGAAGCTGTATTAAAACAAGATCTTCTTTCATGAATTTTGAATGAAATTTCAGAGACTTAGTGCAAAACTAGAATACAATAATAAAACTTTACTAAATGATCTTCAGCATAAGATTAGCTCAGATCTTCAGTGAGTCATGATCAATGAACAAACTATGAATTTGAATGAATTTGTCAACATTGACATGCAAGTCAACATTCGATTGACGAAATTGAATGCTTAATCAGCTCTCAAGACATTAACGACTCAAGTCACTCATTTTATCGCTAGCATCTTGACAATGATCACTACTGCGATCTCAGCTTCAATCTCTGCATGAAAGAAACTCAGAATATTGAACGTTAATTTTGCTAGAGAGAAGTTGTTTAAAAAAAAACTCTGCTTCAAATGCAAGAAGTCAAAACATAAAGCATATGACTGTTTCAAGTAAGTTCAGATGCATGAAATTGCAGCGAATTTGAAAAACGACTTGCTCTCGTCAAAGTAGTGACTGAGAACGATATACTCATATTCTGCTTCATCAGCATGTCTGATAATTCATTTGATTTTAAGTTGTTTACTGTTGATGTCATCTTGAATAGTCTAGAAAAAATATTCAGATTCTTTGCTCTGATAAATACTGAAGTTACTGACATGACTTTCACTGATGAATCTTTGATGTCAAAGCTATGTGAATGCTTTGATATTCAGTCAATATCGCTGTCAAAATCAAAGTTGATTCAATTGTATGATGAAACTTCTGATTGAAAGTCAATTACATATGCTTTGTATACATCAATCATGATACAAGAACACAAGAATGAAATGATGCTTTTATTGATAACTTGTCTAGATCAACACAAGATAATCATTGAAAACTTCTGATTAAAAATAAATCAAATGTTGATAAATTCTGCAAACGATTAATTAATATCATCGTTGAAGATTCAAACATTGAAATCTGTTGTTTCAAAAGCAAGCAGTCAATCAGCATTTTACAGATCTGAATCAAACGAAATCTGCAAAATGAAACAAAAAACTTGAACTTAACTGTTACATCAACAATCATCTTAAAGACACTCATGAATTAGAAATCAGTAAATAGATTTATTGAATCTGCTCAATTCATTGAATCTGCTCTCATAGCAAAGCAAAGCACTCAAGTTAATCTCAATTAACTTTGCTCATTTCAGTCAACTGAGACAAAGAAACTCGTCAATATTATCATGATTGAAGTTGCTGTGTATTGAACTCTAGTCAAGAATAAGAAGATCAAGATCTTCTTTTTGATCATTAGTGAAATCAACAAAGCACTTAGCTCAGTTAAAGATTTCGCGAAACTGAATAAAATGATCTTTGTCATGTCATTAAATGAACTGAAGAAGAAGCTTTCAATAGTTTATCACGACTTTCTGAATGTTTTTAATAGAGAAAAGATAATGCAGTTGCTCTTGCATTGATCATACAATCATAAGATTGAATTAAAAGAAGAGAGTCAATCTTCTAGAAGTTGATTGTATCTTATGTCAAGCTACAAGTTGCAGAAGATCAAAGAGTATTTAGAAGAGAATTTGAAGAAGAAGTTTATCACACTCAGCAAAGCATTTTTTGCTTCGTCAATACTGTTTGTCAAAAAGAAAGATGATAGTTTTCGCTTTTGCATGAACTATTGAAAACTGAATGCTCTGATTAAAAGAAATCGTTATTCAATACTCTTGATAGACGAAGTACTAGCTCGAATTCAAGACAGTAAGTATCTGACTCAACTCAACATTATCATCACGTTTAATAAACTGCACATGAGTTCAGAAAGTGAAGATTTAACTACTTTTGTTACTTTCTTCAATGTTTACAAGTATAGAGTAATGCTTTTTGAATTAATTAATGAATCTGCTTTCTTTTAGCACTATATCAATGATGTATTGTTCAACTGTCTGCATAAATTCTGTCAGACATACTTGAATGATATTTTCATCTACAGTAAGATATTGAAAGAACATAGAACTCATGTAAAAGAAGTGCTAGAAAAGCTTCATGAAGTCGATCTACAGATAAACATTGACAAGTGCAAATTCAAGATTCAGAAAATCTCATTTCTTAAACTACTGATATTTATCAATGATTTGCGAATGAATTCTTGAAAAGTAGATGTGATTCAAGATTGAGAAGTGTCTTGATCGTTGACTCATGTGCAGATCTTCATTGATTTCTGCAATTTCTATCAATGATTCATAAAGAACTTTTCAAAGATCGCTTGATTCATGATAAAGCTGACTCAAAAAGATCATTTCTTTGAATGAACAGAGATTTGTCAAATGATCTTTGAAGAACTGAAGCAATAAGTGATGACAGTCTTCATTCTGAAGCATTTCAACTCAATCAGAGAAGCTATTCTGAAAACTGACTTTTTGAACTATGTCAACGACGAAGTATTGTCTCAATATGATGATGAAAACATTCTACATTCAATGATCTTTTATAGCAAGAACATGATTCTTGCAGAATGCAACTACAAGATCTATGACAAGAAACTGCTGATCATCATTCACTGCTTAAAGCATTGACATTTCAAATTAAAATGTACAAATATTTCAATCAAGATCTTCATCAATCATCTGAATTTGAAGTACTTCATGATCATCAAAGAATTGATCAAATGATCAGCTAAATGAGCTGAGAAGTTATCTGAATATAACTTCAAGATCATATATCAGTCGAAAAAACAGAATCTGAAAGTCGACGCGCTGATCAGAATGTCAGACGTCAAGTCAGTTGAAGCAAACGATGATCGTAAGCTATATCAGCATCAGATGCTACTGTCAGAAGACAAATTTGAACTTCAATTAATAAAAGATGATCAGAAAGCTGATCAAGATTTGACTCAAATCTTGCTCAGATCTGACTCAGAATCTGATTCAGATTTGAAACTTGAATCAAAAGCTAATCAAAATTTGATCGAAGAGATGATTTTTATTCAGAATCAGATTATAGTTGAAAATTGAATGAATCAACTGTGCTTTGATATTCAAATAATCATGAAACAGAACAGAAAGACTTGTCAAGATATTAATTTAGACAATTGCAAGATACTTGATGAAGTACTCTGAAAAGATGATAAACTATGAGTTTCTCAGTCAATGATCATTTTATTAATAAGAGAAGCACATGATGTTTCAATCAATGATCACTTTGACATGAATTGAACGTTGAACTTGCTGAGATGATCATATTGCTGATCGAAGATGAGAACGACGATTAAGCGCTACATTTGAAACTGTTACGTTTGTCATAGATCAAAAGCATCGAGAGATCGAATCAATGAACTGCTGAAGTCATTGCTTATACTTGAGCAGTAATGACAGAATATATCATTAGACTTCATTATTGATCTATCAGAAAGTGATGAAAGCAGCGCGATTCTGACAGTCATAGATTGATTGTTTAAGAAACGATACTATATATTGTGTTAATCAGATGACGAAGAAATCTTTGCAGAATAAACAGTCAAGCTACTGTTGATATGAATCTTCAGAACTCATAAACTATCAAGATCAATAGTGTTTGATCATGATTTGCAATTCATATCAATTGTCTGAAAGTCTTTATGTCTGAGACTAAGCATCAAGATGAAACTATTCATTGATTATCATTCTCAGATTGATGATCAGACAGAAAGAGCAAATCAGAATGTAGAATGATATCTATGAAGCTATTGCTTATATATGCAAGATGATTGATTCATCTGATTATTCATGATTGAATTCGTTGATAACAATGCTATTTCATCATCAATTAAACAGTCAACATTCTTTCTGAATAAGAGTTTTCACTCTCATATGAGCTTCAATTTGAACTCAATTGAATATGAGATCACTCAAGCTAGAATCGAAGCAGACAAAGCAAAGAATATATTCAAACACATGAAATAATCACTAGCATTGATCAAGCAAGTCTTGACAAGAGTCAGAGTCACAATGAAGAAACAGATTAACAATCATCAAAAGAAAATGATTTACAAGATAAATGACATGATGTTTCTGAATTTTAGAAACATAATGATCTCACGATCATCAAAGAAGCTAGACAATAAGATGCTAGAACTCTTCAAAATTCTGACTGAGATTGAACATGCTTATCAACTGAAATTATCATCAACTATGAAGATACATTTGAAGTTTGCATCAAATCTGCTGTGACTAAATTCAAAGAACTTTCTGAATGAACAACAAAATAAATCGTCTGACTTTATAATGATCAACGACGAAAATGAATGAAAGATGAAGAACATACTGAACTTCAAACACTATGAACGAAGTAAACGACTACAATATCGTGTTAATTGAAAAGAATACAACGTCGATTTACATTGATACAACATCGATGAAAGTGAATTCGAAGAATTCAGAAGATTGTAAATGACTTTCATGAATGATATTCAAACAAGTCAAGATAGAAATCAACTTAAGAAAGATCAATTGAACTGCAGCAATGAGAACATTGCTAGATGAAGAAAGAAAATAATGTTGTGATCATGCACTTCAAGTTAGTTTAACATAGATCATGTCAAACTATCATAGACTAGTATAAAGCTGATGTTGACACGCTAGCGATCTAGCGTGTCTTCGTGAGTAAAACTCACGACGTGTTGCATCTTCTTTCTTCTTCAGCTTTGAACTTCTAGTTAAAATACACTCATATGATTCGCTTTATGCAGACTTCTAACAAAACTATTCTTATCTTTGATAAAGTCAATATTCTATTTATTGACTTGAAATCAAGCGCAAATTCGAAATCAGAAGTTAATCTCTATCAAAGAATATGATTAGTCAATTAAATGAATGAGCTCTGCAGCGAATATAGACAAGCTAAAAACGACAACAAGCTCAAGCTTCATAGCACTAAGATGAAGAACTGCAAAATTATTGATGACGTTTTATTTAGAAAAAGATTACTTTGAGTTCTTGAGAACATGCACATAAAACTACTACAAGAAGTGCATGATCAATCTTTCATCTTTCATCTCAACAATAAATGAACTATTGATCTAGTTCAGTGCTTCTATTATTGATCAGATCATCAAGCTACTATCAGACAGTACATTTGAAACTGTCATATTTGTCAACGAAGCAAAGTTTTTAAAGATGCAATTAACGAACTTCATCAATCTCTATTTATTTCACTAGAACGATGAAAAGATATAGTTATGAACTTCATAACTGAGCTATCTTTGTCGAAAAACTATAACGTCATTTGCACAATCATATGTTGTCTTTTCAAAGAACATCACTATGTTTTCTGTCATTGAGAAGATGATGACATCTCAGTCAAAGAAACAGTCTGAATTATGCTATGAAACGTTTATCAACTGCACAATCTACTCAGTTCTATTGTTTCAAATAAAGACTCTCAATTCATATTCATCATGTGAAAAAGTCTTTGTAAGCGACTATAAATTATTGCTAGTCTATTCACTGCTTATCATTCTGAAATCAATGATCAAACAGAGTAAGTCAATCAAGACGTTGAACGTGAACTCAAAATCTACTGTAATTACATGCAGAATGATTGAGCTAAATGAATATCTATAATTGAGTTCAGTGACAATGTCAATACGTTCTTGATCATCTCAATGATCTCTTTCTACTTCAACAAAGAATTTCATTCTTGAATGAATTTCGATTTAGATACAACTGACTATGAAATCACTCATGAATGAATTGAAGCTAGAAAAGCAGATGATATTGTCATTTGAATGAAAGAGCTACTGAACTTCGATTATCAACAATTGAAAAAGACTAAGCTGATCATTGAAGCTCAGATTAATAAACATAGACGAGACATCATTTACAAGATAGATAATCAGATCTGACCATCTTTCAGAAACGTCAAAATCACAAGATCATGCAAGAATTTGAAAGATAAACAACTAGATTTCTACTCAATCATTGTCAAAGTTGAGACTTTCTATCATCTTCATCTATTTACAAGCATGAAGTATATACACTTGATGTTCAGCTCAAAGCTACTACAATCGTATTCAGAAGATCTTCTATCAGAACAACATTCAAAATCACTCAGATCAATCATTATCAAAGATGATGAACATTGAAAGATAGATGATATATTGAACTTCAGACGTTATCAAGGTTGAATACAGTACAAAGTCAAATGAAAAGATCTAGATAGAAACGATAAATGATACTATGTTGATAAAGAAAAATTCGATGACTCAAAGAAAGTTTTGAATGAATTTTATAAGCTATATTTAAGCAAATCGCGCTAAATATCAAAATAACTATCAACAAAAGCAAGCAAAGAAACTACATTCATGTGAACATGAATTTTCAAAGAGAAGAGTAATGTTACAAGCGTATCAAGATCGATAAGACTGAACAAGGCTGAAGCTTTAATCAATTTGCAGTGCACGCTAGCGAGTACTTTGTGTAATGATTAGAGCTAGTCAACGATTTAGTCGAGATCTGATCTAGATCTGACTCAGATTTGACTCAAATATGACTTAACATTCTTTTTCTTTCTCAACATTCTTTTTCTTTCTCAACACTCTTTTCTTTCATCAACATCTTGTTCATCTACATCATTTTCTTTTCATGTCACAAACACATTTCTTTCAAGTCTAACGCAGTCTTTGAACATTACATAAATAGAAGCTTTTGTATCAATCTTCTTCTGTATTCTTAATATTCAGTTATAACTATCTTTAAAGATCAAGCATTATCAACTCTGATCTTCATTGATTGTATCATCTAGACATGATTCTGACAAATATCTTCAACTTTTGCATTTGAAGTAGTATTTTGCTATTCTTATTTCTTTATGCAAGAAATTCTTCTTGTATATCAAATTATATGAATTTCAGTCGCTGAAGTTGTTAATGTAGAAAAACTAGTTTTTATTTGACTCGCTAGAAATATTATTTGCTGATACAACATGCACACTTTTCAGAATTGTATGCAAATGAAAAAATTGATTAACTTCAAGTGAATAAGAATTTTTGATGTTATCTTTAGATCAATGCTTTATCTCAATCATTTCATGCATAGCATGTTGAGTTTTCTTATTGCAAGATTTGAGTAGTTCAACGAAAGCATCATTGTGTCATAACTCATTATTCTTGTTGTCTTGACACAACAAATTTATAATGAAAAGAATAAGTTGTAGCTGATCAGACAATTGATTGTTTAACAAAGTTAAGACTTCAGTCATCTCTTTCAATCTCTTCTGAATCAGAACATAATCACATCTTCAAACTTTCTTCTTTTTCTATCAGTTCAATGAGCAGTATACTTTATCACTGATAAGATTCTTTAAATCATCAACATCTTTTTCATCTTGTTTTCAGCATTGAAGTGACTCATGAACACTTACGTAGTATGATTTCACTCAGATCAAGTCTTTTTTCTTTTTATTTGATTCTTTATCTGATACAACTTTCTTGTTGACTATGTTGCAACACTTGCACATGAAGACTGTTAACATGTCAAGAAGCTTTTCTATGTTCAGAATCTTAATTAAGATCAATGCATGATATCATAACTTTGAATTGAGTTTTATCTCTTGTATTTGATTGCATTGTTCATAAATGAATGCATCTTGAATTTTACAAAGACTAAAGATACAACTGAATCGTATTATCATAACAGTCAATGCATACTTATTGATCTTGCTTTGTTTTATATCTTTGTAAAGAAGAATATCTTTCATCACAAGAAGATTCAGATGTCAAGTATTATGATGTAATAACTGTCTTTGAAACATTTCTCATTTATTGATGCAATCGAAAAAGATCTTTATTAGATGTTTATGTGTGATCTCACTGTGCTTTGTATTGAAATTATCAGCACTATTGTATCTTTGAATCTGACTTGCATAATGTGTCATTGCATGTAGTTTTAAAATGTTGAAATGATCAACATTTGTATCTAAATGCTCAGATTGCAAATGATGAAAAACATTCTTTAGCTTGTTCAATTGAAAAAGCGCATGTTCAAGATATTTAGGCTGATTGCGTTAAGTTGAGTATTTGAGTTCAAGTCAAGTATTCAACTCAAAAAGTGTTAAGTCAAGTTGAATTTTTTTTGAAAAAGTGTTGAGTTGAGTTGAGAAGTTGAACTCAAGCACTCAAGTTGAGTTGAGAAGCTTGACTCGACAACTCGACTCAAAAACTCGACTTGACTCAACAAGATATTAAATAGATGTAAATAGCTTAATTGAACAGTCTACATGATTTTTCTTCATGACTTTCTACCATGTTTTTCCGTCATAACTCTCTATTAAAGCACGTTTTTTCTTCATGTTTCTCTTCATGTTTCTCTCTATGTTCTTTGTCATAATTCTTTATCAAACAATCTTCATGTTTCTCTTCATGATCTTTTATCAAATGATCTTCACATTTTTCTTCATGTTTCTCTTCATATCTCTCTTCATGTTTTTCTTTATATTTCTCATCAATGTCATGACTCTTTATTAAACAATCTTCATGTTTCTCTTCATGACTCTCTATCAAAATATAATGCAAAAAGATAATGCAAAAGTCAAAAATCGGAAAAATTTCTATATTTAGCTTTCTTGACATCAAGCTTAAGTTCTTGACAAATTGAGTTGAATTGACTCAATTTTCAGTCGAGTCAAGTCATGTCAAGTTGAAAATATGAGCAACTTGACTTGAATTGAGTTGAAAATGTGAGCAATTCAACTCAATCTTAATTTGAGTTCAAAATGTTAACTCAAAACTTAACTTGACAATTAGTTTAAAAATATTAAAGAATTTCTTCGTCATGCAAATAATATTGAGCAAGTATCACAAAGTTTATTACTGTTTAAGCAAAGTGAATCGCTGCAGATGCTCTCATGATTAGAAGTGATGTAATGATTAATATAAATTAACATACAATTGACTTTTGATTTGCATCAATTCATTACTTAATTGTACTGTACTTAATAAATCTCTTCATGTTTTTAAAAGATGAAATGACGTGAAATCTTTGATTCAGCTGAGCTGTTTCTGATGCATCGTTTAAAGCTAATCTGATTTCTTTTCTTCTTTGACTTGTATAAACACTTTCATTAATGATTTAACTGAATCATAACATCAAATACAAAATGATTCTTTTAAGTAGTTGATGTAACATGTTTATCATCATTGTCTCATGAATATTAACAAACATATGTGATCATGCAAAGTTTTTCACTGAATGTATTCAAGCAAAGTCATTCTCAATCATATTGTTCTTTCTTTGTTATCTTTGTTGATTTTTAATGAATACATGCATTCAAATTGATTATGTCTTGTTTAAATTTTCACGCTCATAAAATGATACTTAACAGATAGAACATTGTTGATTCATCTTGATATTTGTAATTAATACTTGTTTCTCGTAGTTCATTATGAACTTGATGATTATTAAATAACATTGTTTTATCTTATTATTCATGCAAAGAACAAAAATGTTGTTTTTGAACATAACTTCAATGACTGTTACATGTGAGATCATGTATTAATGCATGATGATACATGTTTAACATACATTTGAGTATGATTGATAACATCATGTGTCAAATCTTTGACTTAATATTGTCATCATTGTTGTCAACTATGAGAAAAAATCTCAGAAGAATCAATCTCAATCGTTTTTGAGCATGTCTTGTGCATTGATTTAAATTTTCTATCGTTAAATATATAAATCATGCAGATAAATTACTTTAATGCTCAGTCAAGACTGTCTTATCAATGAAAATTAACAGTGATATCATGATAGCATTATCAACAAGCTTCTTCTGCGTTTTTCATCATTAATCAGCAGTATGCATCTCATTATAGACTTAAAAGTTGTTGACATTATAATGTCAAATAAATGCGTAAATCAGCTCATTTTGAAATGATGAGTGACTCAACAAGAATTGAAGTGTCTTAATGATGTTGCAATATAAAATGCAATGTTGCTCTTCTTGAACTTCTTCGTAACTGAATTCATCTGTGAATGTTCAAGAATGTCACTCGTTATTTTCAACATCATACAAAATCTGATGTAAAAGTATCAATTACTTGTTTGCATCATGAAAGCTGACATGTTAATGTAAGACTCGCAAGCGCAAGTCTTGAAAGAATTAATTAACACTGTCTTTGATAATATTTATTTAATGAAGTCAGTGAGCAAACGTGTAATCTGCTTTGCATTGAAATAAATAGTATTGATTGTTGTTTATGTTTTTGATCATTTGAGAATTTAAGCTCAACGACTCTGATATTTTCTTTGACATGTCGACTGTCATTTCAACATCATGATCAGTTGTTTCAATGAAGATTTCAACTCACAACGCTAATGATGTGAAGAAAAGTTCAGTCTAAAGTTGTATTATTTTAATTCTTAATGATATATGTTTCATATTCTGATTCAAATCAGCGTTATTCATTTCAATGTTCATGTGCTTTTCTGCAAAATCATTTATTAACATATATTCTTGATTCTCGTCTTTGATGTTCATCTGAATGCTTTCATCATAAGAATCATTTAAGTTTGAATCTCATTCTGTAGTCTTATGATCGCGTCAGATGAGTTGCATCAAATTGCATGATGATGATAACTTTTGTCAAAGAATCTTTCGCGATTGATCATGCAAGCGAACATGACAGTGATGAAAATGATGTTCAAGCTTGCTGATGTTGTTTATCTTCATTTCACATGAAGAATATACATGTTGCATTATCTGTAAGTCTTTGATTAATGTTTTTATATAACTTGTACAAAACAATGATGAATTGTAATAATTCTTTATGCTCAACTGTTTATCTGTGCATGAAATGTCAGTAACAAGATGAATCAAAAAATGTCAATCATAAAGTTAATGAATCATATTTGTTCAGAAGTTATTGACTTCAATTTAAACTCAATAAATTTGATTTAATTTGAATTCATACACTCTTGTGACATCGATTTAGACTCGACTCATGAGAAACTCTATGCTATTTATATTGAGTAAACAAAACTCTCTGAGAAAGAAAATCACTTATCGTCTACACAACGACTTCACGTCGTCAAAATAATGATCATAAGACTATGTATCAAGTTTGCATCTATAACTTCTATTCAGCGTGTAACGCTTGAGTAAACTCTTAATGAGTGTCTGTGTTGTTCATTTATGACGCATCATCTTTGCTCTGCTCTTCATTGATGATATTCTATACAATGATGTTTCGATTCAATTCTCAATTCAAAGATGAAAGATGTTTTCTTTGCACTTGTGATGCTCATGATTGTAACGTATGTAGAGCTGCATTCTCTTACTCAATGATTATCATTCATTGCACAGAGAAATATGTAATGAAAGAAAGATGCACACGATGAGAAGATAAAGTGTGATTGTACTGAGTAACTCTTTTCTTCTCTTGATTTGACTTATATCACATAGACATTGAATAAATTGTTAATATAAATGTGCAATTGCAATCATTCAATGTTTGACTTTGATCAATGAAAGAGAATGTGTTCTGATCATTCTCTTGAGCTCTCGATTTTTCACATAGATAAATGTATGACTTGACGTCAAGTAAAAAAGATGAGTTCAAGTTCTCTCAGTATATTAGCGTGATCGACAAGTCACTACTTCTTCAAGCATTGTAATCACGACTCTCAGACTGAGAACAACTATTTTATCTGATATCTTTTCATTAATTACTCAATGACATTATCAATGTGATGAAGACGTTTCAGTATATCAACGCAGTCAACAAATTGCAAATTCTTCGATCACTTGTAATCACAACTCTCATACTGAGATCGACTTTTTCACTAGATATCTTTTCATCTTTTACTGATATTGACATGTCATTAATCTTCTTTGTAGATCAATTGTGACTGTTAGAAAGAGTGTTGTCACATGAGTGAAAACTCTGCATGATGACTTTTCTGATCACGTAACGTTCTAACATCGTTCAAACTGCGTCAAATTAAAATCTCTTAACTCTTCTGACTTCTATTCAAAGAATAAAATCAAAAGATTCGTAGTTGACATCATGTACAAATAAATCTCGTTGTCAATCTTTAAACTCAATAGTTAAAATATGTAAACTATATTTAGTTAAATCATAAAAAGAATGAAATCAATCACTTGAACAAATATTATTGTTATTCTCATGATCTAACTATTGTTGCTTAAGATGCAATCATTTAAATCTCTTATGAGATGAAAGTAATGATTATTAAAGTGCTATATATTTCAAGTTGAAGCAATCTTTAAAGTTTACAAACTTTATCTTGTCATCGTCATTTATTTTGCTTTTGTCATGACTTGATGAGTAATTCAAAAGATATATTACTATGCATTTATCTTTTTCATCTTTATTTGAAACTCTCTGATAGCATGTCAATTACGCTTAAACTCATCGTTGCTTCTTCTGAACTTATCATAAGTGCAAAGCTGCTTAGATTTTATAGTTGTTGCTATCTGATGTACAATGAAGATTGAGAGAATTCAAGTATCAAAGACTAAAGATTTGAACTTAGATGAAGAAATTAGCTGATCAACAAACGTAAAAATGAACTCATCAGTTAAATAAGTGACAGTAACAAGCGAAAATAATTGTTGATGATAAGATAACATTGAAGATGATGTAATTTTGTTTCAAAGAATTTCTTGTTTGATGATTTTTATGTGATGTTAACTGTTTGTTTGAACGATAACAAGAATTTTGATGCATTTAATGACACGTCTTGATTGAACTCATTTATTGCTACTGTTAATAGTTAGATAATTAGTTTGATTACAATGCGCATATTAATGAATCAGATGTTACTGCATACATCAACTTCAATAAAAATGTACTTGATGATGTTGCATTATAGACAGTGTCTGCAATGAACTGACTGCTTGATGAAGACTTCAATTTCATCAATGAATCTTCATTTCTTAAGAATGAATGAAGTTGTTCAATAATTAAACTGAATGAAGAATTGTTGCAGTTAATCTCTTCATCATCTCTTGTAATTGCTGTTGCTTAATATTGTATCGTCTTCGATTTTATCGTTTCATGAAAATGTTTTATATTTCAATGATAACAGATGCAAGTGAAGTTTTTACACTGTTTGTGACAACATCGTTAATGAGTAAGAAGATTGAGTATGTATAATTCATCTCTCTGCAAATGCTTCTTATGTTTGTTCTTTAAACACTTTGCATGAGTGATGTCATTGATCTGAATGAAAGCAATCAGTTAATTAATACACAGAAGAAGCAATTCAAAATGATAATTAAGATTTCATTTCTTGACATTCATATTTCTCTGTCTTTTCTTGATACTTTAAGCTCAAAAGAAGTTTCATCATTTGTAATATAATTGTTGAGATTTTTGCAAATTCATGAACTGATCAATTTAATGACAAACTCTGTCTTGTTGTTATTCTGCAAATGAAACAGTATATTTTTTAAATTTCTTCAGTCGTTGCTGTCATTCTATATATATGAGCAAAGACTGTGTCATGTCTTTGCAATGTATATGATTGTGATGCATGTAAATCGATCTGATAAAGCGAAAAATCAATCGATTTACTGCGTTGCACAGATGTGTATGTGTGCAAAAGCTGAATCGTGCCTTCGCAATGTATATGTATGTGACGTATATGAGTTGCAGCGCATGTGCAAAGACGTTGCTGTCGTTCTGTGTATATGAGCAAAGATTGTGTCATGTCTTTGCAATGTATATAATTATGATGTATATAAATCAATCAGAAAATCGAAATCAATTGATTTACTGCGTTGCACAGATGTGTATATGCGCAAAAGCTGAGTCATGTCTTTGCAATGTATATGTGTGTGATGTATATGAGTTGCAGCATATGCGCAAAGACGTTGCTGTTGTTCTGTGTATATGAGCAAAGACTGTGTCATGTCTTTGCAATGTATGTGATTGTGATGCATGTAAATCAATCTGATAAAGCAAAAAAATCAATCGATTTACTGCATTGTGCAAGTCTGTAAATGTGCAAAAGCTGAGTTGTGTCTTTGCAATGTATGTGTGTGTGATGTATATGAGTTGCAGCGTGTGCGCAGAGACGTTGCTGTCGTTCTGTGTATATGAGCAAAGATTGTGTCATGTTTTCGTCGTGTATGTGATTGCAATGCATGTAAATCGATCTGATAAAGCAAAAAATCGATTGATTTACTGCATCACACAGACGTTTAGATGCGCAAAAGCTGAATCATGTCTTTGCAATATATGTGTGTATGTTGTATATGAGTTCAACGTGTGAATAAAGCGCTGTTACTGCTCTGTGTGTAATTGCGCTGCGTGTAAATTGATTTGAAAATGCGAAAAATTGATTGATTTACTGCATCATGTCTGTCTTTATATGTGCAAAAGCTGAGTCGTGTCTTTGCAATATATGTGTATATGTTGTATATGAGCTCAACATGTGAATAAAGCGCTGTTATTGCTTTATGTGTGATTACGCTGCATGTAAATTGATCTGAAAATGCGAAAAATCAATTAATTTACTGCATCACATCTGTCTTTATATATGCAAAAGCTGAGTTGTGTCTTTGCAATATGTATATATATGTTGTATATGAATTGCAGCATGTATGCAAAGACGTTGCTGTTCTTCTGTGTATATGCAAGCTTCAATGCGTTGATGACTGTATTGTTATTTTTTATTTTTTATTTTTTTCTTCATTAAGTGCATGCAGTCTATGACTATGACACTGTCTAGACGCTGTGCATATGTTAAATTAAATATATTTTGATCAAAGTCGCTGCTTTATATCTTTTCATTGATCAATCACATCGATAGTTTGTGCAAACAAGCGCTTTCAATCAAACAACTTCTCTCTCTCATGCTCTCATTTTCTCGTCTCTTTGTATTCTTTTCACTTTACTCTTTTGTTCTCAGCAATGACTAATTGCATGAAACAACAGCAACAAAAAAGAAAATCAGTATCAGAAGCACGCAGCGAGAGTGAATTTGAGTTATTGTTGTATGCAAAACCTGTATCGTTTTTTTGAATTTGTCGAGAGTTTTATCAAAATTTTCAAAAAGTGCAAAATAAGAATCAGATTTGCAGAATCAATCTCACTGCTCTTTCAGTGCTTCATATGTAGTATATTCAATGCTTGATATGTAGTATATTCAGTGCTTCATATGTAGTATAGCTAATGCTTCGTATGTAATCTATTCAGTGCTTCATATGTAGTATATTCAGTGCTTCATATGCAATTTACTCAATGCTTTATATGTAGTATATTCAACGCTTCATATGTAGTATATTCAGTGCTTCGTATGTGATCTACTCAATGCTTCATGTGTAGTATATTCAATGTCTCTTATGCAATCTACTAAGTGTCTCTTATGTAGTTTACTCTGACAGTGCTTCATGTTCAATCTGCTCAGTGCTTCATATATAGTATATATGATCTATTCAGTAAGTTGCATAAGAGGCACTAGATAAATCACATATGAAGCACTGAATAAATCACGTACGAAGCACTGAATAGATCACGTACGAAGCACTGAATATACTACGTATGAAGTTCTGAATATATCACGTATAAAGCACTGAATATACTACGTATGAAGCACTGAGTAGATCGCATATGAAGCACTGAGTAGATCGCATATGAAGCACTGAGTAGATCACATATGAAGCATTGAATAAACTTCATATGAAGCACTGAATAGATCACATATGAAGCACTGAGTATACTACATATGAAGTACTGAATATACTACATATGAAGCATTGAGTAGATTGCATATGAAGCACTGAATATACTACATATGAAGCACTGAATAGATTACATACGAAGCATTAGTTATACTACATATGAAGCACTGAATAAATTACATACGAAGCATTAGTTATACTACATATGAAGCACTGAATATACTACATATCAAGCATTGAATATACTACATATGAAGCATTGAAAGAGCAGTGAGATTGATTCTGCAAATCTGATTCTTATTTTGCACTTTTTGAAAATTTTGATGAGACTCTCAACAAATTCAAAAAAAAACGATACAGATTTTGCATACAACGATACAAATCATTAAAGAAGCTTCGAAAAATAAACAGGCTGACGTTTTCAACGTTTATACAGCTAAAAATGAGACATGACTATTTTAAAAGCTATTTGCATCGATTATCAGAGAATAATTCAAACAAATGCTATGAAATATGCAAGGCGAGACAAACATTGAAGCACTTACTACTGAACTGCAAACATTATAGAGCAGAACAGTTACAGCTTAAAGCAAAAGCACAGTTCAAAAACATGAACATTATATTGACATTGTTTATCATCAAGATTGAAAGAATCACAATGTTAAAGTACTTGAAAAGTACTTGAATTGCAACAAGAAAATGACTATTGAAAATGAAAAAGTAAAGTGAAAAGAATATGAAGAGATGAGAAAATGAGAGCATGAGAGAGAGAAGTTGTTTGATTGAAAGCGCTTATTTATGCAAACTATCGATGTGATTGATCAATGAGAAGATATAAAGCAACAACTTTGATCAAGATACATGTAATTTAACATACATACAGCGTCTAGACAGTATCATAGTTATAGACTGCATGCACTTAATGAAGAAATAAAAAAAAATCTTTCGTTCTCAATAATCATTTTCTTGTTGCAATTCAAGTACTTTTCAAGTATTTTAACATTGTGATTCTTTCAATCTTGATGATAAACAACATCAATATAATGTTCATGTTTTTGAACTGTGCTTTTGCTTTAAGCTGTAACTGTTTTGCTCTATAATGTTTGCAGTTCAGTAGTAAGTGCCTTGACGTTTATCTCATCTTGCATATTTCATAGCATTTGTTCGAATTATTCTTTGATAATTGATGCAAATAGCTTTTAAAATAATCATGTTTCATTTTTAGCTGTATAAACGTTGAAAACGTTAGTTTGTCTATTTTTTAAAGCTTCTTTAACATTGACGTTTCGACGAAGAGCTTGAGTAGCTTATAAGCTAGTGAGCAACAACATTTGACTCTTAATGCGCTTGAGACGTATATGCTAGTTACTAAATGAGACGTTTGCTACAAGCTAGCTGTCAGCTGAGTTTGCATCGTTGATTAGCTTACATGCTACATAAATCAGCTACAAGCTGATTTAGCTGATTTAACACTACTCGTTTATCTACTCGCTCATCTACTCTTCACTCTACTCGTCTATCTACTCGCTCATTTACTCGCTCATCTACTCTTCACTTTACTCGCTCATCTACTCGCTCATCTACTCTTCACTCTACTCATCTATCTACTCGCTCATCTACTCTTCATTCTACTATCTACTCGCTCATTTACTCGCTCATTTACTCTTCACTTTACTCGCTCATCTACTCGCTCATCTACTCTTCACTCTACTCATTTATCTACTCGCTCATCTACTCTTCACTTTACTCATCTATCTACTCGCTCATTTACTCTTCATTCTACTATCTACTCGCTCATTTACTTTTCACTCTACTATCTACTCGCTCATTTACTCTTCATTCTACTCATTTATTTACTCGCTCATTTACTCTTCACTCTACTCATCTATCTACTCACTCATTTACTCTTCATTCTACTCGTCTATCTACTCGCTCATTTACTTGCTATGTATAATTGCAAGACTCAGAGCGTAACTGACAACAATGATTTATCGAAGCATATGATATATTAAATTGATCAACAAGTTATAGAGCACAATCATACAATCAAAACAAGCTCTCATTCGACTCAATAGCTTCACAGATGACTGCATCGCAAGTCAAAAATCGAAAATTGAAATTTTTCGCGCTCACGCAGGCCAAAATCGACGGCGAAACGAGAGTTCATCAACGCAGAAGAAAGAATCATCAATTCAGACAGTAATTTGATTGATAAATTGAAGAGTAAACTCACATGAAAAGAACAAGTCATCAATCAACTTTAGAACAGCACAAAAGACTATGTACTGATGCAAAAATCGAAATCAAACTCTTTTGCGCTCAAAGATTGCACAGAGAACAATGTTGTTTCAGAGAAGTACAGCATTTCTTATTAAATCACTATCTATTTTATCTTTTCTTGATATGCAAGACAATAAGTCAATATCAGTCATTACTATTCTGAGCAAGATAATGCAACTACTTCAATATCTGAAATATAAAGTAATTGCATCAAGCATTTTCTATCAAAAAGAGTAATCTAGATTCTTGCAGACTAGATTTATATCATTTTCGTCTGACATAAGTTGATAATAGAAGATGATTTATTGCAGATTTCGAAATAGAAATTGAAAGATCTCTACACTAAAGTTATTGTCTACGTGAAACGCTCTGAATAAGAGATTAAAGAAATATTTAAGTGATATCAAGTGAATTTTCTAGAAACTTTAAGCTTGAAACTCGAAAAAATTCTCTATGAAAAGAAATATAAAGAGTCGCTTTATGCGCTTTTTCTCGTCTCGTTTCGCGAATAGTAACGCGAAACTCAGTAGAAGCAATAGCTCAGCGTCAGAACTCAAAACGTTGATGATAGAAATCAAAAAGTCAATGTTAAAGATTAAAACAGATCTATGAGATGAACTTAGCATGAGTTTATCAACAAGCAAACAACTGCAGAACGACATTGTTGATTTATTTTGCAGTCAACAAAAATCATTCACATCAGTAAATAGAAAAACGCAATACATGTTTAGTTCACTTGATGCATTGATGCTAAATTCACATGCAAACATGCATAATGACAAGAATACAATCAATCTGCGAAATGCAAATTCGCAGCAAAAAGAGCAAACATGAGCGATTGTGAAATTCAAAGAAATGAAAAAGCGAAAAGCAATGAAAAGTTTGCGAAAAGAAGCTAGCATCAAAGTTAGTACAAGCAAGTGCTACGATGTCATCTTTAAAGAGATGCAGATAAAGAGACTGTGCGAAAGAATTGAATTCGCAGTCAATCAGCTAAAACAAGCAATATCAGAACAGAAAGAAACTATAAGTCATAGCTTAATCTACATTCGAAGAGCATGCAATGAAAGCATAGAAAACTCGATTCAGAAGTAAATAGATCGACTTCAAAGTCAAATAAACAACAAACTGAAGATCATTCTACAATTGATTCAACAAAATGCTGAAGACATCAAAAAGAAAATCAACGCAAAGCAAATGACAGAGAATTCGCAAATCTTGCAGAAGACGCAGGTTTCACAAACGTTGCAAGTCATGCAAAATTCGCAAAAATCAACGCAGAAGCTCACATATGCACAAAAAGCAGCTCAAGTCACAGATGCAAATACAAATGCAAATGTGAATGCAAATGCAGACGAATGAAACCTGATTATCAAGAAATTCTCGTCAAAATCACAAGAAGACTCATTGTCAATCTCAAAAATGAGAACTGAACGTTGAAGACGATGAAAATGCGAGATTCGATGAATAATGCATTGAAAAAGGCGAAAATCGATTTAAGAGTCGTCACGATAGTCAAAACGCTAAAGAAAAACAACATTGCTTTGACGATCTTTGAAAAATACATCGCAGACGTCTTACTAGCGCAAAGAGCAATATGAAAGCATGGTTTTGATGTTAAAAGCATTAAGAAAGATGAGAAATGACACAAAATAGTCATACACAGTCTGAAAATCGAAATCTTCAACATGAAGATCGAAATGAAATATCTGAGAATCGAGCTAGAGAAGTACAATTCTGAATTGAAGCTGATAATCAATTCAATATGATTATCAAAAGATGAAAATAAAGGAAGAAAGAATCATGCTTCAACGATATTGACGTTCAAAATCGAAGCAGAAGTGCAAAGACATCTGAAAAAATGACTCTTAACTGCAAGATTAACATATCGAACAGTCGAATATCGAGACTATCAATCAAATGATCAATGTCAAAAATGTTAAACATTTGAACATTTGCAGAACAAATGCAACAGAGCATCAAGATGCTTGTACTGCGAGCGAAATCATCAGATTTGAAATCATAAATGTTGATTATTTATGTGCAAAGACGAGCAATCATGCAATCACATGATTTCTAGATGTTGCAACTGTCAAAATGCACACTTCGCAAATAGCGCAATGTGCAAAACATATCAGGCAGCTCAGTCTATTAGCTCACAAAAAGATCATCTAGTCACGAAATTGTAATGAGTATTGCATTCAAAATGTCACAAAACAATGCAAATGA